>Ga0255182_1001670_pt1 | contig 11099 bp, 9 predicted proteins | sample Atl_UVDOM_RepA_8_FD_188420 | JGI IMG/M metagenome (GOLD analysis project Ga0255182, IMG submission 188420) | Freshwater microbial communities from Altamaha River, Georgia, United States - Atl_UVDOM_RepA_8d | ecosystem: Environmental > Aquatic > Freshwater > River | place: USA: Georgia | collected... | reverse complement strand
CCCGCCTCTGCGGCCTGCAGGCCGATGCATTGCAGGCCGTGCTGTCCGAAGCGGAGTCCCTGGCCGCGCAGGGCATGCGCCTGCTGGGGGTCGCGCGGGCCCGGGCCGTTGGCACTGAATGGCCGGCCAGCCCCGAGGGATTTGCGTTCGAGTGGCTGGGTCTGGTGGCGCTGGCCGACCCGTTGCGCGACACCGTGCCTGGTGCCGTGCGCGACTGTCGCCGGGCGGGCATCCGCGTGGTGATGATCACCGGCGATCACCCGGCGACCGCCCGGGCCATCGCCCTGCAGGCCGGGCTGGACGGTGAACGCGGGTGCCTGCTCGGCACCGAGGTCGAGGCGCTGACCGATGCCGAACTGCGTGAGCGGGTGCCACACGTCAGCGTGTTTGCCCGCGTGGCGCCCCAGCACAAGCTGCGCATCGTCGAGGCCCTCAAGGCCCGCGGCGAGGTGGTGGCCATGACGGGCGATGGCGTCAACGATGCCCCGTCATTGAAGGCCGCGCACATCGGCATCGCCATGGGCGGGCGCGGCACCGACGTCGCGCGCGAGGCCTCGGCCCTGGTGCTGCTCGACGACGATTTCAGCACCCTGGTCAAGGCCGTGCGCCTGGGCCGACGCATCGACGACAACCTGCGCAAGGCCATGCGCTTTGTGCTGGCGGTGCATGTGCCCATCGCGGGCCTGACCTTGCTGCCACTGCTGGGCGGCTGGCCCTTGCTGTTCACGCCCATGCACATCGCGTTTTTGGAGATCGTGATCGATCCGGTGTGCTCCATGGCGTTCGAAGCCGAACCCGAAGAGCCCGATGTGATGGACCGACCGCCCCGCGACCCGCACGCGCCGCTGTTTTCTCTGGGGCTGATCGCCAGCAGCCTGGGGCAGGGGGCGGGCATCCTGGCGGCCGTGGCGCTGTTCTACATCGGCGTGCTGGGCACGGGCGTGGCCACCGACGCGGCCCGGGCGGCGGCTTTCGTGGTCCTGGTTGCGGCCAACATCGGCCTGATCCTGAGCAGCCGCTCGCGCGGGGCGGGCTGGCGCCAGACCTTCCAGGGCAACCGGCTGCTGTGGGGCATGATCGCCGCCACCGTGGCCTTGCTGGCCCTGGTGGTGGGCTGGGGCCCGCTGCGCAGCCTGTTCGGCTTTGCCTGGCCGGGCTGGCCCTTGCTGGGGGCCGCTGCAGGCGTGGGGCTGGCGGTCCTCCTGGTGCTGCAGGCGGTCAAGGTGCTGTGGCGGGTATGCTTGCCAGCCCGACGTTCTGCGTGACGCCCCTGCCCCTGTTCAGAGCCCGATGCTGCCCGACGATTTCCTCCAGCGATTCCACGCCCTCTGCCCCGAGCCCCTGCGCGACGCGGCGCTGGCCTCGTTCGGGGCTCCCAAGCGGGTGAGCTTCCGCCTCAACCGGCTGCGCCCCGAGCCCCAGGCGGCCTTGCAGGCGCTGTGCGATCTGGGGCTGTCGCCTCAGCCGGTGGCCTGGGCCCGGGCGCGTGGTGTCGAGGCCTACGAGATCCCGCCGGTGCAGCGCGAGCTGCTGACGCATTCGCGCCAGGCCGACCAGGGCGACATCTACGTGCAGAGCCTCTCGAGCATGCTGGCGCCGCTGCTGCTGGCGCCGCAGCCGGATGACTGGGTGCTGGACCTGGCCGCGGCGCCGGGGGGCAAGACCATCCTGCTGGCCGAGTTGATGGGCAATGGCGGCAAGATCAGCGCGGTCGAACCCGTTCAAGGCCGCTATCACAAGCTCAAGGCCAACCTGGGCCGCTGCGGGGTCACCAACACCCAGACCTACCTCAAGGACGGGCGGGCCGTGGGCTCGCTCAAGCCCGAGGCCTTCGACCGCGTGCTGCTTGATGCGCCGTGCTCATCGGAAAGCCGATTCCGCACCGATGATCCGGCGTCGACGGCGCACTGGAGCCTGCGCAAGGTCGATGAATGCGCCCGCAAGCAGACGCGCCTGATCCTGAGCGCCTATGACGCGCTCAAACCCGGCGGACGCCTGATGTACTGCACCTGCTCGTACGCGCCCGAAGAGAACGAGGCCGTGGTGCACCACCTGCTGCGCAAGCGCACCGGAGCGCAGGTGCTGGACACCGGGGTGCCGATCGATCACGCGTCACCGGGCATCACGCACTGGGCCGGCAAGGACCTGGATGCGTCCTGCGCTCGCACGATCCGCATCTGGCCCACCGACGGGATGGACGGCTTCTTTCTGGCCCTGATCGCCAAGCCGGCGGCCTGAACCGCGCTGCCGGGCTCGTTGTCGTCGCCCGGTGTCCTGGGACTGTCGTGGGGCAGACGTGCGAGGGGGCGCGCTGCGAGCGGTCGGGGCAGGCCTGCGGCCGATACTGGGGCCATGAGCGGCTCCAGCGACGACACTCCTCGCAGCGTGGTCTGGTACAAGCGCGATCTGCGCGTGCACGACCATGCGCCGCTGCGCGAAGCGGCCCGGCGTGGGCAGGTGCTGGCGCTGTATGTGATCGAGCCCAGCCAGTGGACGCAGCCTGACATGGCCCGCCAGCATTACGAGTTTCTGCGGGAGTGTCTGCACGAACTGGACGCCCAGCTGCGGTCTTTGGGGGCTCGTCTGCACGTGGTCACGGGCGAGGTGGTCGACGTGCTGGCCCGTCTGCGGGCCCAGTGGCCGTTTGACACGCTGCTGGCGCATGAAGAGACGGGCAACGATGCCACCTACCAGCGCGACCGGGCCGTGGCGCGGTGGTGTCGATCGCAGGGTGTGCGCTTTCGCGAGGCGCCGCAGTTCGGCGTCGTGCGCCGCCTGCAGGACCGCGACCACTGGCAGCCGGCCTGGGAGGCCCACATGGCGCGACCGTGCCTGGCACCGCCCGAGCGTGTCGACGGGCTGGCCTTGCCCTGGGTCGAGCCGTCGCCACCGACCCATGCCCAGCTGGGCCTGCCGGAGCACGACCCGCCCCGTCGCCAGCACGGCGGGCGCGCGCGGGCGCTGTCGGTGCTGGACAGCTTTCTCAACGCGCGCTGCCTGCAGTACCGCGGCGGGTTGTCGTCACCGCTGTCGGCGCCCGGCGCGTGCTCCCGGCTGTCGCCCTACTTGGCCCTGGGATGCGTGAGCCTGCGCGAGGTGGTGCAGGCCACGCGACAGCACCAGGCTGGCTTGCCCGCACAGGCCGAGCGCCACCGCCAGGGCTTGAGCGCCTTCATCAGCCGGCTGTACTGGCACTGCCATTTCATCCAGAAGCTGGAAAGCGAGCCGGCCATCGAGTTCCGCAACATGCACCGGGGCTACGACGGCTTGCGTGAAGGCGACTGGAGCGAGGCGCATTTCGAGGCGCTCACGCAGGGGCGCACGGGCTGGCCTCTGGTCGATGCCTGCGTGGCCATGTTGCGCGAGACCGGCTGGATCAACTTTCGCATGCGGGCCATGCTGGTGTCCGTGGCTGCCTACCCGCTGTGGCTGCACTGGCGTCCCGTGGGCCTGTGGCTGGCGCGCCAGTTCCTGGATTACGAGCCCGGCATCCACTGGAGCCAGATGCAGATGCAGTCGGGCACCACCGGCATCAACACCACGCGGGTCTACAACCCGATCAAGCAGGCGCACGACCACGACCCGCGCGGCATGTTCGTGCGCCGCTGGCTGCCCGCCCTGCGGCGTGTGCCCGATGCCTGGATCTTCGAGCCCTGGCGCATGCCCGAGGACGTTCAGGCGCGATGCGGCGTGCGGGTGGGCGTGGACATCCCCGTGCCGTTGGTGGACCTGGCGGACGCCACGCGCGCGGCCAAGGCTCGGCTGTATGAACGCCGGGCCCGCACCGAGGTGAGGGCGGCCAAGGCCGAGGTCGTGCAACGGCACGGCTCGCGCCAGCGCATGGCCACCCGCCGCGGCCGGCCGATGGTCGCGGCCAACGATCCAGCCCCGAACCAGCAGGCCTTCGATTTCTGACAAGGGTCGGTTGCGCGGCGTGCTTAGAATGGCTGCACGATGCGTCGCCCGTCCTTGCGCCTGCGCGCCCACCTGATCACCTGGTTCACCCTGGCCCTGCTGGCCTCGGTGATGGGCCTCGGGCATGTGCGTACCATCAAGGCACTGGGGGGCGATCTGCCCCTGTGGCAGCAGGTGTGGTGCGGCAGCAGTGCCGGCCACCCGGACGGCAGCACCGGCCCGGGTGACCCTGCGGCCCAGGCCCATCCCTGCGTGGCGTGTGCGAGCCAGACCACGCTGTGGACACCGATCGACATCGTCCCGGTGGTCGATCGCCAGGCCACGGCCCGCCGCGTCTGGCAGGCCCAGGGCCATCCTCCCTTCCTGATCGAGCGCACCCGCTGGGTGAAGCAGGCCCGGGCGCCTCCGGCACACGCCTGAGCCCGCTCCCGTCGTTTCACGACATCGCTTCACCTTGATCAGGATGTATCCATGCAGACGCGTTTCTTGCAAACGCCGTCGGCGGCTGCCTGTGCAGCCCTGATGGCGTGCCTGGTGTCGACCCCCGTGTCGGCCCAGACCCTTTCCCCTCAGGACACCACCTTCGAACTCGGCGCCGTCGTCGTCAAGGCCCAGGCGCAGGGCCCCTTGCAACCCCGCCAGGTGGTCACCTCGGTCGACGTGGTCGACGGCAGCCGTCTCCAGAGCGACGGCGTGCGCCACACCTGGGAGTTGTTCCGCCGTGTGCCCGGCGTGCTGCTGACGGAATTCAACCAGGGCACGACCTCGGGCAAGCTGTCGTTCCGGGCCTTCAATGGCGAAGGTGAGGTCAATGCCGTCAAGCTGCTGATCGACGGCGTGCCCTCCAACAGCAACGACGGCAACATGCCCTACATCGACCTGGTGTTCCCGCTGGAGATCGATGCGGTCACCACGGTGCGGGGCACCAACGACGCGCGCTTCGGCCTGCACAACATCGCCGGCAACGTCGAGCTCACCACCCGGCGGGGCGGCAACGTCACCGATGCACGGGCGTCGCTGGGCTCGTTCGGCCTGGCCGATGTCCAGCTCTACACCGGCATCGAGGGCGCCAACGTGTCGCAGAGCTACTTCATCGGCCTGCGGCGCAGCGATGGCCACCGCGACCACTCGGCGGCCGAGAAGGCCTCGTTGTCAGGCAAGTGGTTCTACAGCCCCGACAGCCGCGCCTGGTCGGCCGGGCTGATCGTGCGCCGCCATGAACACGAGGCCGAGGAGCCGGGTTACCTGACCCTGGCAGACGCCTTGGCCGACCCGACACAGTCGTATGACTTCTCGGCGACCGACGGCGGCGAGCGCCGGATGGACCAGCTCAGCCTGCACGGGCAGGTGCAGCTCGCGCCGGCGCTGAGCTGGCAGACGGTGGCCTACCAGAACCGTCTCGATGACAAGCGCTGGGTCAAGTTCTCGCAAGCCGCGTCGCAGCAGCACCGCTACACCGAGGAATCCCACTGGGGGGTGCGCAGCACCCTGAGCTGGCGGCCGGTCGTCGCGGGCCTGGCCGGTCTGGCCATCGAAGGGGGTGTCGACACCGAGCGCCAGGACAACGTCAGCCGGCGCTACACCACCACCGAACGCGTGGTGGTGTCGCAGACGCGTGACCAGGCCTGGCGCTTCGACATCGATGGGGCTTTTGTGCAGGCGGTCATCAAGCCCGTGACGTCGCTGTCGATCGTGCCGGCCTACCGGGTCGACCGGGTGCGGGGGGCGTTCCACAACCACCTCACGCAAGCCACCTTCGACATCAACGATTTCGGGGCGATCGAACAGCCCAAGCTCAGCGCGATGTGGATGTTCACCCCGGGCCAGACGGCCTATGCCAACTGGGGGCGCTCCTTCCAGGTGGGCGTGGGGGCGGCCAGCTACAAGGTGCCACCCCGCACCAGCGACCTGGCGGCGTCGCTCAACGACGGCTGGGAGATCGGCTGGAAGTTCAAGGGGCCCTGGGGCGCCGAGGGGCGCGCGGCGTACTGGGAGCAGACGTCGACGGGTGAATGGGCCCGGCGGCTCAACGACCCGAGCGGGGATTCGGACAACATCGGCTCCACACGCCGGCGGGGCTTCGACCTGCAACTGCGGGCCGGGCTTCGCCCTGACCTCGAGGCCTGGTTCAGCTGGAACCGCCAGACAGCCGTCATCGTCGAGCCCGATCCCAGCCAGCCGACCACCGCCGGGCGCGAGGTCAACCACGTGCCCCACCGGCTCTACAGCGCCGGGGTGGACTGGCAGCTTCGGCCTGACGTGCGCCTGAGCACCTGGCTGCGGGGGCAGAGCGACTACTACATCGAACGCACCAACACCCGGGGGCGCTTTGGGGGCTTCACGCACCTGAACGTGCGGGCCACGTGGCAGCTCACGCCCACGGTGGACGTGGCCGCCGAGGTGCGCAACCTCACCGACCGCGTCAGCGAGTACGTGTGGTGGGACGGCACGCAGAGCCTGCATTCGCCGGGCGAGCCGCGGGCGCTGGGCGTGTCGTTGCGGATGACGCTGTGAGCGGGGGCGACCCGCGCAACGCCCGGCGGCGCTGGCGTGAGCGATGGCGGCGCGTGCACCTGTGGCTGGGCTTGAGCCTGGGCACGGTGTTCGCGCTGCTGGGGCTCACGGGCAGCCTGCTGGTGTACTACACCGAGCTTGATGCCTGGCTGAACCCACCCTTGCAGTGGCAGCCAGGCGATGGCCGTGTCACCAACTGGGATGGCGTGTGGCGGGCGATCGAGCGGGCCCACCCGGACCGCCCGCACGGCTGGCGCATCGAGTTGCCTCCCGGTGGCGAAGGCATCGTCACAGCGCGCTACCTCAAGCCGGTCGAAACCCGGGAGCGGTCGTTCGCGCCCCTGCTGGTGTCGGTGCACCCGCGTACCCACGCGGTCGTGTCGCAACGGTTCTGGGGCGAGTTCGCCATGACCTGGGTGTACGACCTGCACTACACATTGCTGATGGGGACAGAGGGGCGCACGGTGGTGGGCGTGCTGGGGCTGGCCTTGCTGGCGTCGCTGGGGACGGGCGTGGTGCTGTGGTGGCCGCGCTCCCAGGCGCAGTGGGGTCAGGCATGGACCGCGAAGGGCGGTGCGGCCCGACCGCGCCGCACCTGGGACCAGCACCGCCTGATGGGTGTTTACGGCAGCCTGGTGCTGGCCGTGCTGGCCGGCACGGGCGTGATGCTGGCGCTGCCGCAATGGGTCGAGCCGGCCGTGGGCCGACTAAGCCCGGTGCGGTCTCTGCCCAGCCCCACGTCCCTGGAGCCCGAGGCCGGTGCCTGGCGCCTGACACTCGACGAAGCCCTGAGCGTCGCCCGCGCGCGCCTGCCGGGGGCCGTGCCCCGCTGGGTGGACACCCCGGACGGGCCGCTGGGCACGTTCCGCTTCCGGATGCAGCAAGCCGGAGAGCCCAGCGACCGCTTTCCGCGCACCTTCGTGTGGGTCGATGCCTGGCGCCCGCAGGTGCTGGCCGCGCACGAGGCGGCGGGGCGCTCGGGCGGCGAAGCGGTGCTGGCCTGGTTGCACCCCCTGCACAACGGTGAAGCCTTCGGGGCCGGCGGCCGAGCCCTCGTGGCGGTGGCGGGGTTGGTGCTGCCGGCGCTGTGGGTCACCGGCCTGGTGCGCTGGCGCGACCGCGCCCGTGGGCGCGCGGCCCGGCTCAGGACGCCAGATCGAAGGGCAGGATGACCCGGTCGATCACGTGGATCACGCCATTGCTGGCGAACACGTCGGTGGCCGTGATCGTGGCCGTGCGCCCCACCTGGTCGGTGATCACGTAGTCACTGTCGATGCTCAGCGTGTTGCCCTGCACCGTGGTGATGTCCGTGTCGATGGGCACCTCGGCGGCCAGCACACGCGCGGGCAGCACGTGGTAGGTCAGCACGGCGGTCAGCAGGCTGGTGTTGGACGTGAGGTCGTTCAGCGTGAGGCCGTACTCGGCCAGCAGCGCATCGAAAGCCGCATTGGTGGGCGCGAACACCGTGAACGGGCCGGGCTGCTGCAGCGTGCTCACCAGACCGGCGGCACCGACCGCGGCCACCAGCGTGCTGAAGGTGCTGATCGACTGCGCGGTGGCCACGATATCGAGATTGGCCGGCAGCAGCACCTTGTCGATCTTGTGAACGACGCCGTTGCCCCCTTCGATGTCGGTGGCGATGATGCGGGCGGTGCGGTTGCGACCGTCCTGGATGCTCGCGCCACCTTCGGCCTCGATCTTGAAGATGCCGCCTTGCACCGTGGTGATGGCGCGGCCGAAGGGGATGTCGGCCGCTTCGACGCGAGCGCCGAGCACGTGGTAGGTCAGCACCGCCGTCAAGGTGGCGCGGTCGGCAAACAGCGCCTGCTTGGTCACGCCCAGCTCAGCCAGCAGGGCCTCGAAGGCGGCATTGGTGGGCGCGAACACGGTGAAGGGGCCGTCACCGCGCAGCGTGTCCTGCAAGCCGGCGGCCTCGATGGCCTCTTGCAGCAGCGACAGGTCGGGCGACAGCGAGATGCGGCCGTAGACGTTCAGATCGCTGCCGCCGCCACAGGCGGACAGGGCCAGGGCAGCGCCACCGGCCAGGGCGAGTTTCAGGAACTGACGCTTGTGAAGTGTGGGCATGAGGACCTCCGGTCGTGAAGTGACAGACAACGGGAGGCGATGCTACATAACCGCATGGTCTATAAAAATACCAAGCAGTAACTTCTGCGCGCAATCGGCGGTTTGTCGAAGGTGTGTCTGCGTATTCGGGCCCGATCGGCTGGACAAGGCGGTGTCGTCAGCGGCGCGGCGGCACGGGTACGGGCACGGCCGGGTTGCGGCCATACGGGCAGAACCCGGGCCTCGGGCCCACCTCGGGGTGCTTGCGGCACGTGGCCGGGCGCTGCGCATACACCGTGCAGCGCCGGGTGCCGCTGTCCAGGTAGCGGCAGTCGCCATCGGCGCGGCGGGCCATGGTGAAGATCTCGTGCCGAGGGTGGTAGCGTTCGACGGCACCGCTCTTGATCAGGCGCCGGGCGATGAGCTTGGGGTCCTCGTGTTCGGCCTCGAAGGGGTCGACCAGCCCCAGGCGCACCAGATCGGCCAGCCGCACCTCCAGGGGCATGGTGCAGCAATTGGCCATGCAGCTGTCGCACAGGCCCTTGCGGTAGCGCGACCAGGTTTCAATGTGGTCGACGTCGACAATGTGGATCGAGGATCTCATGGGTGGGGCCGATTCTAGAAGCCTCAGCCCCCGCGATCACAACTGCAGCGGTCCGACGGCGACGATCGGGCCGGTGGGTTGCCCCTTGGGGGCGCCGCCGGCCGGCTCGATCGACACGGCCAGCGCCTCGATGCCCTGCAGACTGATGCGCCCCTGAACCCGCGTGGCCTGCGCCTTGCCGATCAGGCCCAACGAGCGCGGTGCGCCCCCCGGCGGCAAGGCCCACAGTTCGAGCGCCCGATCTTGTGCGATGCGGGCGGCGTCCACGGGGCGGATCACCAGCACCTGGCTGTCGGGCACGTAGCTGGCGGCGAAGGCCAACGCGGGCTGACCGGCCGGCACGGTGGCCGCATTCAGCACGATCACCACAGGCGCCACCTCGGTGGGCGCCAGGGCCTGGGGCAGCACCAGCGCGGCCGCCAGCGCCCCCGTGGCGAGCACGCCCGTCAGGCCTTGCCACACCCCCAGGCGACGCCACCACGGCGGTGGGGCCTCGGGCACCCCGAAGAGCTGGCGCGAGATGCCCGACCAGACCGTTGCGGGCGGGCGCACTGGCGCCACCGGGCCGTTGAGCTGGGCCAGGGCTTCGTCCCAGCGGCTGACCGCCCGTTGCAGGGCCGGGTGGGCCGGCAACAGGCGTTCCATGCGTCGGCGTGCCCCGCCTCGCATCGTGCCCAGGCTGTACTCGGCGGCCAGCAGGTCGGCCAGTCGTTCGTTGCCGTAGTCCATGTCAGCGCTCCAGATCGGCCGGAGAGGGCGTGGTGGCGGGCCGGCCAGCCACGCGTTCCATGCAGCCCCGCAAGGTCTGCAGGCCCCGGCGGATCCAGCTCTTGACGGTGCCCAGAGGCTCGCGCAGGTGGTCGGCGATCTCGGGGTGGCTCAGTCCCTGGTAATACGCCATGGCGATGCTCATGCGCTGGCTGCCCTGCAATTGGCCCATGCAATGACGGATCTGCGCCATGTCGCCCGCTTCGCTGAGCAGGTCCAGCGGTCCCGGGCCCGGGTGGGCCATCTGGGCCAGCAGGTTTTCGCCGTCGGGCCCTTCGGCGTCGCTCGATACGGTCTGCGCCTGGCCTTGGGCCGACTGCCGTCGCAGCCCGTCGATCGCCGCATTGCGGGCGATGCGGATCAGCCAGGGCAGCGGGTCGCCCCCTTCGACCATGTAGCTCGACGCCGAGCGCCAGACCTTGACGAAGACCTCCTGCAGCACGTCCTCGGCGTCCGAGGGCTGGCGCAGGATCTTCAGGATGACACCGTACAGCACGCCGCTGCAGTCGTCGTACAGCTGCTGGAAGGCCTGGCGGTCGCCCAAGGCGATGCGCGACATCGTGTCGGGCGCGATGGTCAGGTGGCGGGCAAGCGTGCTCATCGGCGCAGCTCCTGGTGTGGCGGCTGGGGCATGGTCGGGCTCCACTGGGGTTCTACCAGTTTCTTGATACGCGTGGGGGCGCGCGGCCGATGCATGACCGCAGGCCTTGCAGGGGCTTTCGTGCAGATGCCTCGGGTTTGCATCCGGGCGGCGGCGCGCCGCGTATCAGGAGGCGGGGCACCCATGCCTCGTTGCGCAACTCCAGGAGATTCAAGCGATGTTTTCCTCCCTCGAACTGTCCCGCCTCACGGTCGCCGCTGCGGCCGCTCTCGTGTCCGTCGGCGCCTCCGCTCAGACCGCGTGGCTGGGCCTGACCACCGACAACCGGCTTGTGCAGTGGTCGGCCGATTTCAGCAGCATGTCGTGGCAGTCGATCGCCGGGCTGGCCAGCGGGGAAAGCCTGCTGGGCATCGACCTGCGACCCAGCAACGGCCAGGTCTATGCCATCAGCACCACCAACACGCTCTACACGCTGGACACCACCACGGGACAGGCCAGCTTCGTGACCGCCCTGACCGGCGCCAACCTGGCCATGGCGGGCGGCCTGGGCATGGACTTCAACCCCGTGGCCGACTACGCCGGCAACGCCTCGCTGCGCGTGACCACCGGTGGGGGCAACAACTACGCAGTCAA
>Ga0255182_1001669_pt1 | contig 11101 bp, 6 predicted proteins | sample Atl_UVDOM_RepA_8_FD_188420 | JGI IMG/M metagenome (GOLD analysis project Ga0255182, IMG submission 188420) | Freshwater microbial communities from Altamaha River, Georgia, United States - Atl_UVDOM_RepA_8d | ecosystem: Environmental > Aquatic > Freshwater > River | place: USA: Georgia | collected... | reverse complement strand
TCCCCATACATCTACATTATGTTTATATACATCGTTAAAAAAAGCAGCTTCATTAAAATAACCTGTTTCCGCTGATGTATAATCAATAACAGCTTCAGTCAATCCATTTACTATATAATTCGTTAAGTATGAATATTCTAATATTTTAGATTTATTACTAATTACGAAAGGAGATGGAAAGGAACGACTATCAACTAACACAATCTGTTCTAATAAGCGAATCCAATAATCATAATGACCTCCCGCGCCATATTTATTTATAAATTGATTTACCCATTCAAACATTATTATTTTAATTTCTTCTTTAACAGATTTTAAATTAGTTAATCGTGCTTCTGTAAGTTCATTGATTTTTAATATATGACTCCTTATAAAATTATTAAAAGAAGGATGAAACAAGCATATAGTAAATGGTATATTAAATTGAAAGGGTCTTGTTTTGTACATGCTAGGTATTCTTACTCCAGATTGAGTAGCGCTTAATCCCCAGTCAATAATTTTTGTCTGAAATGTATCATTTACTAATATATTATCTGCTTTCAAATCATTATGAAACAATCCTAGTTTATTCATAGGAATAATACCCTTCTCAAGTAGTTCTATGAGAGAATTGTTTAATCTAACAAAAATCTCTGGTGTTAATCTATTTGCAATTAAAAATTTATAAATGTCTAATCCTCCGTAAGGTAAGTCAATTCCAGCCACGATAGATAATTTACTATTTATATTTGAACTATTGATTCTATAACTAGATAAATTAGTGCATTTAGCATCAAAATCTATTTTATCGTTATCATCTAGTGTGTCTAAATCACACATAGTAGCATCTACTCCTAAAAAATAATTATCTTTATTTGGTATACGTCTTAATGTAGTGGCTACCTTACTAAGTTCATTTATTTCATCTTGAGCATATTTTTTAATTAAAACTTTAGTTATGCCAGTTCCTCTTGGTTTACCTTTGCATTTTAAAGCAGGTTTAAATACGCATCCAAAGCCGCCGGCAGCAATAGCCTTACCGCCTTTTCTACTTCTTGAATTTGATTTTCTAGTCGTATTCCTCATATATATTTAAGTAATTTTATTTTTTATAAATAGCAAATATAAAACTACCTAAAATAACTACTGAAATAAAAAAAATGTATTTTTCTTTTCGTCTTAATTTCTCTCTTTGTAATAAATCTTTTGGTTTATAATTGTGATAATATTTGTCTATAGATTCTGAAAAGGTTAATTGAGGAATTCCTAATTGTTCATTTACCTTATTATGAATAAAGTGCATCCATTTCTGAAATGATTCCCTTGAATCTAAATAAGGTGTTACTGGAAATTTATCTAATAAAATACTAAAATTGTTTCCTATCTTTTGAACTGGTATCATTAATGGTAAATTTTGGATAAATTCGTAATACTTTTTCTTTGTAACATCATTTGGATATAGTGGATAACATAAAGCAATTGTGTGAAGTGTAAACCAATAATGTGGTCCCCATACTGTTTGATCTAATTCCATTAGTATAAATGATATAAAAAGAAAATAAAAATAACAAATAAAATGAGAAAATATTCAAATATTCAGAATGCACCTCCGGCAAATAGATTTGATAATGATTATTCAAATAATTCTAGGTTTGATAATAGGAGCAATAAATTTGATGGTATATTAAATAATTTTAAAATTAACAATAATTGTAACGGACAAAATGTTAATAATTATTGTAATAATTGTGGTAAGAATGGTCATCTATATCATCAGTGTAAACAACCAATTATAAGTATAGGAATAATTGCATTTAGGAAAAATAATGATACAAATTTAATAGAATATCTCTTAATAAGAAGATGTCATAGTTTAGGTTTTGCAGATTTCATATCTGGTAAATATCCTCTCTATAATAAAAATTATCTTGTAAATATCGTAAATGAAATGACTAATGAAGAAAAGGAAATGATATTAACAAAAGAATTTGATGATTTATGGAAAAGTGTATGGGGAGACAAGTCAAGCATTCAATATAGGAGTGATGAAAAAATATCTAGAAGTAAATTTATCTCTCTTAAACTTGGAATTACAATTAACAATCAAGAATATAATATCAAAAGTTTGGTAGAAGAATCAGTAACAAATTGGGATGAGACTGAATGGGGATTTCCTAAAGGGAGACGCAATCCACAAGAAAAGGATCTACATTGCGCAATAAGAGAATTTGAAGAAGAAACTGGTTATAATTCTACAGAATTAAATGTTATACAAAATTTAACACCATATGAAGAGATATTTACTGGTTCTAATTATAAATCGTATAAGCATAAATATTATATAGCATATATGGACAATGAATGTTCAAATGAATCAATTGAAAATAGAAAAAATTATGAAGTCAGCAAGATAGGCTGGTATAGTTATGAAGACTCTCTTAATATAATTAGACCATATAATTTAGAAAAATTGTCTATTTTGGAAAAAGTAAATAAAATTTTAACACAATATAGATTATATAGTTAATATATAATATGTCAGAACCAGAACAAAAGAAAAAGAAAGAAAAAAAGGAAAGAAAACCAAGAGAGAAAAAAGGCGAACCAAAAGAAAAGAAAGAAAGAAAATCAAGAGCAAGAAAAATAAAATTAGTTGAAGTTCTAGATGAGCCGATTATAGATGCGAGAGACTTAGAAACATCACAAAGACTTTTAGACAGTTACTACGATGAATTTTTAAATAAATCCACTACGACACAAAGTGAAATTAAAGAGTTTGAAACTAAAAAGGAAGAATTGGAAAGCTTATATCTTCAAGAAAATAAAGATTTTGAATACTTATACCCGAGCTTAAATGATCCGAATTTTAATATTAAAATAGCAGAAAGAAAAGAGTTTTTTGATACTAAATATGATGGTGAAGTTAAAAATGTTAGTGAAGAAGCAGAGAGATTGTGCAGTGCGGAGTTTGAATTGTCTCCGCATCAGATTTTTGTAAGAAATTTTCTCTCATTCCAAACACCATACAATAGCATATTATTGTATCACGGTTTAGGAACAGGTAAAACTTGTTCTGCGATTACAGTTGCAGAAGAAATGCGTGAATACATTAAACAAGTTGGAATTAATCAAAAGATAATTGTAGTTGCATCTCCAAACGTTCAAGAAAATTTTAAATTGCAATTATTTGATGAAAATAAATTGAAATTAATAGATGGAACATGGAATATTAAATCTTGCACTGGAAATAATTTTTTAAAGGAAATTAATCCTACTAATATGAAGGGACTTAATAAAGAAAAGGTTATCACTCAAATAAAACAAATAGTAAACTCATCATATATGTTTTTAGGATATGTTGAATTTGCAAACTATATAGAAAAGAAAGGGAGAGTTGAAGGAGAATTGACAGATGATATTAGAGAGAAAAAATCTAAAAAACGGTTGAATGATGTATTTAATAATCAACTTATTATTATTGATGAAGTTCACAATATTCGCATTACAGATGATAATTCAAACAAAAGAGTTGCTCTAGAATTATTTAAATTAGTTAATGTGGTTGATAATTTAAAACTTTTATTATTGTCTGCTACACCTATGTACAATAGTTATAAAGAAATTATTTGGTTATTAAATTTAATGAATTTAAATGATAATAGACCATCTATAGACATTAAAAATGTATTTAAATCTGATGGTACGTTTGTAACAGATGAAAGAGGACGTGAAATTGGAAAAGAGTTACTTGAGAGAAAATCAAGAGGATATATATCATTTTTAAGAGGAGAAAATCCTTATGTATTTCCGTACAGAATTTGGCCTTCTTATTTCTCTCTTCAACATTCTTTCAAATCAAAAAAAATAACATATCCAACTGAACAATATAATGGTAAACCTGTATTACAACCATTAGAATTAATTGATGTATATGTTAATAAAATAGGAACATATCAACAAAAGGGGTATGAATATATTATTAGATTACTTAAGAATAGAGCAACAGAGGAAGGAGAAGATGAATTGCCTAATTTTGAAAATATGGAGGCAAAAGGATACACTATGTTACAAAAATCCATTCAATCTTTAAATATGATTTATCCAGATGAGAGATTAGATAAAATATTGGCAGGCGAAAGTTTGTTATTTGATACAACCGATATAATTGGAAGTAATGGAATGAATCGCATTATGAAGTATACTGAAACCACAAATCCTCCATCTAAAAAAGATTTTCAATATAAATCAGATAAATATGGAGAAATTTTTAGTTATGATGAAATAGGCAAATATAGCAGTAAAATTAAAACAATTTGTGACAATATATTAAATTCTACCGGGATTGTATTAGTATTTTCAGAATATATTGATGGAGGTTTGGTTCCTGTAGCACTAGCTCTTGAAAGCTTGGGATTTACGAAATATGGAACACCATCTTTATTTAAAACTCCTCCAACTAAAGCAATAGATGCGGTAGAGTTTAAAACGAAAGATCAGTTGTCATCGGGTAAGACTTTTAAACCTGCTAGATATGCTATGATAACCGGAGACCAGGCTTATTCACCAGATAATGTAAATGTAATAAAAACAATGACAAGTAGTAATAACGTTTATGGAGAGGAAATAAAAGTAATTTTAATTTCAAAAACTGGAGCTGAAGGTATTGATTTAAATAATATTAGACAAGTTCATATAATGGAACCATGGTATAATATGAATCGTATAGAACAAATTATAGGAAGAGCAGTAAGAAATTGTAGTCACAAATCACTTCCGTTTAAAGAGAGAAATGTTCAAATATATTTATATGGAACACTCTTAAACAATAGTGCCGAAGAACAAGAAGCTGTTGATTTATATGTTTATAGATTAGCTGAAATTAAGGCACTACAGATAGGCCGGGTCAGTAGAGTATTAAAGGAGAATGCTGTTGATTGCATATTAAATTATGAACAACAAAATTTTACAGAAGCAAATATGAGACAAATCGTACAACAACATTTATCTAATAAAAAGACGATTGATTATGCCGTAGGAGATAAACCATATTCATCTGTATGTGATTATATGGAATCGTGTCAATACAAATGTAGCCGAGAAAGAGAAATAGATAAACCAATATTAGATACTTTTAGCGAAGCATTTATTTTAATGAATACAGAGAAAATTATACACAGAATAAGAGATTTATTCAAGGAAAAATATTTTTATACAAAACAAGAACTTATATCTAGAATTAATGTAACAAGAGAATATCCATTAATACAAATTAATGCCGCACTAAATCAATTGGTAGAAGACAATACAGAATATATTTCAGATACTTATGGTAGATTAGGAAATATTATTAATATAGATGACCTTTATTTATTCCAGCCAATTGAATTAAATAATCAAAATATATCATTATATGAAAGAAGTGTTCCTGTTCAATTCAAACATAATGAATTATCATTTAAACTACCTGAAAATATAACAGAAGCAATTATAAAAAAACCAGAAGCAAAAGAAGTAGTTGAAAAACAGGAAGAGCAAGAATTAACATTATTGATCAATTTAATTGAATCAAAATATAATGTTTCTACTACTCCACAGACAATACAGAAAGGGGAAGACGACTGGTACAAAATATGCGGCGTTGTCATAGATAAGATGTCGTCAGAAGGTATTGAGAGAAATAATCTTATTAAATTTTTGATATCACATATCGCAGAAACATTATTATTCAAAGAAACTATTATATTATTAAATTACTTATATACTACTAAAAATGAATTATCTATACCACTACAATTAATTAAACAATATTACGATGATAATATGCTTATATTTAGAACAAAGAAGGGATTATTATTACATAAAGAAAACAAACAACAACTTGTAATATTTGAAGAAGATGAATGGATAAACGCAGAAAGCGAAGATTATCAAGATTTTATGAGAGAAATTAAAAATTTAATTGAAAATATGAGTTCATTAAGTAATATTGTAGGATTTATTGGAGTATTTAAGAATGACTTTTTAGTATTTAAAATAAAATTTATGAATATTAAGAGACATAAGGGGGCTAGATGTGACCAGGCTGGTAAAATAGAAACTATAAAAAATTTAAATAAAATATTAGATAGTGACGTTTATAATGCTGAAAATACAAAAGGAATTGGACTAATAGAATTATGCATTAGACAAGAATTTATGTTAAGATATTATGATACTACAAAGAAGGAAAGAAAACGATGGTTTTTAAATCCTACTGAAGCAATAATTAAAAATATAGAAAAATTAACATTGTAATTTAAAAATAAAATTGAATTAACATAAAGATTTTTATCTATACATAAATAAAATATGGCTACAGTAGCGGTTAAAGAACCCAAGAAAGCAGTTAAGGATGTCAAGGCAAAGAAATTTAAAAAAGAGATTGATATATTTATTCCAAGTATGATAACAAAAAGAATTTGTTTACCTATGTCTAGTATTGGGAGTAATATAAAACCTATATTAGAACAAATGGTCGCTTCTCAAGTAGAGGGAAGATGTATTGTAGAAGGTTACATTAAACCCGGTAGTGTAAAAGTTTTGACATTTTCAAATGGCATGTTAAACTCCAATAATATAATCTTTGAAGTAGTATTTGAATGTTTGGTTTGTTCTCCTGTAGAAGGAATGCTTATTGATGTTGTTTCCAAAAATATTACAAAAGCAGGAATTCGCGCAGAACATGAAACTCAACCAAGTCCTATAGAAGTATTTGTAGCAAGAGATCATCATTATAAATCTACTTATTTCAATAGCATTAAAGAAGGAGAAAAGATAAGAATAAGAGTTATTGGACAACGATATGAATTAAATGATAAATACATTTCTATTATTGCTGAATTGGTTGAACCAAAACAAGTAAAAACACTTAAAAAACCAAGACTTATACTAGAAGATTAATTTTGAAACGGTACGCAAGAGAGAAAAACGGTAAATGTAAAAATTAAATTTTATGATTAAATTTATGATTATATTTTTTATTTCAAACTAATTAAAAAGTAAACGTTTAATTAGTTATAAACAAATTATGAGTGAACATACTATGGATATAGATAAAAATTACATTAAAGAAAAAATAGAAAATATGAATAAACATCATCAAATAGAAATATTAAGAGTATTAAAAAAAGATAAAAACATTGTTCTTAATGAGAATAGCAATGGTGTTTTTGTAAATATTTCATATCTTGACGATAATACTTTGGAAAGTTTGAAAAAATATATTGAATATGTAGATAATCAAACTGTTAATATTGAAAGTGTAGAAAATAAAAAGACTCTAATAGAAACTACTTTTTTTAAAGGTAATAAAGAATAAATAATAATAGTTGTTATAATAATATGAACTCATCTATTTATCAATCACATAATTATAATCATGTATTTAATGAATTACAAGATTATATGTTAACAAATGAATTTATTTATAAATTCTCTAACAATGAATTAAAAGATAAAATAAAAGAAAAAAATAATAAAACTCAAAATACAATTTTGAAAAAAAATGATAATTTTATATATCCATCAGAGAAAGATAAAATATTTTGGTGTTTTTATATTTTACATAAAGGGATAGAAGAATATGAATTAAATAAGACAATTTCATTTAAGACAGAAAAAGAATTTAAGTTTAAAACAGCTGAAAATATTAAAAATTTTAAAGACACATTTAAAGGTCTTAAACTTAGAGTCAATGAATTGCAAGATGAGTTTATAAACCAACCTTGTATAACTATTAAAGGATTAGTAGCTCTCTGTTATATGTATGATATGAATATTATGTATGTCAAAAATAAAACTTATTATGAAATTATAACTAACAATGAAGAAAAAACTAATATAATAATAGAAAACAAAGAAAACAATATTAATTCTATTTATATGCCTTTTAATGTAACACAAGATATGATAAAATCTTATAAGGACAATTACTGGAAAATAGAAAATATTGGAAATCCATTAAAAGCAGTTAGTTCTTATACAGTAGCAGAATTGCAAGATATATGCAAGCGTCTAAGTATTCAAATTGAGGTTAATAAAAAGAAACTAACAAAAAAAGAACTATATGAAAATATAATTAAGCTTTTATAAGACAGCGAATAAAATTAAAAATTGAACTATAATTTAAAAATTATAGTTTAATTATATATATACTATGTCAGAAAAACCACAAGAGGGTTCACCTATTCGTAAATCATCCGAAAAAACTGTTACACCTGAAAAGGTTAATAATGATAAACTATTAAAAGAGATGATTGACACTGCTTTAGCGGAAATATCTAGTACAGAGAAAAAAAGGAAAAATGTTGAATTAGAAGTTAGATTTGGAACAAAGGGGATTAAACATATAACTAAAATAGATTTTGATAATGTTATTAAAAAATTAAAATCTCTAGGATTCAGGTCAGATAATGAAGAATATTTGCTAAGAGCTTATCCAGAATATATAGATGCAGCAACTGGCATTACAAAGACATCTAGTGTTCGTTTAGAATTAACCGGATTTCATAATATACAGACTTATTGCAAAACAAACTCTCTAGAAAAAGCAGGAGGGTTTAAATTTGTTCAAAAAGGAATTTATAAAAATAAAGAAGGCAAACCTCTCTTTCCAGTTGATTATGATGATTTTAATTTTAGAGTCGCATTAAATAATGAGGAGAAATTTAAAGAAGATTCTCCTATAGAACAGGAAATAAAATCAAAATGGACAGATTCAAAAAAGACGTTCCGATACATAAATCGTGTTAAGTTATATAAAAGTGGATTGCCATTTACGATTGATTTTAGCATTGTAAAACGTTCACACCGAGGCATTTTACAAGATAAATATTTAAAAAAAGGCTTCCAAAGACCTAGACAAGTAGAGTTGCCTGAATATACTATTGCAGATTCTAAAGTATTTGAAGATGAACCTAGATATGAAATTGAAATAGAAATGGAAAATCATAGTATACCGCCAAATTACGGCTCAGAAAAAGTCATTGCAGAATTAAAACAGATTATTAAATATATATTGTCTGGCTTACAACAAACAAATTATCCTGTTTCATATAAAGAGCAGAAAGAAATATTAAATAAATATTTGATGTTGACGAAAGGAAAAGACTACAAACCTGAAATGAGGATATCATCTAGAGATTTTATTGGTCCATCTTCAAATACATTGCAATTAATTAATATTTTACCGGTTAATCAGGATTCACTTAGTCCTAACATAAGAAATAATTATACAGTTACTGATAAAGCAGATGGTGACAGAAAATTGATGTTTATTGATACTAATGGGCGAGTATATTTAATTGATATGAATATGAATGTACAATTTACGGGTTGTACAACAGAGGAATTTTATGGAAACAGTATATTAGACGGGGAACACATTCTACATGATAAGTATGGAAAATTTATAAATTTATATGCTGTGTTTGATATTTATTTCTTAGATGGAAAAGATAAAAGAGCACTAGAATTTGTAACAATGGATGCAGAAGCACTAAAGGCTAATTTTAGATTGCCATTGCTTGACGCGTGTATTAAAAATATCAATTTAAAATCAGTGGTTCCTAATGAACGACAAGCTCCTTTAAGAATTGAATGTAAAACATTTTATACTAGTTCAGAAAGACAGAGCATTTTTGAAGGATGTAAAACAATTATGATGAAAGCAAGAGACTTATTATTTGAATATGATACAGATGGTTTAATTTTCACACCAACAAATATGGGAGTAGGATTTGAATATCCTGGAGATACTATCAAAAATACAAAAGTAACTTGGAGTTACTCATTCAAATGGAAACCACCTGAGTTTAATACTATTGATTTCCTTGTTTCAATTAAAAAAGGTCCTAATGGAGAAGATGTTATTTCAAATGTATTCAAAGATGGAACAAATGCTTCCAACTTAGAACAAATAGATCAGTATAAAACACTTATATTAAGAGTTGGTTTTGATGCTAGAAAACATGGATACTTGAATCCTTGCGAGGATATATATCAGGATAAAATACAAGGACCCGGGGATATTGATAATGAAGAAGGTTATAAACCTGTTAGATTTTACCCAACAAATCCGTATGATCCAGAAGCCAGTATATGTAATATTATGTTAAAAGATGATAGTAGTGGAAATAAAAAAATGATGACTGAAGACGGTGAAATTATAGAAGATAATACCATAGTAGAATTTAAATATGTAAGCACAAATGAAAAATTATGGAGATGGGTTCCAATAAGAGTTCGTTACGAAAAGACAGCTGAATTGAGAATGGGTATGAAAAATTATGGAAACGCATATCATGTTGCGAATGACAATTGGCATTCTATACATTATCCAGTCAAAGTTAGAATGTTAAGTAGAGGTGAAGGAATACCGAATGAACTAGGGGATGATGATGTTTATTACAATAAAACTACAAATGTTTCAAAAACACGCGGATTGAGAGATTTTCACAATCTATTTGTTAAGAAATTATTGATAATGAGTGTTTCTAATAGCGGAGACACTCTCATTGATTATGCTGTAGGAAAAGGAGGAGACATTCCAAAATGGATTGCATCAAATTTATCATTTGTATTTGGAATTGATATTTCAAGAGACAATATTGAAAATAAATTAGATGGTGTATGTGCTAGATATTTGAATTATCGTAAAAAATTCAAAATTATGCCTAGTGGATTGTTTGTAAATGGAAACTCAAGCGTTAATATTAGAAATACAAATGCTATATACACTCAGAAAGGGAAACAAATAACCAAATCCATATTTGGAGAAGGAGCCAAAGATGAAAAACAACTTGGAAAGGGTGTTTATAAACAATTTGGGAAAGCGAAAGAAGGTTTTAATATAAGTTCAATACAATTTGCTCTACATTATATGTTTGAAAACAACTTGACATTACAAAATTTCTTAAGAAATGTAAGCGAATGTACTAAAGTAGGCGGTTACTTCATAGCTACCAGTTATGACGGGGAAACGTTATTCAGAGCATTATCGGACAAATCTCCAGGCGAAAGCATTTCTGTATATCAAGATGAAACAAAAATATGGGAAGTTAAAAAAATATACGACAATATAACA
>Ga0255182_1001664_pt1 | contig 11131 bp, 10 predicted proteins | sample Atl_UVDOM_RepA_8_FD_188420 | JGI IMG/M metagenome (GOLD analysis project Ga0255182, IMG submission 188420) | Freshwater microbial communities from Altamaha River, Georgia, United States - Atl_UVDOM_RepA_8d | ecosystem: Environmental > Aquatic > Freshwater > River | place: USA: Georgia... | reverse complement strand
CGGTGGGGGTGACACATTGGCAGCTATCGCCAAATACGGCATTGAAAAAGAGGTGGGCTACATCTCCACGGGGGGCGGCGCATTCCTAGAGGTGCTCGAGGGCAAAACTTTGCCCGCCTTTGAGATCTTGCAGCGCCGCGCGGCAGCTTAAGCGTCTCGCGCGCGCAGGGCCCTGGCCTCGCAGGCCGTGAGGGGCGCCTGCAAGCCTGCGTCTCACCAGGCGCAGGCGAAACTGTAGACCTGCATGCTCAAGGTGTCTTTGCTCACGGGGCGCCACTCTGCGGGGGCCGGCTGCGCCTTGAGGGCCGGGCCTTGGCCCATGGGCTGGGCGTGACTGGTGGCGGTGATGGTTTTGTATTTGCCCTCTGCGCAGTCGTAATCGATATAGGACTTCACGGAGCGCGCGCCGCCGCTGTCGGGCACCTTGAGGTCATAGACCACCCAGATGCGCTTGAAATGCTGGTTGCGCACGATGGCAGCGGAATCCACATAAACCGTGGCCACCTCGTTGCGTGTGACCGTGACCCACATGGCGTGGGCAGACCCGAGCCCAAGGGCCAGACACCCCAACACCCAGCTGCGCTTCATGCGAAAGAACGCCACACACACTCCCGAGTCGGTTGGCATCGGTCCCGGGGCTGGAAACAAAAAAGCCCCGGCGGCCAGACCGCACGGGGCTCATCATAAGCCGATTGGCGCTTAAGCCGGCAGCGGTGCGGGCGTGCTGGTGGCTTGGCCGCGGTAGTCGGTCCAGCAGCGGCGATGGAAGTCATAGAGTTTGCAAGCGCGTGCCGTCTCGAAATACCACTTCCAAGAGAAGGGCTGGATGACAATGCGCTCGGGCAACAACTCTTCCAATTTGGCCTGCGCTTGCTTGAGCTTGTAGAGCGGAATGCTCATGTCCAGATGGTGCGCCGTGTGCTCCATGATGTGGTGCATGAGCGCGCCGATGTTGAAGGGGAAGGTCAGGTGCACGGTGGTCGAGACAAAGGGCTGCGCCTTGGACCATGCGGTGCGGTCATCGTGCCAGCTCACCTTCACATGCGTGTGGTGCACATACACCACAAACCCAATCATGGAGACCCAAAAAAGGAACGGCACCACCACGCCGGTGAGCAGCACCAACGCCACCGATTGGTCATAGGCGAGCGCAGCCGCGACCATCACCCCCACCCAGAGCACGCCAAAGGCGCTCACCAACAGGTTGTCCTTGAGGAAGACGGGGCGACGCGTGGGCATGGCTTGGGCGCTCGGGAAGAACATTTTTTTCCACCAGATCTCGATCATGTAGTACAGGCCCGGCGCCCAACCGCTGCGGTAAATGCGGTCGAGCAGGCGTTGGGTACGCGAGAGGGCGGAGAATTCCTCGGCGGTGTAGGGCGCCCAAACAAAGTCAAAGCCTTTGAGGTTGGTGTAGCCATGGTGCACCACGTTGTGACCGATGTCCCACAGGCTGTAGGGCGTGAGAGAGGGCAAAAAGGCGATCCGGCCCAGCCACTTGTTGAGTTCACGATGCGGGGTAAGGCTTTGGTGGCAGGCATCGTGGCCAATGATGAACAAACGGCCAATGGTGAAACCAGCGGCCAAGCCACACAGCAGTTTGGCCCACCACGCGTCAAAGTAAACCGTGCCAGCGAGCAACAAAGCCCAGAGTGCGTAGTCGAGCATCAGCAACACGATGGCTTTGGCCGTCGTGCGACCCGCCAACGGGACCAGCCACTCCCGCATGATCTTGCGGTGCGGCATGGGTTGACCAGGGGGAATGGGGTGAAGGGAATCCAAAGAAGACATGAGAAACACGCCCCACAGGGGCTCATCAAAAATCGCAAACCGACATTATCGCCAGCCCCCCTGATTTTGGGTAGACGAATGCCCCTAAAATGCACCAAAAAGGTGCAAATCTGTGCGCTTTTGGCGATAGGTCTGACGCAAATCAATCCTTTAGGTTAAAGACCCACGCTTCGTGTGAGAATCAGACGGACCCCCATTTTGCTTTTTCCCGAAGGAGACCCCCATGATTTACCGCGCCACCAAAATTGTGGCCACCTTAGGCCCGGCATCGAGTGACCCGGCCTTGCTGGAAGAGATGATTCGTGCGGGTGTGAACGTGGTGCGTTTGAACTTCAGCCACGGCAAAGCCCAGGATCACATCGACCGGGCGCGTTTGGTGCGCGAGGCCGGCCAACGCGCGGGGCGAGAAGTGGCCATCATGGCCGATTTGCAAGGCCCGAAAATTCGGGTGGGCAAATTTGCCGAGGGCAAGGTGATGCTTGTCAATGGGGCCAAGTTCGTGCTTGACGCCGAGCGCACCGAACCCGGCAATCTCGACGCGGTGGGCCTCGACTACAAAGAGTTGCCACGCGACGTCAAACCAGGCGACACCCTCTTGCTCAACGATGGCCTGATCGTGCTCGAAGTCGAGGCGGTGCGCGGCGAGCAAGTGCACACGGTGGTCAAAATTGGCGGCGAGCTCTCCAACAACAAGGGCATCAACAAGCAAGGCGGAGGACTCACCGCGCCCGCCCTGACCGCCAAGGACATGGAGGACATCAAGACCGCCATGAGTTTCCAAGCCGATTATGTGGCGGTGAGTTTTCCCAAGAACGCCACCGACATGGAGATGGCGCGCCAACTCGCCAACGTGGCGGGGGCTGAGTACAAACACAAGCCCGGGCTGATCGCCAAGATTGAACGGGCCGAGGCCATTCCGCACCTCGAGGCCATCTTGCGCGCGAGTGACGGCATCATGGTCGCGCGCGGCGATTTGGCGGTAGAGGTGGGCAATGCGGCCGTGCCGGCGCTGCAAAAGCGCATGATCCACCTGGCGCGTGAGCACGACAAGGTGGTCATCACGGCCACGCAAATGATGGAGAGCATGATCACCAACCCGGTGCCCACGCGCGCCGAGGTGAGTGACGTGGCCAACGCCGTGCTCGACGGCACGGACGCCGTCATGCTCAGCGCCGAGACGGCCGCGGGCAAGTATCCCCTCGAGACGGTCAAGGAAATGGCGAGCATTTGCGCCGCCGCCGAGGGCGCGGAGGTGATCGCGCTCGACGCCGATTTCACGGGCAAAACCTTCCACCGCATCGACCAAAGCATTGCCATGGGCGCGTTGTTCACCGCGCACCACTTGGGCGCCAAGGCGATCGTGGCGATGACCGAGTCGGGCTCGACCGCGCTGTGGATGAGCCGCCACCGCATTCACATTCCCATCTACGCCGTGACCACCCAGGTGGTTTCGCAGCGCAAGATGGCGCTCTACCGCAATGTGCGCGCGCTCCTCATGGACACCAGCCACGACCGCGACACCGCCCTGCGCCAAGCCGAGACCTACCTCAAAGAGCGGGGCATCGTGCAGTCGGGCGATGTGTATGCCATCACCTGCGGCGAGCCCATGGGTGCGCCGGGGGGCACCAATATGCTCAAAATCTGCCGGGCGGCCTGACAGCTCCTGTTGGGCGAGCCTTCTAAAATGGGGGCAGTTATATTTCAGTACTGCAAGGAAATCCCATGGCACTCGTCTCGATGCGCGAACTCCTGGACCACGCCGCTGAACACGGCTACGGCATTCCAGCCTTCAATGTGAACAACCTGGAGCAGGTGCAGGCCGTCATGGCTGCTGCCGACGAGGTGGGCGCACCCGTGATCCTCCAAGCGAGCGCCGGGGCGCGTAAGTACGCTGGCGAATCCTTCATCAAGCACCTCATCCAGGCCGCCACCGAGGCTTACCCCCATATTCCCTTGGTCATGCACCAAGACCATGGCACCAGTCCCAAGGTGTGCCAGGGGGCGATTGCCTTGGGCTTTGGCTCGGTCATGATGGACGGCTCCCTAGAGGAAGACGGCAAGACCCCCGCGAGCTTCGACTACAACGTGAACGTCACGCGCGAAGTCGTGAACATGGCGCACCAAGTGGGTGTGACCGTCGAGGGTGAACTCGGCTGCTTGGGCTCCCTCGAAACCGGCGAAGCCGGCGAAGAAGACGGCATTGGCGCGGTGGGCAAACTCGACCACAGCCAAATGCTCACCGACCCTGAGGAGGCGGCGCAATTCGTCAAAGCCACCCAACTCGACGCCCTGGCCATCGCCATCGGCACGAGTCACGGCGCCTACAAATTCTCCCGCAAGCCCACCGGCGACATTCTGGCCATCAGCCGCGTCAAGGAAATCCACGCGCGCATTCCCAACACCCATTTGGTCATGCACGGCTCCTCCAGCGTGCCCCAAGACTTGCTCGCCCTCATCAACCAGTACGGCGGCAAGATGAAAGAAACCTACGGCGTGCCGGTGGAAGAAATTCAGGAAGCCATCAAGTACGGCGTGCGCAAGATCAACATCGATACCGATATCCGCTTGGCCATGACCGGCGCGGTGCGCAAATTCCAAGCCGAGAACCCTGACAAATTTGACATGCGCGAGTGGATGAAGCCCGCGCGCGAAGCCGCTAAGGCCATTTGCCAGCAGCGCTACTTGGAGTTCGGCTGCGAGGGGCAGGCCGGCAAAATCAAAGGCGCCACTTTGGCCGTGATGGCCCAACGCTACGCGCAAGGGGCGCTGGCGCAGGTGGTGAATTGAGCCTGCACACCTCGAATTTGCACTCGCTGCCCCTGCTCGCGCGCGGCAAGGTGCGCGACAACTATGCGGTGGGCGAGGATCGGATTCTGATGGTGGCGTCAGACCGCATCAGCGCGTTTGACGTCATCATGGGCGAGCCCATTCCGGGTAAGGGCGAGTTGCTCACCCGCATGGCCCTCTACTGGTTTGACCAACTCGGCCCCAAAGGCCGCAACATTTGCCCGATTCACCTCACGGGCGAAGACCCCACCAGCGTGGTGGCGCCCGACGAGGTCGAGCAAGTGCGCGGCCGCGCCATGCTCGTCAAGCGCTTGCGGCCCATTCCCGTGGAGGCCGTGGTGCGCGGTTACTTGGCAGGCAGCGGCTGGCAGGAATACCAACAAAGCCAATCGGTCTGCGGCGTGCCGCTGCCCGCGGGTTTGCGCAACGCCAGTCGTCTGCCCGAGCCCATCTTCACGCCCGCGGCCAAGGCGGCGGTAGGCGAGCACGATGAGAACATCACCTTCGAACAGATGGTGGCCCTGATTGGCGCTGACCTCGCCGAGCGCATTCGCCGCTTGAGCCTGCAGTTGTATGTGGCGGCGCGCGACATCGCTGCTGCCAAGGGCATTTTGATTGCGGACACCAAGTTCGAGTTTGGGCTCGACGCGCAAGGCACCCTCACCCTGATGGACGAAGTCCTCACGCCCGACTCTTCGCGCTACTGGCCCGCCGACACTTGGCAAGAGGGCGTGAACCCGCCCAGTTTTGACAAGCAATACCTGCGCGATTGGCTGGAGACGGCCCAGGTGGGCGGCAAGCCCTGGGACAAATCACCTCCCGCGCCGCGCTTGCCCCAGGCGGTGATTGCGCAAACCGCGGCGCGCTACCAAGAAGCCTTGGCGCGCCTCACGGCCTGAGCTCAGTTGAGCGCCATGCTCAGCTTGCGGCGATAGCGCGAGACCAATTCTTGTTGGGGGTCTTCGGCCAAGGCCCCCTTGCCGGTGAGCTCAATGCCGCCCGCGCTCTTACCGGGGATGGCTGCGCCATCGCGCGGGGGCTCTGGGGTGATCAGCTCCAAAATGGCGATATAGGTTTTGCGCGCGATTTCCTCATTCCAAGTTTTGTCGCGCATCACGATTTCGAGCAACTCCTCCATGGCGGCTTCGAGTTCGCCGGCAGCAAACAGCCAACGCGCCTTGGCCAGGCGGGTATCGAAATCGCGTTTGTTTTGCGCGATTTGGGCGTCGAATTGTTCGAGTGACCAGCCGCCGCGCGGGTCGTTTTCCACAAATTTCAAGGCTTGCAGCCAATGGGCCAGTGCCTCAAAGCGCAAGGGGCGGGGGATGCGTTGCAAGGCCGGCGCGAGGGCGGCTTCGGCTTCGTCGTGCTCGCCGCTGACGATGAGCAGGCGCGCGAGGTCAAAGCGGGCCTCGTCGTTGTCGGGGGCGAGTGCCAGTGCCTCGCGCAGTTTGGTCAAGGCCGCGTCGGTGTCGCCCGCGGCGATCAAGGCTTCGGCCTCGTCGGTTTCGGCCATGGCGGCGAGCTCGCCTTCGCTGGGCAAGTGTTTGTCCAAAAACTCGCGCACCTTGCCCTCCGGCAAAGCGCCCATGAAGCCATCCACTGGACGGCCGCCCATGAGCAAGACGCACGTGGGAATGCTGCGAATGCCAAAGGCCGCAGCAAGCTGCTGCTCGTCGTCAGAGTTGATCTTGACGAGCTTGAAGCGCCCCGCGTAATCGGTTTCGAGCTTTTCCAGCACGGGGCCCAGGGAGCGGCAAGGGCCGCACCAGGGCGCCCAAAAGTCCACCAGCACAGGGGTCTGCATGGAGGTCGCGATGACTTCCGTTTCAAAATTTTGCATGGTGACTTCTTGCATAACCCAACCCTTCTTTCATTGGTGGCCGAACCGCGGGTTCAGCGCTTTAAAATCGGCATTTACATTCAACTGCAGGGCTCAAGCCCTGCCACACATCTCATGACAAGCCCGCTCGTTGGTGTGGTGATGGGTTCCAACTCCGATTGGGAGACCCTTCAACACGCGACCCAAATTTTGCAGGAATTTGGCATTCCGTACGAGGCGCGCGTGGTTTCCGCCCACCGCATGCCCGACGACATGTTCGCGTATGCCGAGTCTGCCGCCGAGCGAGGCTTACAGGCCATTATTGCCGGAGCGGGTGGCGCCGCCCATTTGCCTGGCATGTTAGCCGCCAAAACCCGTGTGCCCGTCTTGGGCGTGCCGGTGGCGAGCAAGCATTTGCAGGGGGTGGATTCCTTGCACAGCATCGTGCAAATGCCCAAGGGTGTGCCGGTAGCGACTTTTGCCATCGGCCAGGCCGGCGCGGCCAATGCGGCGCTGTTTGCCGTGGCCATGCTGGCGCTACACCAGCCCGCCCTAGCCCAGGCCCTCGAGGCCTTTCGCGCGCGCCAAACCGAGGCCGCGCGCCAAATGACCTTGCCCACATGAAGCCCCTTTTGCCCGGTGCCACCTTGGGCGTGCTCGGCGGCGGGCAGCTCGGGCGCATGTTTGCCCAAGCCGCGCAGCGTCTGGGCTACACCACCGTGGTGCTCGAGCCCGAGCCCAACGCCCCCGCCGCGCAAGTGAGCCCATCGCCCATTGTGAGCGCTTATGACGACGCGAGTGGCCTGGCCGAGCTGGCCAAGAGAGCCCAAGCCGTCACCACTGAATTTGAAAACGTGCCGGCCGCAGCCCTCACGCAGCTCGCCGCCCATGTGCCTGTGCGGCCCCAGGCCGATGCCGTGGCCATTGCCCAAGACCGGCGCCGCGAGAAGGCGCATTTCACGGCTTGCCAAGTGCCATTGGCCCCGCACGCGGTGATTGCGAGCGAAGCGGATCTGGCCGCCGTCTCACCCACACTCCTGCCGGGCATACTCAAAACCGCTCGACTGGGCTACGACGGCAAAGGCCAGCGCCGGGTGGCCCATGCGGGCGAATTGGCCGCCGCCTGGGCCGCGCTGGGGCCTGCGCCCTGTGTGATCGAGCAGTTGCTCCCCCTGGATTTCGAATGCTCGGTGATCGTGGCGCGCGGTGCGGACGGCCAAGCCGTGCATTTGCCGGTGCAGCGCAACCTGCACCGCGAGGGCATTTTGGCGCTCACCGAAGTCGGTCCTGGCGCCGTGCCCGAAGCGTTGTCTGAGGCACTCGTGGCCGCCGCGCACACCGTCGCGCAAGGCTTGGATTACGTGGGCGTGCTGTGCGTGGAGTTCTTTGTCTTGCGCGATGGGCGCTGGGTTGTCAATGAAATCGCGCCACGCCCGCACAACAGTGGGCACTACTCCATGGATGCCTGCGATGTCTCGCAGTTTGACTTGCAGGTGCGCACCCTCGCGGGGCTGCCCCTGACGGCACCGCGTCTGCACAGCGCCGCCGTGATGCTCAACCTGTTGGGTGATTTGTGGTTTGCCCAGGGCGAGACCGCGCAAACCCCGCCTTGGGCCGACGTGCTCGCCTTGCCCGGCGCGCACCTGCACCTCTACGGCAAGCACGAGGCGCGGCGCGGTCGCAAGATGGGCCACCTCAACTTCACGGCCCCCACACTGGCGGCGGCCCGCGCGCAAGCCCAAACGGCGGCGCACTTGTTGGGCATGGCCCCGTTTTGAGCATGCTCGACGGTCAAAACCCTGAGGATTTGTCCCGCGCCGTGGCCATTCTGCGCGACGGCGGCTTGCTGGGCTTGCCCACCGAGACGGTGTACGGCTTGGCGGCCGATGCCGAACAAGAAGCGGCGGTGCGCCAAATCTTCACCACCAAAGCCCGACCGGCGGACCATCCCCTCATCGTGCACGTGGCCGATGCCACCTCTGTCGCGCACTTTGCCCACGAGGTGCCCGACTTCGCGCAGCGCCTGATGGCTGCGTTTTGGCCGGGCCCACTCACCCTCATCTTGCCGCGCCGTGCCGGGGTGGCTGCAGTGGCGGCCGGGGGACAGGACTCGGTGGGGCTGCGCTGCCCCTCCCACCCCATCGCCCAAGCGCTGCTGCGCCGCGCGCGAGAGGCGGGGGTGCGGGGTGTGGCAGCACCCAGCGCCAACCGCTTTGGCCGCGTGAGTCCGACCACGGCCGCCCACGTCGTGGAAGAGTTTGGGCCTGCCCTGCCGGTGCTCGATGGGGGGCCCTGCGCGGTGGGCATTGAGTCCACCATCGTCGATTGCAGTCGCGGCCAGCCCGTACTGCTGCGCCCGGGCGTGATCACCCCGGCCGAGCTCGCTCAGGCCTGCGGCCAGCCCGTCCTGCGTCCCTCGGAGTTGCCCGACGCGGCCCCCCGCGCGTCGGGGACGTTGGAGGCGCACTACGCCCCCCGCGCCCGCGTCTTTTTGCGATCCCCGACGGCTTTGCACCAAGCACTCGCTGGCGGGCCGCCGGCGGGGCAACGTTGGGCGGTGTGGAGCACGCAGGCGCCAGAGGGCCGTCCCGCGGGGCTCGACTGGCAACCCTGGCCCAGCGTGCCGGCCGAGGCCGCGCGGGTCTTGTTTGCCCAATTACGGGCATTTGATGCCGCTGGTGCCGACGCCATCTGGATCGAAACCCCTCCGCCCGGTGAGGCCTGGGAAGGGGTTGGCGACCGTTTGCAACGTGCGGCGGCAAGTCACTGAAAGAGCCCCTGCGGGTTAAACTCCCCGTTCGGCGCCATTTTGATGCCTTACGGAAACGGAACATGCGGACTCTACTCACTGCTTTGCTGCTTGGTGCAATGGCCATTCTGGCCGGTTGCGGTGCGTCCACCACGATTGATCCCATCAAGCCCCAGCGCATCGTGGCCTTTGGCGATGCCCTCTCCACCGTGGACGACCAAGGCCGCGCCTTGAACACCATGGGCTTGCCCGAATCCAATCTCTATTCCTATGCCGGCAACTTCGCCAGTCAGATCGCGTTTCGCTACGGCATTCGCTTGAAGGCCGCCCCCACGAGCGGCAACGCCGTGGACTGGGCGCAGGTGACCAGCACAGGGGGGTACTCCTTTGCCGCGCCGGTGGCGGATTTGCGGGCCACGGCCGAACAAATCAATGCGTTCGTTGCCAATGGCAAGCCTGGGGCGAACGACATGTTCATCATCACGGCCGGGACGATGGACGTCTTCAATGCGGCGCTCAAAGGCGAAGTCGTGGCCAAGGCCGACATGCTGGCCTTGATTGAAGCCATGCGCCGCTTGGCCGATGCGGGCGCGACTCACCGCAACATCGTCTACCTCATGCCACCGCCAGTGGCGCGCTCGCCGCTGGTGCTGACCCTGAAAAAAGCCCAGCCCACCAACAGCTTTGTGCTGGCCGTGGAAAAAATGTATACCTACGCGGACCAACAAAACCCGGAGCGCGGTTGTAACAATGAGGTATTGCCCACGAGTTACGCGGGTCGTTGGGAGTTGTTGGTCTCGTGTGTGCAGTACTTCCCCCCGAGCTCGACCAAGCGCCCCCTGCTCAACATCAACCCCGAAGCCGTCTTCAACCTGATGACGGGCACCACCGACACGGGCATCTGCCCAGCGGGCAACTGCAATACATTCACCGCTTATGGCGTGAGCAACCCGAATATCCCGGTCTGTACCGACCGCCAAAAACTCTCGCAGCTGGTGGGGACCAACGGCTGGACACTCCAGCCGATTACCCGCACCGCCTGTGTCGTGACCAACGAGGCGGAGTTCGCGGCCACTGGCGTGACCCAAAAAGCCACCAGCGCCTACTTCAATTTCGAGTGGTCTTACAGCAACTCCCTCTATGCGGATGAGTTGTTCCTGACTTCGTTTGGCCACCGCCTCCTCAGTGACCAGGCGTTCAACCTGAACTTCCTCAACGCGGGCTGGCGCTAAACCCGCCGCTTCATTGCTCGGCGGTCCAGTCCACGACCGCATCGAGCACGGCGCGGCCCATTTGCGCCTGCGGGTGGTGTAACACCACCACCAAGATCCAGCGCTTGCCCTGCGCACCATCCACATAACCGGCGAGCCCCGCCACGTCGCGCAGGCTACCGGTTTTGAGGTGCGCTGCGGCTTGGGCTTTGCTGCGCTTGAGGGTACCGTCTTGCCCTGTCAAGGGCAATGAACTCGCGAGCTCGGGCATGAAGGGGCTGCGCCACACCCATTGCAACAAGCGCGCGAGGTCTTGCGCGGTGAGGCGCTCGTCACGGCTCAAGCCCGCCCCGTTGTCCACGATGGGCGGCTCGCCGCCAATGCGATCTCGCCACCAACGCTGGACCACTTGGCGCGAGGCTTCGAACTGCCCGGGCGTCGCCCCTTGGGCCGAGAGGCTCAGGAGGAGCTGCTGCGCCATCACGTTGTTGCTGAACTTGTTGACGTCACGCACCACTTCGGCCAGGGGCGGGGAATCGAACTGCAACACGGGTTGGAGGTGGGCGGGCACCTTGCCCAAGCGCACTTGGCCGCTGAGCTGGCCCCCGAGTTGTTGCCACAGGCCTTGCACCAGGCGGGTAGCGTACTGCGAGGGGGCGCTGTAGGCGATGGGCCAAATCCGCTCACCGCAGGCGGCGGGGTAGGCGCCGCCAAAGCGCACGCGCTGCGGATCGCTGAAGTCGGCACGCAAGGCACTGCGGTAATCGCTGC
>Ga0255182_1001663_pt1 | contig 11138 bp, 8 predicted proteins | sample Atl_UVDOM_RepA_8_FD_188420 | JGI IMG/M metagenome (GOLD analysis project Ga0255182, IMG submission 188420) | Freshwater microbial communities from Altamaha River, Georgia, United States - Atl_UVDOM_RepA_8d | ecosystem: Environmental > Aquatic > Freshwater > River | place: USA: Georgia | collected... | reverse complement strand
CCCGGGTGCTGGCGATCACCGGCACCAATGGCAAGACCACCGTGACCTCGCTCACCGGCCAGCTGGTCGCCCGTGCGGGCAAGACGGTGAAGGTGGCCGGCAACATCGGTCCGACCTTGCTGGACACCCTGAGCGAGGCCCTGGCGCAGGCCGAAATCGATGCCTTGGCGCTTGAGCAGCAGGAGCGCGAGGCAGAGGAAGCTCAGCAAGCCGAAAAAGCGGAGGCTGCACGTCAGGCCGCCGAGGTGGCTGCACAAGCGGCTGCGCAAGTGGCCACAGAAGAAACTACCGATTCGGTGCCGCAGGAACCTCAGTCGCAGGAGCCCGCGGAGTCCGAGCCAGCAGATGAGGGCAGTGTCAGCGATGGTGGCCCAACACCCGACGAAGAGACCGCCGAGCCGCTCGATGCAGACGCCTTCGAAACGGGAGACGACACTGCAGCCGCGCTGCCCGTGCAGGCGCCCGTCCGTCTGTCGCCCATGGCCCGGGTGCTGCCCGAGGTCTGGGTGCTCGAACTCTCGAGCTTTCAGCTCGACAGCAGCGAGGGCTTCGAGCCCACTGCGGCCACGGTGCTCAATGTGAGCCAGGACCACCTGGACTGGCACGGCTCGATGGCCGCCTATGCCGCGGCCAAGGCCCGCATCTTTGGCCAGCAGGCCCTGATGGTGCTCAACCGCGAAGACGCGGCCGTGATGGCCATGCTGCCCGAGCCAGTGCGGGTCAAGCTGCAAAAGCCCCAGGTCCGTGCCCATGCCACCTTTGGCGCCGACCTGCCGCAACGTCCGGGCGACTGGGGCATCGAATCGGTCAACGGCATGACCTGGCTGGTCCGTGCCCTCGAAGCCGACGAGACCCGCAGGAAGCGCAAGGGCGAAGAGGAGGAACTGCACATCCAACGCCTGATGCCGGCCGATGCGCTGCGCATCCGCGGCCGCCACAACGCGGTCAATGCGCTGGCAGCACTGGCGCTGGCCAGCAGCGCCGGCTGTTCGCTCGCGCCCATGCTCTACGGCCTGCGCGAGTACCGCGGCGAGCCGCACCGCGTCGAACCGGTGGCGATCGTGAACGAGGTCGAGTATTTTGATGACAGCAAGGGCACCAATGTGGGCGCCACCGTGGCCGCGCTTCAGGGTCTGGGCGCCGAGCGCCGTCTGGTGGTCATCCTGGGCGGCGACGGCAAGGGGCAGGATTTTTCGCCGCTGCTGGCACCTGTGTCACAGCATGCCCGTGCCGTGGTCCTGATCGGTCGTGATGCGCCGCGCATCCGCGAGGCCTTGCAGGGCTGTGGTGTGACGCTGCGCGACTGCGCCAGCTTGCCCGAGGCCGTGCAGGCCTGCGCCGAACTCGCCCATGCCGGCGATGCGGTGCTGCTCTCGCCCGCGTGCGCCAGCCTGGACATGTTCGAGCACTACGGCCACCGGGCCGAGGTGTTCCGCACGGCGGTGGCCGCGCTGGCCGATGCCGCAGGCCTGAGTCTGGAGGGGGCGCTGTGAGCGAAACCTCCGCCCTGGATGTCCGCATGGGGGCGCGCTGGCGCCAGCAACTCGGCAGACTGGCCGGTCGCTGGGGCGTCACAGGCGGTGGCAAGGGGCTGCCCGTCAGCCTGGGGGGCTATGACTATGCCCGCGCCCACCCGTCCACCCTGGCCAGCCTGCAGGGCGTGGACCGCGCCCTGATCGGCGTGGTGATGGCCTTGCTGATGTGGGGCCTGGTGATGGTGTATTCGGCCTCGATTGCGTTGCCGGACAACCCCAAATTTGCGCGTTATGCCTCGACCCATTTCCTGAGCCGGCATGCCTTTTCCATGGTCGTGGGTTTTGTGGCGGCCCTGCTGGTGTTCCAGATCCCGATGGAGGCCTGGGAGCGGCACGCGCGCCTGTTCTTCCTGCTGGCCCTGTTCCTGCTGGCCATTGTGCTCATCCCTTTCATTGGCAAGGGGGTCAATGGTGCACGGCGCTGGATTTCGCTGGGGGTGTTCAATTTCCAGCCCTCCGAACTGGCCAAGCTGGCCACCATCATCTATGCCGCCGACTACATGGTGCGCAAGATGGACGTCAAGGAGCGTTTCTTCAAGGCGGTGCTGCCGATGGGCGCGGCGGTCGGCCTGGCCGGGGTGTTCCTTCTGGCCGAGCCCGACATGGGTGCCTTCATGGTGATCGCGGCGATTGCCATGGGCATCCTGTTCCTGGGGGGCGTCAATGCCCGCATGTTCTTCCTGATCCTGCTGATCCTGGTGGCTGCCTTTGTGGTCATGATTGCCGCCTCGCCCTGGCGACGTGAACGCATCTTTGCCTACCTCGACCCTTTCAGCGCCGAGCATGCCCTGGGCAAGGGCTACCAGCTCTCGCATTCGCTGATCGCGATCGGCCGGGGCGAAATCTTTGGCGTCGGTCTGGGCGGCAGTGTCGAAAAGCTGCACTGGTTGCCCGAGGCGCACACCGACTTTTTGCTGGCGGTGATCGGCGAGGAGTTCGGTCTGATCGGGGTCTCGCTGGCGATCTTCCTCTTCCTCTGGCTGAGCCGCCGGATCATGGTGATCGGCCGTCAGGCCATCGCCCTGGACCGGGTGTTCTCCGGTCTGGTGGCGCAGGGCGTGGGCATCTGGATCGGCTTTCAGGCTTTCATCAACATGGGCGTGAACCTGGGCGCCTTGCCGACCAAGGGTCTGACCTTGCCCTTCATGAGCTATGGCGGTTCGGCCATCCTGATGAACCTGATCGCCATTGCGGTGGTGTTGCGGGTTGATGCCGAGAACAAGCGCCTGATGCGGGGGGGCACATGAAGCCGCGTTGCGCCCTCGTGATGGCTGGTGGCACCGGCGGCCATATTTTCCCGGGCCTGGCCGTGGCCGAGGCCCTGCGCGAAGCCGGCTGGCGGGTGCACTGGCTCGGCGCCCCGGGCAGCATGGAGTCAGAGCTGGTGCCTCCGCGTGGCTTTGCCTTCGAGGCGGTGCAGTTCGGCGGTGTGCGCGGCAAGGGCCTCACGACCCTGGCCCTGCTGCCGTTGCGGCTGCTGCGGGCCTTCTGGCAAAGCCTGCAGGTGGTGCGCCGGGTGCAGCCCGATGTGGTGCTGGGCCTGGGCGGCTACATCACCTTCCCGGGCGGCATGATGGGCGTGCTGCTGGGCAAGCCGCTGGTGCTGCACGAGCAGAACTCGGTGGCGGGTCTGGCCAACAAGGTGCTGGCGCAGGTCGCCGACCGGGTCTTCACCGCCTTCCCCGCCGCGCTGCGCAGTGCGCAATGGGTGGGCAATCCGCTGCGCCAGGCGTTCACCGCGCAGCCGTCGCCAGCCGAGCGTTTTGCCGGCCGCACCGGTCCGCTCAAGCTGCTGGTGATGGGCGGCAGCCTCGGCGCCAAAGCACTCAACGACATCGTGCCGCAGGCACTGGCGCTGATGCCGGCCGAGCAGCGGCCGCAGGTGACGCACCAGAGCGGGGCCGGCCAGATCGACGCCCTGCGCGAAAACTACGCCAAGGCCGGCGTCGAGGCCACGCTGACACCTTTCATCGAAGACACCGCAGCCGCCATGGCCGAGGCCGATCTGGTGATCTGCCGCGCCGGTGCCAGCACCGTGACCGAGCTGGCCGCTGTGGGTGTGGCCGCGCTGTTCGTGCCTTTCCCCTTCGCGGTGGACGACCACCAGACCACCAATGCCCGCTTCCTCGTGGACGCCGGCGGGGGCTGGCTGGTGCCGCAATCCGAACTGAGCGCAGAAGGTCTTGCCACCCGTCTGAAAAATCTGACACGCGCAGACCTGCTGGCCTGCGCCGAGAAAGCACACATGCAGAAAAAAACAAATGCCACACGGGAGGTGGTGATGGCCTGCGAGGAGCTCGTGGCATGAAACACGCCATCCGCAAGATCCATTTCATCGGCCTGGGCGGCTCGGGCATGAGCGGCATCGCCGAGGTGCTGCACAACCTCGGCTACCGCATCTCGGGCTCGGACCTGGCCGACAGCGCCACGCTGCAGCGCCTGGCCGCGCTGGGCATCGAAACCCATGTGGGCCATGACGCGGGGCATGTGCGCGAGGCCGATGCGGTGGTCACCTCCACCGCGGTCAAGGCCGACAACCCCGAGGTGCTGGCCGCCCGCGAGCGGCACATCCCGATCGTGCCGCGTGCGGTGATGCTGGCCGAGCTCATGCGCATGAAGCGCGGGGTGGCCATTGCCGGTACGCACGGCAAGACCACCACCACCAGCCTGGTGGCCAGCGTGCTGGCCGAGGCCGGGCTGGACCCGACCTTCGTGATCGGCGGACGCCTCAACAGTGCAGGCGCCAATGCCCAGCTGGGCTCGGGCGATTACATCGTGGTCGAGGCCGACGAATCCGACGCGTCCTTCCTCAACCTCCTGCCGGTGATGGCGGTGGTGACCAACATCGACGCCGACCACATGGAGACCTACGGGCACGACTACGGCAGGCTCAAGTCGGCCTTCGTGGAGTTCCTGCACCGCATGCCGTTTTACGGCACGGCCATCGTCTGCGCCGACGATCCGGGCGTGCAGGCCATCGTGGACCAGATCGCCCGTCCGGTGACCACCTACGGCTTTGACGAAGGCGCGCAGCTGCGAGCCGTGGAGGTGCGGGCCGATGGCGGCCAGATGCATTTTGTGGTGCAGCGCCGCAACGGCATCACGCTGCCCGACCTGCCGGTCACCCTCAACCTGGCGGGCCGGCACAACGTGCTCAACGCGCTGGCGGCGGTGGCTGTTGCCGTCGAGCTGGGCGTGGACGATGCCGCCGTGCAGCGCGCCCTGGCCGGCTTCAAGGGCGTGGGCCGGCGTTTCCAGCGCTATGGCGACGTCCAGCTGCCCACGGGCGGACAGGCCACGCTGATCGACGACTATGGTCATCATCCGGTCGAGATGGCGGCCACGCTGGCGGCGGCGCGCGGCGCCTTCTCGGGGCGGCGCCTGGTGCTGGCCTTCCAGCCGCACCGCTACAGCCGCACCCGCGACTGTTTCGAGGATTTCGTCAAGGTCATTGGCCAGGGCTGCGATGCCGTGCTGCTGACCGAGGTGTACGCCGCCGGTGAGGCGCCGATCGTGGCCGCCGACGGCCGCTCGCTGGCCCGCGCCCTGCGCGTGGCCGGCAAGGTCGAGCCGGTGTTCGTGGACGACGTGGCGCTGCTGCCGCAGGCGGTCCTCGACAACGCCCGCGACGGCGATGTGGTGATCTGCATGGGCGCCGGCTCCATCGGTGCGGTCGCCGGCAAGGCCCTGACCTTGGGAGGTGCGGCATGAGCCCCGTGCTGAACCCGCAGGACCTGGGCAAGGTGGCCGTGCTGATGGGCGGCCGCTCGGCCGAGCGCGAGGTTTCGCTGATGTCCGGTCAGGGCGTGCTGCAGGCCTTGCGGGCACGCGGGGTCGATGCCCATGCCTTTGATCCGGCCGAGCGTGAGCTCGCCGAACTGCGCCGCGAGGGGTTTGCGCGCGTGTTCATCGCCCTGCATGGACGCTTTGGCGAAGACGGCACCGTGCAGGGGGCGCTGGAAATGCTGGGCATCCCCTACACCGGCTCGGGCGTGATGGCGTCCAGCATGGGCATGGACAAGACCATGACCAAGCGCGTCTGGATTGCCGAGGGCATTCCCACGCCGCGCCATGTGCTGGTGCGGCGCGACCAGATCGGCCAGATCGAACTCGGCGCCCTGGTGCAGTCGCTGGGTCTGCCGATGATCGTCAAGCCTTCGCGTGAAGGCTCCTCGATTGGCGTGAGCAAGGTGCTGCGTGTGCAGGACCTGGAGCAGGCGCTCAAGGACGCTGCGGCCTGTGACAGCGACATCCTGTGCGAGCAGTGCATCTCGGGCGACGAGGTCACTTGCCCGATCCTGGGCACGGGCGACGAGGCCCGCGCGCTGCCGGTGATCCGCATCGTGGCGCCCTCGGGCAACTACGACTACCAGCACAAATACTTCACCGACGACACCCAGTACCTGGTGCCCTGCGGCCTGCCCGAGGGCGAGGAGGCGCGCATCCAGGCGCTGGTGCTGCGCGCCTACCGGGTGCTGGGCTGCCGCGGCTGGGGCCGCATCGACGTCATGATCGACGCCGACACCCGCCAGCCCTATTTGCTGGAGGTCAACACCTCGCCCGGCATGACCGGCCATTCGCTGGTGCCCATGTCCGCCCGCGCGGACGGCATGAGCTACGAAGACCTGTGTCTGCACCTGCTGGCCCGGGCCACGCTGGACCACGCCGCCATGGAGGGTCCAGCGGCATGAAACAGCCCAGCACCTGGCCGATGGACATCCGTCTGATGAACGCCACTGCAGCCTTGCTGCTGTGGCTCGGCCTGGCCTTGCTGCTGGTGTCATCGCTGGGTTGGCTCATGCGCCTGCCAGCCTTTGGCTTGCGTGCCATCACGGTCGAGGGTGATGTGCAGCACCACAACGCGGTGACCCTGCGGGCCAATGTCATGCCGCAGTTGCGGGGGACTTTTTTCACCATCGACCTGCAACACACGCGGGCCGTCTTTGAGGCCATGCCCTGGGTCCGCATGGCGGTGGTCAAGCGCGAGTTTCCCAACCGCTTGCGGGTGGTGCTCAGCGAACACCAGCCGGTGGCCTTGTGGGGCGACGATGCGGCGCAAACCCTGGTCAACCGGCAAGGCGAAGTGTTCGAGGCCGATGCCGATGACCAGGAGATTGCCGCCTTGCCGCGCCTGAAGGGGCCCGAAGGCAGTTCGGCGCAAGTGCTGCAGATGTACGGGCATCTGACGCCAATGCTGCAGACCATGGACATGCGTATCGAGGTGCTGGAGCTCTCGGCACGCGGCAGCTGGCGTCTGGAGACCGACAGTGGCGCGCGGATCGAACTCGGTCGCGGCACACAGCAGGACATCGGGCAGCGGCTGGCCCTGCTCTGGCGCACGGTGGCCCAGGTGGCCAGCCGCTACGGGCGAACGCCGGCGTCACTGGAAGCTGCCGACCTTCGCCACACCGACGGCTATGCGCTGCGGCTGCGCGGCGTGAGCACGATTGACAACCCGAAAGCGAAACCCTGAAACACGACGGATCTGCACCCATGCACAAGCACAACACGGACGGCAAGCACCATGGCTAAAGAGTACAAGGATCTGATGGTGGGCCTGGACATCGGCACCTCCAAGGTGATGGCGGTGGTGGCCGAGATCACAGGCGAAGGCGAGCTCAAGCTCGCCGGGCTGGGCATTGCCCCCGGCAACGGGCTCAAACGCGGGGCAGTGGTCAACATCGACGCCACGGTGCAGAGCATCCAGCAGGCCCTCAAGGAGGCCGAGCTGATGGCCGACTGCAAGATCACGCGTGTGAACACCGGCATCACCGGCAGCCACATCCGCGGGTTGAACTCCAGCGGCATGGTGGCCATCAAGGACAAGGAAGTCAGCCAGGCCGATGTGGCCCGCGTCATGGAGACGGCCCGTGCCATCAACATCTCGACCGACCAGCGCCTGCTGCTGGTGGCACCGCAGGAGTTCGTGATCGACGGCCAGGAGGTCAAGGAGCCGATTGGCATGAGCGGCATGCGGCTTGAAGCCAAGGTGCACATCGTGACCGGCGCGCAAAGCGCGGCCGAGAACATCATCAAGTGCGTGCGCCGCTGCGGCCTGGAGGTCGAGCAGCTGCTGCTCAACCCGCAGTCGTCGAGCCTGGCGGTGCTGACCGAAGACGAGCGCGAACTGGGCGTGGCCTGCGTCGACATCGGCGCCGGCACCACCGATGTCGCGATCTTTGCCAACGGCTCGATCCGGCATACCGCAGTGATCCCGATTGCGGGGGATCTGATCACCAGCGACATCGCCATGGCGCTGCGCACGCCGACCAAGGATGCCGAAGACATCAAGGTCGAGAGCGGCTATGCCAAGCAACTGCTCGCCGACCCCGAGGCCCAGGTGGAAGTGCCGGGGCTGGGCGACCGCGGCCCGCGCATGCTCAGCCGCCAGGCGCTGGCCGGGGTGATCGAACCGCGTGTGGAAGAGATTTTTTCGCTGGTGCAGCAGGTCATCCGCGAGTCAGGCTACGAGGAAGTGCTGTCGTCGGGCATCGTGCTCACCGGGGGCAGTTCGGTCATGCCCGGCATGATCGAGCTGGGGGAGGACATCTTCCTCAAGCCGGTGCGCCGCGGCCTGCCCAAATACAACGGCGCGCTGGCCGACATGGTAGGCCAGCCGCGGGCCGCCACCGTCATGGGCCTGCTCGAAGAGGCCCGTCTCTCGCGCCTGCGTGGCCTGAAGGTGACGCAGAAAAAGAGCCCGGTCAACAACGCGCTGAGCCGGTTCAAGGACTTCATTGTGGGGAACTTCTGATGCCCGCCAGCCTTCCCCCCTTTTGGTCGCGTGGCAGCCCTGCATTGGGCGAGCGATGTCGATGTTGACCGCCGGTCCACATCCAGCACACAAATTTCAGGCAACTGCACAGATTGAGATAACAGGAGTAAACCATGAGCATCGAAATGATCCAGACGGAAGAATTCAACCAGGGCACCCAGATCAAGGTGATCGGCGTGGGTGGTGGCGGCGGCAACGCGGTCGAACACATGATCGAGCGTCAGGTCCAGGGTGTCGAGTTTGTCTGCGCCAACACCGACGCCCAGGCGCTCAGCCGCAGCGCCGCGCATCGCATCGTGCAGCTGGGCACCAGCGGTCTGGGCGCAGGCAGCAAGCCCGAAAAAGGCCGTGAGGCCGCCATGGCGGCCGAAGCCGACATCCGCGCCGCCCTGGAAGGCGCGCACATGCTCTTTATCACCGCGGGCATGGGCGGTGGTACCGGCACCGGCGCGGCGCCCGTGATCGCCCGCATTGCCAAGGACATGGGCGTCCTGACGGTGGGTGTGGTGACCAAGCCTTTCGAATTTGAAGGCGGCAAGCGCATGGCCAATGCCGACACCGGCCTGGCCGAACTCGAAGCGAATGTCGATTCGCTGATCGTGGTGCTCAACGAGAAGCTGCTGGAGTTGCCCGGCGGCGAGGACATGACGCAGGAAGAGGCGTTTGCCCATGCCAACGACGTGCTCAAGAACGCCGTGGGCGGTATTGCCGAGATCATCAATGTCCCGGGCCACATCAATCTGGACTTTGAAGATGTGCGCACCGTGATGGGCGAGCCCGGCAAGGCCATGATGGGCACGGCAGTGGCCAGCGGCCCGGACCGCGCCCGCATCGCTGCCGAGCAGGCCGTGGCCTGTCCGCTGCTCGAAGGCGTGGACCTCTCCAGCGCGCGTGGCGTGCTGGTGCTGATCAGCGCTTCCAAGAGCTCGCTCAAGATGAACGAGACCAAGCTGGCGATGAAGACCATCCAGTCGTTCGCCACCGACAACGTGCATGTGATCTTCGGCACCGCCTATGACGAGTCCCTGGGTGACCAGATCCGCGTGACGGTGGTGGCCACCGGCCTGTCGCGCGGCGCGGCCGCCCGCCGTCCCTCGCTGGAGGTGGTGCAGCCGGTGCGTACCGGCACCGACAATGTGCCGTTCTTTACCACCCCGGACGCCGGCGCCGCCGGTCTGGGGGTGTCTGCAGGTCTGGGGTCTTCGATGAACACCCCGGCAGTCTGGCGCACCTCGCGCACCCATGCAGCCGCCCGTGTGGACGGCATGTCTTCGGCCGGCATGGACGATATCGAGATTCCGGCCTTCCTGCGCAAGCAGGCGGACTGAACTTTCGAGCCGTTTTTTCGATCGGATCCTTGCCAGGACGCTGCCCATCCTGGGATGGGGGGGCGTCCTTTTTTGCTTTCGGGCTTGCAGGTCATTGCCGTGGGGTCGGCTGGCCAGGCCCCTATGGGGCTCGACGTCGCTTCGCGCCTGAAGTCGCCCCACAGGGGCCTGGCCAGCCGACCCCACTGCCTCGACACCTGACCCGTAGCAAGGGTGTTTTCAGCGACTGCAACTGGATTCACGGGCACTGCCCTGTGGGGGTACCCCGCGACTTTAGGCGCGAAGCGACGTCGAGCGGGGTACCCCACAGGGCAGTGCCCGTGAATCCCCGGGGATGGCAAAAGATCTTTCTTCCTGACCCCAACCGTCCGCCCTGCATAAAACTAAAATAGCACCCATGCTCCCCCAACGTACCCTCAAAACCCTCACCACCGCCGTCGGCGTCGGCCTGCACAGCGGCCAGCGGGTCGAGTTGACGTTGCGGCCAGCGCCGCCCGATACGGGCATCGTCTTTCGCCGTGTCGATCTGCCTGAACCGGTCGACATTCCGGTAGCGGCCGATTCGGTGACCGACACCCGGCTGGCTTCCACGATTGCCACCGGCAGTGCCAAGGTCCACACCATCGAGCATCTGATGTCGGCCTGTGCCGGTCTGGGCATCGACAACCTTTATGTCGACATCACCGCCGAAGAAGTCCCGATCCTGGACGGCTCGGCCTCCTCCTTCGTGTTCCTGCTGCAAAGCGCCGGCATTGCCGAACAGAAGGCGCCCAAGCGCTTTATCCGTGTGCTGCAGCCGGTCGAAGTGCGTGAAGGCGAGGGCAACAGCCTCAAGTGGGCCCGGCTGGAGCCTTACCATGGTTATCGGCTGAGCTTCGAGATCGACTTCCGTCATCCGGCCGTGGACTCCACCGGGCAGCAGGTGGTGTTCGACATGTCCGAGGGCGTCTATGCCCGCGACATCGCCCGCGCGCGCACCTTCGGCTTCACCCGTGATGTGGAAATGATGCGCGCCAACGGCCTGGCCCTGGGGGGCGGGCTCGACAACGCCATCGTCATGGACGACTACAAGGTGCTCAATGCCGACGGCCTGCGCTATGACGACGAATTCGTCAAGCACAAGATCCTCGACGCCATGGGCGACCTCTACATCGTGGGCAAGCCGCTGTTGGCCGCCTACACCGCGTTTCGTTCCGGCCATGCGATGAACAACCAGCTGCTGCGCGCCCTGCTGGCCCGTCCCGAGGCCTACGAAATCGTCAGCTTCGATTCCCCGGCGAAGGCGCCCAAAGGCTTTGCCGCACTGCAGCCCGCCTGGTAAGGCGTGGCTTTTCAAATCCCATCTGTACTGCCTGACCAGCCGTGGCCCATGCGTGCCACGGTCTCAAAGGGGCGGTCTTTAACCTAAAAACGGCAGTTGGACGCGCCCGAGCGTGCTGTTCTGGGGCGCTCTGGCAAGGCGCGAGGAGGCCGCAGGCTGCACCCCTGCAACGACGAGCA
>Ga0255182_1001661_pt1 | contig 11140 bp, 10 predicted proteins | sample Atl_UVDOM_RepA_8_FD_188420 | JGI IMG/M metagenome (GOLD analysis project Ga0255182, IMG submission 188420) | Freshwater microbial communities from Altamaha River, Georgia, United States - Atl_UVDOM_RepA_8d | ecosystem: Environmental > Aquatic > Freshwater > River | place: USA: Georgia... | reverse complement strand
CGATCGGTGCGCTCGCGGTGGCCATCGTGGTGCTCCGGCCTGAAATCCGCATGCCCGCCGTCACGCAGTTCATCGACGGATCCGGGCCGATCTTCGCCGGCCCCCTGTTCCCGTTCGTGTTCATCACGATCGCCTGTGGCGCCATCTCGGGCTTCCACGCGCTGATCTCCTCTGGCACGACGCCGAAGCTCATCGCCAACGAGGCGGACGCGCGGATGATCGGCTACGGCGGGATGATGATGGAGTCCTTCGTCGCGGTGATGGCCATCGTCGCCGCCTGTGTCCTTGACCCCGGGGTCTATTTCGCGATCAACAGCCCGGCGGCGGCCGTCGGCAAGGAGGCCGCCGCCGCGGTGGCGACCATCAGCAGCTGGGGCTTCCCGGTCGACGTCGCACAGATGGAGGCCCTGGCGCGCGAAATGGGCGAGGCGACCCTGTTCGCGCGCACCGGCGGGGCGCCGTCGCTCGCCGTCGGCATGGCACACATTTTCTCCGCGCTGTCGGGCGGCGGGCTGCTCGCGTTGTGGTACCACTTCGCGATCATGTTCGAGGCGCTGTTCATCCTGACCACGCTCGATGCCGGCACTCGCGTCGCGCGTTTCATGCTGCAGGACCTGCTCGGCAATTTCCACGCGCCGCTGGGCCGCACGAGCTGGTATCCGAGCGTGCTGCTGACCAGCGCGCTGGTGGTCGGCGCCTGGGGCTGGTTCCTCTACCAGGGGACGCTAGACCCACTCGGCGGCATCAACAGCATGTGGCCGCTGTTCGGCATCGCGAACCAGATGCTGGCCGCGATCGCGCTGTGCGTCGCGACGACCATCCTCGTGAAGTCCGGCCGCGCCCGCCACGCCTTCATTACGGCGCTGCCGCTGGCATGGCTGGTGACGATCACGTCGTCCGCGGCCTGGCACAAGCTGTTCAATGCCGAGCCCCGCATCGGCTTCCTGGCGCACGCGACGGATCTGCGCACGAGGCTCGCGGACGGGCTGCTGCCCCCGGAACTCACGGCGAGCGCGCCACGCCTGATTTTCAACGACCAGTTGAACGCGGTGATGACCGCACTGTTCCTCGTCATCACCTGGATCGTGGTGCTGGAGACGTTGCGGGTCTGCCTGCGCGCGCTGCGCGGCGGCCCGCTGCCCCCGCTGACGGAGGCGCCCTACACGCGCAGCGAGCTGGCCGCACCGTGAGCGCGCTGGCACGGCTCGTCGCCGCGGCGCGGCGCTGGCTGGAGCATCTGAACGGGGATGTGGCCTACCGTGAATACTGCCGGCACTGGCGGGCGCATCACGCCGATGAGCGGCACGCGTCGCCACCGACGCGCGCCGAGTTTTTCAGGGAGGAACAGCAGCGCCGCTGGAACGGCGTGCGTCGCTGCTGCTGAACTCAGCCGCTCGTGTCGATGAAGAGGTTGTCGCAGACCAGCCCGTCACGGGCCGCGAAGGATGCCACGCGTACGAGGGTCGGGTGGGCGGTCTCGTCAGGGTCGCAGACGCTGAGCAGATGCGTCGACGCCCACACGGCGCTCATCTCGGCGACCACCGTCGCCTGGCTGCCGTAATAGGACGGGTTTTCGACGACGATCCGGTGCTTGAGCCCAAGCTGGCGCGCGGCCGCGTCGGTCGCGACGATGTTGCGCGCCCCGCCGGCACTGACCAGTTCGGCGCCCGTTGCGCCCCACAGCGGCAGGTTGACCGCCAGGTAGCGTCGCAGCTCCGCCTGCCAGGCGGCGTCCCGCAGGCGGCCAGCCGGGTCGAAGATCAAAAGGCGCACGGGACAGGCCGGGTCGAGCACGCGCCGCCACAGCGTGGGCAGCGCGCAGTTGGCCGGCATGCGGGCGAACAAGGGCGCGATTTCCCGGTCCAGGTATTCCCCTCTCGAGCAGGCGAAGCGGGCCACGCGCAGTGCGCGCGTCGGCTTCGACGCGGCGTACTGGCGCAGGCCGGTGACGTGACGCGCAATCTCCGCGAGCGGAAGCAGCCTGCGCCCCTCGTTCCGGAACGGTATCGCGTAGGCGTGACCGGTGGGCCCGCGCCACACGCCGGCCTCTGCCCGATGAAAGCGCGTCGCGATCAGCGCGGCACCGTCATCGTGCTCGCCCAGCATGTTGGAACCGAACACGAACACCGGTTCCGCGGCAGCCGCGGCCTGCGGGAAGGCTGGCGCTTCTTCGACTGTAGACGGCGTGGACAAGGGGACACCTCCGGTAAAGGGCTAGCGGCTCGCGGCCGCTAGCCTTGATATATGAAAACATCAGCTTGATATAAGGAATCGCGTCTCCGTCATTTATGCTGCCCTCCCGTTTCTGCCGGCCCCTGCAATGACGCCCGACTCGATTCTGACCCTGGGCACCGTCCTCGCCGTCCTCCTCGCGCTGAGCCTCACCAGCATCGGCGCCGATCTCGTGATGGTCGCGGCGCTGACCTTCCTGCTGACCTGCGGGGTGCTCGACACGAAGACGGCGCTCGCGGGCTTCGCCAACGAAGGCCTGATCACGGTCGGGGTGCTGTTCATCGTCGCGACCGGCCTGCGCGAAACCGGCGGCATGGCCTTCGTCGCACAGCGCCTGCTGGGACGCCCCACGCGCCTCGCCGCCGCCCAGGCCCGCATGATGCTTCCGGCCGCGTTCATGAGCTCCTTCATGAACAACACGCCCCTCGTCGCGATGCTGGTGCCCGTGGTGCTGGACTGGACGAAGAAGCTGCGCATGTCGCCCTCGAAATTCATGATGCCGCTCAGCTTTGCGACCATCCTCGGCGGGCTCTGCACCGAGATCGGAACCAGCACGAACGTGGTGGTCTTCGGCCTGCTGCGCGACGCGACCGGCGAAGCGCCGGGCATGTTCGCCATCGCGCCGGTCGGCATTGCCTGCGCCGTCGTGGGCATCGCCTACATGCTCCTCTGCAGCGGCTTGCTGCTGAAGGACCGCAAGCCCGCGATCGGCATCGACCGGGACCCCCGCGAGTACACCGTCGAAATGATGGTCGAGCGCGGAGGCGCGCTCGCCGGCCGGACGATCGAGGAGGCCGGACTGCGCCACCTGCCGGGCACCTACCTGATGGCGATAGAGCGCGAGGGCGACGCGATCGTCGCGGTCGGGCCGGAGCAGAGGCTGAAAGGCGACGACCGCCTGGTGTTCGTCGGCATCGTGGACTCGATCGTCGAGCTCCAGCGCATCCGGGGCCTGCGGCCCGCGACGGACCAGGTGTTCAAGCTGAACGCGCACCGCGACACGCGCTGCCTCGTCGAAGCGGTGGTGTCGAGCAGCTGCCCACTGCTCGGCCGCACGATACGCGACGGGCGCTTCCGCAACATCTACAACGCCGTCGTCATCGCCGTCGCGCGCAACGGCAGCCGCATCAATCGCAAGATTGGCGACATCGAACTGGAGACCGGGGACACGCTGCTGCTCGAGACCCACAATGCCTTCGTCGAGGCGCAGCGCAATTCGCGCGACTTCTACCTGGTGACGGCGCTCGACAACTCCTCGCCCATCCGCCACGAACGCGCCTGGCTCGCGGTGGCGATACTCTGCGGCATGGTGCTGCTCGCCGCGACCGGCGCGACCAGCATGCTGAACGCCGCGCTGCTCGCGGCCTGCGCGATGCTGGCCACGCGCTGCGTCACCGGGCCCACGGCCCGGCGCAGCATCGACTGGCAGGTACTGACCGTCATCGGCGCCGCGCTGGGCATCGGCAAGGCGCTGGAAACCAGCGGCGGCGCGGAGCTGATAGTCACGCAGTTCCTCGGCTTCGCCGGCGACGATCCCTGGCTCGCCCTCGTGATCGTCTACGGGCTGACGATGGTCTTCACGGAGTTGATGTCGAACAACGCGGCAGCGGCGATGATGTTCCCGCTCGCGCTCGCGACCGCCGAAGCCCTGGGCGTGTCGCACATGCCCTTCGTGTTCGCGATCATGATCGCGGCGTCCTGCGGCTTCGCGACGCCCATCGGCTACCAGACGAACCTGATGGTTTTCAGCCCGGGCGGTTACCGCTTCAGCGACTTCATGCTGTTCGGCGGACTGCTGAATCTCGTGATCTGGGCAGTCGCGGTCACCGTCATCCCGCTGTTCTATTCGTTCTGATCGACGGGCCCGCGCATCGCCGCGCGGTAGGCAAGCGGCCGCGAAATGTCGAAGTACAGCGTGAACGCCTCGTTGGTGTTCATCTTCGTCACCTCGTAGACCTGGCAGGGCCGCCCTTCGCTGCAGTCCATGCCGTATTCACCCTGCACGGTGAAACCGTTCATCACGAGGAAGAAATGCTGCTCGTCGATGGACAGCACCGGGCAGGGGCGTTGCTCGGAGAGACCTTCGTCAGGCGCGCAGATCGAGGCATACAGGCCGTCGACGACCGCATCGTGGAAGGCGGCCTTCTCCGCGTTGCCGGTCTCGCGGTACGCGCGCGCCGCGCCGAGGTGCGCGAACGGATTGAGAAAGTCTGCGGCCAGCCACTTCTCCAGCAGGGTCAACGCGGTGTCGAAGCGCCGCGCCTCGAGGGCGTCCTGCACGGCCTTGCGCCGCACCAGCGCGTCCGGCGAATTCGGCCGATAGTCGGGCGTGGTGGCATAGGCATCGCGCAGCGCGCGGAAATCGACACCGGTGTCGCCCGCGTCGAGGCGCGCCTTGAGGGCCGCATAATCGGCAGGTGCCGCGTCCGCGGCCTGCGCGGCGCCCGAGACGAGCACGCAGGCGAGGCCGGCCATCAGCAGCCGCGCCGTCGCGCCGCGACGGGTGGGCCTCATGGCGCCGCGTCGAGCTGGATCGTCCCCGACACCACGACGCTCAGCGTCTGCTCGCCCGCTTCGATCTGCGCGGGCGCGGCCTTCACGGCGGCTTCCGCCATCATCACCGCGCGATAGGGCACCGGCATGCCCGGTTGGCCGGTATCGGCGACGCGCAGCTGCACCAGGCGGTAACCGGGGCGGCCAAGGGCTTCTGCGATCCGACGCGCGCGTGCGTCGAACTGCGCGAGCGCGCTCGCCGTCAGCGCATCCTCGGTGGCCTTACGCGCCTCACGCGACACGGCATAGGCGATCGACTCCACCGCGAGCCGGGCCTGGAGCCCGGCAATCAGCTCGCCGACAGCCTTCGCGTCGCGACCCTCGATGCGCAGCGCCTGGCGGGCGCGCCAGCCCGTGACCGAGGTCGAATCGTTCGCGTAGATCGGCCAGGTGCTGTACTGCAGGGTCTGGACCTTGATGCCCGCGGTGGGCTTCGCGATGCCCAGCGCCCAGGCCATCGCGTCGTTGACGCGACCGGCGACCTCGGCCTGGCGCTGTCCCTCGTGTTCCGTGTAGAGCACCGCGACGAGCAGGTCGTTGGCGATGTCCTGCTCGGCACTCGCGCTCAGTTCGACCTGGTCGTAGACGGGTTTCCTGCCTTCTTCCGCCAGGGCCGCGGGACCGGCGGCGAACATCCCGAGCAACAAGAGGGATCGGATGCGCATCTGTTCAACTCCTCAGTGAAGTGCGTCGGCGGCCGCGCTGATGGCTTGCCAGGCGGAGCGCACGTGTGATTCCTGCGTGGCGCCCTGCCCGATGCAGAAGCGCAGTACATGCCGGCCGTCCAGCTCGGTGTGCGAGATGAACAGCCGCCCGCTGTCGTTGAGGGCGCGTTGCAGGCGGCGATTCAGGTCATCCGTGCCGCGGTGGCGGAAACAGACCAGGTTCAGGGCCACCGGCGCGGCGAGCTCGAAGCGCGCATCCGCGGCCACCAGGTTCGCGAAATCAGCGGCGAGCGCGAGGTGACGACGCAGCATCGCGCGCAGGCCGGACAGGCCGAAACGGCGCAATACGAACCAGAGCTTGAGCGCGCGGAACCTTCGTCCCAGCGGAATCTGCCAGTCACGGTAATCGATCACCGCGCCCGCCGCCGACGCTTCGTTGCCGAGGTAGGCGGGGTTCACCGCAAGCGCGGCGACGAGGTCCGCGCGCCGCGCGACATAGAAGCAGCTGCAGTCGAAATTCGTCAGCAGCCACTTGTGCGGGTTGAAACAGTAACTGTCGGCGTGCTCCAGGCCCGCGAAGAGCGGGCGGCACTCCGGGAGCAGGGCGGCGCTGCCGGCCATCGCGGCGTCCACGTGCAACCACACGCCGGCCTCCCGACAGAGCCGTCCGATGGCCGGGAGGGGATCGCAGGCCAGGGAAGACGTGGTGCCGACGGTGGCGCAGACGAAGGCTGGCGTGAGCCCCTGCGCGCGATCCGCGGCGAACTGGCGCGCCAGGTCGGCGGGATCGAGCGCTTGGCTCGCATCGACGGCGACCTTGCGCAGGGCGCGGCGCCCGAGGCCTGCGATCATCATCGCCTTGTCCAGCGACGAGTGCGCCTGCGTGGAGCCGTAGGCGGCGAGCCCGCCACGATAGCCCTCCTCATTGCCGAGCCCGCCGCTCGCGCGTTCGCGCGCCGCGAGCAAGGCGCACAGCACCGCGCTGGAAGCCGAATCCTGGATCACACCGCCGCCGGCTCCGGTCGACAGGAAGCTTGCCGGCAGTGCACAGGCGTCGACCAGCCAGTCGAGCACCAGCGTCTCGAGTTCCGTGCAGGCAGGGCTCGTCTGCCACAACATGCCCTGGACGCCCAGCGCCGCCGACAGCAGTTCGGCCTCGATCGACGGGCCGGAGGCGTTGGCGGGGAAATAGGCGAAGAAGTTCGGCGACTGCCAGTGCGTGAGTCCGGGCACGATTACCCGGTCCAGGTCGCCGAGCACGGCGGCGAAGGGCTCACCCTCCTCCGGTGCCACGCCGGGCAATGCGGCGCGCACGGCGCCCGGGGCGGCGCGCGAGAGCACCGGCAGTCCGGGCAAACGCGCGTAGTAATCGGCAATCCATGCGCCGAGAACGGCGAGTTCCTGCTGGAACTCGCCGGCATCGAAGGGCACGGGCTGCCCGGGTGCGTTCATCGGTTCGGGTGCGGGGCGCCGGCCACGCGGCTGGCGCCCTCGGCAGTCCGGGCTTGCGCCGCTGACTCAGAGATTCGCGAGCACGTTCTCCGCCGAGCTGACCTTGAACTCCATCGGGGCTTCGACGAACAGGTTCTTGACCACGCCGTTGTCGACGATGATCGCGAAACGCTGGCCGCGCGTGCCCATGCCGAAGCCGCTGGCATCGAGCTCGAGACCGAGCGCCTTGGTGTAGGTCGCGTTGCCGTCGGCGAGCATGGTCACCTTGCCCTCGGCGCCGGCATGCTTGCCCCACGCGCCCATGACGAATGCGTCGTTGACCGCGAGGCAGGCAATCGTGTCGACGCCCTTGGCCTTGATCGCATCCGCATGCTCGAGGAAACCGGGCAGGTGCTTCGCGGAGCAGGTCGGCGTGAAGGCGCCAGGCACCGAGAACAGCACGACCTTCTTGCCGTTGAACAGTTCGTCACTGGAAATCGAACCCGGCCCCTTGTCGGTCATCACGCCGAACGAACCGCTGGGCATCCTGTCGCCTGTTTTGATGGTCATGTGGGCCTCCTTCGTTGTTTGGTGAAACTGGAGTCCGCATTCTGCCACCGTGGGCCGCGCGGGCACTAGCGAGCCGTGAGGTCACGCAACCCTGTAAATCACGCGGATTTCAGCCTGCGACGGCGCCGTGCACCGGGCGGACTGCGGTAAGATCCCCCACATGAGTCGCTCCATCGCCCGCTTCGTCACCGGCCTTGTCAAAACTACCCTCGCCCCGCTCAGCGCCCGCCAGCGCAAGCGGGTCATATCGCGCGTCGTCGACGCGCTGATGGAGGACGACCTCGCGGAAATCGACACCCGCCTCGGCAAGCTGCGCTTCCGCCAGCTGCGCAGCGCGTTCACGGCGAGCGCCGTCGAACGCTTCCACAGCGACGAGCCGGAAACCCTGGCGTGGATCGACGGCTTCGAGCGCGGGGCCGTATTCTGGGACATCGGCGCGAGCATCGGCGTCTACTCCCTGTACGCGGCCCTGAAACCCGGCGTCGACGTGCTCGCCTTCGAACCGAGTGGCTTCAATTTCGGCGTGTTCGTGGAGCACATCGCGCTCAACGGCATGGGCGATCGCATCCAGCCGTTCTGCGTCGCCATCGGCCGCCAGCGCCAGGCGCTGGGCGCGCTGCACATGAGCCAGGCCAGTCCCGGTCATGGCGGCAACGCGCTCGACCGGCCGGAGAACCAGTACACGAGCTTCGACGCGGTCTTTCGCCAACGCGTGCTGGCGTTCTCGATCGACGGCTTTCGCGAGGCCTACGGCCTGCCGGCGCCGACCCACATCAAGATCGACGTCGACGGCATCGAGGACGACATCATTGCCGGCGCCCGCGACACGCTGCCCGCGGTGCAGTCGGTGTTGATCGAAGTCCAGGGCCGCATCGAAGGCGCGCGCGCGCAGGCGATGGAAGCAACGCTCGCCGCGGCGGGTCTCGTCGAGGACGGCGCGGCGCGGACACTGGGCAGCGGCCGCAACCGGCTGTACAGGCGGCCCTGAAACAGGCCGGCGAGAAGGTGGGGCGCGGCGGCGAACCCGGAAGTCGCCGCCGCGGGATCGGCGAGGCCTAGTTGCCGCCGCCGAACTGCTTGTACCAGCTGTTGTCGAGTTTGGACACGTCGATCGGGTCGTATTTGACCTCCTCTTCGGCGGCCGCCGGTGCTTCCGCGGCGGGCGCGGCGGCCGGGGCCGGCGTGGCAGCGGCAGTGGTTTCCGCCGGGGTCGCCGCCGCCGGCGCCGCCGCTTCACCACCCGTCGCCGTCGGCGCAGTCGTTGGTGCGCCCTGATCTCCACAGGCGCCGAGCATCAACGCGAGCGCCAGCACAACCAGCTTGTTCGTCATGATGAGCTTCCTCCCCTGTCAGTGCATGAGGCCCGCACTATAGCGCCCCGTTGCCGCGGGGCGCGAGCAGCGCTCAGCGCACCCGATCGCGCGGCGTCCGGCCGGCGAAGAAATCCTGCAGGTTCAAGACCGCGCGCATGCCCATCGCGATGCGCGTCTCCTGCGTGGCGCTGCCGAGATGCGGCAGCAGCACCACGTTGTCGAGGGACTTCAGCGCCGCGGGCACCGCAGGCTCCCCGTCGAACACGTCGAGCCCGGCTCCGGCAATGCGGGCGTCCGCCAGCACCCTGACGAGCGCCTCCTGATCGATCACGTCGCCGCGCGCGGTGTTGACCAGAAAGGCCGTCGGCTTCATCAGCGCCAGCCGCCTCGCGTCGAGCAGGTGGCGGGTCGCGGCGCCGCCCGGGCAATGCAGCGACACGAAATCAGCGCTGGCGAGCAGTTCGTCCAGGCTCGCGCAGGGCGTCGCGCCGAGCGCGGCGCAGACATCGGCGGGCGGCGGGTGCGGCGTGTTGAACATGACGCGCATGCCGAAACCGTGATGCGCCCGTCGCGCCACCGCGCGCGCGATGCGGCCGAAGCCGACGAGCCCGAGCGTCTTGCCCGCGACCCGCGTGCCGAGCATCTGCGTCGGGCACCAGCCGGTCCAGCGTTCGGCGCGGATCAACCGCTCGCCCTCCCCGGCCCGCCGCGCGGTCATCAGCAGCAGGGTCATCGCGAGATCGGCGGTGCACTCGGTCAGCACGCCGGGCGTGTTGGTGACGGTGAGACCGCGCCGGCCCGCGGCGTCGAGATCGATGTGGTTGAAGCCGACGCCGAAGTTCGCAAGCACGCGCGCGCGCATGCCGTCGACGTCGAGCACCGACGCATCCAGGGGGTCCGTAACGGTCGGGCAGACGGCGTCGGCCGTGCACAGGGCCTCGCGCAGCTCCGCGCGACTCCAGGGCTCGTCGGCGAGGTTCACGCGCAGATCGAACAGGCCACGCAAGGTCTCTTCGACGGACGCCGGCCAGCGGCGGGTCAGGACAACGATGGGCTTGCTCATGGCAGGGTCCGCGGTGACCGGAGGCTGTTCAGTCGCCGAGCGCGCGCGACAGGTCCGCGATCAGGTCGTGCGTGTCCTCGAGCCCCACCGACAGCCTCACGAGCCCCTCGCCGATGCCCATCTGCGCGCGCTGCTCGGCGCTGAGGCGGCCATGCGTGGTCGTCGCCGGATGCGTCACGATGCTGCGCGTGTCACCGAGGTTGGCCGTGATGGAGAACAGCTTCAGGCTGTCGATCACCCGCCAAGCCGCCGCCTGCCCGCCAAGCGTATCGAAGGACACGAGCCCACCGTAGGCGGACTGCTGCAGCGTCGCGAGGGCGTGCTGCGGATGGGTTTCGAGGCCCGGGTAGTACACGCGGCCCACGCGCGGATGTTGCGCCAGGAAGCGCGCGATCTCGAGTGCGCTCGCGCTGTGCGCGTGCATGCGCAGCGGCAGGGTCTCCAGCCCCTTCAGGAATACCCACGCGTTGAACGGGCTCATCGACGGCCCGGCCGTGCGCAGGAACGGAAACAGCTTCTGCTGCACGAGCTCGGCCGGTGCGACGATGGCGCCGCCGACGCAGCGGCCCTGGCCGTCGAGGAACTTCGTCGCCGAGTGGATCACGATCTGCGCGCCCAGTGCGAGAGGACGCTGCAGCGCCGGGGTGCAGAAGCAGTTGTCGACGACGAACCAGGCGCCGCACTCGCGGGCGAGCGCCGACAACGCGGCGATATCGGAGATTTCGGTCAGCGGATTCGACGGGGTCTCGAGGAACATCATGCGCGTGTTCGGCCGCACGGCGGCCTGCCAGGCGTCGACCGCGGTCGGGTCGACGAAACTCGTTTCGATGCCGAACTTGGCCAGCAACGTGAAGAGGCTGACGGTCGTGCCGAAGACGCTTCGCGAGCACACCACGTGATCGCCCGCCGCAAGCAGGGCGAGCACGGTGGTGAGAATCGCGCTCATGCCCGAGGCGGTCGCGACGCAGGCTTCTCCTCCCTCGAGCGCCGCCAGGCGTGCCTCGAAGGCCCGCACCGTCGGGTTGGTGAAGCGCGAATAGACGTTGCCGGGCTCGGTACCCGCGAAGCGCGCCGCGGCCTGCGCCGCGCTTTCGAAGCAGAAACTGGAGGTCGCGTGGATCGGCGGGCTGTTCTCGAGCTCGTCACCTGGCTCGACGCCCGCGCGGCAAGCCAGGGTGGCCAGCGCATAGGCGGCTTCCGGATCGATATTCATGGTGCAGCTCCTGGACGCAATGGGCCTGGGCCGACATGACGTGAATGTGAATCAGCGCGGGCGAGCAGGAGCCGGGGACGAGAACGTCGCTTTAGCAGTG
>Ga0255182_1001660_pt1 | contig 11147 bp, 10 predicted proteins | sample Atl_UVDOM_RepA_8_FD_188420 | JGI IMG/M metagenome (GOLD analysis project Ga0255182, IMG submission 188420) | Freshwater microbial communities from Altamaha River, Georgia, United States - Atl_UVDOM_RepA_8d | ecosystem: Environmental > Aquatic > Freshwater > River | place: USA: Georgia... | reverse complement strand
GACATCGCCTCGGTGGTGGGCCGCCGCCAGCCGACAGCGCGCGATTTACGCTTGCTCCTGGCGATGTCCAAGAGCAATGCCAATTTGGAGCGTGCGGGGGACGAAGCCGCCAAAATCGCGCGCATGGTCAAGTCCATCATTGAGGCCGGGGCCACCCGCACCTTGCCCACGCACGACTTGCGCAGCAGCGCTGAGCTGGCGCTGGGCTTGTTGCGCAAGGCGCTGGATGCGTTTGCGCGCCTCGATGTGCCCACCGCCGTTCGCATCTTGCGCGAGGACGACCAGATCGATCAAGCCTTTGACGGATTTGTGCGCAAGCTCATCACCTACATGATGGAAGACCCGCGTACCATCTCGGCTGGCCTCGACCTGCTCTTTGTGGCCAAAGCCATCGAGCGCATTGGCGACCACGCGAAAAACATTGCCGAGTTCATCATCTACATCGTCAAGGGGGAAGACGTCCGCCACACGCCCTTGGCGATGGTGGAATCCACGCTGGGGTAACGCATGAAGCCTGCACGTGTGCTGGTGGTCGAGGACGAACCGGCCATTGCCGAGTTGCTCGCCGTCAACCTCAAACACCAAGGCTGGTTGCCCGTGCTCGCCCCCGACGGCGAAGCGGCGCAACGCGCCATGGCCGAGGCTCTACCGGATTTGATCTTGCTCGACTGGATGCTGCCGGGCCACAGCGGCCTGGTGTGGGCGCGGCGCTGGCGTGCCGAAGCCCGCACCGCATCCATTCCGATTCTCATGCTCACCGCGCGGGGCGATGAGGTGGACAAGGTGGCCGGCCTCGATGCCGGCGCGGACGATTACATCACCAAGCCCTTTTCACCTCAGGAGCTGCTCGCCCGGATTCGAGCCGTGATGCGCCGACGGGCGCCGTCCGCGGCCGCGGACAGCGTTGCGGTGGGCGAGCTCAGCCTCGACGGAGCCACGCACCGTGTGCGCTGGAAGGGCGAAACCCTCAAACTCGGCCCCACCGAGTTCAAGCTGTTGAGCTATTTGATGCACCACCCCGAGCGGGTGCACTCGCGTGCGAGCTTGCTCGATCGGGTTTGGGGCGATCAGGTCTTCATTGAAGAGCGAACGGTGGATGTGCACGTCAAGCGCCTGCGCGAGTCCTTGGGCGAAGCCGGCGCCATGATTGAAACGGTGCGTGGGGTGGGTTACCGCTTCGCGGCTTTGGGCTGACTCTGAGATACTGGCCCCCATGTTCACTCGCCTCCTGATCATGGTGTGGACAGCCCTCATGGGGGCTGTGCTGGGCTATGGCTGGGCGGCTTGGCGCGGCTGGCGCGACCCGGAATGGGGCGCGCTGGTGGGAGCGCTCGTGCTCAGCAGTCTGTTGTGGCTGCTGGAGTTCTCGCGCGGCTTGCGCTGGTTGCGTTGGCTGCAAAAAGGCGATCTCACGGATGAATTGCGCTTGGGCGGTCTCTGGGCAGAAGTGGCGTACCGAACCCGGCGCTTGCTGCAGCGTGAACAACGCCAGGGGGCGCAAGCCGAGCAGCAATTGCGCAATTTCCTCGCCGCCATTCAGGCCTCGCCCAATGGGGTGATCTTGCTCGACGCCCAAGGGCTCATCCAATGGTGCAACCTCACCGCAGCCCAGCAGCTGGGCATTGACCCACAACGCGATCTTGGCCAGCGCATTGGCTTGTTGCTGCGTGATCCCGGCTTCACCGCCTACATGCAAAGCGCCGAGCCCACGCAAGCGATCATCATGCAAGGGCGCACGCACCGCGCCGACCGACCGGTGCGCATATCCCTGCAACGCCATCCCTACGGCGAGGGCCAGCAGATGTTGCTCACCCGGGACATCACGGCGGTGGAGCAGGCGGAGGCCATGCGGCGCGATTTTGTGGCGAATGTGTCGCACGAAATCCGCACGCCCCTGACGGTGCTCAGTGGGTTTGTCGAGACGCTGCAAACCCTTGAACTCGACGAAGCCACGCGCAGCCAATACCTCGGCCTCATGGCGGAGCAGGCGGGCCGCATGCAGAGTTTGGTGGAAGATCTCTTGCAACTCTCGCGCCTAGAGGACAGCCCTTTGCCCGATTTGCACGACGCCTGGAAGCTCTTGCCCTGGGTGGAATCGGCCACGCGCGAAGCCCAGGCCTTGTCGGCCCCCTTGTTTCGGGGCGCAACGCCCCAACAGATTCGCTCCGTGGTCGAGCCCGCTTTGCGCGAGGCCGAGATCTTGGGGGACGCGCGCGAGTTGCACAGTGCGTTGTCGAACTTGCTGAGCAACGCGGTGCGCTACACCCCCGCCGGTGGGGTGATTGAATTGCACGTTATGGGGGCGCCGGAAGGGGGCTTGCTGCTCCAGGTGCGCGACAGTGGGCCGGGCATTGCCAGTGAGCACCTGCCGCGTCTGACCGAGCGCTTTTACCGCGTGGACCGAAGCCGCTCGCGGGAAACAGGGGGCACGGGGCTCGGCTTGGCGATTGTCAAACACGTCATGCAACGCCACCAAGGCGAGCTGCGCGTCGAGAGCAGCTTGGGCGAGGGCAGCCGCTTTAGCTTGTGGCTGCCGGCCTCGCGTTGGCGCGTCGCAGCGCCTGCCACAGCAGAGCCCCCACAATCCCATCCGTGATCAGCAGGGCGAGGGTGCTCGCCTGCCAATACGCCAGTGGTGAGCCCACGGCAAACCCCAAGGCTGAACCATCCCAATACCCAATGGCCAGGGCGTGGCCCAAACCCAGTCCCAGACCCCAGAGGCAAAGGGTGTAGGTCAGCAGGGGCAGCAAGGTCACGCCATAGCAACGCAACACAAAGACAAACAGCGCCTGGCTGGCATCGACCAGGTGGTAGGCCAGCAACCACTGCAGCAAGGTCGCGGCCATGGCCTGTACCGCGGGGGAGGGGGTGTAGAAAGCGGCCAGCGCGTCATTGAAGAGCCAGATCGCTACGCCAAAGAGCAGCGCCAACACCACCAATAGACCCAGCCCCTCACGCAGGGCGTTTTGGGCCCGCGCCGGGTGTTGGGCCCCCAGCCAATAACTCACGCGAGCGCTGGTGGCGATCGACAAAGAGAGCGGCACCATGTAGAGCAGCGCGGCCGCATTGGCCATGATTTGGTGGGCCGCGGTGGCGGTCACGCCCAGCCGTGCCACGAGAAGCGCCACCAGCGTGAAGGACGTCACTTCCACCGCGATGGTGAGCCCGCCGGCCACGCCCAGGCGCAAAAAGCGCGCTTGCGTGCGCCAATGGGGGGCTTCCAAGCGACGCCAGAGGGCGAGCGGCGTGTAAAGATCCGCGTAGCGCAGCAAGGCCAGGGACAGCGCCAACATGACGTATTGCACCGCCACCGAGGCCCAGGCGCAACCGATCAAGCCCATCGGGGCGATGCCCCACTGCGGTGCGCCCAGAGCGAGCACGATGGAGAGCGGGACTTTCACGCCCAAGGCCAGAACCTGAACCCAGGTGACGAGCTTGGGACGCCCCAGGGCTTGGTTGATCGTGCCAAACCAGCGAAAGAGCAAGGCGGCGGGCAGGCTCAGCGCGAGGATGGCCAAGTAGTCCCGCACCATGGCTTGCAAATGCGCCGGCACGCCCGTCCAGGCCAACAGGGGGTCGGGGTTGAGCAAGGCCAGCAGCCCCAGCGCGATGGTGAGCAGGCACACGTAGAGGGCTTGGCGAACCGAGCGGCCCAGCGCGCGTGGTCGGCCCGCGCCGTGGAGTTCAGCCCACAAAGGCAGGAGGGCTTGCACGACGCCCATCAAGCTCACTTGGATGGTGATGTAAGCGGCCGAGCCCACGGAGAGGGCGGCGAGGGCGGCATCGTCATAGCGCGCGGCGACCCAGGTGTCGGTCAGCCCAAACGCCATGACCGCCCACTGTCCCACCAAAACCGTGCCCGCATGGCGGGCGATCGTGGCGCGTTCAGCGCTCATGGCGTGGGACGGTGATAGAGCACCAGTCGTTCGTTTTTATCGCCCGGACGGCGCACGGTTTGCACGCGCTGCCACGCGCCTTGACCCGGCAGCGAGGCGAGCTGGGGCGGGGGCGTGTCCGAGGGCGCCGCGAGCGCCCATTCGCATACCGGCCCGGCCTCTTTGGGCTTGGCGGGGACGGCGTGCAAGCTCAGGCCCGCGTGGTAGTGAAAGGCGATCATTTGACCGGCCTGCAAGTTCAGGCTCCACACACAACGCGGCGGCTGCGCGCTGTGCGTTTGCATCACCGCCCGAACTTTGCGCGCCCAAGGCGCGTAACTCAAGGCATGGTCGAGCAAGGGCAACCACAGCGTCATCAGGAGCGTCCAGCACAGGGCGGCGCCCCCCGCAGGCAGGACCAGGCTTTTCCAGAGCACAGGTGGGTGTCGGCCCACGCGCCAGAACACCAGTCCCAACCACGCCAGGGTGGCGAGCGCGGCCACCCACAGGGCGGGGGTTTGCCAGACGGCCTCAAACTCGGGCACCAAGCGGCGCACGTTGCGCGCGGGCGTTGGCGGCCAGCCGGTTTGCATGGCCACCCACATGACCCAGATGATCAAGGCGCAGCCGCTGAAAAACAGCAGCGTGAACCAATCGATCAAGGCCGCCATGCTGCGACGCAAGGTAGGCAGGGCGAAAGCGCCCAGGGTGGCGAGTGCGGGCAAGGCCAACAACAGCGTGCGTTGGGGGGCGGGTGTGGAAAAAGCCGTGAGCACCACCAAGAGCACCAGCCCCAAGGGCAAGCCCAAATGCCGGCTCACCCGCTGGCGCAGCCAGTGGCTGCGCCAGCGCCAGAGGGTCCACAGCACCAGGGGCCAAACGGGCCAGGTGAACCAAATCAGCAAGCGTCCCATGTCGCGCCAATGGGCCCATGTCGCCGGCGGCAGCTCGAGCCGCCATTGCCAAAGCGAGAGCTCGCTGGCCACCGCCGCGCACAGCGCGGCACAGGCGCATAAAAACAGGGCTTGTGGCGTGCCGTGGTGGTTGCTCGTGGATTCGGGCGCGGGGGGCTCTAGGTAACGCAACAGGGCGGCCAAGCCACACAACATGACGGCAAAGCTCGGTGCGCCACTGAGGGTCAAACCGAGCGCGCCAACGGGCACCCACAACGCGGCCAAGCGGGGGCGACGCGGCTGCGCCGCCAGGCCCGCGTAGACCAAACTCACCCCCGCGAGTTGAACCAGCCACACCCCGGCTTCATGGGAGAGACGCGCCAAGCCCAAGCTGGCGATCAAGGCCAGCAAGCTCGCGTCGGCCAAGACACAGGCGTAATCTTTGGGGCTGGCCTCACCGCCAAACGCGAAAGCCACGGGTTGCGCTTGGGGTTCGCGCGCCAAGTGATAGCTCGCCCGCCAAGTGAGCCAAAGCGTGAGCCCCAGGAGAGCGGTAAACGGCAGGCGAGCGGCGAGGGCGGCAGACATCCACTCGGGCTTGAGCATGATGGCCCCCGCGCCGATCCAGTAGGGCAAGAGGGCCTGCAAATCAGCACCCAGCCCCCAGTGTTGGAGTTGCCAAAAACCGGTTTGCCCCTCAGCCAAGGCGAGCATCATGCCAAAGGCTTCGATCTCGCCGCCCTTCCACGGCTCGCGCCCCACCATGCCCGGCAGCACATAGGCCAAGCCAAAGAGCCACAAGGCCAAGCGCGGAATGCGGCGCACGGCACGTTGGGGCACGATGGCGGGACTGGTATCGCTCATGGCGGGCTAGCGGGGGGCGTCAGGGTCGGTTGGCGTGCGAAAAAAAAGGCAGCACCGACTGCATCGGGCTGCCTGTGTCGATGGGCCAGGAATTTACTTGGCCGCGGTCTTGCCGTACTTGTTGCGGAAACGCTCCACACGACCGCCCATGTTGTCGACCGATTTCTGGGTGCCGGTGTAGAAGGGGTGCGATTCGCTGGTGGTATCGAGCTTGAACAGGGGCAGCTCGCGACCGTCGTCGGTTTTCACGGTTTCCTTGGTGTTCACGCAGGAGCGGGTCACGAATTTGAAACCGTTGGACATGTCCACAAAGCATACTTCGCGGTAGTTGGGGTGAATGCCTTCTTTCATGGGAGCCTCTTTGCGCCTTGGCGCTTGCAAGTGCGGCAGCCTCGCACCACCCATTGGTGCACACTTTCCGCGTCAAAACCCGTGATTATGCCACAAAACCCGCGCCAAGTACTTGAATCGCAAAGGGAATACTGAGCATGCCCAAAACCGTCGAGAGGGTCACCAAACCCGCCACATACGCCCCGTTGTAGCCCATGCGGCTGGCCAGCACATAGGCGCTCGACGCCGTGGGGAGGGCGGAAAAGGATAGTAGCACCAAAGTTTGAGTTTTGTCCAGTTCAAACAGCCCCGCCACCCACCACGCGAGCAAGGGGGTGAGCAGGTGGCGCACGGTGAGCACGGCCGCAGCGAGGGCTTTGGCTTGGGTGAGGTTGCTGATGACCATGCCGGCACCCGCGGTCATCAAGCCCAGCGCCAGCGATGACGCCCCGATGCGGCGCAAGGTGGGGTCGAGCCAGTCGGGAATCTGCAGCCCGAGCAAATTGGCCACCAAGCCCGAACCCGTGGCGATGATCAGGGGGTTGCGCGCGAGTTCGCGCCAAAACCCCCGTTGTCCATGGCGCGCCATGGGCCAAACGGCGGCCACATTAAACGGCGGTACACACACGCCAATCAACACGGCAATGAGCAAGGCGTATTGCCCGCCCCCGAGTTTTTCGGCCAGCACCAGGGCGATGAAGGAGTTGAAGCGAAACCCCACCTGGGCGCTCGCGGCGTGCAACTGTGGGTCGATCCAGCGCCGCAAGCCCGGCAAATGCGGGATGGCGTAGGTCAGGCTCACGCTCAGGGCGCCAAGCGCCAGCGCCGCCAGAATGAGTTGTGAGGTGGCGGCCAGATCGATGGGCGAGCGCACGATCGAGTGAAACAGCAGGACCGGGAAGAGAAAGTAGTAAACCAAACGCTCGACGGGTTCCCACACTTGGCGGTTCAAGGGGGTGTGGTGGCACAGCAGATACCCACACAAAATCAAGCAGAAATCCGGAAAGAGCAAAAGGGCAAAGTTCACGCGCCAAGGATAACCCCATAATGGAGGGATACGTTCGTTGTCCATCTGAGGAGAAAAACATGCTGCGTCGTCATCTGTGGGTTTTGCCGCTGTCCCTTTCGGCCACCTTGGCCGCTGCGCAGGGTTACCCCAACAAGCCCGTCACCTTGCAAGTGCCCTTTGCCCCCGGCGGAACCACAGACATCATTGCGCGCACCATGAGCGAGCCCCTGAGCAAGGCACTTGGCCAAAGCGTGGTGGTGGTGAACAAGGCCGGCGGTGGGGGTGTGGTGGGCGCGACGGAAACGGCCAAAGCCGCCCCGGATGGGTACAACATCGGCATGGCCACCGTCTCCACGACGGCCGCCAACCCCGCAATCAACCCCAAGATTGCCTACAACCCACTCACCGATTTCTCCCCCATCACCAACATCGCGGCCACGCCTAACGTGATCGCGGTTCATCCCTCCTTCCCCGCGCGGGATTACGCCGGCTTTGTGGCCGAACTCAAAAAGAACCCGGGCAAGTATTCCTATGCCTCCTCGGGCACCGGCGGGATCGGCCACTTGCAGATGGAGTTGTACAAAAACCTGAGCCAGACCTTTGTGACGCACATCCCCTACCGTGGGGCGGGGCCGGCGCTCAATGACACCGTGGCCGGTCAAGTGCCGATCATCTTTGACAACCTGCCCTCGGCGCTGCCCTTCATCAAGGACAACCGGTTGGTGGCCATCGTGGTGGCCGCCCCGCAGCGTTTGGCGGTGTTGCCCAACATCCCCACCTTCAAGGAAGTGGGCCTTGAGCCGGTCAACCGCATGGCCTACTATGGCCTCTACGGCCCCAAGGGCTTGCCCAAAGAGGTGGTGGACAAGCTCTACAGTGGCGTGCGCAAGTCATTGGAAGACCCCGCAGTGCGCAAGCGCATTGAGGACACCGGCTCCCTCATCGTGGCCAACACCCCCGACCAATTCGCGGCCCAAATCAAGGCCGAGTTTGAGGTGTACAAAAAGGTGGTGAACGAGCAAAAGCTCACCCTCGACTGATCGCACCGCGGTCTGCGGGTTTTGCCATGGCCGATGCCGACCTGATCGACCGCTTTATCGACGCGCTGTGGCTGGAAGAGGGGCTCTCGGCCAATACCTTGGCGGCCTACCGCCGAGATTTGCAAGGCCTCTCGGCCTGGCTGCAGGCGCGGGGTGATGCCCTCCACACCATGGACACGCCGGGCTTGTTGGCCTATTTCTCGGCGCGCCACACGCAAACCCGCGCCACCACCGCCAATCGGCGGCTCTCGGTCTTTAAACGCTTCTACCGCTGGGCCCTGCGCGAGCGCTTGCGCACCGATGACCCCACCCTGAGCCTCGATGCGGCCAAGCAGGCCATGCGGGTGCCCAAAACCCTGAGCGAGGCGCAGGTGGAAGCCCTGCTGTCAGCCCCCGATGTGGAGACCCCCTTGGGGGTGCGCGACCGCGCCATGTTGGAAGTGCTTTATGCCTGCGGCCTGCGGGTGAGTGAACTGGTGCAGCTCAAGCGCATCCATGTGTCACTGCGCGAGCAATGTTTGCGCGTCATGGGCAAGGGCAGCAAGGAGCGTCTGGTGCCCTTTGGCGAGGAGGCGGCGCTGTGGATCGAGCGCTATTTGGCCGAGTCTCGCCCCCAGCTCTTGGGCGCGGGCATGAGCGAGGCGCTGTTTGTGAGCAGCCGGGGCAGTCGCGCGGGCGAAGGCATGACGCGCATCGCGTTTTGGCAGCTCATCAAGCGCTACGCGGCGCAAGCGGGTATTGAGGCCCCGCTCTCACCGCACACCTTGCGCCATGCCTTTGCGACCCATTTGCTCAACCATGGCGCCGACTTGCGCGCCGTGCAAATGCTGCTGGGGCATGCCGACATCTCCACCACCACGATCTACACCCACATCGCACGCGAGCGCTTGCGGCAGTTGCACAGCCAGCACCACCCGCGTGGTTGAGGCGAGCCGCTAACCCTTTTGCGGAATTCAGAGTCCGTCGCCCTGCAAATAGGCGAGTTCGTCCGCACTAAAGCCCGCGCGCCGACGCGCGTCGGTGTTAAAGGGCGGGCGCAGGCGCGGCGCTTGGTATTGCCGCACCAGCTGGCGGTAATGGGGCAGAGGGGCGAGCCCTTGTTGGGCGCACAAGTAGCCATACCAGTGATTGCCAATGGCGACATGGCCCACTTCGTCGCGCAAAATGATGTCCAGAATGGCCACCGCGTCGAGGGCATGGGGCGTGCCGGCCCGGCGCAATTTGTCTTGGATGAGGGGCGTGGCATCGAGGCCTCGCGCTTCCAGGGTGCGGGGCACCAAGGCCATGCGGGCCACCACATCGTGCGCTGTTTTTTCACACATCTGCCACAGCCCGTCATGGGCATCGAAATCGCCATACGCGAAGCCCATGCGCACCAACAAGGCGTTGAGCAAGCTGAAATGGTGGGCCTCTTCGTGGGCCACGCGCAACCAGTCTTCGTAAAACGCGGGGGGCATGCCGTCAAAGCGCCAGACGGCGTCGAGCGCCAGGTTGATGGCGTTGAATTCGATGTGGCACACCGCATGGAGCAAGGCGGCGAGGCCTTCGACGGTAAAGGGCTTGCGCGAGGGCACTTGCTGCGGCGGTTTGAGCACGGGGCGAGCGGGGCGTCCGGGCAAGACGTGGCCCGCCTCACGCGCAGGCGGGTCTGCCGGGCGCAGGGGGGCCAGGGCGCGTGTGTCCCACAAGGCGTTGACGGCCTCGACTTTGGCCAGCGGGTCGCAAAGCCCCAGGGCATCGAGGGCGCGTTCGCGCAACGGGGCAGTGGCGTGCAAGGACGGTGGAGGCATCTCTACAATTGTAGGAAATCCCCTCAGGAGCATTTCATGGCCGTTTACCAATTGGGCGACAAAAGCCCGCAAGTTCATCCCACCGCGTGGGTCGCGCCAAACGCCCAAGTCATGGGGGAGGTGGAGATCCACGCCCAGGCCAGTGTGTGGTACAGCAGTGTCTTGCGCGGCGATGCCGACCGCATTGTGGTGGGTGAGGGCAGCAATATTCAAGACGGCAGCGTTTTGCACGCCGATTACGGCACCCCCTTGGTCATTGGACGCAACGTGACGGTTGGGCACATGGTGCAGTTGCATGGCTGTACCGTGGAAGACGGCTCGCTCATTGGCATTGGGGCGGTGGTGCTCAACCGGGCGCGCATTGGCAAGAATTGTCTGGTGGGCGCGCGCGCCTTGGTGACGGAGGACAAATCCTTTCCCGATGGCTCGCTCATCATGGGTACCCCCGCCAAGGTGGTGCGTCCGCTCACCGAAGCCGAAATCGAGGGATTGCAAAAAAGTGCCGCCCACTACCGGGACAACGCCTTGCGGCACGCCCAACAACTGCAGCCCCTCGCATGAGTCAATTGCACAAATTTCTCTTTGAAGGTTTGCCGGTTCGCGGCGCCTTGGTGCAACTCACCGAGGTGTGGCAAGAACTGCTCGCCCGGCGCGCGCAAGACCCCGAGTCGGGCGCCTATCCGCCCCCCGTGCGGCAGCTCTTGGGCGAGATGACCGCGGCCGCCGTGCTCATGCAGTCCACGATCAAGTTCAATGGCGCTTTGATTCTCCAAATCATGGGCGATGGGCCGGTTAAGCTGGCTGTGGCCGAGGTGCAAGCGGATTTGGGGCTGCGTGCAACAGCGAAAGTCATCGGCCCAGTCCAAGCCCAGGACACCATGACGAACCTCGTCAACGTGGGCGGGCAGGCGCGCTGCGCCATCACGCTCGACCCCCGCCAACGCCAGCCCGGTCAGCAGCCTTACCAAGGCGTGGTCTCGCTCAACCGCGACGACCAACGTCCCCTCACCCAATTGTCGGACGCGCTCGCACAGTACATGTGGCGCAGCGAGCAGCTCGACACCACCTTGGTGCTCGCCGCCAACGATGAACGCGCTGCGGGTCTGCTCATCCAGCGCATGCCGAGTCTGGGGGAGGGCAACTTGGCGCAGGCCGGCGAGGCGCAAGCGCAGGATCGGCTCGGACACAACGAGGATTACCAGCGCCTCGCCATTCTGGCGCAGAGCCTCAAGCAAGAGGAGTTGCTCACCCTCGATGCCGACACCGTTCTGCGGCGCTTGTTTTGGGAGGAGTCGGTGCGCCGCTTCGAGCCCCAATACCCGCGCTTTCAGTGCAGCTGCGGACGC
>Ga0255182_1001659_pt1 | contig 11149 bp, 14 predicted proteins | sample Atl_UVDOM_RepA_8_FD_188420 | JGI IMG/M metagenome (GOLD analysis project Ga0255182, IMG submission 188420) | Freshwater microbial communities from Altamaha River, Georgia, United States - Atl_UVDOM_RepA_8d | ecosystem: Environmental > Aquatic > Freshwater > River | place: USA: Georgia... | reverse complement strand
TGAAACTCATGGGCAACCCGCGCCGCATGCCCAGCATGACCGGTTACGGCCTCGAAATCACCGGCTATATCCCGAAAGAATCTGCATGAAAGACGCCAACAAAGGCCAGGCTGGCCAGCTCGACGGTCAGCACCTGCACATCGGCATCGTGCAGGCCCGCTTCAACGAAGACATCACCAACGCGCTGGCCGAGGCCTGCATCGCCGAGCTCAAGGCGCTGGGCGTGCAGGACATTGACCATGTGTTCGTGCCCGGCGCCCTCGAAGTGCCGCTGGCCCTGCAGGCCATGGCCGAGCGCGCCGAATACGACGCCCTGATCGCCCTGGGCTGCATCATCCGCGGCGAGACCTACCACTTTGAGCTGGTGGCCAACGAGTCCGGCGCGGGCGTCACGCGCGTGGGCCTGGACTACCACCTCCCGATCGCCAACGCGATCCTGACCACCGAGAACCTGGAACAGGCTGTCGCCCGCCAGCACGAAAAAGGCCGCGATGCCGCCCGCGTCGCGGTCGAGATGGCGTGTCTGATGGACGACCTGTCTGCCGATCTGGCCGAGCTGGTGGATGACGAGGATCCGGCATGAGCGAAGCATCCGCCAAGACCTCGGGCACACGCAAGTCCTCCGCCAAACCGGCGCGCAGCCGCTCGCGCGAATTCGCGCTGCAGGCGCTTTACCAGCACCTGGTGGGCCAGAACGAGGCGTCCGACATCGACCTGTTCACCCGCGACCTGTCGGGCTTTCACAAGGCCGATATTGCGCACTACGACGCCCTGCTCTACGGCTGCATCGAGCAAAGCGCCGACATCGACGCCCTGATCGCGCCGCGCCTGGACCGGCCCATGGGCGAGATCTCGCCCATTGAACACGCCTGCATGTGGATTAGCGTGTACGAACTGCAACATTGCCTGGAGGTGCCCTGGCGCGTGGTGCTCAACGAGTGTATCGAGCTGGCCAAGGACTTTGGCGGCACCGATGGCCACAAGTATGTGAATGCCGTGCTCAGCGGTGTGGCGCCCGTGTTCCGTGCCGCTGAAGTGCAGGCTGATCGCGCAGCCGGCAAGGCGCGCGACTGATCCATGTCCGAATCCATGCGGATCGCCCAGCGCGCCGAGCGCATCGAACCCTTTTATGTGATGGAAGTGGCCAAGGCCGCCTCAGCTTTGGCGCGTGAAGTGGCGCACACCGACCGGCCCGTCATCTTCCTGAACATCGGCGAACCCGACTTCACCGCACCGCCTGCGGTGCAGCAGGCCGCTGCGCAATGCATCGCCAGTGGCCAGACGCAGTACACCCAGGCCCTGGGCACCGAAGCCCTGCGCGAGGCCATCAGCGGCTGGTACGCGCAGCGTTTTGGCGTGCAGGTGCCGGCCCGGCGCATCGTGGTCACCGCCGGCGCATCGGCCGCGCTGCACCTGGCCTGCCTGGCCCTGATCGATAAGGGCGACGAAGTCCTGATGCCCGACCCGAGCTACCCCTGCAACCGGCATTTCGTGAGTGCGGCCGAAGGCACGGCGGTCATGGTGCCGAGCACGGCCGCCGAACGCTTTCAGCTCAGCGCCGACAAGGTCCAGGCGGCCTGGGGGCCGAACACGCGCGGGGTGCTGCTGGCCTCGCCATCCAACCCCACCGGCACCTCGATCGACCCGGCCGAGCTGCGCCGTATCCACGAGGTGGTGAGCGCGCGCGGCGGCATCACGATGATCGACGAGATCTACCTGGGCCTCTCCCACGACGAGGCCTACGGCCAGACGGCGCTGGCCATCAGCGACGACATCATCAGCATCAGCAGCTTCAGCAAGTACTTCAACATGACCGGCTGGCGCCTGGGCTGGCTGGTGGTGCCCGATACGATGGTGCCGGTGATCGAGCGGCTGGCGCAGAACCTGTTCATCTGCGCGAATACCGTCTCGCAGCAGGCCGCCCTCGCCTGTTTTGCGCCCGAAAGCCTGGCGATCTACGAGCAGCGCCGCGCCGAGTTCAAGGCGCGGCGTGACTATTTCATCCCGGCGCTCAACGCCCTGGGCCTGACGGTACCGGTCATGCCCGACGGCGCGTTTTACGCCTGGGCCGACTGCAGCGCCGCCTGCGCAAAACTGGGCCTGAAAGACAGCTGGGACTTTGCCCACGCCGCCCTGCACCAGGCCCATGTGGCCCTCACGCCCGGGCGCGACTTCGGCAGCTTTGAAACCGCGCGCTTCGTGCGCTTTTCGACTGCGAACTCGATGGCCGAACTGCAAACCGCCATCGCCCGCCTCAAGGCCTGGCTCCAGCCATGAGCACGGCCCAAACGCCTTTCGGCTTTCCCCTGCGCGTCTACTGGGAAGACACCGATGCCGGCGGTATCGTGTTCTACGCCAACTACCTCAAGTTCATGGAGCGCGGCCGCACCGAATGGCTGCGCGCCCTGGGCTTCAACCAGCAGGTGCTGCGCGAGCAGGTCGGCGGCATGTTCGTGGTCAGTGAAACGGCCGTCAAATTCCACCGTCCTGCCCGGCTGGACGATGCGCTGTGGGTCACCGCCCGGGTGCAGGAAACCGGCCGCGTAAGCCTGACGATCGCCCAGCAGGTGCTGCTGCGTGTGGATGGCCAGGCCGACACGCTGCTGGCCGAAGGCACGATCCGCATTGGCTGGGTCGAGGCCGCCAGCCTGCGTCCCTCACGTATCCCCTCCCCGATTCTGGAAGTTCTCACATGAACCACGACATGTCGATCGTTTCGCTCGTGATGCAGGCCAGCCTGGTCGTGCAGCTGGTGATGCTCTTGCTGGTGGGCCTGTCGGTCACCAGCTGGGCGGCCATCTTCCGCAAGCTCTCGGCCCTCAAACGCATCCAGCGGCTCAACGAGGAATTCGAGCGTGTGTTCTGGTCCGGCACCAGCCTCAACGAACTGTTTGCCGCGGCCAGCCAGAATGCCCGCCAGGGCGGGCCGATGGAACGCATCTTTGCCAGTGGCATGCGCGAATACCAGAAACTGCGCGAACGCCGCATCTCCGACGCAGGCACCCTTCTTGACGGCGCCCGCCGCGCCATGCGCGCGAGCTTTCAGCGCGAGATGGACGCCGCCGAATCGCAGCTGGCCTACCTGGCCTCGGTCGGCTCGGTCTCGCCCTATGTCGGCCTGTTCGGCACGGTCTGGGGCATCATGCACGCCTTCACCGGCCTGGCCAGCCTGCAGCAGGTGACGCTCGCCACGGTTGCCCCCGGCATTGCCGAAGCCCTGGTGGCAACCGCCATCGGCCTGTTCGCCGCCATCCCGGCGGTGGTCGCCTACAACCGCTTTGCACGCGACATCGACCGTGTCGCGATCAAGCTGGAGACCTTCATCGAGGAGTTCTCCAATATCCTGCAGCGCAGCCTGGGCTCTGGCGCCAGTGCCTCGGGCCACTGAAGGAGCCCGCCATGCCAGCCGTCAGCTCCCGTGGCCGCGGCCGCCGTGCCGTCAGCGAAATCAACATGGTGCCCTTCATCGATGTGATGCTGGTGCTGCTGATCATCTTCATGGTCACCGCGCCCATGATCACCCCCAGCCTGATCGACCTGCCCAGCGTGGGCAAAGCCAACAAGCAACCCGACCAGGTGCTGCAGGTGGTGATCCGCAAGGACGCCGCCCTGGAACTGGTGGCCGACGGCCAGACCCGTCCGCTGGCCCTGAACGCCATCGTCCAGGCCGTCCGGCAAGCCCAGGGGGCGCAAGCCAACACGGCCGTGGTCATCAGCGCCGACCGCAGCGTGGCCTACGAGCAGGTGGTCAAGGTCATGGACAGCCTGCAGCGCGCCGGCGTGCAGCGTGTGGGCCTGTCGGTCCAGCTGGCGCCCTGAAACGGCGAGGGTGCGCGTGTCCTCCACTGGCAAGTCCCCATCCGAGTTTGCCCCGCCGCCCGAACCGGCGCGCGCGCGCTCGTATGTGCTGGCGGCGGCGGCGCATGTGCTGCTCTTTGCCGGTCTCGGACTGGTCACCCGCTGGACCACCCAAGAGACCGAAGTGAGCGCCGAAGCCGAGTTGTGGGCCGCCGTCCCGCGCGAAGCTGCCCCTAAACTGCAGGCACCCGAACCTGCCCCCCAGCCCACGCCGGAAAACACCCCGGAACCGCCGGCGCCGACACCAGCGCCCACCCCTGCGCCGCCACCACCGCCGCCCAAGCCCGCCCCCCCCGATCAGGACGATGCACGCGAGGCCGAGATTGCGCTGCAAAAGCGCCAGGCGCGCGAAAAGGCCGAAAAGGCCGAATTGCAGCGCAAGGCTGCGCTCGAAAAGGAAAAGCTCGAAAAGCAGAAAGCCGAGAAAGCCCGCGCTGAAAAAGAAAAAGCCGAAAAGGAAAAAGCTGCCCAGGAAAAGGCCGCCCGTGAACGCAAGGCCCGCGAGGACAAGGCCCGGGAAGACAAGGCGCGACAGGAACAGGCCAAACGGCAGGCTGAAGCCGAGAAGAAAAAGAAGGAAGAAGCCCAGGCCAAGGCCGATGCCCAGCGGGCCGAAGCCTTGCGTCAGGAAAACCTGCGCCGCATGCAGGGGCTCGCCAATGCCACCGGCGGCGAGAACGCCACCGGCACCGCCGAACGCAGCGCAGCGCCTTCGGCCAGCTACGCCGGCCGTCTGGTGGCCCGCATCCGCCCCAATATTTCATTTCCGGGTGAGGTCGCCGGCAACCCCCGTGCCGAAGTCGAGGTGCGCACCGCACCGGACGGCACTATCCTCAGCCGTCGCATCGTCACCAGCAGCGGCAACCGTGCCTGGGACGATGCGGTGCTGCGCGCCATCGACAAGACCGAAGTCCTGCCGCGCGACACGGACGGCCGCGTGCCACCGGTGATCGTGTTGGGTTTCAGGCCGCTCGATTGAGGCGCCTGACCGCCATGGCTCCGGCCCAGGCTCAGGACTGCAGCAGATCCTGCAGTGCCCGATGGAAGGCATCAGGCGCCTCGTACTGCACCCAATGGCCAGCCCCAGGCACCATGCGCCAGCCGGCATAGCGCGGCAACAGCCGCTCGAAAGCCTGCTGCACCTCGGGCAAACGCGCGCGGTAAAGCGCATCGTGCTCGCCAAAAATACCGGCCACCGGCATCGTCAGATGCGGCAGCGTCTGCGCCAGGATGTCGGTGCGCGAGAGGCGGCGGCGCTGCATGCGGTCGCGCGTCACGTTGTCGCGGTGCAAGGCCAGGGCGGTGTCGTCAATGGCGGCCGGGTCATGCAACATCAGCACCTGCAGGTTGTGGCGGTGTGCTTCGTCACGCTGCGCTTCGGAGGGAAGATGCCGCCAGCCCTTGAGCGGGGTCATCTCGGGCGCGTTCAGGCCCAGTCCGGGGGCACCGACGATGACGAGCCCCCGCGCATCCTCCGGGTGCGCGCGTAGCCACAGGCCGGCCGTCATGCCGCCAAAAGAAAAGCCCACCACCTGCACATCGCGGTGCGGCACCAGCTGCTGCAGCCCCGCATGCAGATACGGCGGCAGGTCGTCCGTGTCCACACAACCCTGGGGCAGATCCGAGTCACCCATGCCAGGCAAGTCGGCCGCCAGCACGCGCCAGCCGGCCTGGCGCAGCGGGGCAATGTTGCGCAGCCAGTGCGTCCAGCTGCCACTGCCGCCATGCAGCAGCACCAGCGTGGGCCGAGCAGCGTCGCCCCAGCTGTGCCAGACCATGTGCCCCTCGCCACAGGGCGTGTGGTGGCGCAGGCCGTCGGCCAAAGCCTCGCGTTCGGGGCCGCCCAGCCAGGTCGGCAAATCCATCGGCAGTGTCCTCGATGCGCTCATGTAAATGCTCATATCTTCAGGAAGGAACTCATGCCGTCGCTGGCGACCGGCCCGGCAGGCGCCCCATCTGCCAGGTCGCCGCCACCGCCAGCAGGCTGGTCAGTGCCGACACCCAGAAGACGGCCGCCAGGCCCAGGTGCTCGCTGATGACGCCGCCGGCCAGCGCGCCGATCACCCCCGGAAAGCCATAGGCCGCCACGGTGTAGAGCGCCTGGCCACGGCCGCGCAAACGGCCCGGAAAGTACTGGCTGATCAGCGCGATACAAACGGTGTGGTGCGCCGCAAACGTCAGCGCATGGATCAGCTGGGCCAGCAACAGCGCGAGCAACCAAGGCCCCATGGACGCGGACATGGCGGTGCGCAGCACCATCAAGGCCGAACACACCAGCAGCCAGCGCACCAGGGGCAGCGCCGGCAACCAGCGTGCCTGAAAGTAGAACCACACGATCTCGGCCAGCACCGATACCGCCCACAGCACGCCAATCATCGTCTTGCTGTAGCCCAGCGAATCGAGGTAGAGCGACAGGAACACATACACCCCGATGTGCGAGAGCACATGGAAAAACACGCCCACAAAAAACCAGCGCACCAGCGGCTGGCGCAGCACCGCCCCGACCGAGGCCACCGAAGCGCCCTCGCTGGGCGTGTGCGGGTCCTCCTTCATGTCCGGCACCCGCCAGACGCACCAGAGCACCGCCGACAGGCTCAGCACCGTCACCAGCGGGAAATGCCCCATGCCAAAAAATTCGAACCAGCTGCCCGCCACAAACACCGTGACCAGAAAGCCGATCGAGCCCCACAGCCGCACCCGGCCATAAAGCCGCGCATCAAAGCTGCCGCCCCGGCTGACCAGGTGCGCCATCGCAGCCTCGGCCATGGGCATCATCGAGCTGGTGTGGGTGAACATGACAAACAGCACCACGCCCAGCCAGAGCGGCGACATCGGCAGCCACAGCAAGGCCGAGGCCAGCAAGGCCACGGTGGCACTCCAGCGCAGCAGCCGCACCCGTTCGCCGGTATGGTCGCTCAGCCAGCCCCAGGCATAGGGCGCAAACATGCGGGTGGCCGCCTGCACCGAAGTCAACAGGCTGATGGTCAGCAGCCCGTAGCCCAGGTCCTTGAGCCACAGCGGCAGGTAGGGGTTGAAAAAACCGATATGCGCAAAATAGCTCGCCGACAGCGCCGCAAACGGCAGCAGGGGCCCGGAACCGGATCTCAAAGGTGTCGTCCGTCTGTGGGAGCGCGCCCCTGCGCGCGAAGGGTCATGCCGGAACCGCCATTTCGCGCACAGGGGTGCGCTCCCACGAGCCCCAACATCAGGATTTGGCCGAAGGGATGGGCGGCAACTCATGCACCACGTCGCCACACTGGGCGCGATGGCGCAGGGCATGGTCCATCAGCACCAGCGCCAGCATGGCCTCGGCGATCGGCGTGGCGCGGATACCCACACACGGGTCGTGCCGGCCCTTGGTGATGACCTCAGTCGGCTGGCCTTGCGAGTCGATGGTCTCGCGCGGGATCAAAATCGAGCTGGTCGGCTTGATGGCGATCGACACCTCGATGTCCTGGCCACTGCTGATGCCGCCCAGAACACCACCCGCGTTGTTGCCCACAAAGCCTTCGGGCGTGAGCGAGTCGCCTGCGGTGCTGCCCTTTTGCGTCACGCAGCCAAAACCGGCGCCAATTTCCACACCCTTGACCGCGTTGATGCCCATCATGGCGTAAGCGATGTCGGCATCGAGCTTGTCAAACAACGGCTGGCCCAGGCCAGCCGGCACGCCACGCGCCACCACCCGCAGCCGCGCGCCGCACGAATCGCCCGACTTGCGCAGCGCGTTCATGTACTCCTCAAGCGCCGACACATCGGCCACCGGGGCAAAAAACGGGTTGTTCGGCACATGGTCCCAGCTCTCGAAGCCAATCGGCACCTCACCGATCTGCGTCATGCAGCCGACAAAAGTGGTGCCGTATTTTTCCTTGAGCCACTTCTTGGCCACCGCGCCAGCGGCCACTGTGGGCGCCGTCAGGCGGGCCGAAGAGCGGCCACCCCCGCGCGGATCGCGGATGCCGTATTTGCGCCAGTAGCTGTAGTCGGCATGGCCCGGACGGAAGGTCTGCAGGATGTCGCCATAGTCCTTGCTGCGCTGGTCGGTGTTCTGGATCAGCAGGCAGATCGGCGTGCCGGTGGTCTTGCCCTGGTACACGCCCGAGAAGATCTGCACCGCATCGAGCTCGTTGCGCTGGGTCACAAACTTGCTGGTGCCCGGGCGGCGGCGGTCCAGGTCGGGCTGGATGTCGGCTTCCGACAATTCCATGCCCGGCGGGCAGCCGTCGATCACGCAGCCAATGGCCGGGCCGTGGGATTCACCGAAGTTGGTGACCGCGAAGAGTTGTCCGAAGGTGTTGCCGCTCATGGCTGGGGATTATCCCAGAGGCGTCTGCGGGCACGGCCGAGTGCCAGCGCCTCCCAGGCTCGCGATGGCGAGGCCCGCCCCCTTCATGGCGAGGAGTGCAGCGATGTGGCCATCTCCAGCATGACCGGGCTTGACTCGTCATCACTGGATACGCATTGGAAAGCGGCTACAGTAGCTACACTGGCTAAAAAAGCCACCTCGTCGAAAGGTCCCCCATGAAAACCATGTCCGCGCGCGATGCCAAAAACCGCTTCGGCGAATTCCTGGACACTGCGCGCCGCGAACCTGTGGTGGTCACCAAGAATGACCGTCCGGTGGCCATCATGATCTCCATCGAGGACGCCGCCGACACGCTCCTGCCAGAGATGTTTCTGGACAAGGAAACCGGGTACGACGAGTGGTTGGCCGCCAAGGTAGGTTCAACGCTGGCACGTGTGGATGCGGGCACGACGCCACTCGTTCCACACGAAGAAGCCGAAGCCGCATTGCGATCTCGCATCGAGGCCAAACTGGCCGCCAAAGCCCAGTGACCCATGAAAATCCTCTGGACCGCTGAGGCGTTGGACGACCTCGCGACCATTACTGCCTATTACCATGCCGAGGTAAACCCGCGCACCGCCAACGCGGTGCAACAGCGCATCCTTGAGCAGATACAAAGCCTGCCGCCTTTCCCCGAACGAATCCGCCAAAGTGAGCGCATTCCGGGCGCCCGGGAACTGGTGGTCCATCGCCTGCCCTACATCGTGTTCGTCAAGCTCACGCACGACGCCATCGTGGTGCTGAACATCGTGCATACGGCAAGGAAGTTCCCGGCCTGAAGCGGCAAATGGCTGCACCGTTTGTGGGCTGAAACCCACCATGGTTGGCATGCCAGCAAATAGGCTGGATAACGTCGCCCCCGTGATCCAGCGGCTCATCCCGTGAGCCTCTGGCATGGCAAGATCATTCAGATGATGCGTTCATTTCTGCCCTGCCTGTTGGCACTGATCCTCCCTCTGCCCGCCCAAGCCCAAGAATCCGCCCAATCCCTCTACGACCGCATCCGCCCCTCGGTGGTGGTGGTCAAGGTCGAGAGCCGGGCGAACCAGGGCGTGGCTTCTGTGGCCAGTGGCTTTGTCACCGCCCGGCCGGACTGGGTGGTGACCAACTACCACGCCATCAGCGATGTGCTGCTCGAACCCGATGACCACCTGCTGAGCATCCAGAGCCTCCAAGGCCGGGACGCGGGTGTGCAGATCCTGGCCGTGGACGTGCGCAACGACCTGGCCATCCTGCAGCTCGACACCCCGCTCAGTGCCACCCCGCTGCCCTTGCGCGAGACTGTGCCCGCCAAAGGCGAGAGCGGCTTTTCGATGGGCAAGCCCGGCAGTTACGAGCACAGCATCGTGCCCGGCACCTTCAACGGCCTGATCGACGAGCGCAGCCAACCCAACATCGTCTTCAGCGGCGCCATCAACGCCGGCATGAGCGGCGGCCCCACCCTGGACGCCCGGGGCCAGGTCGTCGGCGTCAACGTGGCCACCAGCACCCAACACCAACTCATCGGCCTGGCCGTGCCGGCCGAAGCGCTGGGCCAGCTGCTGCGCCGCCATGCCAACGACAAGCCCCCCGGCCTGCCGGCCCTGCGCGCCGACATCGCCCGCCAGGCCGGCGACTACGGCCGCCAGCTGCTCGGACAGCTGGACTTGCCCGACAACAGCGTGCGCCGGCTGGGCCCCTACAACGTGCGTGGCGACCTGATCGAGGGCATGCCCTGCAGCAGCCGCCGCCAGGACAAACCCGGCTACCCCTACACCCAGCACGCCCAGACCTGCAGCAACGGCGACGGCCTGTACCTGATGGATGGCCAATACGCCGGCCGCATCCGTACCGGCACCTTCTGGATCCGCAGCCAAGACCTGAGCGCCCGCGCCATCGCCCAACTGGCCGAACGCCGCCTCACGGCCCTGCGCGATGTGAGCGCCGAAGACAGCCCGCCCGGCCGCTGGCACTGCACCGAACAGCGCCTGCGCGCCCGCTTCGACCTGCCGGTGCAACTGCACGCCTGCCGCCGCCCGGTGCAACACCTGGCCGGCGTCTACGACTACCGCTTCCGCTACGTGCCCCTCAACCAAGGCCCCGACGCCCTCGTCGTGGCCCTGGGCCTTTCGGGCTTTGACGACGCCACCGCCCAAGGCGTGCTGCGCAAATCGCTCGAAACCCTGCGCTACACCCCGCAGGCCCGGCCATGAAAGTGATCCTCCTGCCCAGCGCCGCAAACCGCGTCAAAGCCCAACCCACAGCCCCCCTGCTGCTGGCCCCGGCCCTCGTGCTGGCCTGGCTGGCCAGCATGGCGCTGAACCTGTTGCCCGGCCTGCTGCGCCCGACCGACACGGCCCTCTACCTGGAGCTGGCGGTCACGGACATCACCCAGCTGAGCCTGTGGGTGGCCGCCTGGGCCTGGGTCACCCACACCCGCCAGCAACGCACCCGGCTGGCCGAGCACACCGCCCTGGCCGCAGGCACCGGCCTGCTCGACAATGCCGTGCTCAGCCTCGCCCTGCCCTGGGCCTTCTTTGCCATGGGCTGGCCCTGGCCCGCCGGCCTCTACGACATCAGCCGCACCGCGCTGATCACCCTGACCGCCCTGCTGCACCTGGCCCTGGCCTGCGAAGGCCTGACCCCCCGCCGCCTGGGCCTGTGGCTGCTGGCCAGCACCCTGGCCCTGGGCCTGACCGCCGCCAACAGCTGGATCGAACACAACGACAGCGAAGCCCTCGACAGCCTGCCCTACCAGCCCAACCTCTACCCGGCCATCTGGGTGAAGACGCCCGAGTACGGGATTGAAGAGGGGCTCAAGGTGATGTGGGAGGGATGGGGTGAGGCGCAAGACAAGAAAGACAAGCCATGACCTGGCCAGCGACAATTATCTTGACCGGTCAGCGACAACTATCTTGAGCGGTTGACGCACGCCGCCGGGGTGCGTTTTGCGGTCGGGTTTTTACAGTG
>Ga0255182_1001658_pt1 | contig 11153 bp, 8 predicted proteins | sample Atl_UVDOM_RepA_8_FD_188420 | JGI IMG/M metagenome (GOLD analysis project Ga0255182, IMG submission 188420) | Freshwater microbial communities from Altamaha River, Georgia, United States - Atl_UVDOM_RepA_8d | ecosystem: Environmental > Aquatic > Freshwater > River | place: USA: Georgia | collected... | reverse complement strand
GGCCGGGGCAATCGACGTGAGCGTAGTGGCGGTTGGCCGTTTCGTACTCGACGTGGGCGGTGTTGATGGTGATGCCGCGGGCCTTTTCTTCGGGCGCTGCGTCGATCTGGTCATACGCCTTGGCTTCGCCGCCGAACTTGTTCGACAGCACGGTGGTGATGGCAGCCGTCAGGGTGGTCTTGCCATGGTCCACGTGACCAATGGTGCCCACGTTCACGTGCGGCTTGGTCCGTTCAAACTTGCCTTTTGCCATGTTGCGTGCTCCAGCGTTCCAGAATTGAGCTACGAGAAGAAAAGTGGGGATTTTGTGGTGCCCATGGGCAGGATCGAACTGCCGACCTCTCCCTTACCAAGGGAGTGCTCTACCACTGAGCCACATGGGCATCAACACAGGTCTGGGCACATTCAGAGCCCACACCGGTGCTGACTGCGGCCACCACAAGAGAAAACCGCGAAAGACCGAAATCGTACCACGCTGTGCGTGACAGCCGCGTGAACACCTGGGTCTGTGGTTTCAGACCGACCTTCAGCCATGGAGCGGGAGACGGGAATCGAACCCGCGTCATTAGCTTGGAAGGCTAAGGTTCTACCATTGAACTACTCCCGCCCGGGAGTCGATCACGACGTTCATGCAACCCTGTCAAGACAGGTTTGCCTGGTGGAGGAGGCTGGATTCGAACCAGCGTAGGCGTAAGCCAACAGATTTACAGTCTGCCCCCTTTAGCCACTCGGGCACCCCTCCAAGGCAAGCCCTAGACTTTAGCACAGCTTCGCAAGCGTTTTCAAGATTTCGTTGAAATTTCTGTGGGCGCGGCGACACGGCGGGCCAGCGCGGGCGCCTCGATGAGGTGCCACGACAGCCAGGCCAGGGCCGGCAGCAGGACGGCCAGCAGGGCCAGCCCTGCCCAGGGCGAGGCCTGGAACGCCCCCAGCTGGACCAGGGCCTGGATGAGCGGGAAGTGGATGATGTAGATGCCGTAGGACAGATCGCCATGACGGGCCGCCGCGCCCAACCAGGGCACGATGAAGCCGGCCCAGAACATCAGCGCCGCAAGCGCCACGGGGTAGGCGTAGGCGCCGGGCCCCAGCCGCGCGCCGTCGAAGGCCTGCGACAGCGCCATGAGCAGCGCGCCGGCGACCCCGACCCGCCAGCCCCAGGCGCGCAGCCGCTCGCGCTCGTAGTAGCACCAGGCGCCGGGCAGGAAGTACATGAGCTGCCCCGGCATCTGTTTGGACAGCTCGACAAACACGCCCTTGCCCGTGCGCTGGGCCAGCCACCAGCACCCGCCCCACCACAGACACGACAGCACGAAGCCCAGGCCCAGCACGCGGTGGTGTCCCCAGCGCTTCACGGCGGCCACCCACAGCGGCACCACGGCATAGAACATCACTTCGACCTTGATCGTCCAGAGGGCCCCGTTGACGGCCTGCAGCGTGTTGCCCTCGAACACACCGGGCAGGGTCGGGGCGACGAAGTTGAGCAGCAGCAGGTTGGCCACGAGGTAGCGCACCGTTTCGGGGCCCCAGTAGTCGGCCTGGGTGCGGGTGGTGAGCACGGCGCCGAGCAGCACGCACAGCAGCACCACGGCCACATAGGCGGGCACGATGCGGCGAACGCGCTTGATCGCGTACTGGCGCCAGTCGGGCGTCTGCTCGCAACTCTGGAACACCAGGTAGCCGCTGAGCACGAAGAACAGGCTCAATGCCCACTTGCTGTCGGGCATGGACAGCGCCTGCAAGGCCGCCTGCCCCGACAGATCGACGACGTGGACGGCAACGACCCCGCAGGCGGCGACCAGGCGCAGCAGGTCGAGGTTGTTGCGGTGGGTGAGCGCGGCAGGCGTCATGGGCGGGCGGGCCTCCAGGGTTGCCACCACAGTGCCAGCAGGATCAGGGCCAGGGTGGCGATGCCGGTCGCCGCGGCCAGCACCAAGGCTGGCTGCGCCTGCCAGGGCGCCAACGCGGCCGGGCCCCAGGCCCCCGCCGCCAGCAGGGCCAGGGTGCTGGTGCCCACCAGCGACAGCATCGGCACGCGGCCGCGCAGCCCGGCGCGCCACCACAGCAGGCCACCCTGCACCAGCAGCCCCACCAGGATGGACACGGCCATACCCGTGACGCCCCACAGCGCGCCCAGCCCCGCGAGGGCCAGGGCCTGCACCACCGAGCCGCGCAGTTCGCAGGCAAAGGGCAGGTGCGTGTCACCGCTGGCGTGGCAGTAGCGCACGCCCAGTTGCAGCCACGAGGCCACCACCAGCGACACGGCATACCAGCCCAGCACCGGGGCCAGCACCTCGGTGCCCTGCACCGCAGGGAACAGCACATGCACCAGCGCGGGTGCAGCCAGCATCAGGCCGATGGCCGCGGGCACCGACACCACGGTGACCAGGCCCAGCCCCTGTCGCAGCAGGGCCAGGCGTTCGGTGACCCCACCGCGGCTCATGAGCCCCAGCAGGACCTGGTTGACCGCCATCAGGGCGAGCAGGGGCAGGTTGACCAACTTGCGCGCGAGGTTGAGCACGGTGACCACGCCCTCGCCCAGGTAGCTGGCGACGATGCGCTCGAGCAGCGCCAGCCCCTGGCTGAGCAGGGCGCTGCCCACGAGCGGGGCCAGGCGCGCGCCCAACGCGCGTGCCTGTGCACCGGGCCAGCGCCCGAGGGTCGATGGGCGCCATCCGGCTTGCCAGGCCCCCGGCAGAAGCACCGCGGCCATGGCCGCACTGCCGCCGACGAAGGTCCAGGCCAGGGTCTGCGGCTGGGCTTCGGCGCGGGCCCAGGCCAGGTAGACCACGGCCGGCAGGTTGTAGAGCAGCGAACCCAGGCCGGCGGTCACGAAGCGCCCGGCCGCTTGGAGCGGCACGCTCCAGATCGCCTGCAAGGCCATGCCGGGCAGGCTCCAGGCCAGCACCGCCAGCGTCAGGCCGGCACGCTGGACGGCGTCGGGCGGCAGACCCGGCCCGATCAGCCGCACCCACAGCGGTGCCGCCAGGGACAACAGCAGCGCCGCGCACACGGCCACACCGAGCACCAGGGTGCTCATGCCACCCAACCAAACGGGGCGGCGATCGGCCGCTTCGGCCTGCCACAGCGCCAGCGCCGCCGACGACAGCAGGCCGCCGGCCAGCACGGTGCGCACGGCTTCGGGAACGAAGGCGGCCACGAGAAAGCCGTCGGCCTGCGCGCCGGCCCCCCAGGCGGCCACCAGCAACCATTCGCGCGCCAGCCCGGCCGCCAGACCGGTCAGCGTGACCAGGGTGAGGGCGCCAGCGGCTCCGAGCATGACGACCCCGCGGCTCAGTGCAGCAAGGTGAACAGGCCCTTGCCCCCCACCTTGTAGTTGAGCCCGCGCGCCCTCGTGCCCACGGGCTTGGCACCCTGGCCGGCCACGATGGTGTAAGGCTCGATCTTCTTGCTGACCACGCAGTTGGCCGACACGACCGCGCCCTCGCCGACGTGAGCACCTTGCAGGATGATGGCCCGCGACGTGATCCAGGCGTAGTCGTCGATGCGGATGGGCGCAGACACGGACCAGAATTCGGGCGCGTCCAGGTCATGCCCCCCGGCCACGATCAGCACGTGCGACGCGATCGTGACGTGGTTGCCGATCACCAGGCCCGATCGGGCGTCGATCTGGCAGTGCCAGCCGATGCAGGTGTCGTCGCCGATGGTGAGGCTCTCGATGCCGATGACCTCGGTGTGGCGCCACAGGGTCGAGCCCTTGCCGATGCGGGCCCCGCCCAGGCGCAACCAGGCCAGGCGCACGGTGTGGCTGGGGATCTTGTTGATGACGATGTTGTAGACCTGCTCCCACAGGCGGCGGCAGCGGTCCACGAACGTGGGCCAGTTTTTGCCGTAATCGGGCAGGAGCTTTCCGGGCATCTCGTCGCGCAAGGTGGCGTAGAAGCGACTGGCCAGCGGGTGGGCAATGCGCTTTTCGATGTCGAGCGTCGCGATGTAGGTCTGGACGCCATCGGCCGGACGGCCGGGCTGCTCCCAGGCCACGTCATGGCCGAGCATCCAGTCGTAGGCCTCGCTCAGATCGCCCACGGAAACCCCGAGGCGGGCGGCGTAGTCGGGCAGGCGGTCACGCAGACCGTGGCTGTGCAGGATGCGGTGTTTCATGTTCGGAGGGGCGCTGAGCAGCGCGAGCAGTCTGCAGCCCGATGGCCAGCACGAGCCAGAACAGCGCCATCAGGACCTGGGTGAAGCCGAAGTAGTGATCGATGAAGCCGGTGCTCAGGGCGGCCAGGATGGCCCCCACGGTGCCGATGCGCATGGCGTTGGCCGAGGTGATGCGCGACAGGTCACCCAGGCCCCGCACCTCGCGCCACCACGCCAGGGTGATGGCGATGAACAGCAGCATGCCGGGCAGGCCCAGCTTGAACCAGTAGCCCAGCCAGAGGTTGGAGATGCCGTAGACGCGCTGCTCGGGCGACGTGGCGGGCATGTCGATCTTGAAGCCCAGCCCCAGGGGGTAGCGGGCCACGTTGGATGGGAACTGCGCGTACTCGTCGAGCCGCACGCTGGTGCTGACGTCGTTGGACGAGAAGAGCGACATCAGGCGCTTCTGGGCCGGGGCGTAGACGCTCACGGCCAAGGCCGCGAGCAGGGCCCCGATGGCCAGCGCCCGCCCGGCATAGGGCACGCGCTTGATGGCCAGCCCCACCACCAGCAGGCCCAGGCACAGCAGGGCGCCGCGCGAGCCGCTGAGCACGATGCCCACGGCCGCGCCCAGGGCCACGGCCAGGCCGAGGGCCCGCCGCCACCCGGCGTGGGCCACCGCATAGAAGGCCGCCACGGGGGCCGCCAGCAGCAGCGCACCGCCGGTGGAGTTGGGGTGCACCCAGGGCGAGGCCATGCGGGTGTAGTCGGCCGAGAAGATGTCCTGGATGGCGTCGGGGCGTGCGTACTTGAGCGCCGTCAGCAGGGGGATCATGGCGCGAGCGTCGCGGTTCATCACGAACATGCCCAGCGAGATCGCCAGCAGGCCGAGGTAGCCCAGCAGCAGGCACACCAGCAGGCGCTCCCGCGATCGCTGGTCGGGGGTGAGCAGCGGCACGAGGAACAGCACCGACAGGTTGAGCAGCCAGCGCACCCAGTTCACCGGGGCGTTGCCCGGCACCTGGACCATGAAGGCACCGGCCACGAGCGGGATCACGGACCAGGCCATCAGCCACAGCATGCGTCGCTCGGTGGGGCCGCGCGTCAGCGGGGGCAGGCGGCCGATGAGCCACTGCCAGAACACGCCCAGCCAGGTCATGGCCAGCAAGGCTTCGGACAGCGTGATGCGGATGCCCAGGGTGAGCGTCATCCACGGCAGGGCCGGCGCCACCAGGCAGAACAGCAGCAGACCCCGCTGGGGCTGGGCCATGATGGTGACCAGAAAGGCCACGGCCGCCACGGCCAGCATCATCAGCGGGGCGCCGCCGAGCAGCATCAGCGCGCCGAAGAGCAGGGCCAGGCCGCCCGACGACCACAGGGCCAGGCGCGCATTCATGCGGCCACCTCGCGGTACACGGCTTCGAGTGCACTGGCCGCGGCCGACCAGTCGAAGCGCTCGACCACCCACCGCCGCGCGGCCTCGCCCACGAGCCTGGCGCGCGCCGGATCGGCCAGAACCGCGACCACGGCGTCGGCCAGGGCGGATGCGCCGTCGGCCGACCAGGCGTGCTCGCCCGGGCGCACGCCCAGCCCCGACAGGCCCTCGGGTGTGCTGACCACCGGCAGGCCGGCGGCCATGGCCTCGAGCACCTTGAGCTTGGAGCCGCCCCCGAAGCGCAGGGGCGCCACGAAGGCGGCCGCCTCGGCCTGCACCGAGGGCAGGTGCTCGACGTAACCGCGCCAGTCGATCCGCGGGTCCGGCCAGCGGCTGCGCCAGGCCACCGGCAAGGCATGGCCGGCCACGATCAGGCGCGCCTGGGGCTGGCGCTGCCACACGCGCGGCAGGATGTCGTCGAGCAGCCAGGCCAGGGCATCGCCATTGGGCGCGTATTCGAAATTGCCCACGAACAGCAGCGTGGCCGAGCCGTGGGCGGGCACCACGCCGGCGAAGGCCCGGGTGTCGACGCCGTTGGGGACCACGCGGGCCGGCCGGCCGCCGGAGAGGGCCTGCAGCGCTGCAGCGTCGCTGTCGGTGACAGCGACGATGCGTGCCGCCTGGGCCAGCACGCGACGCTCCCACCGTTCGGCGCGCCACTGGTCGTAGCGGGCCGCGGGGCGGGCCCAGCGCGGCCACTTGCCGTAGGTGGCCGCGCCCAGCCGCGACTCGACGTTGTGCTCGGTGAGCACGAAGGCCTGGCGGCGGCGCGCCAACGGCGCGGCGAACGGCTCGAAGCCGTAGCTGTGCTCGATCTGGACCACGTCCCAAGTCTGGCGATCGAGCAGGGCCTCGAAGCGCCGCGTGAGCGCCGGCGCATCGCCATTGACGGCGGCGAGCACCGGCATGGGCGACGCGGCGGCCCGCCACAGGGTGCGCGGGTGGCGCAGCGAGCGGCGGGGCAGCACGATGAGTTCATGCACCCACGGCGCCAGGGCCTGGCGCACGGCGTCATCGGCCGGCGTCTTGGATTGCACCAGCAAGGTGATGTCGTGCCCGCGTTCGGCCATGGCCCGCAGCAGGTGGTACTGACGCGACTTGCCTCCGCTGGTGATCGGCCAGGGCAGGTAGGGCAGGGTCCAGAGCACGCGCATCGCAGGGGCCTCGCAGTCAGCCATGCACGACGATCTGCAAGGCCGTGTCCACCGACACCACCAGGTCGCGCCCCGCCACCGCCTTGACCGTGCGCTGCGTGCCCTTGAGCGGATGGTGCAGTTCGGCCTCGCGCACACCCGCCAGGGTGACGGGGCCGGGCTCGCTGGCCCAGCCCATCCAGACCTTGCGGCCGTCGGCGCGCTTCCAGCTGATCGACACCAGCCCCGGGGGACGCTCGTCACCCAGGCGCTGAGGGGCGTCGGGCTCCAGCCGGGGCCCACAGACGGCCAGGAAGCGCTGCAGGGCGTGGTAGACCGGCTTGGGTTCGCCGTTTTCGCGCAGCAGGCCGTAGCGGCGGTCGCGCACCGAGGCACGCGCATCCAGATCCGACAGGGTGAACAGGAAGACGCGGTCGTAGTCGAGCGCGGCCATCAGGGCCAGGCGGCGCAGGGTGTAGTCGGCCTGCCCCTGCTCGCCGATGAGGGGCTGCTCCTCCTGCGGGCCATCGTAGCTGGACCAGCCCCATTCGGTGGCCCAGATCTGCTGCACCTTGGCCGCACGCAGCCAGTGGTGGGCATGGCTGACATGGCGCAGGTAGTCGCGCACGCCGCCGGCCGCCCCCTCGGGCTCGGCCGTGTAAGGGTGGTAGGCCACGATGAGGTCGAGGTTGAACGCCCCCAGGCGCCCCATCGCCTCGAGCATCAGGCCCTTGCGCCCGTGCATCTCGCTGAAATAGGCCATGCCGGCCATGGCCACGGGCTTGCCGGGCGCCGCAACGCGCAGGGCCTGTACGCTGGGCAGCAGGAGCTTGCCGTAGCCCTCGGGGTCGGCCTTGGGCGCCCAGAAGGCCAGGATGTTGGGTTCGTTCCAGACCTGCCAGACATCGACCTGGGGGTAGCGGCGGGCCAGCTGCATCAGGCGCTGGGCGTAGACGCGCGGGTCGCGCGGCGGGAACTTGTCGAAGTACTGCTCGTACTTGTCACCCCGCTCGACCGACGACGCAAAGCGCGGGGTGCCCACGACGTAGGTGATGTTGCGCAGCCCCGCGGCCTTGACCAGCGCCATGGCCTGGTCGATGGCCTCGAGTTCGAACTTGCCCTCCTGGGGCTCCATCAGCATCCAGTGCAGACCCTGGCGCACCCAGCGCAGGCCCAGGGCCTTGAGCCGCTCGGCCTGACGCCGGGCCACCTCGGGGGGAAACCACTGGAACTGCGTGTTCACGCCCAGCCAGTCGGCCCAGACCACGGGCCGCATGGGCTTGAGCTCGATGGCCTCGGGCCCGCCGAACCACCAGCGAGCCGACGCCAGCCCGGGGGTGCCCAGCAGGGCGGCTCCGGCCTGGAGGTGGCGGCGTCGTTGCGGGTTCATGTGGATCGACCTTGCGGCACCATGGGGCGGGTGAGGGGCCGGCGTTCGCCACGCCAGGGCTGGCCGGTGTGGCGCTCGATGGCCGACTGGAAGTGGCTGCGGAAGCGCTCGCCCGTGACGGCCCAGGTGCGCGCACGCGCCAGTTCGGCGGCCTGGCGCGCCCAGACGCCGGCGCGGTCGGGGTCGGCCAGCAGCTGCTCGATGCGCTGCGCCAGCGCCGCGACATCGCCTTGCTTGAACGCGTCGCCGTTGCCGTGCTGGATCTCTTCGGCGAACGAGCGCGCGTCCGAGGTGATCGCCCCGCGCCCGCAGGCGATGGCCCAGGCCAGGGCCCCCGAGGTGCCCCGCATCTGGCCCAGCAGGCTGAGCTTGCGCGACTCGCGGTAGGGCAGGACCATGGCGTGGTGGGCCTGGACGACGCGCGGGATGTCCCGCGCATCGACATCGAGCTCCCAATCGACGCACGCGGCCAGCCCCCGGCGCTCCACCCGCTGGCGCAGGCTGTCGAGGTAGCTGGTCTGGGCACCGAAGGTGATGTCCGGGGCCGTGCCGCCCGCGATGGTGAGCCGCACGCGATCGGCCCAGTCCGGATGGGCTGCCAGCACGCGGCCCAGGGCGTCGATGAGGTCCTCGATGCCCTTGCCCGCGTAGATGAAGCCGAAGTACAGCAGACGCAAGGGCGTCAGCAGCGGCAGGGGCTCGGGCGGGATGGGCAAAGTGCCATGGGGGATGACGCTGATGCGCTCGCGCGGCACGCCCATGCGACGCGACAGCCGGGCTGCGCCCGTCTGTGTCAGCGTGACGAGGCCGTCAAGGCGGCGCGCCAGACGCCGCTCGGCCCAGACGGTGTGCGGATCGCTCAGCACGGCCAGGGCCTGACGGGCCAGTCGCGGCAGGCCGGGCAGGCGCTCGATGGCCGGCCACGCGGCGTGCACCGGGCGCCACACCAGGCGTTCGGGGTCGTGGGCCGTGGCCGACAGCGCCGGGCGGTGTGGCAGGCGGGCCAGGGCCGCCAGCACGTAGAACTCGCTGATGCGGCCACCGCCCAGTTCGGCATGAACCACGTCCACACGCGACCAGTCGCGCTCGGCCACCCAGCGCTGCGCGGCCGCCAGGCTGTCGAGCGGGCGCTGGCCCAGCAAGGGGGTCAGCACGTCGACATCGGCGTCGTTGAGCGCGCGGCGCAGGTGGGCCGCGTAATCGGCAATGCCCGTCTGTTCGGGCGGCAGGGGCGACAGCAGGGCCAGACGCACGGGGGTCCTTGTCAGGGCGTGCCTGTCACTGGCCCAGCCAGCGCAGCACGTGCGGCGGCACCTCGAAGCGCCGGCGGTTGAGGATCAGGCCATCGACCTTGTTGAAGGCCGTGCGCAGCATGCCCAGGGCGTTGTCGACCACGGGCACCGTGGACGCACGCGCCTCGACCACCAGCACGATCAGGTCGGCACGGGACAGCAGGACGAAGGCGTCGCGGTTGCTCGACAGGCCCGAGGCCTCCAGGATGACGACCTCGCCGGGCTGCGCCCGCCCGTCGTCGCCCTGCCCCGCGGCACGCACGGCCACCCCCTGCGCCTGCAGCAGCGCGCGCAGTCGGTGGGCGATGAAGCTCACCCCCTCGCCCGCCCGGGCCGAGGTCAGGGCCAGGGTGAGACCGTCGCGGGCCACCCGATCGCGCGGCAGCATGCCGTAGATGCGGTACACACTGGCGTGGAAGGCGTTGTCTTCGCCGCCCGGGGCCGTGGTGTCCTTGATGGTGCTCCACAGTGGCACGCCGAAACGCTGCTCCACGCGCCCGCCGTCGTGGATGCGCTGATCGACCAGCGAACGCAGGTACACCACCAGCAGTCCGACGATGGCGCCCGCCGGCACGGCCAGCAGCAGCAGAGCAGGCTCTTGGGCGCGACACGGCCGGGCACGAAGGTGGCGGCCTCGATGATGGCGATGTTGTTGATGCGCTGGTCGTCCAGCGCCTGGTCGATGCGGGCCTTCTCCAGGCTGTCGAGGTAGAGCGCGCGGCTCTTTTCGGCCACGGACAGGGCCTGCTCCAGCCGGGCCAGTTCGGGCTCGGAGGCCAGCACCGTGCGGCGTGACGCTTCGATCTGGGTGATTTCCTTGTCGAAGCTGGCGTACAGCGTGTTGAGTTCGGTCAGGCGCACGGACTTCTCAAGCTGGTTGCGCTCGATGGTCTGCCCCAGCTCGTTGGGGGTGCGCTTTTCGGCCCGCTGCATCGACTGCGACTCGGCCTTGAGCTGCACTTCAAGCGCGGCGATGGCCTCGTTGAGCGACACGATGGTGGGTGCCGTGTCCTTGTAGACGCGCAAGGCGTCGACGCGCTGGCGCTTGAGCTCGGCCAGCTGGTTGCTCAAGGCCACCCAGGCCGGCCCGTAACCCAGATCGCGCTCGGTGACGACCTCGGCCGGCAGCTTGCGGCCGCGCGCCGACGCGTACGACAGCCCCTGCTGCAGCGCGTCGCGCTCGGCCACGATTTCGGCGCGGCGCGTGCGCAACTCATTGAGCCGCTCGGTGAGCGCTTCTAGCCGCTCCTGCGCGCTGACGCCCTCGATCTTTTCCAGGCGGGTGCGCCACAGGGCCTTGGTCGATTCGATGCGTTGATCGGTCTCGCGGACCTTGTCCTCGTAGAACAGCACCAGGCTCTTGCGGCCCAGCACCGCGGTGCGCTCGTCCAGGTAGACCTTCACCCAGGTCTGCATGACGCGCTGGGCCACGAGCGGGTCGTCCCACACGAAGCGCAGCTCCATCACGTTGGAGCCGGGGCCGTGGCTGACCTCGAACTTGTCTTCCAGCTTGGCCGCCAGGCGCTCTTCGGGCGACTGGGCCTCGGTCAGCCCCAGCAACTGGGTGAGGCCTCGCACGCCGTCGAGCACGACGTCGAGCGCGCGCTTGACCTGCAGCTTGACGCGCTTCCACAGGCTTTGCGGCGGCGGCTGGTTGGCCATCTCGGTCAGGTACAGGCGCGCCACCTGCATCACCACCGGGCGGCCCGTGAGCATCTTTTCTTCGTCGATGATGGGGTCGCGCTGGGTGGTGGGGGCCAGCACGGTCTGGCGGTCGCCAGCGTCCAGCGGCACCGTCAGGTTCT
>Ga0255182_1001656_pt1 | contig 11159 bp, 14 predicted proteins | sample Atl_UVDOM_RepA_8_FD_188420 | JGI IMG/M metagenome (GOLD analysis project Ga0255182, IMG submission 188420) | Freshwater microbial communities from Altamaha River, Georgia, United States - Atl_UVDOM_RepA_8d | ecosystem: Environmental > Aquatic > Freshwater > River | place: USA: Georgia... | reverse complement strand
TAATAAATACCAAATTATTGAACAATTTCTTAATCTACTCAAACGTAGTGCTGTTGATTGTGAATATAATAGAGAAAGAAATATTGCTAGTGATCCTAGTTTAGCTAATCTATCATGTGTCAAACGTGTAGAAGGCAGTAATGTTTTTGCCTATAATATAGAAGAAGAACCTAAACCTAGAGAAGTTGGATTTTTAGAGAGAGAACTACAACGCTCTATATATAGATTCAGATTACCATATCTTACTACTGATGGAAAAATAATAAATCTACTTTATGAAGATGAACCTAATAGTAATCTTAGAGAATTACAAACTGCCGTACCAATATTCAATTTCTATACTTACTATGGAATAAATCCTATAAGTAATAATCCCTATGGCACTAAAGAATTAATTGGCTCTATAAGTAGAGATGCTGCAACTGGACAATTAAAAATCATTCTACATCAAAACTTTGTAAATTTATTTGGTCTATATGAACAAATAGAAGGTATAATTGAAGAATTAGAATTAGATATTCCAAATTATAATGATGAAAATTTACGATTCCAATTTATTCGCGATATTACAAATAACCCTAAATATAAAGAACTATTAGAACAAACCCAAGAATTTATTATACCCAGTGCTGATATTTTAGAAAAACCCAAAAAACGAACTATTAAACTTAATATCAAAAAGAAATAACTATTAACTTAGCATTTATTTTTAATTTTACTTAATTTTATTGTAGAATTAAAAATAAAAAATTTGAAAAATAAAACAAACATATAATGAACCAATTAAAATTAGCCTAAACAAAAAGTATTATTAAATTTTTTCAATAATAATACATAGAACATTATAACTATTTATTATTGAAATAAAAACTAAAAAAATAGATAAATTAATTCTATCGATTAAGTAGTTTTTTGTCTGAATATAAAGGTAAACAGACATTAATATTAGAAAGATGATTGAGTATTGGATTGACAAATTTGCTAAATATCCGCGTACTTTTTTGACGGCTGTAGTAGGTTTTGGAACTTTAGGTGCTTATAATGGTTGGAAAGTAACAAAGTATGGGCTAGATGGAACTACAGATGAACTATATACTGATAGAGCCTTAGCAAGTATAATAAATAGTGCGGCATATGCTACTCCCATTACTTGGCCAATTACAACATTTTGCCTATTGAGAAAAGCGGAAATCCACATAAAACAATTAGATAAGAGTCAATATGATTGGTTATACAGTGAATATTTTGGATTAGGTAGAAATTATGCTAAAATTCTGTCAAAGGAAAAAAATTTAAAAGCTAATGATATTGTAACTTAAAATTCTATTCTAATAATAGATTAAAGATGAATACTAAGATAAAATATATTAAGTAAAATATACCACTTATACCAATAGATTTTTTATTGTTTAAGTGGCATATTGCGAAATGTTATGGAAATGCGTCGCTGTCTGGCAACTCGTTTGCCATCAATAGTATCTGTTTTTTTAGAAGACATCTCATGTGTCCACTTATATCTGGCTTCCTTTGACATTATATAGAGTGACCCAGGTTCTACATAGATATCATGACATTTTTCATCATTGCGAAATAACATTTTGGCACCTCCACCTACTGTATAGCAACAAATTATCTCACCATAGGAACATACGTCAATATGTTTACTAATACCCTGACCAGGTAAGTAGTTATTTACGATACACTGATTAAATGTGTAGTCTTTCATTGGTAGTATATTCATACTACGACATATGTCTAATGCTTGCTCTGACAATTCTTCGAGATAGTCAGGGAATGGTTCAGTTGGCACATTAATTTTAGATTTCTTGTAGTCATATTTATACCCATAGTGCTGAACAAGCCTACTATTTAGATTGCCTGGTGTGATAGGTTGCCATTTGCAAGAGTCCAGTTTTTGGATTAGTTCTCCGGAAGAAGTGGTAGAAATGGCATTTTTTATATAGAAAAGTCCAGGAACTTCTTTTATTTCAACAATATCCATTAGGGTTTCATATTTTTAGTCTTATTTACGTTAAAATATCAAATTTTTTTATTAATTATCAAAAATATTATTTTAGAATATATTTTTCTATGGGTATTTAATAAATTCAAATGGATTCATTGTATCTACTGAAAAATCAACAGTAAGTATTCCATATGATATATTATTGTAGCTTTTTAATAAATTTTCAAAGTCATTTATAAATTCAGACTGTCTAATCATAGTTTCTAATGAATTATAAACTTCATGGACATTATTAACTGTTCCTGGAGCACTTCCACTCATTATTTCTGGCATACCAAATGTATTATATTTATTATAAACTATACCATTCATTAAATCCTTCCATAACTTTATATAGGATACATTTTCTAAATTATCAAAATTTATTATACTAGATAAATCAGATAAACCACGTAGATCGTGAGAAATATTTCGTCTACCTCGATTAATATAATAATCATCTATACCTGTTGCACTTACACTACCATCAGGATTTATATCACCCATAAAACTATAACCAACTTCATCTCCACAATAATCAGGACATATATCAAAGGGACTATTACTATCTAAAGAACATATACTCTTCATAAATTTAGGACTATTTATTAGGCCAGAACTTAAAGCTTCACAATTGAAATAACTACGACCATAATCAATTATGATTGGTAAATAACGAGTTTTAAATTGTAAATCACCAGAAGAAGTCTTAGCAACAACATCAATGTACTTTCTATCTGGTATTTCATATAAAACAATATTAGACATATGTAAATCGTAGTGTGTAAAGTAATTGGCTAATTTACTTAAACATCCATATGTTAAATAGAGTGTAGATATAATAGACGTTAAATGCATTTTGTATACAGGATTAAACTTATTAGATGGAGAAAAGGCTACAATGTAATCCCAAAGACTACGTTTTATAGGAATGTATTGGGTCATTATATTTATGTTTTTTGAATCTATGCAACTTGTTTCTACATTTTTAGTATATTGTGTTGGATTTAGGAAATTTAAATATTCATTCATTGAGTATAGAAAAATAGATGTTTCTTTTATCTTGTTAAAAATTTTCCAATCAGTATCTGTTTTGTAGTTTCCTAATCCATAGGTTCTAGAAAAAAATGGATAGTATTTTGAAAATTCATTAATACATTGACCTGCTAAATATTCATAATAAAGATTATCACTACTTGGGGTTTGGTTGCTCTTTAAAACTACATCTAAAGTATACCCATTATTTATATATTGCAATTTGCGAATGAATCCATTTGCTGAATTAGCTCCTATAGCAGATACCGATAGACTAAATTTAGATAGGTCTGTTATACCATTTAAAAGTTCTAATATTGCTTCAATTCCAGGTTGGAACATCATAAAATCATTAAAAGATGGATATTTAGCTAATTCATCTACTAAGTTAGGCTTTTCTACAATAATTTTGGAGGTTGATAAATATCTTTCTAAATCTTCTTTGGTTTCTATATTTTTTTCCAACAATTTTTGACGGATTGCTTCACACATAGTATCATTTTTAGTCCTTGGTTTAAAATCTAATTCTAATAATTTTGCCAATTCAATAAGTTCCACATTTTTGTAATTTTTAGATGATTTTTTCTTAGACTTCTCACATACACGTCCTAATAGAAATGGTTTGCTATTAGACATTATATATTATTATGATAAAAATAAAGATAATTATAGAATATAAATCTAAAAAAGAAAATAAGTTTTTTAGATAAATATATTTTTATTTGAATCCATATCGCTGAATGTAGAAAAGAGTAGCAATTATTAAACCTATAAAAACTGGTATTAAGTGTTCTACAATAAATGATAGAATAGCCTTTTCTCTAAATATATGTTGTGATAAAGCCATATAAGTAACAATCATACTTATCATGATAATCTGGATGTATTTAAAATTCATAACAAAATATATATAAAATTTACAGAGGTTTAATTTATTCTTCCTTTATATCTAAATTTATTTAAATTATTATTAGCTTAAATAAAAAGATATATATTAATATAACCATGAAAACATTAATTGTTTCTTCTACATTTGATTTACCAATTGTTTTAACAGCTGGATTTCCTATATCTACTGCTTCTACCAATTGGGGTTTTTAGGAGCTAGCAACTTTTTGGTAAGTACGTCCATTACTATTGGCTTGTAATTGGGCATTATCTACATTATATAAAAGACCGCATTTCTTATTATTATTATCATAGGTAAAACCACCACAGTTATCTTTAAGATAATCACAAACGGATGCACAATTAGTTATGTCAGAACCATTAATATATCCCATAGAAGAATCATCTATAGGCATTGTTTTAGCATCAACATAAGCAAATTTACTTAAAATGGTATCAGGTGCATTACCTATGCGACTGGTTTTAACTTTACCAACTCCTTTACCAACAATAGTACCATCAGCACAATAGGCTGGACCTATACCACCAAATAAACTAGTATCATAACGTTCATTACCTTGAGAATTATAATCATATCCTACAATATTTGTTCCTTGTGGACATTGAAAATTAAAATCGGTACCAGCAGTACCTACACCACTTTCTACCATATTTTGGTTGTTATCAATAAATTGAACACTTTCTACAGTATTAGCAGCTTTACCGGTTATTTTATCAAAGGGTGGATTAGGAGCTTGTTCTAAAATACGACGACATTTAACATCACTAGCATTAACTGTAGCTGTGGCAGCTGGATCCATATGTTCTAACAGGGGTTGAACAGAACCCATTAAAGAAACGCATACTAAGAGAATTATACTAGCCCACATAGCATGTTTGTTATATAATTTACCACCAGTCGTTCCTAGAACTACTGACAAAATTATGATAACAACTAACAAAATATTATTTAGATTGTTCATTATATAAATTATGAACAAAATAAATATTTTTATTCCTAATTTAAAGAATAATCTTACTATTAATATAAAATAATTATTAAACTAAATATATTTAAATAAATGAATAAGTCAAGTAAGTAAATAAACACTAAGAAAACCCAAAATCATTCCAACAATTTGTTTATTATTTAGATTTTCTTGAAATATAAAATAACTAATTATCATAACGAATATTAAAAAGAGTACATTTTGTATACATACGATAGCTGATAATTCATTTTTACTATATCCAATACAATAGAAGAATAATATATTTGCTATAATACTTATGAGCGGCCAAGCAATTAGATATTTAGGCTGTTCATTTATTATTTTAAAATCCACTAAAAATATAAATGGTAGGCAAATTAATCCTAATAATACTGAAGTTATTATAAAAAAATGAATAGGGTCTATTTTATGAAAAATTAGACGATTGATAACTGGATGAATTGCCCAAAGAAAACTACAAGATATTAGTAGTAGAAATATTATTAAATTATTCATATCCAATATACTTAATAATATTTTTATTTTATAAAATTTCAATGTTTTTATTGTTAGATATATCCTTTGTGATTTTATTAACATATCTCCAGCAATTTCTGTTTTTTATTGCTATAAATCCGTATTTTTCAGCACATTCCTCTACGGCTTTTCTAACACCTCGCCAATTAATATCATCTCCTAATAGTATTACATTTGGAAATAGTTTAAGAGATAATTCTATTTCTGCCTTTACATCTTTATATGTATGATTGGCATCAATATAAATTGCATCTGGTACTATACCCATACTATGAATCTTTCTAAGTGCATCTTTAGTATCCATCTTCAATGGCATGATTCTATCTCTAAAATTCCATAAATTTCCTAAAAATGTTTCATAAAGAGGATACTTATCCAACATATCTCCATATTTATCATTATATTTAATAACTTGATTACCATCCATAATATCAGAATTACTCCATAGATCTACACAAATTAAGAATTTATTGGGATTATAATCCATCATAAATTCAGCACTTTTACCATACCAACTACCCAACTCACAGATAACACCCACTTTTTCATCATCTAAGATTCGCAACAATTCCTCTTTATTACCATGTCCCAACCAACCATGCATAAATTTATATTGAGGCTGTTTTTTTGGCCATCCTAAATTTTGACTCATGAACACTTTATATTATTATATAGTATTTTTTTTAGACAATTTTCTATCTCCAATCATGTAATATCCTTGATTACTACTCAAAACTCAAATATTTAAACTAATCTTTTAATTATTCTTACCTAAAATTTAATGTTAATTTACAAAATATTTAGAAGCCAAATAGACTTTACCACCCATTTGAAACATCTCTATATTTTCATCACTAAATAATCCGGCTTCTTCCCAATCTTTAGCATCCTTTTCAATCTTTTCTCGGCTACTATCATTTATAGGACAAATTTCATCCACATGACGCGTCATATAATCTATATAGTTTTGTTTACGATTTTCTAATGGAATTTCTAATACACCACTCTTATACCAATCCTGTTGCAGTTTCCCCCAATCTAAATGGACCTCTACTGCTGAACATAGAAGTCTAATTAATTCTTTGTAAGGTGAGGGACATTCTGTGAAATTTTCTGGACAGAGCATAATACTGGCAGTGTGAAGACTAAGAACAAAACGCTCTATAATACCCTTAGGACAACTAATATTTGAATCATCTCCTTCGGCACTACTGTAGGCTTCATAACTATCTATTATAAAAGTCTTAATATAGGCTCTAATAAATTTGGGATTTTGAGACATTACAAAAGAGAGTATTAGTTGAAGAAATTCGGAACGTGGCATATCAATGGACTGCATATAGTATTCAAAATCAATACATTCTATTTGGTCTAATACCTTATCTAATTGTTCTAAGAGTCTGTGTCTCCTTTCAGGTTTATTTTTATACCATTTATTGATAACATTAGCAAAATGTCCATAGATATCACCTAAAAATGTATCGGTTGATGTAGCATCAATTGGAAGAAATAAAAACTGATGAGAACGAATATAATCTACAAGAGCTGGTAAATTGATTCGATGGAAAGCATTATGAATTTCATAAGCAACACCTTCATGCTCTATAAATTCATCCTCGTCTTCTTCTAAAAATCCTTGATTCAAATCTTGATTCATCATAAATACATCATAATCTTGCCCATCTATCATTAGTTCATCTGTCAATGCATCACTTAAATCTGGCATTTCCTCTAATTCAGTATCATCAATTGCTGAGCGTCTAAGATTGGCATTTCTAAAATTAGCATCCAAAAAATTACAACTTTTAAATTTTGTAAATTGGAAATCAGCTCCCATAAATTGTGCACCCTTAAATAAACACAATTCAAATTGCGTTTGTAAATCAAAAGAACCTCTGCCATTAGCACGTTGTAGGTTCGTTTCATTAAATTCACACAATGTAAATTTGGAACGCTTAAAATCAACGCCTACCATATTTTCTCCAGAAAAATTAATCGCTTCTAATTTTATACTTGACATATGAAATGATTCATAGTCACAACTAGAAAACAGACAATATTTCAAATTAGATTTAAAAATAATGTCAATAAAACTACAGTTTTTAAAATTGGTCTCTTCTAATAATTTTGCTTCATCCAATGATTCAAAAGTGAATCCATTAAATATGCACCTTTTAAATTCACAATGATTTAGACTACTATGAATAAATCTACTATCTTTAAATACACAATTTTGCAATTCTAAGCCATTTATTTTACAATTTTCAAAAGAACTGTTTATCCATTGCAAATTCTGCGTATTTACATTATTTATTTCTAAATCTTTTATTATACAATTTATTAATTTCATGCCTTTTTTAAATATAATTGCTAAATCATTTGGATTATCAAATGTTTTATTTTCAAATACTAGACCCATATATAATTATAATTTATTATTGTTAATACTCAAAAAATATTTATGAATTAAAATATAAATATATTTATATAATAGATATCAATCCATGAATTGTTCAGTTTCGTTTAATACTCCTCGTCCCATTCCCAGTTATAATGTTCAAGTCAGTGGAACTGCTACTGTAAATGGACATACTAATCCGGTATCTGCATCTATAATTGGAATAGCTAATGGTAATCAATTCACAATGAATACACAATTCCATGGGCTCAATATTCGTCAATTTATTTCCAGTGGTGTAGCACCACAAGGATGTCATTTTACTGCCTAATATATTCTTAATTTACTATCTATAAATTAAGACTATATGCATTTAATCTAGATGGAAAATATTTTAAACTATAATTATAAATTTTTTTGCTAAATAAGTTCCTAACATAAATGCTAAAGTATCAATAATAGAGTCTATTAGATTACTAGCTCCTTCTAGTTTCCATGGTTTAGCCATTCCAATAAAAACCTGCCAAAATTCCCATAGAGTATGAATAATAAATAGATTTAAATAATAATTTTCCAAAGATAGTTGTTTTTTAAGATAGATTTTTCCAGTTATGAAACCAGATAAAAAATGAATACCAGTCCATCCATTTATATAGATTGACTCTTTGTTATCAAAATAAATACCTTGTTCCAATAAATCTTTTATAGGTTGTGGTAAAAATACATCTCCACTTCTAAAAAGTATATCATCTATAGTATACATCTATATTGTATTTTACGATTTATTTTTCATTAGTAATAATTCTAACTAAAAAATAGTTTTCTCTAAATATTAATATATATGTCTGTCTATTTAAGTCAGGACACTATAAAATATTTAGAAAATAAAGTACTTACTTGTAAAAGAGAAATATGTGGAGAAATTGTAATAGATACTAATGGAATAGCTCATTTGTCTAATGAAGCTATAGGACAAAATATAAATGGTAGAGAATTATGCGACCATCAATATAGAACACCTATAATTTTTCATACACATCCATTAAATACATATTCTTATCCAAGTATAGAAGATATTAATAAAGTCTCTAAACGTCTTAATTATAGTTGTAGTATTATAGCAAGTCAATGGGGTATTTGGCAAGTCTATCGCTTACCTGGAATCACAAAAACAATAGATATTATGGAACCTAAAAATCATGAAAAGATAATTCCATATATACGCGATCTACATTATAAAACTAAATTGGCAAGTAATGTTTCTAAACCATACGATGAAACTACTATACGTTATATTCATCGTAATATCGATTATATTAATGATAATATATTGGGAGTATATGGAACTATCATAGAAATTACACCATGGAATAAAATATCGAAAGGTTTAAAAATTCATATTTAGAATTATTTAATTCTATTGAATTAGAAAAATAAAAAAAAATTGATTTATTTTATAAATATCAAAAATATAGAAATAAATGCCAGGTAAATCCTATATTTATAATTTAGAAGGTGATATTAATGAAACGGATGAAACAATAGATGGTAAACATTTTTTTAGAAAAATAAAACCATATAAGTATGAAGGTGATGATGAAGTTAAAATAACTAAGCTTATTGATAAGAATAGGGATAATATTTATCAATATAAAAATATTGTTGAATTCTATAAGATTGATAGCAATTACATTGATATGGAACTGCTAAATACTAATTATGAGCTTTCTAAAGATATTATAGAAAAGATGTGCCAAGTTAAGACATGTTTGCAATCAATAGGTATTTTCTATATTGATTGGAAACCGGATAATATAGGTATAGCTTCAAATGGTGAACCAAAACTATATGATTTTGATTGTAGTGGTATTTATAAAGGAGATAAATGGTTGATTGAACCAGGTGGTTATTTGGGTAGCTATGCATATAAGAAATTTTCCTATTTAAAAGACCCTAAGAAGATAGATGATGCGTGTTTTGATAGTTATTTGGCTGAATTGATTGTTAAAACTTAAAAATAATTACTCAGATTAAAATAAAATGGATAATTTCAGTTTTTTCTAATACTAAAATTATTTCTTTTCTAAATATTTATTAACAGTTGAATTTCTTTCTTGTGTTTTCATAGCACACATATGAATAAATAATGCAGAAGGAACTTTTCTAGGATAGGCATTCATGATACAGTTTAATACATATGGATCATGAATTTTATATTCAGTTGATTTTAACTTTGGAAAAATGTATTCATATAATGTTTTTTGTTCATATGGAAATTGGTTCCATGGATTTGTATTTCTTAAACTCCACATTTCTTCTTCATATTTTATAGATTTGATGTTTAGAATTTTTACACCGGTATTTATAGGATAACATCCCCATGGTGCTTCATGAAAAGTATGATATAATATGTTTTCATCCGATAGATCAATTACTGATTCTATTCTAAGATGTTTTTGTTTAGGATTTACTATTACATCTGAATCAAACCATACAAACCATTTAGCATTTGGATATTTTTTAGCAGCATTCGATAATGTCATACATCTAATAAAATGTAGAGAACTAGTATATGTCTCAACAATTTGTGTATTATTATAAAAAAATCCATAATTATGAATTTTAGCATAATTTTCTAATATTTCTTTAGTTTTTAAAGCAAAATAAGTATCTTCTGGATAATGTCCTGATACTAATACAATATTATTCATAATATATTAAATATTAATATTAAAACTTGAAAAATCAACAATTAATAATTTTAATCTAATCTAACATAGAATTTTGAGATTTGGTTGTGTTTCAATGATGAGTTCTTCTAATTCGCGAACTCTTAATAAATCTTTGTTTTTTAGATAAAGCCAAAAATTATCAGCAACCAATTTATCATCATTTTCCTCTATTTTTTGGGTAAATGAAGTTCCGGAATATTTTGGTTTCAAAAACTCTAATCAGTAGTCTAATTCAACAAAAGTATTATTTTGAAATTGATTTAAATAGGTATTTTCCAATATTTCTATAGATTCCCCATAATATCTATATAAAAGATAAAAACCTAAAAATAAACAGATAGATAATGTTTGAAATCGATAATATAGAAAGGTCATTTAAAGATCTACTCAAGATTAATATTCTTAGTCAGATAGAAACTGGAAATTTATTTTTTGATACAATAATTAAAATGCTACTAATAACAATAATAACTACATTTTCTGGTAAGATTTTTCTATGGATAGAAAATATTAATATTCTTAATTATTCTATACGTAATATGCGTAGTAAAATATATTTTTGGTGGAAACAA
>Ga0255182_1001653_pt1 | contig 11185 bp, 12 predicted proteins | sample Atl_UVDOM_RepA_8_FD_188420 | JGI IMG/M metagenome (GOLD analysis project Ga0255182, IMG submission 188420) | Freshwater microbial communities from Altamaha River, Georgia, United States - Atl_UVDOM_RepA_8d | ecosystem: Environmental > Aquatic > Freshwater > River | place: USA: Georgia... | reverse complement strand
GGCTCCAAGGCCTACCTGTCGTTCATGCAGCAACAAGCTGCGTTGATGAAGCGGCTGTACATCGACATCTCCTACCTCGGCACCGAAGGCATGAAGGCCAAGCGAGAGGTGCTGCAACAATTTGCGGACGTGCTCATCGCCGCCTATGACGCGGAGCGCGCGCTGATGCCCTCACTTGCCCCCCTCGATGCCGAATTGGTTCTGGCGATCGTGGCCGGTATCAACGAGTTGATCCTGTTCAAGATCGAAGATGGCCAAGCGGACCGCTTGAGTGACCTCGAGAGCGTCAACCAACGGCTGATCCTGGGGCAGCTGCTATTGAGCCAACCCAGCTGAGGCCGGTGCGTAAGCTCCCCTGTCAAGTAGACAGCCCAGAAGTAGAGACTTCCTGGTTGAACGCCCTGGGTTTGAACACCACGGGCGGCACGTTGCCCAGGGAGTCGTGCGGCCCGTATTCGCTGTAGTCAGTCAGCCAGCCGTCGGCAGCGGTCTGAACATCGCTGACTGCGTTCAACAGCAAAGCATCGAGCACCTGCAGAACGAGGGCGCCGAAGGCAAGGCGCAAGCCCTGTACGCCGACCACATGGCCCTGGAAGAGTTGCTGATCTACCCAGAAGCCAAGGCCCGCATCGCCACCTGGGACCTCTACGGCATGGGCCGCGAAATGGCCGAGCGGCGTCGCGTGCCCGAGGCGGCCACGAGGGCGGCCTGAGCGCCGCTCGCCCCGTCAGGGCAGGCTGACCTCACGCAGCGCGTCCCGCACGTCGTCCCACGAAGGGCGCTTGTCCACCCGGCCCGTGCAAGCCCGTTGCAAACGGTGCAAACGGTCGCGCGCATCGGCAGGGATGTCCTCGCTCGGGTGCACACGCTCCAGCACTTCCTGCAGCCACAACCCCCAGGCTCGCACCTCGATGCACGCCAGCCGGCGGGCCATCGCCCCATCTGCTGGATCGAAGGGCGTGGCCGCGCCAAAGTCGCCCAGCCGCACGGGCTGCCCTGGGGCCCACAGCAGGTTGTGGGCGTAGAAGTCACCATGCATCCAGCCGTGTCGATGCAGGTGGCTCAAGGCACCGGCCGTGTCGACGGCCATGCGCAGCACGTCGGCCCCGAGCCACCGACGCCCTTCGGGATAAACGTCGCGCGAACAACTCTCGAGGCTGGGCGGGCCGGCCAGGGGCACATGGCTGGCGGGCACCAGGGGCATGAACACGCCGTCACGCGCATCAGGATGCCCCTCCAGCACGGCGCAGGCGCCGATCACGGTGGGGTGGGCGGGCACGCTCACACCGGCCGTCATTTCACTGTGGGGCCAGCCGTCGCTGGTCAAGGCCCCCTTGAAGACCTTGAGGGCGTACGCGGGCGCATCGGCGCCATGGCCAACCCGCACCCGGTGGATGTGCCCCGACGCGCCCTCGCCCAACAAGGCCTCGGTGCGGACATCGGCCCACGCCCACCGCGGCAGGGTGCGCTCGGCGCGCCGCCGATGCTCCAGCGCCGTGGTGGCCGGATTGCCCGCCAGGGCCAGCCACGACAAACGGGGGAGCTGCCACAACCAGTCAGGCCATGAGGTGAACGCATTGGCCGAAAAGCGCATCAGGGCCAGGTTGGGCGCGCCGGCCAGGCTGTCGGGCAAACGATCCAGTCGGTTGCCGGCCAAGGCCAGTTTTTCAAGGTCGGGGCGCTCACCCAGCGACTCGGGCAATTCGGCGATGTCATTGCCGGTCAGGATCAACCAGCGCAACCGGCGCGGCAGGCAATTCGCTGGCACCCTGCGGATGGCATTGCTCTTGAAGCCGACCATGCGCAAGGTCGGGCACGCGCCGACCACCTCGGGCACGTGCGTGAACCGGTTGTCCGAGCAGAACAGCACTTTCAGGTGGGGCAGTTCGCACAACCAGTCCGGCAAGTCGCTCAGGGCATTGCCGCTGAGGTTGAGCACCTCGAGCGTGTCGGCCAGGCGCAGCACGTCGCGCGGCAGGCGCGTGAGGCCTTCGGACAGGTCGAGGCGGGTGGCGCCTTGCAGGGCACCGCGCTGGAGGTCGGACAAGGTGTGGGGACTCATGGCCACAAGCAGCGTCGGAATGAAAAAAGGCCCCGTCTTTCGACGGGGCCTTCAAGGATTTTGGTGGGCCCTGTAGGATTCGAACCTACGACCAACGGATTAAGAGTCCGCTGCTCTACCAACTGAGCTAAGAGCCCTTAGCTGCCTGACTGCTTTGGTTAGCAATCAGCGAAGACTCACAGTATACACCGAAATTTGCCGTTGTAAACACTGTGTGTTGCTGGTGGGTCGTGCAGGATTCGAACCTGCGACCAACGGATTAAAAGTCCGCTGCTCTACCGACTGAGCTAACGACCCGGCAAGCCCAACATTATAGCCCGGTTTTTACCGCTGGCCGAGGTGGGCGTTGATGAGGGCCGATGCCGCCACCAGGCCGAAGGTGGCCGTCACGGTCACGCTCGAACCGTAGCCGTGGCAGTTCAGGGTGCCGTCGCCTGCGGCCTGCGCATCGCACGCCGCGTCCTGCGGCGGGCGCACGGCTTCCCGGGAAAACACGCAGCGCAAGCCCATGGGGCCCTTGCGGGCGCCCCCATGCCGCTGCCGCCAGCGCTGTCGCACCGATGCCAGCAAGGGGTCGTGGGTCACGTCGGCGAGATCGGCTATTTCGACCTGATGGGGCCACACCTTGCCCCCGGCGGCCCCCACACTCACGACGGGGATACCATGCATCTGGCCCCAGGCGGCCACGGCCGCCTTGGCCCGCACCTGATCGCACGCATCGATCACACCGTCCAGTGGCTGAGCCCCCAGCAGATCGGCCACATTGGCCTCGTCGATGAACTCATCGACGGCCTGCACGACACAGCCCGGGTGGATGTCGGCCACGCGTTCACGCATGGCTTCGACCTTGGCCTGCCCGAGGGTGCGACCCAGCGCGTGGATCTGCCGGTTGATGTTGGATTCGGCCACGTGGTCGAGGTCGAACAGGGCCAGGGCCGCCACGCCACTGCGGGCCAGGGCTTCAGCAGCCCAGGACCCCACACCACCGATGCCGATCACGGCAAAGCGGGCCACCCGCAGCCGCTCGTAGGCCGCGGAGCCATGCAGACGCCGCAGCCCCCCGAAGCGCCGCTCCAGATCGGCGCTGTCGAGCAGATCCTGCACCGACATCAGCGCGCTTTGCTTCCTGCGGCGGTCGGCGCCTTGGCCGGCTCGCTGCCGCGCTCACGCGCCACCTGTGCGGCCTCGGAATCGGGGTACTGGCGGATCAGGTCGTCAAGCGCCTTGCGGGCCAGCTTGGGCTCTTTGAGTTCGCTGTGGCAGTTGGCGATCGACAGCAGGGCCTCGGGTGCCCGCATGTGCCGGGCATCCAGGGCCAGCAGCTGGCGGAAGGCGCTGATCGAGTCCTTGTAGGCCCGCAGGCCGTAGTGCGCGTTGCCCAGCCAGTACAGCGCCGATTCCTTGTAACCGGTGTCCGGGTACTTGCGCACGAAGGCGTTCAAGGCGCCCAGGCCGCCGGCGAAATCGGCCTGACGCAGGCGGGCCAGGGCCTCTTCGAACTCGCGCTTTTCGTCGGCATCGGCCTGGAAGGTCTTGCCGTCCAGGGTGACGCTCTGGGGCTCGAGCTTGCGCACGCGCTCGTCGATGCCCTGCTGCAAGTCCTTCTGGCGCCGCTGAATCTCGGCCACATCGCGGGCCAGCACCTCGTCTTGCCCGCGTTGGCGCGCCAGGTCGGCCCGCAACTGCTCAAGCTGGTTGTTCATGTCCAGCAGGCTGCGGTTGAGGCGATCGATCTGGGCATTGAGCGCAGCAAACCGGGCGTTGGCGTCCTCGATGTCCTTGGCGCGTTGTTCGCGCAGCTGCAGGATGGCGGTGCGGGCCTCGTCGTCACCGAACAGGCCCGCGTGCGACGCCGCCGAAGCGCCCAGCGTCATGCAGGCCAGCGCCCAGGGTCGCAGGGCACGCTGCCAGCGCACCCGGGCAGCCTTTAGGGGGTGCATCATGGTGTGCGAGTTCATCAGCGTGCCTTGAACTCGGCCCGGCGGTTCTTGCCCCAGGCCTCTTCGCTGGCGCCTTCGGCCGCGGGGCGCTCTTCACCGAAGCTCACGGCTTCGAGCTGGTCGGCCGACACGCCCAGCAGGGTCAGTGCCTTGACGGTGGCCTCGGCGCGCTTCTGGCCCAGCGCCAGGTTGTATTCGCGGCCGCCGCGCTCGTCGGTGTGCCCTTCGATCAGCATGCGCTTGGTCTTCTGGGCGCCCAACAGGCGCGCGTAGCCTTCGATGGTGGGGCGGAACTCGTCCTTGACCACGAAGCTGTCGTAATCGAAGTAAATGGTCGTGGGCAGGTTCTGGGCGGCAGGTTCGGCCGCTGCAGGGGCCGTGACCACCGGGGCCACGGCCGTGGCGGGTGTGCTCGTGCTCGACGACGTGATCGGCGCGCTGGGCGTCGTCGTGTCGGCCTTGGGCTCGTCGAGCTTGACGGTCGAGCCGCAACCGGCCAGCCACAGGGCGCTGCCCAGCAGCGAAGCGGCCAATGCGGTGCGGGATTTGAGGTGCTTGAACATGGTGGAACTCCTGTCAGGGGTGTGGTCCATCAACGGGCGAAGGGAAACAGGGGCTCAGGGGCGCCCCAGGATATCAGGGCCCCAGACCGGCTCGCGCACGTCGGTCTGGCTGGTGCTGAGCGTGGCCTTGACGCGGCCGTCCAGGGTGGACGTCATGAGCACGTCGCGCCCCTGGACCCGCGTGGCATAGATCAGCCAGCGGCTGTTGGGAGCGAAGCTGGGGCTCTCGTCGTCACGGGTGTCGCTCAAGGCGCGCACATCGCCACTGGCCAGCTCCATCACGTGCACGCGAAAGGCGCCGCCCACGCGCGACACATAGGCCAGCCACCGCCCGTCCGGGCTCAAGGCGGGGCTGATGTTGTAGTCGCCGGCGAACGTGACCCGCTGGGGCGTGCCCCCGGCCACCGGCACGCGGTAAATTTGCGGGCCGCCGCCGCGGTCGCTGACGAAGTACACCTGGCTGCCATCGGGCGCCCAGGTGGCCTCGGTGTCGATGGCCGCGCTGGCGGTGAGGCGACGGATGATGTCGCCCTGGGTGCCGATCAGATAGAGCTGCGAACCGCCGTCCCGGCTGAGGGTGACCACCATCTGCCGGCCATCGGGCGACCACGCCGGGGCGCTGTTGCTGCCCTTGAATCCGGCCACCAGCTGCCGGCGCCCGGTCGACACGTCCTGGGTGACCACATTGGCCTTGCCGCCTTCGAAGCTCACGTAGGCGAGCTGACGGCCATCGGGTGACCACGCCGGCGAGATGATGGGCTGGACACTGGTCAGGGCCGCCTGTGCCCCTTCGCCGTCGGCATCGGCCACGATCAGGGTATAGCGCTTGCCCACCTTGTTGACATAGGCAATGCGGGTGGCGAAGGCGCCCTTGTCGCCGGTGAGTTTTTCGTAGATGTCGTCGGCAATGCGGTGGGCGGCCAGGCGCAGATCGGCGGCCGGCACGACGAGGCTTTGCCCCCCCAGGTCCTTGGCCTTGAGCACATCCCACAGGCGGTAGCGCACATCGAAGCGGCCATCGGCCAGGGGGGTGACCGAACCGGCCAGCAGGGCGTCTGCGGCCTTGGTGCGCCACTCGCTCAAGGGCGGCCGGGACATCTCGTCGAGCCGGTCGGCCGACGCGTCGAGCGACTTGAACAGGCCGCTACGTTCGAGGTCGGCCCGCACGATCGCCGACAGAGGCTGTGGCGAGCGCAGCTCGTCACGGAAGCGCCCGATGGCGATCGGGATCTGCGTGCCGCCCACCCCGCTGATTTCGACCCGGAACTGGGCCTGCGCCACAGACACGGGACCGAGGCTCAGGGCCGCGACGCCGAGGGCACAGGCGGCCATCCAGCGACGGCGTTCAGCGGAAGGCAGCAGGCGATCAGGGTCGGTGGGCAGTGGCATGACTCAGGCAGGTACAGCAGGCGGGGTCTTCACGGCATGGAATCCTACCGGACGTGAAAAGTTCACACGAACTCAAAGGAGAACGATGTCGTACTGCTCGGGCGACATGGTGGCCTCGGCCTGCAGCGAAATCGGCTTGCCGATGAAGTCGCTCAGGCCGGCCAGGAAGGCGCTCTCTTCGTCGAGCAGCATCTCGACCACCGCCGCACTGGCGACGACCCGGAACTCACGCGGGTTGAACTGGCGCGCCTCGCGCACGATCTCGCGCAGGATGTCGTAACACACCGTGCGGGCCGTCTTGACCTGCCCGCGGCCCTCGCAGGTCGGGCACGGTTGGCACAGCATGTGGGCCAGCGATTCGCGGGTGCGCTTGCGCGTCATCTCGACCAGGCCCAGTGCCGAAAAGCCGTTGAGCGTGCCCTTGGTGCGGTCGCGGGCGAGCTGCTTGCGCAGTTCGGCCAGCACGCTGTCGCGGTGCTCCTCGCGGGTCATGTCGATGAAGTCGATGATGATGATGCCGCCGAGGTTGCGCAGGCGCAGCTGGCGCGCGATGGCTTGCGCGGCCTCCAGGTTGGTCTTGAAGATCGTATCGTCGAAGTTGCGAGCACCGACAAAGCCCCCAGTGTTGACGTCGATGGTGGTCAGCGCCTCGGTCTGATCGATGATGAGGTAGCCCCCGGACTTCAGGTCCACGCGCCGTGCCAGGCCGCGCTCGATCTCCTGGTCGATGTTGTAGAGATCGAAGATAGGCCGCTCGCCCCGGTACAGCGCCAGCTTGCCCACCGCTGTGGGGGTGTAGGCCTGACCGAAGGCCTGCAGGGCCTCGAACTGGATCTGCGAGTCGATGCGGATGCTCTGGGTGCTGTCGTTGACCAGGTCGCGCAGCACGCGTTGCGCCAGGTTCAGCTCCTGGTAGAGCAAGGTACCCGGCGGCGACTTGAGCCCCTGGTCGCGGATCGCCATCCAGGTCTTGCGCAGGTAGGCGATGTCGGTGCGCAGGTCGTCGTCGCTGGCGTCTTCGGCGTTGGTGCGCAGGATGTAGCCCCCGGGCGGACGGCCATCGGCAGCTGCAGCTTCCTGGGTGAGCACCTGCATGCGCTCGCGCAGGTGCTCGCGCTGCTCGGGCGAGCCGATCTTCTGCGAGATGCCGATGTGATCGTCCTGCGGCAGGTAGACCAGCATGCGGCCGGCCACGCTGATCTGCGACGACAGGCGCGCGCCCTTGGTCCCGATGGGGTCCTTGATGACCTGCACCATCAGGGTCTGGCCTTCGTGCAGGCGCTTTTCGATCGGCAGGGGCTGATCGGCCGAACGCCCGCCCTTGCTGCCATGGTCTTCACGGTGCAGATCGGCCACGTGCAGGAACGCCGCGCGCTCCAGGCCGATGTCGATGAAGGCCGACTGCATGCCCGGCAGCACCCGGGCCACCTTGCCGCAGTAGATGTTGCCCACCAGCCCGCGCTCGAGGGTGCGCTCGACATGCAGTTCCTGCACCGCGCCGCCTTCGATGATCGCCACGCGGGTCTCCTGCGGGCTCCAGTTGATGAGGATGTCCTGGTTGAATGCCATGGTGATGGGGCCGTCAGGGCCGTTGCAGCCGGCCGTCGTCGTGCAGACGGCGCAGCATCGTGTTGTCGAGAACCGTGACGCCGGGGCGCGGGGTGCGCGCCGCCAGGCACAGGCCGAGGGCCACCTGGTGGGCCTCGACCGGCTTCCAGGGGCCGGGGATCAGCCAGGCGAACTTCAGGCCCAGGGCCTCACCCAGCCGGAACTCGGTGCGATCGCCGGCCAGCAGCGAAGGCCGGGCCACCGTGAGCGAGGGCAGCCCCAGGGCCTGCAGCCCCGCTTCCATTTCGCCCTTGACGCGGTTGTAGAACACCCGGGAGGTGGCATCGGCGCCCAGTGCGCTGACCACCAGCACGTGGCGGGCGCCGCGCTGGCGCGCCCGGGTGGCCACGGCCAGCGGGTAGTCGTGGTCGACCCGGCGGAACGCCGCCTGGCTGCCGGCCTGGCGGATGGTGGTGCCCAGGGCACAGACCACCTCGTCCACCTCGAACCAGTCAGGGTGCGTATCGAGCTGTTCGAAATCGGTCACGCACCAGTCGATGCGCTCGCGCAGGGCCGCGGGCAGATCGCCGGGCAACCAGCGCTCGGGCTCGGGGGGACGCCGCAACAGCACCCGCAGCACGCTCACGGTGGGATCGGCCGCCAGCAGGCGCAGGCATTCGCGCCCCACCAGCCCGGTGGCCCCCACCAGCATCACGCGACGCCCCACCACGGGGCAGGCATCCGCCTGAGACATGTCCGTGTCGACTCCAGCCCGGTGCGGCGGCGGCTCAGAAGCGCCAGCCCCGGGGGCGCAGCAGCTCCGCAGTTTCAAAGAGGGGCAGCCCCATGATGCCACTGTAGCTGCCCTCGATGCGCTCGATCCAGGCGGCGGCATGGCTCTGGATGGCATAGGCGCCGGCCTTGCCCATGGGCTCGCCGCTGTCGACGTACCGGGCCAGCTCGTCGTTGCTCACCGGGCGCCAGGCCACGGTGCTGGCGGACACGCGCAGCTCGCCGTCGACCACCACCGCCGTGAGCACCCGGTGCACGCGGCCCGACAGGGACTTGAGGATGCGCAGGGCGTCGGCCGCATCGGCGGGCTTGCCCAGGATGTCGGAGCCCAGGGCCACGGTGGTGTCGGCACACAGCACGGGGGCCGATGGCCATTCGGTGGGCACCGCCTGCCACCGCCGCTGCAGACGCTGCACGGCGGCATCGGCCTTGGCCCGGGTCACGCGCTGCACGTAGTCGTCCGGCGACTCGCCTGTCCGTACGGTCTCAAGCCCTTCGGCGTCCTCATGGGCATCGGGCAGCAGCAAGCGGTGGACGACACCGATCTGGTCGAGCAATTGCCGCCGCCGGGGGCTTTGCGAGGCGAGATACAACCAGGGTGCGGGAGCCGTCATGCGCGGTGATAGGGATGGTTGTGCCGCAGGGACCAGGCGCGGTAGAGCTGCTCGATCAGCAGCACGCGCGCCAGGGCGTGGGGCAAGGTCATGTCCGACAGCCGCAGGGTTTCGTCGGCCGACTGCTTCAGCGTCGGGTCGAGCCCGTCGGCCCCACCGATGATGAAGGCCACATCGCGACCGTCATGCAGCCAGATGTCGGCGCGTTCGGCCAGCTGCACGCTCGTGAGCCGGCTGCCGCGCTCATCGAGCACCACGCGGCGCACCCCACGCTCCAGGGCAGCCTCGATGCGCGCCGCTTCGGCCTGCATGATGGCCGCCACCGGCTTGCCTTCGCGGGGCTCGGCCTTGAGGGCCTTGACCTCGACCCGCCAATCGGGCGGGAAGCGCTTGAGGAAGTCCTCGCACGCCTCGTTGGCCCAGTCGGGCAGGCGGTGGCCGATCGTGACGATGGTGAACTTCAATCAGCCACTCCGGCCTCAACGGGCCGTGGTCTTGCGAGCCGGCGCCTTCTTGGCTGCGACCTTGCGGGGTGCTGTCTTGCCAGCAGCCACGCTCTTGCGCGCCGGCGCCTTCTTGGCGGCCACCTTTTTGGCGGCGGTCTTGCGCACAGGGGCGTTCACCACCACCTTGGTCACGGCGGCCTTCTTGGCGGGCGCCTTCTTGGCCGCCGACTTGCGAGCCGGTGCCTTGGCCACACCCGAAGCCGCGCTGGCCGTCTTCGAGGCCGGCGCCTTGCGGGCCACGGCCTTCTTGGTCGGAGCGGTGGTGGCGGCCTTGCGGGCCGTCGTCGTCTTGCCGGCGGCCTTGCGCGGCTTGACCGGCGCGTCGCCGTCATCGTCCATGGGCTCGGACGCCTTGACCAGCCCGGTCTTGACGCTCTTGAGCTTGATGGCCACAGGCTTGTCGCCCCAGATCTCTTCGAGCTGGTAGTACTGGCGGATGGGCGGCTGCATGATGTGCACCACGGCCGCGCCGCAATCGACGATGATCCATTCGGCGTTTTCTTCGCCTTCGGTGCGCATCACCTGGAAGCCGGCGGCCTTGACCGCCTCGCGCACACTGGAGGCCAGCGCCTTGGTCTGCCGGTTCGACGTCCCCGAGGCGATCATCACGCGCTCGAACAGCGGCGACAGGTGCTCGGTATTGAACACCTTGATGTCCTGGGCTTTGACGTCTTCGAGACCATCGACGATGGCACGTTGGAGTTTGCGGATGTCCATTCAGCGTGGGGCGCCTGAGGCGTAGAGTTGATGGTGGGCAATATAGCGCGCCACGGCGGGGTGCAGTGTGCGATCGGCTTCATCGGCCGCTCGCCCGCCACGGCCCAGCCGGTCGCGCAGTTCGGTGGAAGACACGTGCAGGGCCGGCAGGCCCAGCACGGTCATGGCATGGGGGTGCGCGATCAGGGCCGGTGGCGCCAAGGGGCGCGCATCGCCGCGGCAGGCCACGGCCAGCGTCACCCGCTGCAGCAGCTCCGGCCAGTCGCGCCAGGTCGGCAGGTTGGCGTACTGGTCCTGCCCGATGATCAGGTACCAGTGCGCCGGGTCGGTATCGCCGGCGGCGGTCTGCAAGGCGCGCACGGTGTCGATGGTGTAGCTGGGGCCGCTGCGCTGCAATTCGGTGCCATCGACCACGAAGCGCGGCTCGTCGGACGTGGCAAGCTGCACCATGGCCAGACGGTGCTCGGCCGGCGCGAGCACCCGGGCCTTCTGCCAGGGCTGGCCTGCAGGGATCCATCGCACCTCATCGAGCGCGAGTTCGTGCAGGGCCACGTCGGCCAGACGCCGATGGGCCAGGTGGACAGGGTCGAAGCTGCCGCCCAGCAGGCCAATGCGTCGTGCCATGGGCCGGGTCACACCCAGTCCCGCGGCGGCAGGAAATCGGTGTACAGCCGGGCTTCGGGGGTGCCGGGCTCCGGGTGCCAGTCGTAACGCCAATTCACCACGGGGGGCATCGACATCAGGATGCTTTCGGTGCGGCCGCCCGACTGCAGGCCGAACAAGGTGCCGCGGTCCCACACCAGGTTGAATTCGACATAGCGCCCGCGGCGGTAGGCCTGGAAGTCGCGCTCGCGCTCGCCGTACGGCGCGTCGCGGCGGCGTTGCAGGATGGGCAGGTAGGCGTCGATGAAGGCATCGCCGACCGAACGGATCAGGGCAAAACCGCCGTCGAACCCGAGTTCGGCCACATCGTCGAAGAAGATGCCGCCCACGCCGCGCGCCTCGTTGCGGTGCTTGAGGAAGAAGTACTCGTCGCACCAGGCCTTGTAGCGGG
>Ga0255182_1001650_pt1 | contig 11195 bp, 12 predicted proteins | sample Atl_UVDOM_RepA_8_FD_188420 | JGI IMG/M metagenome (GOLD analysis project Ga0255182, IMG submission 188420) | Freshwater microbial communities from Altamaha River, Georgia, United States - Atl_UVDOM_RepA_8d | ecosystem: Environmental > Aquatic > Freshwater > River | place: USA: Georgia... | reverse complement strand
GTCTTAATGTTTTTTTATGTTTTTGTTTTTTTATATATTTTTTAGTTATAGAATGCATTATATATATTAGCTAGCATTAAATTTAATCACAAATATTAGAAATAAATATTTTCTAAATCTTTCACATTCCAATATTCAAACGCACCACCTGGAATGGGTCGTTTAATGATGAAGGGAATTTTCTTTTCTTTGAGTTCCAGTTCGGCAATGATGTATCCATCAATAATATTTTCAGGTACATTGATAAATGGTTTTGCTCCACATTCAATTTGTTTTGCTCGTTGGCCTAAAATACGCGCTCTTTCATATTTGGTCAAATAAGGCAAGGTTTTATGGAGGGGGTCAATAATATTATTGTATTCGTCTCGAACTACAATAGACAATTTCTCAATTTCGTCGCTGTTATGCTTTAAACATTCGGGGTGAAAATCGTAAATATAATTCTTATTTAACTCGTTGTCAAATTTTTGTAAATATGTCTCTTCCATCTCATCTTCATCGTCGTCTTCAAAATCCGACATGTTTAATTGCATCGTTTTTTTGGGTTTTGATTTCTTGGACCTCTTCACTATCTTTGCGTTATTTTCTTCATCTTCATTAACCTCCTCGTCCACCTCTTCATCCACCTCATCCTCTTCTTCCTCCTCCTCTTCGAGATCTTCTTCGTCTTCATCCTCCTCTTCTTCTTCGTTGTCTTTATAGTCATCATTGGCGTCAAAGGAGCTTGCATCGTCAATGTCATTTTCTGGTTCACTTTCTTCGTCATTATTAACACCATATTTAACGTTCTTTTCGGTTTCAGAACCAGATTCAGACGAATCGTCGCGCTCTATATCTGCATCATCAAATTCTCGACTCATAGTATTTCTATATTAAGTGTCTATACTTTTATATTTAAATTCAATTTTATTTAAAAAATAATCTAAATAGTAAAGAATAAATAGTATTATCTGTAGTATTAGTAGTGATGAGCGAATCCTTTACACTTGATACTTTGCAAAATTTAATCCATATGTATCCAGACAACACCATTTCTATTAAATATTACTATTTAGCATTGTTGTCTCAACTCACCACGACTGTTTTTTTGGACACGGATTTATTCATGCACAACATTCGTAAAATTCATACGATGGGTGCAATTTATATTCTTTACACAAGTGTGCCGTCTAAAGATGATTTTTGTATTATTGCAACCGGAACACTAATAATTGAACCTAAAATTTTTCGTGAAGCAAAGAATGTAGGACATATTGAAGACATTGTGGTGATTGAACATATGCGAAACAAAGGATTGAGTCAAATTATATTAAGTAAGCTAAAACAACACGCAAAGGAAAACAATTGTTACAAAATTATATTAAATTGTGCTCCTGAACTACAACCTGTATATAGCAAAAATGGTTTCACACCAAAAGACATCCAAATGGTCGAGTATTTTTAATTGAATTTATATATGTATATTTATATGTATATAAATTATATTTTATATATATAATACATAGGAATGTCTTCTATGATTGAGGTGGATTCGAATGATTACATACAGGAAGAAAATGATATAAAAGAAAATATGTCAATACCTATACCAGGTACACAAGGAAGTATGGACCCAAATATGATACAGATAGATGATACAGAGGGTGACACGGTAGATTTATTAATATGGGTTCTTCATGGTATTAATGTTAGCTCAAAAGCAAATTATTACCCATTTAAATATAAATATAAAAGTTTATCCATGTTTTCAAAGCCTTTCTCTCTATTGTTTCCTGAAACAGTAAGTAGATTTTTTTCAAATGAGCTTTGTATGTTATTGCAAGGAACATGTCCTTATTTGCCTATCATAAACGCTAAAACACGTAAAAGAGAAGTATATTTGCCTCCTCTTTTATTTTCCATGTTATATGATGAAGACCAAGAAAATATTGAACTGTCGGGTTTTTATCATATTGTGATTAAAAAAACAGGTATGCTTGCAAATCTTGGGAATATTGACATTAGAGAAAATCCTTTAAAACACAGATATAATGGAAAAGATAAATGTAAATTTGTTTCATTCAATAAAATTATGACTCATACGGATTTTATACAAAAATATGGGTCAGGTAATTTAATTACTTATTCTATTTTATTCAAACATATAAATGATTATTGCAAAACTGCAGGGTTAAATCCTGCCGAAGTTACTTGTTGCATATTTTCTTGTCAAGTAAAACACCCTGATTTTATGCATAACTATGACATAAAGAGTACCAAAATATTAGTTCCAAGTGCGCAACAATCTCTCTCCTTGAAAAAATCTATTTTATTTGAAAAATTACCTTCCAATGTGTTTGTATCGCCTGCCATCGTGATGGTAGACCACCTCAAAACTAAAGACCTCCAACTTATACCTGGAATTACCTATCAAGGCTGTGGATTAAACGTATTGTCCTATTATAACATTATACCTGAAAATAAAGCGAGAGAAAAAATGGCTTGTTTAGATATCACTGGAACATCTATATTTGAGATTCTGGATTATATGAACCATCATTTTATTAAAAAGGGTGTTTTAAACAATACTTACATCATTCTAAGATTGCCATTGGCGATTGGAATACAACAATTATGTATGTTTATGGAAGCTTTTAATACGTCTTATAATTATGCCATTATTGTAAAACTCTATGAAACCATGTTACAAAATGGCACTACCAATGATAGCCATGTTGGACATACTGTTTCATTTGCAAAAGTGTCTGGTGAGTCTTATTTTATAGACCCGCAAGTGGGATTCATACAAAAATTCAATGCATCGTCTGACAGTACTCAAATCACAGAATATTTATCAAAAACCTATTCCAAGCATTTTATAGACATTATTTATACCATTCGACAAACCAGAAGCCAGTTTTCAGAGGATAGACCTGTTGCAGAATCGAACGATTTTAACAACTTTATTCAATCCTCCAATATAAAAATTATATATAGACCCAATGATTCAGGCTCTTTTACTTCACTCATTTCACTGAATGGTGGTAATTCAAAGACCAAATCAAAAAAATCAAAAACCAAATCAAACAAGACAAAGACCAAATCAAACAAGACAAAGACCAAATCAAACAAGACAAAGACCAAATCAAACAAGACAAATATCAGTTATAGTGTTTCTTCCACCAAAGATGGAGAGGAAGAAATCATTGGAGATTATATTAAATTGACTAAACAAATCGACAAACAATTCAAAATTGAAACGTTGATTACTGTATAAAATACTTATATAGTAGCATATGTTTCATAGCAATGACGGCATACTGGTTTATAATTATCCGAACCAACCAAGGTTTGTTCTTTTTCATGTGTTACGCGCATCGAAAAGATGGCCTTTGTTCCATTTGTACAAATAGAACATAAAGAGGTAAGTTTGGTGACGGTATCGCATAATGGAATCAAATCTAACATCTGTCCAAACTTGTTGCGTTCAAAATCTCCATCCAATCCACACACATATACTTGTTTGCCGGATTTCACCATATCAGAAACAACGGCATACAAATCTTCGAAAAACTGACCTTCATTGATTAAGATGACTTGGCTTGATCGAATGTCGGGTTCTCTCCAAACATCATTTAACGATTTTGTTTGAATACAAGGAATCATAATTTTGTCGTGGGTTGATAATAAAGTGTCATCGTATCTGTTGTCAATAATATGGTTGATAACTGTTACAGGAATATTGCAAAACTTGCATTTTTTATATATTTCAACAATGCGAGATGATTTTCCGCTGTACATTGGACCAAGAATAATTTCAAGATAACCGTTTGCAAGATTTGTCATATTGTTATAGTTATGATTGTTCATTCAACTATGTACTATATTTTTATTTCAATTTTTAAGTTTATTTTGTGCAAAAATATAAAAGAATAAAAGATAAGAATATCACAAAGAAAAATATTAAATAGTATTGAATAACTATGAGTATGACAAACAATGGCATGCCGTTGGTAGAATTTTATAGACCCAAGCATTTGGAAGACATTGTGTTAGACCCGTTGAACAAGCAAATTTTAAACAATATTGTCGAAACGTCTTATTTTCCAAATTTGTTGTTTTATGGACCACCTGGAACAGGAAAAACGACCACCATCATCAATTTAATCAATGCCTATCAACATAAACTAAACAATCAAAACAAGGACTTTATCATTCATTTGAACGCGTCCGACGAGAGAGGAATCGACATTATTCGAAATCAAATCAATTTATTTGTGACCTCAAAACCGTTGTTTAACACCGGGATGAAATTTGTAATTTTAGATGAAGTGGATTATATGACTAAAAATGCACAACAGGCTTTGCGATATTTATTGCAGAATTACACTGGCAATGTAAGGTTTTGTTTGATATGTAATTATATTAGTAAGATAGACGAGGGGTTGCAAAATGAGTTTTTGAGGTTGCGCTTCAATCAGTTGCCAGACAAAGATATAATTGAGTTTTTGAACTACATATCCATTTCAGAAAAATTGAATTTATCTTTGGATGTACTGTCTTCAATTCAAAAATTGTACAAATCGGACATTCGAAGTATGATTAATTTTATTCAATCGAACCAAAACATGAAGAATGATACGTTAAAAATTATTGACAATGAAATATGGACTACTCTTCTCTCCATGATTGCTTCTAGAGAGAAGATGGAAAAAATAAGTCAACACATTCATACAATTAGTTTAATATATAACATTGACAAGAAAAATATAATAAAAGACTTTTTGAATTATATTATTAAGTATCACGCGTGCTATGTGAATGGCGCATTTTTGGATTTTGTGGAAAATTTGATGCATTCGCAAAATCAAAATTACAATTACCACATTCATTACTCTATTTCTAAACTGTACTCTTTTTTGTCGCCTTCCCTCGATATTCCAATTAAAAATAATTGAAATAAATACTATATTAAATACAATATAAAGAAGGAATATAAAGAAAGCGCAAGAACATAATAGAATGACAAATATTGATGATGAGTGGGAGAAATTTATTTCCCTGCCTTCTAATAATAGTTCGGATGAATATACTTCCGATTATGATGATGATAATTTGTATAATCATCATAGTACAACACAGAATAATGTAGATGGTTCAGTGATGGATGGAGGAGAGAACGCCCCAATGGCCACCAATATATACATTAGCACAAAAACCAAAATTGCTTATTTAAATAAAATCGTTGACTTGAAAACCGTCTTTTGGAAAATCGATGTGATTGATTATACTATACCACAAAATGGTGTAATCAAAAAGCAAATTAAATTAAATTCGAATAACAAAGAGGAGCTGGAAAATATTCAAAGTAGATTAGAAAAGGAAGGTTATTTTGAAGAGCATGTGATTACCCATATTGACAACCCTAACGGTCGTATTAAATTCAAAGACATTCGTAAAATTAGTATTGGTATTTCAAGAAAAGATATTACTAGTTACCGTTGCAAAAAGAAGAGCGCCTTTTACAATTGTTTTGTTCTTATTTTACGAATGAATGTCAGTGGTGTCTTTAAGGAATTTCATGTCAAAGTGTTTAATACTGGAAAAGTAGAAATTCCTGGAGTACAAAATGATGAAACGTTTGAAATTATTCTTGGCGAAGTACTTACTATCTTACGCCCACACCTATCAGAGGACTTGGACTATAAAATCAATACAAATGAAACTGTATTAATTAACTCTAATTTTAACTGTGGTTATTTCATAAATAGAGAAGCATTGTATGACATATTAAAATACAAGTATAATATTCAAGCCATTTATGACCCATGTTCCTATCCAGGCATTCAATGCAAGTTTTATTACAAACAACAAGACAAATTGTCGGATGCGATTCAAATGGTGCAAAATAAAAATGACGAAGAGTGTCAAGAGGTGTCTTTTATGATTTTTAGAACTGGAAGTGTGTTGATTGTAGGAAAATGCGACGAAAATGTATTGATGGTTATTTATCATTATTTGAAAACGATTTTGAGTGACGAATATAAATATGTGTGTCAAAAAAATGTGATTGAACCTAACACCATCAAATATAAAATTAAAAAAAATAGAAGAAAAACAGTAATGATTCATGTAACCGCCGCCAACAACACCTTGTAATGAACAAACTACAATACACGTTATTATATATTATGTATTTGCATTAAAAATATCCAAAGGTTTTATATTTTCATATTTTTTATATAAATTAATATTATATATAAATTATTTATATAAGTATTTAAAGATTAATAAAATAAAATATTATAAATGTCGGATAAATCACAAAAGATTGACGCGCCTGCGAATCCTGCGAATAATTCTAATTACAGAATGCCTGCAGAAACCACTTTAAAGCATGCTGCAAAATTATCCATTGTGGATGATAAGCCTATTATGATGGATTATTGGACTGCTTCGTTGGATAAAAAGGCTTTGATTGGAGCAAGAGACAGTGGTGAGAAGCTTTTAGTAAAAAGTGAGGAAGAATATACGAGTGGAATTCAAAAGTTTTATAAATCCGGTACAGAATTTATTGTTATTACTGAAAATTCTATTTATATTGTGTCAAGTGATATTCCAACGCGAAAAATTACTTAAAGATAAAAATAAAATGATTTTATAATATGTATCTTATTACATACATGTTTATCATATTTTGATAATTAAGTAATTGTATAAAGAATGATGTAAATGGAGGTTCATTTACAACATTTACATATAAAAGAATACGAAAAAATAAATTATACAATGTAATTCAAGATTATCAAAAGAATGGAACAATATTTTATTCAAGTATAATGGAAAAAAATCCAACATATACGTCTTCTACTTCCTCCTTTGCTTCTGTTGCTTGTACTTTTTATATTTGCATTGCAGCTATTTCTTTTTTATAAATTAAATAACTACTATTTTTCTTTTTTTTGCTATGTAATCATTATATATTTACAGTTATAAAATATTTCAATATTTCTTTTTGCTTCTTCTCGAATACTTTTTTATACGTCTTTTACTTCCTCCTTTGTTTCCATTGCTTCCTTTGCTTCTATTGCTTCCTTTGCTTGTACTTTTTATATTTTTATCTTCTTGTTGCATTGCAGCTATTTCTTTTTTCATTCTTTTATATTGAATTTCATTGATTGTATTTCCAATACGTTCATCATGTTCTGCTAATTCTTTTGCTTTTTCAGAATCTACCCCATGTTCATATATTAGTTTGGATACTACTGTTGGGAGTTTAGTTTTTCCTATGGTAAATACTCCTTCTTTTGCAGTGTATATCATAGGTAACACATTATTTATATATTTTTTATAATTTTCTGCGGATGGTTTACGTTCATCTGTCATAAGGGTATTTCCTTCAAACATACTACTCATATTTGTCACATTGGATACATTCCACTTATTTAAAGGTTGATTAAAAGAAGTTGCATTTTTAAACATACTACTCATATTTGTCACATTGGATACATTCCAGTTATTTAAAGGTTGATTGAAAGAGGTTGCATAACAAAACATAAAAGCCATATCTGTCACATTCGATACATCCCACTTATTTAAAGGTTGATTGAAAGAGGTTGCATTTTCAAACATAAAAGCCATATCTGTCACATTGGATACATCCCAATTATTTAAAGGTTGATTGAAAGAAGTTGCATAACAAAACATAAATTTCATATCTGTGACATTGGATACATCCCACTTATTTAAAGGTTGATCAAAAGAGGTTGCATTTTGAAACATAAAAGCCATATTTGTGAGATTGGATACATTCCAGTTATTTAAAGTTTGATTGAAATAGGTTGCATTTTCAAACATACTACTCATATCTGTCACATTCGATACATCCCACTTATCTAAAGGTTGATTGAAAGAATGTGCATTTTCAAACATACGACTCATATCTGTAACACTCGATACATCCCAGACGTTCAATGATTGATTAAAAGAATTTGCATCTTCAAACATACTACTCATATCTGTCACATTTGATACATCCCACATATCTAAAGGTTGATTAAAAGAATTTGCATTTATAAACATAGCACACATATTTGTTACATTGGAAACGTCCCAATTAGAAATATCTTCATTAAAATGTTCCATGTTATAAAATAAGTATGACATATCTGTTACCCGACTTACATTCCAGTTTTTAATACGACCATATTTTTGTATGATAGATTGATTTTCATACCTTTTTACTAAATCGTGTATATTATCATCTGTAATCATTATATATTTAAAGAATATAAAATTAAATTCAATATTTCTTTTTGTTTTTATCCTTTGCTTCTATTGCTTTTATTACTTCCTTTACTTTTGTAATACATATTATAAAAACTATTTAAATCTTTACATTATTAATATATATTTAAATGGTTGAAACAAGTGTTAAAAAAAGAGGTAAACGCACAAAACAAAATGTAGAACAAGCAACCGAACCTGTACCAGTAGTAGAAGAACAGTCTCATAATGAGCCGTCACAAGAAAATATTGTGATGGTGTTTAATGAAACGAGTAATGACGCAGAAAAGGTAGAAAAGATACCAAAGAAGAGAGGTCGAAAGCCAAAAGGAGGAATTGTGTTGCATTCGATGGTTCCGTTGACTGCAAACACTGAAATCAAGAAAAACGTTATTTTACATTTAAAGTGTTTCTTGAAAGATTTGCAAACTACCAATTTGTTTGGTTCGAACTTGGAAGGGTTTGCATTTTCAAACAACACACTGATGTTCGGTGAAAATATAGAGCAAAAACCAGTTATTAAAACGGCAACGGAAATGATTTCACAGAATGGCGAATATGAATATGTAACAGAGGATGCAATAGATATGAAAGATGTGTGGAAAAAACTAAAAGTGTTAGAACACAACTTGCATATCAATACGGTAGAAAACAAAAAATCGGCTTGTTTTTGGGATACATGTGAATTTGACAATCCGCAAATTTATATTCCCAAATATCATATGAATGATACGTATCATGTATATGGCTGTTTTTGTAGTCCAGAGTGTGCAGTAGCGCATTTAATGGAAGAAAATATTGACAGTTCCGTCAAGTTTGAAAGATATCAATTGATAAACCACATTTATTCAAAGGTGTATAATTATACGAAGCCAATCAAGCCAGCACCGAATCCGTATTACATGTTGGAAAAATTTTATGGAAATTTAACCATTCAAGAATACAGGTCATTGTTGAAAAATGACCGTTTGTTTTTAGTGGTAGATAAGCCACTTACCCGTGTCATGCCAGAATTGCATGAAGACAATGATGATTTCATTATTAACAATAAAATTATTCCGTCTAATAACTATCAAGTCAAGAAGAGAATGCAACAAAAAAAGCCGGCCAAAGTAAATATATTGGGGGAGCGATTTGGACTCGTTCAACAAACTTAATGTGGTTGTGGTTGTGGTTGTTTGTTATCGTCTTGAGTGGATACTCGATTATTGTAGTCCCTCATGGCGGTGTTCAAACGGTTTCGAATTTGTTTATATATTTCTTGGTTGACAGAGGTAACTTTGTTGGTTGGTTTTTCTTTAATTCCAACATAATCCTTGATTACATTTATTTCATTAAAATCAAATACTTGTAACTTTTCTAATGCAACTTCGCGCGAATAATCGGTTTGACGCATAATAATGCTAATTTTTTGGTCGATGCTGTCCATATACTATAAATAAATAAATTATTAAATCATATTAAACGAATAGTTATATACAGATGTATACCCATTATCTAAATGCAGCAAACCAAATTTAATACAAATGACCTCGTTGTTGAATTGACCGCCGTTCTCAATGACGGATTGCATAAAATTTTATCTGATTTCATGCATAGGTATACTTTGTTAGAAGAAACACATCAACTTATTATGCAACTGCCTTCTGTTAAACATGAAATCGAACATGCTCAACAGTCTTCTATTATTCATACCGTTGCTACCACCAATACAGATGAGACAATGAAACGTATTCAATTGTTAGAAGATAAGACGAATAAATTGTATTCAATGGTTGAAGAATTTATCCAGACGATTCAGTCTGTCCGTCCTGTTACCAAAGAGACTATTACTAGTCAACCAGTTGTCACACAGTTGGAAGAAAATGTAAAAATCTATTTTAGTGAACCTGTCGCACCTGTCAAAGAACAAATAGAAGAAGAACAAGTGGAAGTTGATGAAGAACAAGAAGAGGAGGAACAAGTGGAAGAAGAGGAACAAGTAGAAGAAGAGGAACAAGTTGATGAAGAACAAGAGGAACAAGTAGAAGAAGAGGAGGAAGAACAAGTAGAAGAAGAGGAACAAGTAGAAGAGGAGGAAGAACAAGTAGAAGAAGAGGAACAAGTAGAAGAGGAGGAAGAACAAGTAGAAGAAGAGGAACAAGTAGAAGAAGATGAAGAAGAGGTTAGTATTGAAACGGAGACAAAGGAGGTTCCAGAGAAGGAGGAAGAAGAGGAAGAGTTATTTGAGATTGAAATTGATGGGACCACGTATTGTACCAACGATGAGGAAAATGGTACGATTTGGGAGTTGAGTGATGAGGGGGAACAAGGAAAGGTGGTGGGATATTTGAGGGACGGTGAGGTGTATTTTGAAAATCAATAAAAAATCAATAATATAAAAAGTTGATAAAGAATATTCGCGTATGTATGTATATACATTGAATAGATGTCGTATTTACATTTATGTGCACGTATTGACAAACTGCCAGATGATATAATATTATATTTGAATAAAGAATATAATATTGTAAAAGTGAACAATTATTATGTGTGTGTTTCCAAATTAAAATCAACGGATGAAAGGTATAAAGTATTACATACATTATTGACAACACCTTCGGAAAATCTAAAATACAAACGAAAAATATTGATTATCGACAATCGAATTATATATTTAATCAGAGAACAAAGAGATTATCTACATTTTTATAAATGGGTGTATTTGAACAATGGTGATATCATTTACCAGAGTGATATATACTACGATTCAAAACAAATATGTGTGTTTCCTTTTCATACATACAAAGGTATTCCTTTGCATTCATAAAATATATTCAAATACTTGTCGAAAAGGGAGGTGTTTCTTTAAGTAGGTTTAAGCATATATTCTATTGGGCCGGCCGGAGGCCGGAAGGCCGTTTCTTTAAATAGTCAATTTCAAATAATAT
>Ga0255182_1001649_pt1 | contig 11198 bp, 11 predicted proteins | sample Atl_UVDOM_RepA_8_FD_188420 | JGI IMG/M metagenome (GOLD analysis project Ga0255182, IMG submission 188420) | Freshwater microbial communities from Altamaha River, Georgia, United States - Atl_UVDOM_RepA_8d | ecosystem: Environmental > Aquatic > Freshwater > River | place: USA: Georgia... | reverse complement strand
TCAAGCATGTCCATAGCCGAAATACGGAAGATGAGGACGAAATCGGGTCCGACCGCGGCGCGGGTACGGCGCATTACCTCGATCGGGAAACGCATCCGGTTTTCCCAGCTGCCCCCCCATTTGTCAGTACGCTGGTTGGTCTTTTCGACAAGGAATGTCGAAATCAGATAGCCAGCCGATCCGATCACCTCGACCCCGTCATAGCCAGCCTCCTTGGCAAGCGCGGCGCAACGGGCGAAGGCAGCAATCTGCTCTTCGATGCCTGCCTCATCAAGTTCGCGCGGGGCAAAACGCCCAATGCGTGATTTGACCGGCGAGGGCGCGACGCAATCGGGCGTGCCAGCAAGCGGTCCGGTGTGCAGTATCTGCATACAGATCTTCACATCCGGATCGGCGGCGTGGACCGCCTCGGTTACCTGCTTATGCAGCGCGACATCTTGCGGCGTGATCAGCTTGGCGCCCATGCCCGCAGTTTCGTGCGGGCCGATACCGCCGGTGATGATCATCCCCACCCCGCCTTTGACGCGCTCCACGAAATAGGCCGCGAGGCGAGGCCCGGCATCGGGCAAGTCCTCAAGCCCGGTGTGCATCGACCCCATCAGGATCCGGTTCTTGATTGTCGTGTTGCCGATTTTCAGCGGCGAAAAGACATGGGGGTAGCGAGCGTGGGTCATGGCTTGATCCTGCTAATTGGCTTATTCGGGTGTGTATTCGGGTTTGCGCTTCTCAAGGAAGGCACGCATCCCTTCGGCAAAATTCTTGCTGCCGGCGGTCATCAACTGATTGCGGTTTTCGATCGCCATTGCAGCCTCCAGACTGCCGGCATCGATCGCCATGTTGAGGCCTTCCTTGGTCATGCGCAGTCCCATGGGCGATGCGTTGAGCAAGTCATCGACCCAAGGCTGGGCTGCAGCCTCCAACTGGTCATCGGGAACAACCTCTGCCACCAGCCCGACGGCCAGCGCCCGCTGCGCCTGAATGAAGCGGCCGGTGAGCATCAGTTCGGATGCAATCGACGCACCAACCAGACGCGGCAGGAAATAGCTGACGCCCATGTCGCAGGAGGAAAGACCGATGCGGATGAAAGCCGCATTCATCCGTGCGCTTTCGCCAGCAATGCGGATGTCGGAGGCGAGCGCGAAAGCAAAACCACCGCCGCAGGCCGGGCCATGGACGAGCGAGACGATCGGCTGCGGGCAACGCCGCATTTTGATATACACATCAGCGAGCCAGCCCTGGAAACCGAAGCCGCCGCCAAAGGGAATGGCGCCGGGTTCGCGCCCGCTATTTTCCTTGATGTCGAGCCCCGCGCAATAGGCCTTGCCCGCACCCCGCATCACGACCACGCGCACACTGCGATCGTGATAGAGCTTTCCGAAATAATCGTTGAGTTCGCCGACCATGTCGGCCGAGATCGAATTGAGCGCCTCTGGCCGGTTGAGCGTCAACCAATCCACCTGCCCGCGCTTCTCGACGATTAATGTCTTATAGCCTTCCGACATGCCTCGCTCTCCCATGCTAAACACTGTTTAGCACTTGCCTAACGAACGGTGTTTATTATGGCAAGGGCTATGGCGGTGCTTCTCACAGACGAACAGGTTCACGATGTGCGTGCGCGAATCCGCGAGGTCGCAGAGCGCCAGATCGCTGCGCACGGCATTGCCGCATTGTCGCTCCGCTCGATCGCGACCGAGCTGGGTTGGACGGCAGCTTCGCTCTATCGCTACTTCGCCAGCAAGGCCGAGCTGCTCGATGCCTTGCGTGCAGCGGCGCATAACCGCTTTTCGGAACGGATCGAGGCTGCGCATGATAGTACCGACGATCTTTGGGAGCGTTCGCGTGCTATCGGCGATGCTTATATCGATTTTGCGATGCAGGAACCTGCAGCCTATCAGGTGATGTTCGACTACGAGCAAGAAGAGGGCGAGAAATCGGAGGAGCTGCGCGCCGCCGAACGGCGATCGCACCTGACGCTGACCACCTATGTCCGCGAAATGGCGGATGCAGGTTTGCTCGAAGGGGATCCCGACATGATCGCCCATGCCTATTGGGCAACGATCCACGGACTTATCGTATTGCGCATGGCGGGCAAGCTTGACGCATCACCCGGATTCGATGCGCTGCGCCATGCGGCGATGCGGCTCATCACACGCGGGGCGCGGCCCGAAATCAGATAATTCCGGTGGACCGCGACTCCGCTATCCTGCTTTGCGGCGAAGGAAAGCGTGGTAGCTAAAGGATGAAGTGGTCACCTGCGGCGCGAATGGTGATGTCCCCCACCGAAACACCCCATGGCTGGTCAATGGCGTGCAATACCGCATCGGCAATATGTTCGGGTGCCAGGCTGGCATAATCGATATTCTCGGGATCAAGCCTCTCTGCCGGGAAACTCCCATCCTGCATCTTTGACGACATATCGAGGAATTCCGGCATATTGGCGCCAAGGATTCCGACGACCGCCGCCGGATTGATTACGGTGCCACCCAATCTGGTCGCTGGTACGCCAGTGGGTTTCACTGTTGTGACCTTGATCTTACCGCGGCTTTCGAGGCGCAGGCTTTCGGACAAGACGTTCACCGCCGCTTTCGAAGCACCATAGACGGCGGCACCAGCAACGGGGAAATTGCCATAGATCGAGGAGATGTTGATCACCTGCCCGCGCCCGGCCGCAATCATAGGGTCGTAGGCGGCGACCATGCCGTTGAGCACGCCCTTTATATTGATGTCGATGCACCGCTCCCAAGCCGAATAGGCGGCATCATGATCGGCAAAGAAAGCAAGCGGCATGATCCCGGCATTGTTGATCATGACATCGATTTTACCATGCTTGTCCATCGCTGCCGCAACCAGAGCTTTGACCTGCGCCAGTTGCGTCACATCGGTCTGCACCGCCTGCGCTTGCCCGCCCTGACCGCGAATTTCGGCTGCTACGGCTTCGGCGCCTGCGATATCGATATCACCCAATGTGAGCGCTGCTCCTCGCGCTGCCGCTTTATGCGCGACAAGTCTGCCAAAGCCCCCGCTTGCGCCAGTAATAATGATCGATTTGCCTGCAACATGGTCGGCCATGAATATCCACTCCTCCAAAACCGATTTCGACGCTAGTCAGGCGCCTGCATCGCGTCCAGCGCATTTGCGCTACTCGCACTTTTAGAAAAAGTTCTCAGGCTTTCAGTGCGACCCAGATCATTGCGGCAGCAACCAGCCAAGGGCCGAAAGGCAGCGGATCCGACGCCTGCCTTTTCCCGGAAAGAAGGAGCCCGCCATAAACCGCCACCACCAGAAACGAAGCCATGCATAGCGACAACAGCGCAGGGATCGGACCGAACCAAGCGCCGAACACTGCAACCAGTTTCAGGTCACCCCCTCCGACACTGCCATCGCGCCCCATCAGCAGTTTCACGACACCAATAGACCAAGGGAGCAAATAGCCCACAACCGCGCCAATCACAGCTTGGTCAAGCGCGGATATTTGGGTCGCCGGATGGAGTTGGGCCAACAGGCCGAGCCATAGCAATGGTTGTGTTATCGCATCAGGCAACAACTGAGTTCGCCAATCGGCAAGCGCCAGTGAAATCAAAGCCGATGCGAGCAGGAGAAGCAGCGCAGATTGCGGGTTCCAGCCACCGCGAAAGACAATCCATGTCGATACCAGCGTCGTAACTGCGACGAACAATGCAATTTGCCATTTGCTGGACATGAATTCTTGCCGGATGCGCTGCGCCGAGACAGTTTGCGATGTCGGCACCGAACTCCCCTGTGCCCGAGCAAGCCACGCCGCCTCCTCTTGCTCGATCGCCATGGGGAGCCATAGCGCCAGCCAGACCCCCACGAAGCCCAACGCTATTCCGGCAAGCGCCGCGCCAATCAGCGCCAAGGTGGGTTCTCCGAAAACACCTCGCTCAATTTGATGATCGCCGGGCCAAGGATCACGATCATCAAAGCCGGGAAAATCAGGAAGACCAGCGGCATCAGCATCTTGGTTGGGATTTTGGCAGCGGTCTCTTCCGCGCGTTGCATGCGGCGGATGCGCATTGTTTCAGACTGAATGCGCAATGCCTCTGCGATACCGGTGCCAAAGCGATCGGCCTGGATCATCATAGATGCAAGGTTCGACAGATCATCAAGTTTCACGCGCAATGAAAGATTGCGAAGCGCATCTGAACGTCCCGCGCCGGCCCGGATTTCGAGCGTCACCAGATGGAATTCAGAGGCGACCATCGGGCTAGTCCGTGCCACTTCTTGTGAGACACGGCTCAGTGCTTGATCGAGGCTCAGGCCGGATTCGGTGCAAATCACCAACAAGTCGATCACATCGGGCAACAACGACCGCATTTCGTTTACGCGCGATTCGGTGCGATGGCGGAGGTAATATTCGGGCAAGTAATATCCCATCGCCGCCAGAACGACGACGATGGAGAAAACCAGGAACATTGGTGTGTCGGGGCGCAACAGCAGCAGGACACCGCCGAAAAGGAAAGGCAGAATGGCGGTCAGGATCGTCTTTAACGCATAATATTGGACGGGCGATTCCGGATCCGACAAACCGGCCTGCAGGAATTTGAGACGAACTGCATCATCCTGCCACCCCTCTTTGGGTACGGTCAGGTGCGACAATGACATAAGTACTTTTCTCAGGCGTTTACTCGACCTCTGGTTTTGCGTCGGTTCGTCATTGACTGGCAGGCCTCGGTCCCCGCGGGTCACGGCATCATGCAGGCTGCGGTTGACGCGGCTTTCGAAGTAGAAACGAACAAGGCCGATGACAAACATGCTGACGGCCAAGAAGGCCAACAGCGCAATGGCGATCGCCGATACATCTGCATTCGATGTCATGGTTCAAACCTTGATCTGAGCAATTTTCCACATCCAGGCGAAGCCCAGACCCATCATGGTGGCTCCGATGGCGACCCATCGGTGTCCGGTAGGCGTTGACCACAGCGCCCCCATGTAAACCGGGTTCAGCAAGGTCAAGATTCCCGCCAATGCAAATGGCATGACCCCCAGCAGAATGCCGGCGAATTTGCCTTCAGCCGACAGAGTACGAACCTTCCCTTGCAGTTTCAGCCGTTCGCGTACGGTGTTGGAAAGGCTACGGAGGAGATCGGACAGATTGCCTCCCGTCTCACGCTGGATCAGCACGCCCACCACAAAGAAACTGAGGTCAGGACTGTCGATACGGTCGGGCATTTTGGACAGGGCGTCCTGGAACGAGTTACCGAAATTGATTTCTTCAAAGGCCAAGCTGAACTCTTCCGAAATCGGTGCCGACATTTCCTCTCCGACAATCTGGAAGGCTGTGGTCAGCCCGTGGCCGGCCCGCAATGCCCGCGACATGAAATCAAGCGCATCGGGCAGTTGGACCTCGAACATCCGACGTCGCTTTTCCGCCTTGATGCCAAGGTTCACCAAAGGAATCGAACCGGCCATGCCGGCGAGCAACAACGCGACAAAGGTCGATCCGGTGATGATCCAGCCGAGACAGAAAACGGACAAAATGATGACCAAGATGAGCTGGACCAGTTGGTCGACGGAACGCTTGCTGGCAGAGCGCTCGATCAGCCGCTTCAACCGTTCGTTGAATGAAAAGCGACTGATAATGCTCGCGAACAAGCCCAGCTGCTGCGGCCCCGACCAGCCCAAATTCGCAGGCTCCTCGGGCTTGCGCATATCCGCAAAGGCGGCGAGTTTGCGCCGCATGGTCGCGGTTTGCCTGCCGCTATAGGGGGATATGATCCGCTGGATGCTGAGGGCAAAAGCAGCAACCGATGCAGCAGCGACCAACATCGCGAAAATGATGACCCAGTCCATATCAGTAGCTCGCGTCGTCGATATGCGGATCGAACATGGCGGGATCTAGATGGATGCCATGCTTTTCAATCTCGTCGGCAAATTTGGGACGCACCCCTGTCGGCTTGAATCGGCCGATCACCTTGCCGTTTGCATCGGTGGTCTTGATTTCGAAGGTGAAAATGTCCTGCATGGTGATGACATCACCTTCCATGCCGGTGATTTCAGAAATCGAAATCACCTTGCGGCTGCCATCGGAAATGCGCGCAGTCTGAACAATCACGTCGACTGCCGAAACGATCTGCTGACGCAACGCCTTCATCGGCAGTTGCACGCCCGACATGCTCACAAGATTTTCAAGGCGCCCCAATGTGTCGCGTGCGGTATTGGCGTGGATGGTGGTCAGCGAACCGCTGTGGCCGGTGTTCATCGCCTGCAACATGTCGATCACCTCGCCGCCGCGAACTTCGCCCACGACGATGCGGTCAGGCCGCATTCGCAGGCTGTTGCGAACCAGCGCACGCATGCTGATCGCGCCCTTGTCCTCAATGTTGGGCGGGCGGCTTTCGAGCCGAACGACGTGAATCTGCTGCAACTGAAGCTCGGCCGTATCTTCCAGTGTGACGATGCGTTCGTTTTCGGGAATGAAGCCCGAGAGGATGTTGAGCAGCGTCGTCTTGCCCGAGCCCGTACCCCCAGCCACGATGATGTTCGCCTTAGCTTTCACAAATCCGGACAGAAGCTGCGCCATCGCAGGCGTCATCGCTTCCTTGGCGATAAGGTCTTCAATCTTCAAAGGGACGGTCGCAAACCGGCGGATCGTTACCGAAGGTCCGTCGAGCGCCAGCGGCGCTATGATGGCGTTGACGCGCGAACCATCGGGCAATCGCGCATCTGCCATCGGGCTGGCTTCGTCGATGCGCCGCCCCACGCGAGATACGATCCGGTCAATTATCTTCAACAGGTGCGCATCATCGTCGAACTGGATGTCGGTCAGTTCCACACGACCCCGGCGTTCGATGAACACGCGGCGCGGGCCGTTGACCATGATTTCGCTGACACTGGGATCCGCAAGCAGTGGTTCTAGAGGACCGAGCCCGAGGATTTCATTCTGCAGGTCCCGAACCAGCCGGTCATGTTCGACTTCGTTGAGCGGTAACGCCTCTTCCTCGATCAAGTCGATGGCAGCGATTTTCAGATGGTCTTTGAGCCTATCGGGTGGAATGGACTCCACTTCCCGCAAGTTCAAGCGAGACAACAGTTGCTGGTGCAGCCGCGTCTTGATTTCGAAGTATACGGCGGTTTCGATCCCCTTTGGAGAATCGGTGCGCGAAGTCCCTTCGGACTTTGCCGAAACCGGAAGAATTCTGCGGTCGCCCGGCGCGGGCCCGTTCCACTTGGCTAGTTGGTCCCGAAGATTCGCCATAGCTTCTTACCTTTGATTTCACTGCCTGACAGTCCGGCAACCCATTTCTGGATGGCCTTGGCGAAGGGGGATTTGGGCGCGATTTCGATTACCGGCTCATTCTCGACGAGCGCTATCGCCACGTGCTGACCTGCATCCGGGATTTCATATCGGATCGCGTGGCCAATCGCCTTTTCATATTCGTGAAGCGAAACCGGCTTCCGGATCCCGAACGCGTTTGAAACAACCACCAGTTTCTCATCTGGAAAATCCAGGTCAGCCAAAAGCCGGATCGTCTGGCTGGTGCGGCGCGCGCTGGGCAGATCGGGTCGCGAGACGAGCACGAGTTGATCGAGCGTTTCGATCATCGGCAAACCAAACTGGTCGATCGAATCCCCCAGATCGAAGACGATATAGTCATAAAACTCGTCGATCTTGGCCAAGAGCTTGACCACGTCCGCCGGAGCAATCTGCAGTACCCGCTCCATCGTTGTCGGCGATGGAATAAGGTCCAGATTGCCCGCCACATGATGCACCATGGCATCGAGCAGCGCCTTATCGATGCGTTCCACTTGCTGCACGAAGTCGGACAAGTCGTTTTCGGCAGGTTCCGGGATCAGATATATGTCGATGTCGCCAAACGGGATCGACAGGTCGACGATCAGGACCTTGCCACCCGTGTCGCGGGCCAATTGCGATGCAAAGTTGGAGAGGAGGAAGGTTGAACCGGTTCCACCTTTGGCCGCAAGGAAGGCAATGCGCTTTGCATGGTCCAAATGCACATCCCCACCGCTGATCCGGTTCGATTGCGCAATGCGGGTGAGGATTGCCACAAGCGCTTCGGCATCGTCCTCCATCAAGATATCGATGATGCCCGCACGCATCAGTTCGACCAGAAACTGCGGCGACGGAGAGGCAATGCACGGGACGGCAAGCGTACGCCGTGAGGTTTTTGCAATCTGGGCAACAACATCGCGGAGTGATGCTTCATCATAGTTCAGCACCACGACATCCGGGAGGATCGAGGCGAGCTGCGCTGGCAGCTCCTCAGCCGAAGCGACAAGGCTGGTTGTCCGATAACCGGCCAAGCCAGCGAAAGCATCGGGCAGGGTCCAAGCTGCAGGAGATGCAAATGCAATATGCATTACGCGCACTCCCTCGCAAAGACAGCGAACGCTGTTGGTCGTGTCAGGTCAATTGCAACTGGCATTGGTTTCTTCCTTGATGACATTGCGCATCGCCTCTCGAGGAGCGTTGACGCGGAATTCTGGTATCGGCGCGACGCTGCTCACACCGGGGATTGAAAGCTGAGGCTGCAGGCCTTGAAGCTTTGCCTCGACGAAGGTGCAGCTCTCATTGTTGCATCCGGCGGGGTAATAAGTGAGCACCAGCCAGTCCGTTCGGGCACCGAGTTCGATTTGGCCCGATGCCCGGATCAACCGCTCAACCCGGCTTCTGATCCGACCTTCCTGCACCGGTCCCTTGTCACAAATGCTGGCAAGCCGCGCGGCGATACGTGTTGCTTCGCTCGCTGTTGCCCATGAAAACATGTAACGCGAAAATTCGATTACACCGATCAGAACGGTCCAGAAAATCATGAAGGACAGCGCGAACTCGATCAGAACCGCGCCTCTTTGGCTGGATGCAGACCGCATCATAGCGCCTGCCTCATCGTCACTCGGATCGGGGAAAAAGTAATCGCAACGCGGTCGCCGATCATGCCGCTGACAAGCGTGCCCGTAACCAAAGGATGTTCGTAGTTCGAGATTTGAACCGTCACCAAATTGACGACAACCGGGCTGGATGCCGAACCGGCAGCTTGGGCCCGATGGGTCGCAGGCGCATTGCTCGCATCCTGGATGACGACCGTTGCGTCCGAAAAGCCGCGTCTGATTGGAGTGCCGCCGCAGGGAGCACCGCTTTCGATACCGTTGATCGCAAGGCATCTTGCCTGCTCGTGCCCCTCACCTGGGGCTTTAGTCGAAAGATATCGGGTTGCGATGCGTGCCTGATTGACCACAGACCGATATTCGGAAAGCGCGCTGGCAAATTCGAGCGTGCACAGGCTGAGCCCAATCAGGATCGGCAGAATGACGGCAAGCTCGACCAGCACGCTTCCCGACTGCGCAGCGCGCGGCGTGCGGTTTGCGATCCTGATGCGGCGCGCCATCATTGCACGATCACCGGAACCAACGGCCCCATCGCTCCGCTACCGCCTGCCACTCCACTTGCGCGGCATGGGCTGGCCGGATCATCTGCGCGTGCCACAATTTCGATTTCAGCGTTCTGGCTCGATGTCTTTACCGCCAGCATCAGGACGCAGGCCCAGCCGGAAATCGGTTTGCTGCTTTTGCCGCAGGCATTCGATCCGCATTCGACGACCGGCATAATCGACAGCCGACGATAGGGTGCGCCATGAGTTCGGTTCACGTCGGGAATGACGGTGTAGCCAGGGAGATTGAGCTGGTTGGGCGTTCGGGCGGGAACTCGGACTGAGAGATAATCCTCAATCCATCCCTTGGCGGGGCTACTGCCCCCACGATAGCCATAGCCTGTGAGATCAGGTACGGCTTCTGTCGGGTTCAACCCATTCGATTTGTAGGCGCCAAAACGTGCATTCCATGCATCGTCCAACGAGGCGACGACGCCCGTCTGTATGCCGATACAACGGCCCGTTGATGTTCGGACGCCGCACGTGCCACCACCAGCCAAGGCGTCGGCATAGGGTTTAAGACCGGGCACGGGTGTTGTATTGATAACATCTGCCCAGGTGAAAAATCCGCTCGACGAGGTGGCACCAAGCACGGCTTTCTCGCCAACCTTGTACCCAAATATGTTGCCCGTACCGCCTTTGTTGCCCGCGCACAGCGCCATCGGCAGTGAACATACGGTTTGCGCAGGCGCAGCCGCTGCGGTCGCAGATGCAGCCAGATCGACATCGCCCACCCCCAGCACCGACATCAGATAAGCCGAAATTCCGGTCAGTTGCGCACGGCAACGGACATAGCTGGCATTAGCCCCCGATATGCTGGTGGCAGGCACGAAATTGCCGCGCAATGTGCTGCTGAATGTTACGCCGCTTTCGGGAATGGCGACAGCGGCGCTTTGCAGGTTGGCGCTGTTTTTAGCAGCAACAAAACGCCCAATGGCTGTCGCACGGGTGGCAGCATCAGAACCGCCATTCAATTCCAGCGCACCCGCAAGCGCACAGGAATCAACCGCCGACTGAAGCTCGTCATGAATTATGTAAACACGCGCAGTATCGATCGCCAGCCCGACAAATCCGATGAGCACGAATATGGCGAGGGCTGTGAATATGCTGAGCGCGCCGCGCTGTTTACTTTTGGAACCAGATCCCCTGCGGGCCATTATTCGCCGTGCTGCACCTTCCCGTGCAGCCAAAGATCACTACGCGAAGGATTGGTTACATCGTCGGTAGGCAATTTCGGTGCGGTTTCCGATCCGTCCACGAGCACTGCGCGGATCACGACCACCAACTCAGTCTTGTCCTCAGCGAAATCATGGCTGCGGAACAGGCTGCCCAGAATGGGAATGTCGCCGAGTATGGGGAAGCGCTTCACAGTCGCGCCTGATGTGTTCTTCAGCAGGCCCCCGATGGCAAGGCTTTGCCCGTTGCGCAATTGCACGGTGGTCGACACCTGGCTGGTGGTAAATCGAGGCAGCAACGCACTCGTACCGCCGTTTGAATAAGCCAGCGGCTCTTTCGACAATTCGGAAACTTCCGGTGCAACCTTCAGGTTGATACGGCCATCCGCCAGCACCGTCGGGTGAAATTTCAAACCCACGCCATAGTCGCGTTCTTCCAGCGTAATGCCGTTCCTGTCCTGCGATACGGGGATCAGGATTTTGCCGCCAACGTTGAAGCTCGCGTCTTCGCCGCTCATTGCAACGATATTTGGCTCGGCAAGAATCCGGATGGTTCCGTTGCGCTGCTCCGCATCTAGATTGAGGCCGAAGCGATTGCTGCCGCTGGTGTAATCAA
>Ga0255182_1001646_pt1 | contig 11201 bp, 6 predicted proteins | sample Atl_UVDOM_RepA_8_FD_188420 | JGI IMG/M metagenome (GOLD analysis project Ga0255182, IMG submission 188420) | Freshwater microbial communities from Altamaha River, Georgia, United States - Atl_UVDOM_RepA_8d | ecosystem: Environmental > Aquatic > Freshwater > River | place: USA: Georgia | collected... | reverse complement strand
GTTTCGCATGACCGCCCCACACTCGTCCCGACGCTCGTTTCTGGGTGGTTCCCTGGGGACAATGGCCGCGCTGGCCGGCGTGGGACAGACCGGTTCGGGTCTGGCGCGGGCTGATGAGCCGCAGGTCATCGGCGGAACACCTTCCCGCCGTATCCGCCGCCCGCGGGCCACCTCGGGAGATCGCGTCGTCGAACCCGCGTGGAATGAACGCCTCACCGTTACGGTCGGCCCGCGCGAGGCCGACATCGTCGGCACCTCGCACAAAGCGCTCCAGGCCGCCATCAATTACGTCGCCGGACTCGGCGGAGGAACGGTTCAGATTCTTCCTGGCCAATACCTGCTGCGGGGCTCCCTCTGGATGAAATCCAACGTCCGGCTTTTGGGCTCGGGACTCGATGCCGTGCTGAAGAAGCATCCCTCCCATCACACCAAACTGGCCATCGACAGCGATTGGTACGACCAGGAAATCACCCTGGAGGATGCCGCCGGGTTTGCGGTGGGAGACAGCGTTTTGCTGCGGACCAAGAACCCCCACAACGGCGGGCAGGAAGTCGCCAAGCGGACTTTGGTCGCCCGCTCGGGGAACCGTTTTAAACTCGACAAGGCGCTCCGTCAGAATTACTGGCAGATGGGAGACTCCACCTGCTGGTCGCTCTTCCCCTTGGTCACCGGCGAAGAAATCGAAAACGTCACCATCGAGAACCTCTGTCTCGATGGAAACCGCGACAACAATGCCCATCTCGATGGCAACTACGGCGGCTGCCTGTTCTTCCAGGACTGCAACGACCTCGTCTTCCGCAAGGTCACCGCCCGCAACAATCATGGGGATGGCATCAGTTGGCAGATCTGCCATGACACGCTCGTTGAAGATTGTCACAGCCATGACAATGCCGACCTCGGCCTGCACCCCGGCTCGGGTTCACAACGCCCGGTGATCCGCAACAACCGCATTGAGCGCAACCGCATCGGAATCTTCTTCTGCTGGGGGGTGCAGTACGGTCTGGCCGAGAACAACCAGCTCGACGGCAACACCTACAGTGTTTCCCTGGGGCATCGAGATACCGACAATATCGTCCGCAACAACACCATCAAAAACAGCGGTGAAGTCGCGGTTCTCTTCCGTCCCGAACGGGGCCCTGCGTTTTGCGCCCACCGGAACCTCATTGAGGGGAACACCTGCATCAATTCGGGCCCGGCCAACGCTGCCGCGATCGATGTGCAGGGGGGAACCGAACTGGTCACCATCCGGGGGAATCGCATCCAGGAAACCCGCGGGGCCGAGCAGCGGGTCGGCATTCGTCTGGGGAAAGAGACAAAAGACATCACCCTGGCCGAGAACACCATTGAAGGGTTTTCCCAGACCATCGTGCAGGTGTCATAAGCCCCCTGCCCCGCAGTGGCCCGGGGGGCGGTTCTTCCCGTACACTCACTACGTCGGCCATTCCGGTTGCCAAGGGCACACCCCAGGTGTCCCGGTGCGAATCGGTGGTCCCTGCAAAAAGCCACTGGCGCCGGGTGTGTTGATGTCGTTGCGACAACTGCTGTCTGCTGTTTCATCCGTCTGTGTGGCGGTGTGTGGATTCGCCACGACTCTGTCGGCGGCCGAACCCCAGGATCTGGAATTCTTCGAGCAGAAGATTCGGCCGGTCCTGGTGCAGCATTGCTACTCGTGCCACTCGGCAGACGCGGCCGAGAAGGGCAAACTGCGGGGCGAACTCGCCCTCGACACCCGGGCTGCGGTTGCCAAAGGAGGCGAAACCGGTCCGCTGGTCGTTCCCGGCAAGCCCAACGAGAGCCTGCTGCTGAAGGCGTTGCAATACGACGGGTTGGAGATGCCCCCCAGCGGCAAGCTGCCTGAGGCCGTGATTGCCGACTTCCGACGCTGGATTGAGCTCGGTCTTCCCGATCCCCGCGAAGGGACTCCCACAGCCGGCAAGAAACGGGAAATCAACCTGGCCGAAGGACGACAGTTCTGGTCGTTTCAACCCCTGGCCGACGTTGCTGTTCCCGAGGTGACACAGTCGGCGTGGGTGAAGACTCCGATCGACCGTTTCATTCTGCATCGGCTCGAATCGCAGAAACTGACTCCCAGTTCCCCCGCATCGCGTGAGAAGCTGCTGCGCCGACTGACCTATGACCTGGTCGGGCTTCCCCCCACCCCCGAACAGGCGGCTGCGTTCCTCAATGACAATTCGCCCGGCGCGGTCGACACGCTGGTCGACTCATTGCTGCAGAGCCAGCATTATGGTGAACGATGGGGCCGACACTGGCTCGACTCCGTCCGGTTCGCCGAGAGTGGCGGCTATGAATTCGACGGGTTCCGGCCCGGAGCCTACCACTACCGCGACTGGGTCATTCGGGCCCTGAACCAGGATCTCCCCTTCGACCAGTTTGTGAAGATGCAGCTCGCGGGGGATGTGTTGCAACCGGGGTACCAGGGGGCCTCGGCCACCGGGTTCCTCATGGCGGGCCCCTTCCCCGGACAAATCACTGCCAAGACCGAGGAACGAATCCGTTACGACCAACTCGACGACATCATGATGACTGTCGGCGGGTCAATGCTGGGGATGACGCTTGGGTGTGCACGCTGCCATGACCACAAATACGATCCCCTCCCGCACAACGACTACTACGGGCTGGCAGCGTCGTTTGCCCGGGCCAGCCATGGCAGCCAGTTTCTCGATCCCGATCCCGCTGCCACCCAGCGGGCGATCGAACAACATGCGGCCGAACTGGTGAAGCTGCAGCAGGAGCGGACCGCCTACGCAAACACCACGCTGCCGGCCCGCTTCCAGGAGTGGCAGCAGAAGCAGTTTCCCCAGCTGACCGGTGAGCCGCGCTGGCAGGTGGGAGTTCCCCAGGCGGTCGAAACCGCCGACACCTGGCTGGTGACCGATGCCGATGGGGTGATCCGCTTCACCGGCCCGAATCGCCGGAACGCCGACACCTACACGGTGACCGTTTTTACGCACCAGAAGAACCTCACCGCTCTGCGGCTCGACGCCCTGACTGACAAATCGCTGCCGAACAAGGGCCCCGGGCTGGGGGGGGATGGCAGCTTTACGCTGGCGGAGTTCAAAGTGACGGCGAAGCCGCTCGACCCGGCCAGTACGGAAGCTGCAGTCACGCTCAAGCTCAAGCCGGCGCAGTTTGCCTTTGAAGAACAGCCGCATCCGTTCAAGAATACGGTCGATGACAATCCCGGCACCTTCTGGCGGGCAATCGGAGACAACGGGAAAGACAACGCGGGGATTTTCGAGATCGAGGGAGGCCTGCCAGGCTTTGCCTCGGGAACTCGACTGCAGTTCGAGCTGAAGTTTGCCAGCGATGGGTTGGGGCGATTTCGGCTGTCGTTCAGCACGGCCCCCGGTGCCCCCACCTGGGCGGGGGAAGTGCAGGGACAACACCTGGGGGAACTGCGGACGGTTCTCGCGGCCAACAACAACACCCTGCCCGAGTCACTGCGCGACCAGGCCGTGACCTGGCTCGCTCCGTTCGATCCCCCGACGGCCGATGTGCTGCGGAAGATCGAGCAGCACCTGCGTGCCAGGCCGCGTGCTCCGCTGACCGAGGTTTACACGACGGTGGCCGGTGGCCGCGATGTGTTTTTCCTGCGGCGCGGCGAAGTGGACGCCAAGGCCGGACAGGCCTCGCCCGCGTTTCTGCAGGTCCTGATGCGGAATGCCGACGGACCGGCGAAGTGGCTGCCCGCCCCGGCTGCCGGGCAACCGGCGACCGAACCACGGCTTGCCCTGGCGAACTGGATGACTGATGTCGATGACGGAGCCGGCCCCCTCCTGGCCCGGGTAATTGTCAACCGGCTGTGGCAGCATCACTTTGGACGGGGGCTGGTGGGAACACCGAATGACTTCGGTGCCCAGGGCGAGCGTCCTACGCATCCCGAGTTGCTCGACTGGCTGGCCCGCGAACTGATCCGCAACGGCTGGAAGCTCAAGCCTCTGCACAAGCTGATCGTGCAAAGTGCGGTTTATCAGCAGGGGAACGACGCCCCGGCAGCCAATCAGCAGACCGACCCACAAAACCGCCTGCTGTGGCATTATCGCCCGCGCCGCCTCGAGGCCGAGGTCATCCGCGACGCCATCCTGGCGATCGGCGGGAATCTCGACACGACGATGTATGGTCCGAGTTTTCTCGAAAACGTCCCCCGGCGGTCGGTCTATCTGCGGGTGAAGCGCAGTGAGCTGATTCCGTTTCTGACGATGTTCGACGCTCCGGAACCGACCCAGAGCATCGGCGAGCGGATCAGCACGACCGTCCCCACACAGGCTCTGGCCTTGATGAACTCCCCCTTTGTGAGGCAGCAGGCGCAACGGCTGGCCCAGCGGGTCCGGCCGAATGCCGAGGTTCCCCTGGCGGCGGCCATTGAGCAGGCCTACCGCATTACGATGGGGCGCCTTCCCACAGCCGCCGAGCGTGACCGAATGCAGTCCTTCATCGAATCCTCGGGAGGAAACGACCCGGGACGGACTGCGGCAGCCCTCGCCGAGTTCTGCCAGGTGCTGCTGTGCCTGAATGAGTTTGTGTATATCGATTAGCGCGACAGAAACGACGAGATCCCCCGGGGTGCCTCAAAACAGGGAGACCCCACCGGGCCGGTTTTCGTCCCGGACACTCACATCCCCGGCGATGGGAGCCGCCGGGACGCCGCAGTCTGCCGTTCCGACACGACTGCTTCCCACCGGTGGTGGTGCATGAGTTCGCGGGAACAACGCAACGCCTGAAAGGGCTGATTTCGGATGAACCGGACGGCACACCGCATTCAGTTGGAGTGTCCCATGGGACCGGGGACTTGCGGGCGATTTGGCCGTCGGGGGTGTCCCTGTTGATTTTGGTTCCCGCGCAGTCGTCACGGCGGTAGGATCGCGCCAGGACCGTTCCATGTTTTCCCTGCGGCCGGTTGCGAAAAACCGGCGAGGCAGAGTGCACCTCGGCGTATCGGCCGATGTGGTTCGGCCGGGGAGACCGGTCTGTTTGCCAATTCACACCGGAAAGAGCACAACATGGCCAAAGACGCGAGTTACACAAATGAAGAGGTTTACCAGATCGGCCAGGAACACCGCGCCATCATCTGGCTGATTCTGCTGCAGATCCTGGCGTTTCCAGTCGCCCGGGTTCTGGGCTCAGCGGCGAATACTCCAGCCACGGCATTCCTGGTTTTGCCGATCGGCCTGCTGCCGTTGATGATCAACATTGTGTCGCTGGTTTTCGTCTATCGCCTTGCCTCGTCGCTGAAGAACACCTCGGCCCTTGTCTTCCTGTGTCTCGGGCTGATCCCCTGCATCAGCCTGATCTCGCTGCTGGTGCTGAGTTCCCGGGCGCAGGCGGCTCTCAAGTCGCACGGGGTGGCTGTGGGATTGATGGGAGCGAGTCGCGCCGACCTCGAGCGACTGGTGGAAGACGACAACCATGATGAGTGAAATCGGGCTGTTGCCGACAGAGTGCGGGTCGGATTCGACGTTGCGATGACTGGTAGGTACCCAGGTGGAGAGCCGGCCGTCGGGGGCTTCAATGCCTCCGACGGCCGGTCGTTCAATGGGAAATGACGCGATGTCAATTCCTGGCAACAATCAGTTGCAATTACTTTGGGGCTCGAAGATTGATGCCTGACCGCTGGCAAGAGAAGCTGGAAGCACCTCAACAGACGGTCAGGCCACAAGCACAATTGGACGCCGGGTTGGTTCCGGAACAGCATCCTGGATCAGGGCAAAGACGCTGTTGGGAACATCTCCCTGGCCGAAGAACAGGTATTCGAAGGCCAATCTCAGGGTGCTTCCCTGACTCCAGCCAAAAACAACGTCGAGTGGAGCCCCAGTTTTGCTGATCTCGAGTGCAATCTGGGCGATTGTGTGCGGGACCGAAACAACATCGCGGGCCACAATGACGAACCTGTCCCCCTCCTGGCAGGCTGAAATCACAGGAGAATTGTGAAATTCGCTGGGATCTCCCGGGTGAACCTCAAGAAACACCATGGGAACCGCTTCGGGAATCCTGTGTCTCTTACGGACTTCCGATTCTTTTTCCGCCAGTGATCGACTGCCAGGGCGATGGGGGACAAGAACCCGAAAACTGTCATCCGAACAGAGGTCGGTCCAGAGCATTCGATCGGCCTCGCTCTCGAAGCGAAACTCCTTCAGTCGCAGCTCCCGGCTTCGCCAAATCCGCGAGACCAGGGAGATTCCCAGGACAAACGTGATGAAGATGGACGCGATAATGATCCCGTCGGGACGCTCGTAGATATTGGCGATCGTCGTGTAGATGAAGACGAAAGCGATGACTGCGAATACACTTCGCTGCATTCGCATCAGAATTGGAGTGCGTCCCCCTGTCTCTCGAATCTGGCGCGCCAAATCGGACCACGAACCAATGGCCGCACTTGTCATCAACACCAGGACGCCGGTGGCATACGCCCCGCCCTGTGCCGAGACGTCGGCCCGAAACACCCATGTCACGATCAGATTGATCAATGTGAACGCGATGATCAGTGGGCGGTACGCAGCAGCCCACTCGGGTGCCATTCCATATCGTGGCAGGTAATGCGGTACCATATTGAGCAGCCCTGCCATGGCGGATGCCCCGGCAAACCACAGGATGAGAATCGTTGAAATGTCATAAATCGTCCCAAAAACTGGCCCAAACAGCGGACTGATCGGGTGCGGACTCTCGCCGTGGGCGATGTAGGCCAGGGCACGATCGATTGCCTTCCCCTTGACCGGTTCGTGAACGAATTCGTTGGCGGGTATCAGCGTATTTGTGCCGGTCACGAGCGAGGACCCCATCAGTAACAATGACATGATCAGGGCGGCGGTGATCAGCAACATGCGTGTATGCCGGATCCGTCCTGATTCGTCGTCAGGATTGTCCGCTGTTCCACGCACCAGATGAATATGGAGAACACCTGTTTCAAACCCACTCATTCCCAGGGCCAGCTTCGGGAAGATCAGGCAGGCAATTCCAAGGGCCACCAGCGGACCGCGCCCTGAAAGTGGTGCGTGCGCGAGATGGTAGTCACCATTCGAAACTGCGGTCATCCACGTGCTGATCAAATCCGGATGCTGGATCAGAAACCAACAGCCGGCTGCCAGAATCACAGTTGTCAGTGTGATGTAAGTCACAACCAACACCGTGGCAAGCGTGACCACCTCTCCATATCCCTTGAGAAACATTGCTCCGAGCAACACCAGCAAGAAGATCGTGACCACCATCTGGCCTTGCAGCCATTCCGGCGCATGGGCTGCATACAGAGAATTGGAGATGAGGTGGGCCGATGCATCGGCGGCCGACAGCGTCTTTGTAATGACAAAATCAGTGGCTGCGAATCCCACGAGCACGAGGACAGCCAGTTTGGCCCCCCAACCGGAAAACATCCGCTCGATCATCCCCACCGAGCCCACACCATCCGGGGTCGCACCGGCCACATGGGAATAGACCGGCAATGCCCCAAACAGGGTGACCAGGACCAATACAAAGGTTGCGATGGGAGCCAGTGTTCCTGCTCCCTCGAACGCAATTGAAGGCTGGTATCCCAGAGTACTGAAATAGTCGACGCCACAGAGGCACATGATGAGCCCCCAGGCGTAATGATGAGACTGGGCATTCCGCCCTGAAACCGAATGTGACACCGTGGCACCTCCAGGCTCGGACAGAGGGCGCAGAGTCTCCTTGAGTTGCACGGTGAACGGAGATCACCAGTGAACCTCAGGGGACAAGCGCAGAATCTCCCTCCGTCATGACGACAAGGAGGCAGACTCCCACCTGGGGGCTGCGAAGTCCATGAAAGCCAATCACGTGAGCCGTGGCTCTCCATGTCTCCTGACAAGACGTCCTCGAACGCCTGCGAGGTTAGCTGACGGGCTCGGAACCGAAGATGTCCCGCTCGAGAAACTCGAGTTCGCCCCAAGGATTTGGGTCCCCCGCTCTGGTCTCCCAGACTCGGCGATTTGGCTTGTCGCTTCTATGAATCTATGCATCACCGCAACGAACTGCAATTCCGTCCGCAGTTCGCACCCATCGTTTCCCGGGCGCCCCAACAAAATCGGACGTCGGGATGACTCTCATCCCGACGTCCGATGACTCTCGATGTTCGCCTGGAAAGCGAACTACCGCTGCACTCGGGCCGTGCCCCCCTTGGCGAGCGCCTCGACCTCTGGCAGGCGGGCCATGGTGACGTCGCCGGGGAAGGTGGTCAGCAGGGCACCGTGGGCCCAGCCGAGGCGGAGGGCCTCTTCGGGAGTCTTGCCCGCCAGCAGGCCGTAGAACAGCCCCGCGGCAAACCCGTCCCCGCCACCAATGCGGTCGATGACGTCGAGTTCCATGGTCGGGCTGACGTAGCGCTTGCCGTCGAGCCACAGTACGGCCGCCCAGTCGTGGCGGTTGGTCGAGTGAACCTCGCGCAGCGTGGTGGCGACCAGCTTGATGTTGGGGAACTTTTCAATCGCCTGGTCGATCATCTGGAAGAAGCTGTCGGGATCGAGCTTCGACTTCTTCTTCGTGTCGACTTCGGGCCCCTTGATGCCGAGCCCTTTCTGCAGGTCTTCTTCATTCCCCACCAGGGCGTCGACCTGATCGACAATGGTGCGGATGACCTGCTGCCCCTTGGCGTCGCCCCCAATGGCCGCCCAGAGTTTGGCCCGGTAGTTGAGGTCGAACGAGTTGATCGCCCCCGCCGCCTTGGCTGCCTTCATCGCCTCGACAATCAGCGGGGCGGTGGTTTCGGAGAGGGCCGAGAAAATGCCCCCCGAGTGGAACCAGCGGACCCCCTTCGAGAAGATTCCCTTCCAGTCGAAGTCGCCCGGCTTGAGCATGCCACCGGCTTCGTTCGAGCGGTTGTAGAAGACGACGGGAGCCCGTACCCCCTGCCCCCGGTCGCTGTAGACGGTGGCGATGTTCGGGCCGCGCACGCCATCGTGCTTGAACCACTTGTAGAATGGGGTCACCCCCATCTCGCGCACCTTCGCCTGCACCATCTCGCCGATCGGGTAGTCAACCATCGCGGTCGCCACGCCGGTCTTCAGGCCAAAGCAGTCAGAGAGATTGGCCGCCACGTTGTACTCGCCGCCGGAGACGTGGATGTCGAGCGACTTCGCCTTGCGGAAGGGGATCACCCCGGGATCGAGCCGGTGCACCAGCGCTCCCAGCGAAAGGAAATCCAGCTCACAGGCATCCTGCCGAATCGACAAACCGCTCATGAAAACTCCCGAAGGAAAGAGGTGACAGGGGACCAGCCGTCGGGCCCCGCTTGCGCCGCGAATTGTAACTGCTGCGGGGTGGTTTTGCCCCCCTCCGCAGGCCCCCCCGACCAGTCACAGTTGGTCTCAGATGGTGACGGACGTAAACCCGCCGTCCACCACAATATTCTGCCCGGTGACAAATGACGAGGCGCGTTGCGAGGCCAGCCAGACCACGGCCCCGCCCAGTTCGTGTTTCTCGCCAAATCGCCCCATGGGAGTGTGCGAGAAGATCTGCTTGCCACGGGCGCTGGGGGTCACACCGTCGGGCTCGTAGAGCAACGACCGGTTTTGCTCGGCTGGAAAGAATCCAGGGCTGATCGCATTGACGCGAATTCCCTTCATGGCCCACTCCCGTGACAGGAATTGGGTGAGGTTGATCACCGCCGCCTTGGCCGCCGAGTAGGCAACCACGCGCGACAGCGGGAGAATGCCCGACAGCGAGGCGATGTTGATCACACTTCCCTGTTTCTGGGCGAGCATCGTTTCGCCGAACACCTGGCACGGCAACAGGACACCGGCGACCAGGTTGAGGTCAAAGACATCGCGCCACGCTTGCTGCGGCAACTGGCAGAAATCACTGCCGGGGGGAAGGGTCGCCTCGGGGCGGTTTCCCCCGGCCGCGTTGACCAGCACATGCACTCCGCCGGTTCGCGAGAGAATTGCCTGCCGGGCGGCCAGCAGCGAATCGCGGTCACCCGAGTCGGCCACCTGAAAAAAGCCCTGGCCACCAGCCCCCTGGATCTCAGCCACCCGGGCTTCGCCGCGACCGGCATGGCGCCCCAATACGGCGACTGTGGCACCTGCCTCCGCCAGGGCCTGGGCCATCGCCCCTCCAAGTACCCCGGTCCCCCCGATGACCACTGCCGTCTGTCCCGTCAAATCAAACAGATTCGTCGCCATCTCAATCTCCCTGTGTGTTGCCGGGATGAGGCCCCGAAAGAGAAGACCGACATCTGGTCCAGCTCTCCTGCCCCGGATTGCCGTTCTGTCACCTGGCGCCGCGGCACCACACCAACAGGCGATTCGCCCGCGAAGGCGAATCGCACTCAGCGCCGCAACTGCTCGAGGGCGCCCGCCGCCTGTGGATACTTCTCGGCATGCTGCTTCTCAAAATTGCGCGCGAAGGCATGAACCGAAATCGTGTATTCACCATGGCCGAAAACCGGCATTCTTGCCAGCGACTCGTCGGCCGAGAGATGGCGATACAGGATGTCGTACATGGCGAGAAACTTTGCCGTCCGGGTGACCCCGTGCTGGCAATGGACCAGCAGCGGATAGTTGTTGGGGTTCGCCAGGATTTCGACCAATCGGGCGACCTGCGGATCAGCCGGATCGATGGTGTTGGGCATCGTTGCGTCGTAAAGAATCGCCCCGGAACCCTCGACCGCAGCACGCTCGTCGATGCACCGCTGATGTCCCATTTCGTCGGGATTGCAGAGATTGACGATGGAGCGGATCTGGTACCGTGCGATCAACTCGGCGAAGGCATCCGCCTCCAGCCAGGCACTGCGGTAGACCAAACCCGGGTCATGGATCTCGAAATGATTGAACCGCTTATGGTTGCGGTACAATGCCAGCCCACCTCCGCCAGCACACAGCCCCAATCCCCCGAGCAACCACTGCCGCCGTGTCGTTCCCTGGTTCACTGCCAAATCCTTCCCTGGTCGCTAGAAATCCGACTGATCATCGAGCGCCACGTCCTCATAGAGCTTCTCGGGACGCCGCCAGTCATACTCGGTCTTGCCCCCGGCATCGCGCAGCCGCATCTGGTCAGGGCTGACCTCGAGAACCTCATAGTCGGCCCGATCACCATACAGCTTGCGAATCACCTCGAACTTCGAGGCGGGGCGCCCGGCCACGGTGCTCATCACGAGCCGCCCATCTTCAAAACCCCAGGCGAGATCGAATTCGAGCGTTTCGGCAAACAGCTTCTTGGCCACACCCGCCAACCGG
>Ga0255182_1001645_pt1 | contig 11204 bp, 8 predicted proteins | sample Atl_UVDOM_RepA_8_FD_188420 | JGI IMG/M metagenome (GOLD analysis project Ga0255182, IMG submission 188420) | Freshwater microbial communities from Altamaha River, Georgia, United States - Atl_UVDOM_RepA_8d | ecosystem: Environmental > Aquatic > Freshwater > River | place: USA: Georgia | collected... | reverse complement strand
TTGAGGCTTCCCGACTCGGCCGCAAAGCCCACGCAATAGGGGGGATTGGGCTGCTGCGCCACGCTCGCCAAGATATCGGGGTTCTCGATCCAGTTAATCTCTGTTAGTGATGCACCGGAATCTTTTTTTATCTTCGTATCTCCAACAGTGCTTGGTCGCCAGTCGGCAACTGCAGCCACTGCAATAAAACAATCTCTCCGCAGGTCTAAAAGTGCAGCCTTTACGGCGTCGTACATCTCTTGTGCAGTGGTCACATCCACTCGGTGGACTCCCGTTGGCGTTGTAAGGTGCACTGGTCCACTGATCAAGGTAACGGCCGCGCCTGCATCGGCAGCCGCCTGTGCAATGGCGAAGCCCATTTTTCCTGAGGAACGATTGGTAATACCACGAACCGGGTCGATGGGTTCAAATGTTGGCCCGGCCGTAATGAGGAGTTGCTTACCCTGGAGTACGCCACGGATATTTGGAGTGTTTGCGGCAAGCGGATGCTCGGAGTGGGGGCCAAACTGAGCAATGAGTTCGGCTAAGAGCGACTGTGGCTCTAGCATGCGACCATCACCAATCTCTCCGCAGGCCTGCGACCCAGTGTCAGGCCCTAGAAGGCGGATGCTGTCGTGACGGAGTTGTTCGATATTGCGTTGGGTCGCCGCGTTTTGCCACATCTGCCGGTTCATCGCCGGCGCGATGAACAAGGGAACCTCTCGGGCTAGGCAGAGCGTTGTTAAGAGGTCGTTGGCTTGGCCATTTGCGATACGGGCAATGAAGTCGGCACTTGCCGGGGCCACTAAAATGGCATCGCATTCCCGTGTCAAGTCAATGTGGGGCATCGCATTGGCTGGGCCACTCTGTGCAGGTGTTTCCCAGGCGCTGCAATAGACGGGTCTGCCCGATAAGGCTTGGAAGGTCAGCTGCGATACAAAACGTGTACCGCTCTCGGTCATCACGACCTGAATGGTTGCTCCTTCATCTTGGAGTCTGCGAATTAACTCGCAGGTTTTATAGGCGGCAATTCCGCCGGTGATCCCAATGACAAAATGACGGTGTTGTAGTTTCATCCTCGCCTCACCCGACGAATCTCATCTAAGATGAATAGGCCTGCTCCGACCATGATGAAGCTGTCTGCGAAATTGAAGGCAGGCCAGTGCCAGCCGGCGTAGTGCCAGTCGATAAAGTCAACCACATAGCCATAGCTCAGTCGGTCTATCGTATTACCGATTGCGCCTGAGATGATGAGTGTGGCCGCAAGGGAAAATAAGACCTGACCTGCATGCCGAATCATGAGAAAGGCGAGAACGGCCACCGCTAAAACGCCGAGTCCGACAAAAAACCAGCGCTGCCATCCACCCGCATCGGAAAGAAAACTGAATGCTGCACCGGTGTTGTGAACTCGCACGACATTAAACCAGCTCGTGAGGACTGACTGCTGTCCCAAGGCGTAGCTGTTTACGATGATAAGTTTTGATAGCTGATCAAGCCCAATGAGTAGGGCAGCCACCATCATCCAGCGGGCTGCCGACATACGACTGCGGGATTTAGGCGATGCCACGGTGTTCTCCGGTACCAAAGAGGTTAGTTACACAACGGCCGCAGAGATTTGGATGGCCTGCGTTGGCGCCCACATCGTTTCGGAGATGCCAGCAGCGATTACACTTTGGATGGCCTAGCGGCGCTACCGAGATCTCAACGGACTCTGGCTTAAGCGACGGATCGATCAACAAATGCGCCTCTGAGGTAATCAACACGAATTTCAAGCTATCTACCAGGCTTTCTAAGACCGCACCAATCGCTCTACCGGTGCGCAGTGTCACGGCTGCCTGGAGTGAAGATCCTATATGACCGGCCTCTCGTTCAACCTCGATTGACCGCATAACATCGGCCCGCACTTCGCGAATCGATTCCCACTTTGCGATGAGATCTTCTTCATTGGCAATCTCGGGCAGTCGGTAGGCCGGGTGCTCGAATATTGTTTCCTTTGGTGTCGGGGGCTCGCCTGCGGCCCGATGAAGACTGACCCATGCCTCATTGGCCGTAAACGATAGGAAGGGAGCGAGCATACGCAACATGGATTCGCTGATATGCCACAGGGCGGTCTGGGCGGCACGTCGCGCTGGCGCGTTAGCCGCGCTGGTGTAGAGCCTGTCTTTGAGAATATCCAAATAAAAGGCGCCCAGATCCTCTGAGCAAAAGCCTACGAGTCGTGCCACCGCGGGGTGAAATGCGTATCGATCGTAGTCGCCCAGGACCTCTACTTGGATACGGGCCGTAAGCGCAATCATGTAGCGATCAATTTCTAGGCAGTCTCTCACCGGCTGTAGATCTTTTCGGGGATCGAAGTCGCTAAGATTTCCCAGTAAAAAGCAGAGGGTGTTTCGGATACGGCGATAGGATTCAACAACCCGCTTCAGTATGGTGTCAGAGATTGAGAGTTCACTTGAATAGTCCGTGCTCGCAACCCAGAGCCGCAAGATATCGGCACCCATCGTATCTGAGACTTTCTGGGGAGCAATTACATTGCCCATCGATTTACTCATCTTGCGGCCTTCGCCATCTACAACAAAGCCGTGGGTAAGTAGTGCTTTATAGGGCGGCACGCCATTGATCATGCAGCTCGTAAGCAAAGAGGAGTGGAACCAGCCCCGATGCTGATCGCTACCCTCTAGATAGAGGTCTGCGGGAAACGCCGACTGGTCCATGTGTGAGCCGCGCAAAACAGTCTCGTGGGTAGTGCCGGAATCAAACCAGACATCGAGCGTGTCGGGGTTCTTAACGTAGTCCTTTGCATCGTCGCCCAACAGGTCCTGGGCGGTGATGGTCTGCCAGGCCTCAATACCGTCTTTCGCCACACGTCGGGCGATCTCCTCTAGAAGTTCGGCTGTTCGCGGATGCAACGCACCCGTTTGTTTGTGAGTAAAAAACGCCATCGGAACACCCCACTGACGTTGCCGAGACAGCGTCCAATCGGGTCGGTTGGCGATCATTGCATGAAGCCGCGCCTTACCCCATGCCGGAAAAAACTGGGTCTTCTCAATGCCGGCTATAGCCAACTGTCTCAGAGAAGGACTGCCGTCTGCGGGTTGGATATCCATTCCCGCAAACCATTGGTTTGTTGCACGATAAATAATGGGGCTCTTGTGTCGCCAGCAGTGCATATAGCTATGGGTGTAGCGTTCAGAATGCATAAGGCTGCCTAGTTCGGCGAGGGTTGACACGATCTTTGGGTTGGCATCCCAGATCGATAGCCCTCCGAATAAAGCGAGTTGGTCGATGTAATGGCCATTGCCGAGCACCGGTGTGAGGATCTCCTGATCGTTCATTCCCGCAGATTTGCATGATGCAAAGTCGTCAACACCATAGGCCGGAGCGCAGTGAACGAAACCGGTTCCAGATTCTAGATTGACGTAGTCGGCTCCAATCACTGGGGAGAGTCGTGCGAAGGCGGGATCAGCCCCAGACAGGGGATGCTCAAAGGCAAGCCCTCTGAGGACTTCACCCTTGCAGACTCCATGAATCTCACCCGTTAGGCCCCAGGCGGTTAAGCACGGGGCGACCCTCGCCTGAGCGAGTAACAACCATTGATGGCGTTGATTCGGCGGGAGCTTTCGACTTGCTGCGGCGTCCGTGACCCCGGTGACCTTGACCAAGGCGTATTCAAATTCAGGGTGAGCATTAAGCGCTTGGTTTGCTGGCAACGTCCAGGGCGTTGTTGTCCAGATCACAGCCGATACGGATTGCACCAATTCCTTTTCGGGAATTTTAAAAATATCAGCAAGACGCGAGAGGGTTGCCGGGCCTGCACGAAAGGCAACATCGACCGCCGGATCGGTTTTGTCGGCGTACTCAACCTCGGCCTCAGCCAATGCTGAACCACAATCAAAACACCAGTTGACCGGTTTAAGACCCCGAAAGACAAATCCTTTTTCTAGAATTTTTCTGAGCGCACGAATTTCATCAGCCTCATTTTTGGGCGCCATGGTCTTGTAGGGCTGATCCCACTGCCCTAAGACCCCCAAACGAATAAAATCTTGTTTCTGCTTAAGAATTTGCTCTTCAGCGTAGGCTCTGGACTTTTTCTGTACGACCTCAGTTGGTAACCCTTTGCCGAATTGCTTTTCGATCTGAATTTCGATGGGCATTCCATGGCAGTCCCAGCCCGGAACATATCGCGCATCAAAGCCTGCGAGGGTCTTTGATTTCACGATCATATCTTTCAGAATCTTGTTAACCGCATGTCCGATATGAATATCGCCATTCGCGTAGGGAGGGCCGTCGTGCAGAATAAAAAGAGGCTGACCGGCGGTCTTCGCCCGGATGCGTTGATATACGCCATCGCTTTGCCACTGTGCTACCCAGGCAGGCTCGCGTTTTGCCAGATCACCGCGCATGGGGAAATCCGTTTTGGGCAGATTTACTAAATCTCCGGGTGTTTCGGGGGCGGCATTGGGCCCCTTGCGGGAGTGATCCGAGGGGGTATTGTCAGTGGACATGGTCGTTGAGGTAGTGGCGGGCTGCGTGGGCGTCGCGCTCGATTTGTTGGGTCATTGCATCGACACTGGTGTAGTAGATTTCATCGCGTAACTTCTCGTGAAAAATAACCTCAACGACTCTTCCATAGGCCTCACCAGACCAGTCAAAGAGGTGTACCTCAAGCAGTAGCCTGCCTTGGAATTCGGTGGTGGGTCGTCGCCCGAGGCTTGCAACCCCCGCGATTGGTGAGGAGCCCAGCCCCCTCACGCGAACAGCAAACACGCCACTCACGACGAGCTGATCGTCTACGGGAATATTCAAGGTGGGAAAACCGAGTCCACGCCCGAGTTTTTTGCCGTGAATCACATGGCCGCAGAGTGTATAGGGCCTACCCATCAATGATTCGGCTCGTCTGAGGTTACCCCGCGCTAGCGCATCGCGCAGTGTTGAGCTTGAGGCCCGCTCACCATCGACCGAGACTGCCTCAACGCGATGGGCCTGCCAATTGTTGGCGGCACCTGCCTCGAGGAGCATTGCAAAATCTCCCTGCCGCTTTGCGCCGAATCGGAAGTCATCCCCCACCACAATGTGCTTGGCATGAAGACTCTGATAGAGAAAGTCGCGAATGAATCGTTGCGCAGGCATCTCTGCCAACGTTGCCCGAAATCGCAGAATCCAGAGCTCTTGGATTCCCAGTTCGCTGAGCGCCGCCGCTTTTCCGCGTAGGCCTTGGATTTTTCCGGGTGCTTTTTCTGGCGCAAAGAATGCTTTTGGGTGGGGCGCAAAGGTGACGGCAGTTGCCGTTAGCCCCTCACGGTTTGCAATTGCGCATGTTTCTTGAATTAACGCCTGATGACCACAGTGAACACCATCAAAGTTGCCGATCGTGACAACTCGGCCTACCTTGGCGGACCCCTGAGGGGAAATTCCTTGGAAAATCAGCATGTTATGGGGATTCGCGCGGTGCTGCAGTTAAACCCTGAATTATAGGGTGCCGTTAGAAGGCACCTGGGGTATAAATTTCCCTTTAATTATCAATGACTTACGCTCGCAAAAAACCACCAGTAGCAAAGAAGTAGCATAGTGTCAGGCGCAAGATCTTGCAAAATGTTTGGTTTGGTCATCGACCCCAGACTGACATTACGGCCCATCCCAGAAAAAACCCGACACTGCCGCATCAGGGCCTGGTCTGGCAGTGTCGTGTAACCCGACGCTGCCGAGTCAGGGTCTGGTTTGGCGTGGCATCTTTGTTGTGCCCCATGATTTGGCGGGCGTGGATTCTGATGAAAATCCCTCCAATTTTCATCAGCAAAATTAATAGGTTATATCAGTCAAACCCCAACGTGTAATAAAATTTATAATGCGGGTTTGGCGCTCTAGGCGGGCGTTAAGCCGTTACTTTGAGTGACAGTTGAGCTTTTTCCCGAGCCTCCTTGTTCGAGCGGGTACTGAGTAAAGTGCACTTAGACGCTTACGCAACAGGTAGGAGCGTACGGCCAGCCAGCAAGCCAGTATATGCCAGCGGGATCAACCGATAATCCTGCGATCGAATCTTTCAACGGCAGTTTGCGTGATGAATGCTTAAACACCAACTGGTTCATGTAACTTGAAGATGCCAAAGAAAAAAATCGAAACTTGGAGACAGGGCTATAGTCAAGTTCGACCAAATTCATCGCTGGCTCATGTATCGCCAGTATCATTTGCTAAGCAATTTTATGAGTCTCAATCAAGCCGGATCATTTAGTTTGATGTGCCCATTTCGTGGGAGTAGGTTAGCTAGCTTTCTCGCTCTAGGGCATTTTGAGCAGCCTAAATTAGATTGACATGGTGTCAATTTTCATATTGACTCCGTGTACGAGGAGGTACATTATCTCACTCTATGAATCAGGTTTTACTAGCCAACCGATTACGCTGTCACCGAAGATCATTAAACGGAGTGGGGCGTGGTTAATTCCTTCAAAGTTCAAATACCTCATGAAGTTATTGAGGCAATTCGGCTAAAAGTTGCTAACTACCCTTGGGGCTATATGCCGGAAGATGGGGGCTGGGGCTACGGTACTAATCTCAATTATTTAAAAGAACTCTGTAAGTACTGGGTTGAGCAATACGATTGGCGTCGGCATGAGGCTGGAATTAATAAGTTCTCGCAATTCAAAGCCAATATTGACGGAATCGATATTCATTTCATTCACGAAAAAGGCAGTGGATCTTCTCCAATACCTCTACTGATCACTCATGGATGGCCTGGATCGATTATTGAGCACCTGGATATCATCGAGCCCCTAGCCCATCCTGAGAGATTCGGTGGAAATATTGATGACGCCTTTGATGTAATTGCCCCTTCGCTGCCCGGGTTTGGCTTTTCGGGGCGTCCAATTAGGCCAATGGGGCCGCGGGGTATGGCAAAGATTTTTAATGAGCTTATGACGAACCGACTTGGGTATTTGGATTACATTGCGCAAGGCGGGGACTGGGGCAGCGCGATCAGCAGTTGGCTTGGTTACGATCATGCATCAGCCTGCAAAGCAATACATATCAGTTTTCCCACCATGCGCCATAAGGATGGGCCGCAAACTCAGGAGGAAAGGGCTTGGTCAGAGAAATTAGATTGCGATCAACTGATGGAAGATGGATATCGGGTGCTGCAAGCGACCCGACCACAGACACTGAGCTATGCAATGGAGGATAGTCCCGTTGGAGTTGCTGCCTGGATTATAGAGAAGTTCTACGCTTGGTCTGATATTGAAGGAGAAAATCTCGAAGCCGTATATAGCAAAGATCTATTGATAACAAATATAATGATCTATCTCGTCACAAAAAGTTTTAATTCAGCATCGTGGATCTATTTTGGGAGGAGGGAGGAAGGAGGAAGGCTTTTGGGAACTGAGGGCCGTCGCGTCGAAGTTCCCACTGCCGCAGCGTTATTCCCATCCGAAATGCTCGCTTGGCCACCAAGGAGTTATGCTGATAGGCTTTACAACATCACGCGTTGGACTCATATGCCGCGCGGTGGACATTTCCCTGCCATGGAACAACCGGAGTTGCTGATCAATGACATCAGGGACTTCGCTCGATCACTTGTTAAGCAAAAGACGAAATTTGGTGTCAACCTGGCGTGATTAAGCTATTTACTTCAATTCAAGGAGTTAAAGCGACATGAGTAGAAATAACGCTTCAGAAATTCAAGTAACTAAGCTATTGAGTAAAGAGGTTATCTTTTCCCTTGCGCGTAACGGTAGCCTAGTTGCTAAGCACTTGATTCCCGGTTATCAAAGTTCTGAGGGGCTAGTGGAGATCAGGACTCCGATAGATAACACCCTTATTGGCCACATGGCAGATGGTACAAATCTGGATATCTCACGCGCAGTAGCGGTTGCACGAGAATCATTTGAATCTGGAGTATGGTCTAATAAGAGCCCTGCGGAACGGAAGCAAACCTTGCTGGCCTGGGCTGATCTCATTGTTATGCATGCCGAGGAGATTGCCGCATTGGATTGCGTGGATGCAGGAAAGCCAATTTCGGATTGTATTCAATTTGATCTGCCAGCCGTAATCGACACTGTTAGATGGTTTGCAGAGGTGACTGATAAATGCTTCGGTAGGGTCGCGCCCACTGGTCAGTCAGCGACGGGGCTTATTGTAAAGGAGCCTATTGGCGTTGTTGGTGCTGTGCTTCCGTGGAACTACCCTGCTCAAATGTTTGCTTGGAAGGTAGCGCCAGCGCTGTCGGCAGGCAATTCTGTGATTGTAAAGCCAGCTGAGCTTACCTCTCTGAGCGCATATCGGCTTACGCAACTCGCCCATGAGGCTGGCATACCACCCGAGGTCCTTACAATGGTAACCGGAACGGGGGAGAGCGCTGGACAAGCTTTAGGCCGACATCCCGATGTAGATATGGTTTCGTTTACAGGGTCAACAGAAGTTGGCCGCCTCTTCTTAAAATACTCAGCGGAAAGCAACCTCAAAGAGATTGTTCTTGAGTGCGGCGGGAAAAGTGCTCAGATCGTTTTCGATGATGTAAACCTTGATGAAATTGTTAATGAGATAGTTGCGGGAGCATTTCTTACTATGGGTGAGAATTGTAGTTGCGGATCACGACTAATTGTGCAATCCAATATTAAAGAAGCTCTGCTGCAGAAAATCATTTCGGCGCTCTCAACTTGGACTATAGGTCTTCCAACAAACTCCGAGACGCGTATAGGACCAATGGTGGAAAAGGCTCATTTTGAAAAGGTAATATCCTATCTCGATAGTGCATCAGCTAACGGTGCACGCTTAGTTCATGGGGGGGGTGTTCGGAGAGATGTCGGTAGCGGATGGTATGTTGAGCCAACTATTTTTGATAACGTAACGCCCTTAATGCCGATCTTCAGAGAAGAAGTATTTGGCCCCATTCTCGCCGTCACTACCTTTCAAACAGAGGAGGAGGCTGTAAAACTTGCGAATGATAGTGATTATGGGCTCGCTGCGTTTCTATACACTCGAGATCTTCGGCGAGCACATCGCGTAGCACGTAAGGTTCGGGCAGGAACTGTCGCTGTAAATGGCTTTTCAGAAGGGGATCTAACGGTTCCATTCGGTGGCTATAAGATGTCCGGGTTTGGTGGACGCGACAAAGGGATAGAGGCCCTTGATCAGTACACGCAGACAAAAACGATCTGGTATGTTGACGAGTAAGAGCGTACAAACTCCAGTCAGTGTTCTTGACCTATTCAAGATTGGGATTGGCCCATCAAGCTCGCACACTGTTGGGCCAATGAGAGCCGCAAGTATGTTTTTAGAGCAACTCGAGAAGGCGAAGTTTATTTCGTCGGTGCATCGCATAAAAATTAGTCTTTACGGCTCGCTCGGTACGACAGGCCGCGGCCATTCCAGCGACAAGGGGGTTCTTTTGGGGCTAATGGGATATCAACCCGACACGATAGAGCCCGACTCAGTAGAAAATCTGATTGCAGATGTCTATCGGCAAGGAAGATTGAGTCTGAAGGGAGATCGGTCAATTGATTTTAATCAGGATGCTGATCTTATTTTTCACGATAGTGAATCATTACCGATGCACCCGAATGGCCTTCGATTTATAGCCTCAGATAACAATGGTTATATATTAAAAGAACGCACCTATTATTCCACGGGTGGCGGCTTCGTAACCTCGGGAGAGGCAGAGGAGACAGGTTCCGCCGAGACCGGAAAACAGCCTGTAGCTGAGAGTCTACCTCTGCCTTTTCGTTCTGGCGATGAGCTTCTCTCCATCGCTGAGTTGTATCAATGCAGTATTGCTGAAGTAATGATACGAAACGAGAGTTGTTGGAGGTCGGCTGAGGAAACAGAGCACCAGTTATTGCGGAGATGGTGGGCGATGCGCGCATCAGTCGATCGCGGCTGCCGCTCGGAAGGTGTATTGCCGGGTTGTTTAAAGGTAAAGCGTCGAGCACCTACCATGTTTAAATCTTTATCGGAAAAGAACAAGGAAAAAGTTCAGCAGGATCCTTTATCAGTGATGGACTGGGTTAATTTATATGCGTTAGCGGTGAATGAAGAAAACGCTGCTGGCGGTCGTGTGGTAACAGCCCCAACGAATGGCGCTGCTGGCATTATTCCGGCTGTACTGTGCTACTACAATGACTTTATCCCTGGTGCGGAAGAAAGCGGAGTAATAGAGTTTCTGCTGACAGCAGGAGCGGTTGGAATTCTCTTTAAAAATAATGCCTCGATTAGTGGCGCTGAAGTTGGATGTCAGGGAGAAGTTGGCGTAGCTTGTTCTATGGCAGCAGCGGGATTATGCGCAGTACTGGGCGGCACGCCAAAACAAATAGAAAATGCGGCAGAGATCGGTATGGAACACCACCTTGGATTAACCTGTGACCCTGTGGGTGGATTGGTTCAAATACCGTGTATTGAACGCAATGCAATAGCCTCAGTTCAAGCAATTAATGCTGCGCGAATGGCTCTTCAGGGCAATGGAGATCATCATGTAAGCTTGGATAACGTAATTAAAACAATGCGTGAAACAGGGGCGGATATGTTAAACAAGTACAAAGAAACGTCGAGGGGCGGCCTCGCGGTCAATATCGTTGCGTGTTAATTCTACAGGCGACGGAAAATTTAGAGCCGAAATTCATACTGCAGCATGATTACGTCCGAGTTACCAAAGCATGCTGATTGCTTACCAGTGAATTCCCAGCCCTTTGATTCATAAAATCTAATAGCGGCCACATTACTATCGAGGACCTGTAGATGTAATTGGCGTGCAGCCTTGGTGCGTGCCCATGTTTGGGCTTCTGCAAGTAGTAAGCTTCCCGCGCCCCGACCTTTATGCTCGGGAAGAACATGTAGATTATCAATCTTCGAACTGAAAGTGGCGTCAGGATAATCCACGCATATAAATCCGACCGGATCTTCATGGTTTTCGGCGATGAATAGCACTCCACCGGTAGCTGCTAGGTGGATCATGCGTTGCGGCCAGAAACTCAAAGTCTCCAGCGGCATGACAAAATTAATATAGTGATCGGAAAGCTGATCTCGGTACGTGGCCGCTCTACTAATTGTATGAATATCAGCGACGAGGTTTGCGTCCGTCTCCGAGGCCCTACGCAGGTTGAAAGGGTCTGCCATCTGAGAATTTTAGACCGACCCAGATTCCCCCAGAGTGGTCCGGCTAAAATCCTTACGCACATTAGGGGGTTTTTCCGGGGGAATGCTGCCCCCAGGCGTAGTGCAAAAGATCAGGAGTGTTTTTGGGT
>Ga0255182_1001644_pt1 | contig 11205 bp, 11 predicted proteins | sample Atl_UVDOM_RepA_8_FD_188420 | JGI IMG/M metagenome (GOLD analysis project Ga0255182, IMG submission 188420) | Freshwater microbial communities from Altamaha River, Georgia, United States - Atl_UVDOM_RepA_8d | ecosystem: Environmental > Aquatic > Freshwater > River | place: USA: Georgia... | reverse complement strand
GCGCAGCAGCCGTGTGGTGCGTGCCGAATACAGCGCGCCCTGGCTGGCCCATGCCACCATGGAGCCGATGAACTGCACGGTGCGCTTTGAGCCGGGTCGTGCCACAGTCTGGGCGCCCACGCAAGTGCCCGGCCTGGCCCGCGAAGCGGCGGCCAAGGCCCTGGGCCTCGAACCCGAGCAGGTGGACCTGCAGCTGACGTATCTGGGCGGCGGTTTCGGGCGGCGTCTGGAGGTGGATTTTGTGGCCCAGGCCGCCACCATTGCCCGGCAGTTTCCGGGCCGTGCAGTGCAGGTGATCTGGAGCCGCGAGCAGGACCTGCAACACGACTTTTACCGCCCAGCCGCCGTGGCCCGCTATGCCGCTGCCCTTGATGCGCAGGGCCGGGTGGAGGCCTGGCATGCGCTTTCGGCCGGACAGTCCATCACGCCGCAATTCCTCGGCCGAACCCTGGGCCTGCCCGGCGGTGGACCGGACAAGACCACGGCCGAAGGCGCTTTCGACACCGCCTATGAATTCCCTGCCGTACGCGTGGCCCATGCCACGGTGGACTTGCCGGTGCCGGTGGGCTTTTGGCGCTCGGTGGGCCATTCGCACCAGGCCTTCTTCAAGGAAAGCTTCATCGACGAATGTGCGCTGGCCGTTGGCCAGGACCCGCTGGCCTACCGCCTGGCCCTGCTGCAGCAACACCCGCGCGAAGCCGCTGTGCTGCGGCTGGCGGCCGAAAAGGCCGGCTGGGGCCAGCCGCTGCCTGCCGGCGCAGACGGCATCCAGCGCGCGCGCGGCCTGGCACTGCACGAGTCTTTCGGTGCAGCGGTGGCGCAGGTGGTCGAGGTCTCGGTCGGCACCACTGGCGAGATCCGGGTTCACCGGGTGGTCTGTGCCATCGACTGCGGCCTGCCGGTCAACCCCAACACGATCGCGCAGCAGGTGGAAAGTTCGGTGGTCTATGGCCTGTCAGCTGCGCTCGCGGGCGAGGTCAAATTCGCGCAGGGCCGTGCCCAGGTGAACAACTTCCATGACCAGCCCGCCCTGCGTCTGCCCGAATGCCCGGTGATCGAAACCCATATCGTGCCCAGCACCGCGCACCCCGAGGGTGTGGGCGAACCTGCCCTGCCCCCGCTGGCCCCGGCGGTCGCCAACGCCCTGTTTGCCTTGACCGGACAACGCCTGCGCAGCCTGCCCTTGCGACTGACGGCCTGAAGGAAAGCCCACCATGACCACTCTGAACATCAATGGCCAGAACCGCACGGTGGACGCCGATCCGGCCACGCCCCTTTTGTGGGTGCTGCGTCAGGACCTGAACCTGACCGGTACCAAATTCGGCTGCGGCATGGCCCTGTGCGGCGCCTGCACGGTGCATGTGAACGGGCAGGCCACGCGCAGCTGCGTAACGCCCCTGCAGAACGTGGCCGGCCAGCAAGTGACCACCATCGAGGGCGCCGACGACCGCGTGAGCCGGGCGGTTCAGCAGGCCTGGATCGAGCTCGATGTGGCCCAGTGCGGCTATTGCCAGCCCGGCCAGGTCATGACCGCTGCGGCCCTGCTGCGCAGCAACCCGCGACCGTACGAAGCGGCCGTGCAGGCAGCCATGTCAGGCAATCTGTGCCGCTGCGGCACGTACCCCCGCATCCGTGCGGCGGTGCAACGGGCGGTGCAGCTGCTGGCGGCCTGAACGCGCGCAGGTTTCAGCCTGCGCGCGAGGTCAGGAACGACCAGGAACTCAGGGCGTCAGCACCAGCGCATGCCGCCAGTGCGTTGGCTGCAGCTGCAAAGGCCGGTAGCTGCCATTGGCCCATTGTTCGGCCATGTCGCGGCTGCGGTGCGACAGCACATGACCGCCCTGCCCGGTCTGGTAGATGAAGACCGAACGCTCCGGATCGGCCAGGTCATACAGGGCGCGCAGCGAGGCGGCATGGCGGTTGGCAAAGGGCTCGAACTTGTCGTTGGCCCAGTACTGGCCGACGTTGACGGTGTGCAGGTCGCCGGCGCTTTCAATGCGGCTGTCGAACAGGCCACGCAAGGCGGCCACCTGGCCAAAGGGCCGGTGCGTGCTGACGGCAGGGTGCTCGCGCCCCCAGCGCCAGGCCGTGATGTCCGGCCCCTGCCGGGCCTCAATCCAGGACAGCGCCCGGTCCATGGCCGTCGAAGACGCTGCGCCACAGCCCGCCTCGCCGCACCAGAAGCGGTCCTGACGCGCCAGGATGCCTTCGAGCGCCGGGCGGAAGCTGCGCTTGCCGTACAGGTTGGCAAACCGTGCTTCGCCCAGACGCGGCGCCAGCAGGGCCTGCGTGAGTTCGTGCGCCCAGACGTTGAGGATCAGGCCAGCGGCCGTGCCGGTGTGCATGTCGCCGTCAAAGTTGCGCAGCAGACCCATGGCCTCTTGCCCAAGCCGGTGGCCGGGTTGCGCCTGGCGTGCGTGTGGCAGCAGCGCCTTGGCCCCCAGCGAGACGGTGTCGTGCTGGATGCGGGCCATGCTCGCCAGATCGTGGCGTTCGGTGGCGGCCAGCAAGGCGCTGATGCGCTCGAAGCGCTGCGGGGTGTGCCAGTCCTGACCCAGGAAATGGGGATAGCCCGCGGGGAGCACGTTCTGGTTGGCGGTGGCGTGCCAGCCCTGCGTTTCGATGGCCGCGCCGGGCAAGACCGGGTTTTCTTCGTAGGGCAGCCAGCCCTGCCAGTCGTACTGGGCCAGCCAGCCCGGCGCAGGGGCCATGCCCTTGAGGTCGTTGGCCGGCGAACGCACGGGCACCCGGCCAATGGCCTGGAAAGCGACCTGGCCGCGGGTGTCGGCCATGACCACGCTCTGCATCGGCGAATGGTGGTGGGCATAGGCGGCCTTGAGCTCGTCGGTGGTTTGCGCCCAGTTGGCCATCATGCCGGCATGCACCGTCAGGTTGTCATCGTCCAGTGCCGCCCAGCGCAGCGACACGGCATAGCGGTTCTTGTCGAGCAGGCCCTCATAGAGCTTTTGCACGTCGCTGATCATCGGCCCGTGCCGGGTGCTGCGCACGTTGAAGCTCACATCGGGCTGGCCCTTGACGCGCACGGTCTCGGTTCGGGTCTCGATCGGGCTCCAGCCTTGCGGGCTGCGGACCTTGTCCGGTTGAGAGGGGTCGATCTGTTCGAGGTAGAGGTCCTGGACATCCGGCCCGGTGTTGGTAAAGCCCCAGGCCACACCTGCGGTACGGCCCAGCACCACAAAGGGCAATCCGGGCAAGGTGGCGCCGGTGACATCGAGGGCAGGATGCTGCAGCCCACCGGGCAAGGTGCCGGCCGGCGCTTTCAGGCGGGCGAAATACCAGATGGCCGGCGTGCTCAACGCCAGGTGCGGGTCGTTGGCCAGCAAGGGCTTGCCACTGGCCGTACGCGGGCCGGCCACCACCCAGTTGTTGCTGCCCTTGCCTTCCAGGATGCCCACATCGCGCGAGAAGTCCTGCGACCACTGGGCCAGGGGGCTGGTCGCGGCCTTTGGCATGGCGGACTTGGCCGCTGTCGGGGCGTACACGCCCAGTTCGCGGTAGAGCGCCGCCAGATCGGTGGGGGTGGCGGGGGCTTCCCCGGGGTAAGGGGGCATCAGCTGCCACAGGCGTTCGGTGTCCAGGGTCTGCAGGGCCGCAAGACGGGCCGCCTCATGGCCCCAGTTGCCGCCCAGGTCGAGCGCCATCATCAACGCCCAACCCACCGAATCGGCAGGCGTCCAGGCACCGGGTTGGACCCCGAGCAGGCGAAACTCGGGCGACTGGGCCGCCTGACCTTGCGCGCGGGCCTGGGCGATGCCATCGGCATAGGCCTGCAGCGCCGCGCGCGTGGATTCGGGCAGCCGGGCCAGTTGCCGCTCGGCCGCCCGGGTGATGCCCAGTGTGCGCAAGAGCTTGTCGGTGTCCAGCGTGGCAGCCCCGAGAATTTCGGAGAGTTCGCCGCGCATCAGCCGGCGGTTGAATTCGAGCTGCCAGCCGCGTTCCTGGGCATGCACAAAGCCCAGGGCCCGCCACGCGTCCAGCGCGGATTGCGCTTCGATATGCGTCACGTCGGCGGTATCACGCCGCACCTGCACCGGGCTGGACAGCCCCTGAAGCTGCATCTGCCCGTCGAGGATCGGCAGACTGCGAACCGCACCCACCGACACCACGCCGCCGGCGGTCAACCCCAGCACCAGCACGGCGATTGCCAGACGTCCCAACCAGACCATGTTCCTCTCCTTGTTGTGGTTCGCGCACCGGAACCGAAAACTCAAATATGGCCCCAGACCATCAGCGCGTCACGCCCCTCGGTGACAAGGTCGACCCTGGCGCCCACGGGCAGCAGCACCTTGGTCGGCACATGGCCGAAAGGCAGGCCGGTCAGCACAGGCGTCTTGATCTGGCCGCGCAGCCAGTCGACCACCGTGGCCAGCTTGAAGCCCTTGTCGTGCGCGGGCACCAGCTTGAAGTTGGTGAACTGGCCCAGCACCACCGCCTTTTGCCTGGCCAGCACGCCCGCGTGCAACAGTTGCGTGAGCATGCGCTCGATGCGGTAGGGGTGCTCGCCCACGTCTTCGAGAAACAGCACGCCCCTGTCGATCTGCGGGAAGTACGGGGTGCCGAGCATGGACACCAGCACCGAAAGGTTGCCACCCCACAGCACAGCGTCTGTGGCGCGGGCCTGCACGGCGGCATCGGCCTTGGGGCGTTGCCAGCCGGCCCCCTCCCCTTGCTCGGCGACCAGGTCGTCAAAGCAGGCGAGCAGGATGTCATCGGGTTCTTCGACGGTCCCAAAATCTTCGCCCAGCGCCGGCCCTTGCCAGGTGATGCGGCCGGTTTGGGCCAGCACCGCCTGGTTGAAGGCGGTGAAGTCGCTCAGGCCCAAAAACTGCGTGCCATGGTCGATGGCCTTGGCGATTGCCTTGTAAGGCAAATCCGGCAGGATGCGGGTGAGACCATAACCGCCGCGTGAAATCAGGGCGATGTCGGCCCCGCTGGCGGCGGCGCGGCCGATGGCGGCAACGCGGGTGGCGTCGTCGCCGGCAAAGCGCATCTGGCTGGCCAGTGCGGCTTCGTCGATGTCAACCTCATGCCCCAGGGCCTGCAGGCGCTTGATGCCGCGACGGAAAGCGGCCTTGTCGCGCACCGCGCTGGACGGAGAAAAAATATAAATGTGGGCCATGCGGGCAGTTCGTGTTCAGGGCTGGAAGTGTCGCACAGCCGCTTCGGCGATCGCCCTGCCCTGCTCCTGCACAAAATGCCCGGCCTCCGGCAGCAGCAGGGGCTCGGGGCAGCCGCGGATCAGGCCTTGCAGCTGGCGCATCACCGGCTCGCCCAGCACCGGGTCTTGCTGGCCAATCGCCATCAGGGTCTGGCCCTGCCAGTCGTGCTGCCAGAAAGCCTTGGCCAGGCGCGAAAGCGCTGCGCCAGGCGAATCGGCAAACTCCGGCACCATCGGTGGAAAGGCCCGCAGTGCCGCACGGTACCCCTTGTCGGGAAACGGTGCGTTGTAGGCCGCGGCTTCTTCGGCGCGCATCTGGCGGTTGCCGCGCAGCAACAGCTTGCCGACATCGAACTGCGGCTGGCTTTTGCACCAGTCCCGCCAGGCCAGAAAACCCTTGCTCAGCGCTTGCTCGCCCGTGGCGAGCGTGGTGTTCATGGCCAGCAGGCCCCGGTAACGCCCAGGGCTGGCCATGGGAAGGGTCAGGCCCAGAATGCCGCCCCAGTCCTGCACCACCAGCACCACGCGCTGCAGGTCCAGTCGCTCGACGAGCTGCAACAAGGATTGGCGATGCACCTCGAAGGTGTGAAAGCTGTCCTTTTTGGGTTTGTCGCTCTTGCCAAAACCGATCATGTCGGGCGCGACCACGCGATGGCCCGCCGTGAGCCAGACCGGAATCATCTTGCGATACAGGTAGCTCCAGGCCGGGTTGCCGTGGAGGCACAGCCAGGTCAGCGGTGCGTCACGCGGGCCTTCGTCGAGGTAATGCAGACGCAGGCCAGCAATGCTGGGCAGGTCGTTGACGTAGTGCGGTGGCCAGGGGTAGTCGGGCAATGGCGCAAACGCCGCATCGGGGGTGCGCAGCGCATCCTCGCGCACCGGGTCGGTATTGACGCGCCGCGGTTTGAAAAAGTCCTTGAGCAGTTGCCCGCATTCGTTGGCCAGCACACCGCCGGTCACCTGCGTCTGGTGGTTGAGCTTGGGCTGCGCAAACAGGTCCAGAACCGAACCGGCCACGCCGGTGCGCGGATCGGCCGCGCCATAGACCACCCGGTCGAGCCGCGCGTGCAGCATCGCGCCGCTGCACATGGCGCAGGGCTCCAGCGTCACATACAGCGTGCAGCCGTCGAGCCGGTAATTGCCCAGCAACCGGGCGGCTTCCCGCAGCGCCACGATTTCGGCATGGGCGGTCGGATCGTGTCCGGTAATCGGCGCGTTGTGGCCGGTGGCGATGCACCGGCCGTCCTTGACCACTACGGCGCCCACCGGCACCTCGCCCACCCCCGCGGCCTGCTGCGCCTGCGCCAGAGCCAGGCGCATCCAGTGTGCATCGTCGTGCATTACCTAATCGCTCACACCAGGCCCAGTGTTTTCATCCAGGCGGCCAGCGCCCGCTCCTGCTCGCTGCCAGCGGCATAAGCCGCGTGCATGGCCGCATGGGCCTCGGGCCGGTGCTGGTTGAGCTTGACGGCGCACTGAACGTCCACGATGCGCAACTCAAACGCCACGATCGCGTTCAGCATCTTGCCGGTGTAGTCCTCGGGCAGCTTGCGCCACTGCTGCGCATAGGGCGGCTCGTGGTCAGCAATCAGCTGCTTGAGCAGCGCGTCCTTGGCCTCTTCGCCTTCCAGCAGCCGCGCCTCGACCTTCGCCTGCACGGCCAGGTACAGCCAGGTCGGCACCCGCTGCAGGTCGTCGTAGACCTTGGGCGACATGTAGGCCTGCGGCCCCATGAAACTTGCCAGGGCCAGCGGCCGCTGCTGCAGATAGCCCCACAGCGGATTGCCACGCGCGCAATGGCCCAGCAGCACGTTTGATTGCCCGCCCTCTTCTTCCAGCTTGAGCGGCAGATGGGTGACGAAAGGAAAGCCCGTTTCGTCGGTGGTCACCAGGCTTGCGAACGGGTGCTCGCGCATGATCCTGGCGGCGTGTTCGGGCTGGTTGAACTGTTGGGGCAGGTACATGTCGGGGACTGTAGCAAACCCCATACAGACAAGGACCGCTGACTCGAAGGTCGTGTCATGCCGGACTTGCAATTTAACGTCGCGCGTTATACGATCATCGGCATGATTCAGTCGTTCAGATGCGATGACACCCGAGCGCTGTTTGCCGGCCATTCCGTCCCCAGGTTCGTGAACATCCGGTCTGTCGCGGAACGCAAACTGGCCATGCTGCACCGTTCTGTTCGACTGGACGATCTGCGGATTCCACCCAACAACCGGCTGGAAGCCCTGCAGGGCGACCGCAAAGGCCAGCACAGCATCCGCATCAACGACCAGTGGCGAATATGCTTTCGATTCGAAGGCGGACACGCCTGGGACGTGCAGATCGTGGACTACCACTGAACCTAAAAACGGCAGTTGGCCGCTACCGACCCGCTGGAAACCCTCATGAAAATTGACATTCACATGCAAACAAAGGATCACCGGAGGGGTGAGGCTGCTACGCACCCGATCGCACTGCCCTGGGGCGCTCTGGCAGCGTTGCTCGTCGTTGCAGGGGTGCAGCCTGCGGCCTCCTCGCGCCTTGCCAGAGCGCCCCAGAACAGCACGCTCGGGCGCGTCCAACTGCCGTTTTTAGACTGAAAGGAGCTCACATGAAAGTCGAAGAAGCCCATGCGCCCTATATGGCTCCGGCCAACGGCATGCGGCCCATCCACCCGGGTGAAGTGCTGCGTGAGGAATTCCTGTTGCCCTACAAACTGAGCGCCCATGCCCTGTCCATGGCGCTTCAGGTGCCTGCGCCGCGCATCAACGACATCGCGCGAGAGCGCCGCGCCATCACCGTCGACACCGCATTGCGACTGGCCAAGTTTTTTGGCAACAGCGCTGAGTTCTGGATGGGCTTGCAGACCGACTACGACATGGCGGTTGCACGGCTGTCGATGCAGGACGCGCTTGACAGGATCCGGACATTCAATCCGGAGGACGCCTGAAACAAACAAGGCCGCTGATGCGGCCTTGTTTGTTTATTCCCACTCAATAAAGACACAATGAAAAAGTTGTTTGTTTTCAAGCACTTACGGCGAAGAAAAGCGGCTGTGTAAGTTTTGTGCTACATCGAGGCGCTACAAGAGCGCAAAACAATGAGAATAAATTGGCACGATTTGGAACCAAATATACACATTGTACAGCGCCAAACTTACTTAAGCAATATCAAAAACAGAACACCCACAATCGCCCAAAGAGCAAACTTGATTGACTTAATTGGTGTCGTGTCAAATATGAGATCCTTAACAAGGTAACCCCTAGACGCAATAAACTGATCAACATCTGGCTCGGCAGAATCAGAACTATTTTCGCTTGTAGTACTGAGATTAGGAATCTCAAGAGACTTACGTCTGATAACCATAGTCTCCAATGCCGCTGGAGTACTATAGCCGTGTATCAGCAAGTCTCTACTGTCATCCCACTCACGCAAGGCATCATCAACTTCAAACGAAAAAGAAGAGATGACAAAATTAAAAATCACATTCTCTAAGCTACCAGATGAAATTGCCTTTACCAAATCAAGTATTGCTTCCTTGTTAGCAGTAACAGTCAGATCAATACAATTCGTACCGTACTCGTCGAAAAAGCCAGCTGTACCGTAAAAAGATCCAGCCGCAAAAACACCCCACTCTTCGGACCTAGGATCACCTTCTTTGATCGTAATAATCAAATATTTTGCTCTATTCTGCTTTCCTATCGAATAAAGCTTCTTCTCTTTATCCAACTCAATAGTCTGATAAAAATTATCGCTTACATCATCCAAGTTGATTTTAGCAGAGACAGATGTTTGTGACTTAACAGCACTCTTAACTACACCTTTAATCTCTCTCTCACCACCATCATCAGCCCTAATCTTTCCCGATAAAATGTCGGACTCATTAACCCAATGAGTAAAATCAACTGAAAAATCTTTAGCCTCAACGCGCAAATAATTCAGAGACCGACGCCACTCCAACGGGCGACTTCTAGCTTCATCTGGCTCAGCTTCAATCAATGTGTTTTGATCTTTGAGAAGCAAATTTTCATCAGAAATAATCATACGTACTCCAAAGAGGAAGGCTGAGCAAAGAAACAACAGTCTTGTCAAGCTCTACTATACTGCTTACAATATGATTGTCAATACTGTTACAGAAGGAGCCGAAATGAGCCGTGTAGATGAGATCATTGCTAAGCAGAAGCAACTTGACGAAGAGCTTAAGCTAGCGATACAAGAAGAACGCGACGCCGTAGTGGCAGACGTGCGTGACAAGATCAAGCGCTTCAACATCACCGCAACCGAGCTTAAGGGTCTAATCAAAGGCCGCGTTACGCAGAAGCAAGTTGAGGAATTTTTGAAGCGCAAAGAGACTGCTACTAATAAGCCAAAAGCGATAACCAAAAAGACAGCAAAATGAAATAGCTAGGAGCACAGAATGGAGTCAGTACATTCCGAAGAACTTAACAAGCTAGCTGTCTTGTTGTTTGAGAAGACTGGGCTAAGTCGATGCGTACCCTCAATCTCAGATGAAATTGAAGAAGAAATTGAAGGAAGCTACACAAGAATTAATGACGATGATGAGGATTCAAGTTCGAACCCTTGTTATGGCGGAGTTGTCTATCATAGTTACTCAGTCGTTGATGATGGAAAATTCTGCTATCGACTAGACAAAGAATTAAGCGAGGCAGAAAAAAACCTTCTTTTACGATTTCTTGAAGATAAGGAACTAGAAATATCAGTCGAGCGAACTGACTTTTCTGGACAAAAATGGAGCTTTGATCTGTCAGTTCCTTATGTCCTTAACAAACAGGACTCCGATAATTTCGAGCTAAGCCTTAGCATTAAAGTTAGTGGATACAGATCACGCTACGAGATTGAAGCGCACTCTTGGAGCGAAATAAGCGAAGAACAAATAGCTAAGACTTTGACTATGTACAGCCTTCAGCTTTGATTAAACCAACTCAACAGCCTTGCGCTTCATCGCGTCATTGACGTCGATGTAGGCTTGCGTAGTGCTGATGTTGCGATGACCAGCGAGACTTTGTAACACCCTAACGCTGACGCCTTTGTCTGCCAAGTTGGTGATAAAAGTTCGACGAGGACTATGACTAGTTGCGCCTTCAATGCCGCAACTGCGGAACAAGTAGTGGTAGAACTGACAGAGTGTATTGGCTGTAAATCCGTCAGCGTCTTTCTTTTGCGTGTAAAACAGCTTGTCGGTGACGGATTTGTAGGGAACAGCACGGACGTAAGCTTGTAGCTCTTTGCGTAGCTTGTCGCTAACAAACACTACCCTACCGTAGCGCCCTTTTGTTTGTTCTGCGTCTAAACGGATTTCACTACGTACAGCGCCCTCTGCGTCGAGTACGTCTTCGTAACGCAATGCGGCGCACTCCCCTACACGCAAGCCCGCCAAGTACATAGTCATAAGCATCGCCCTATTTCTGGCTGCGTGACGACGTGTAGCTACGTAATCTAGTGCTCTACGTAGCTCTTGTGCCGTGAGTGTTTTAGCTTGCTTGGACATTAGTGCTCTCCTTAATGTAAGCTTTTTAATGTCTAAAGTGTATTTTCTTTGATTTGCTTTTCCTACCGATTTTGGCTGTACGTTCGTCAATGTTATTTCCTCAATGATTTCAACAACTTACGTTGCAGATAGCTAAAAATCAAAGCTTTTGCGTATTAGCTTTGATTTTGTATTTATCGGTATGCTGTGGCACTTGAGCAACGAATGACGCAGACTTGCGTACAAGCCCTACACGCTGTTTTTAGCTAGTCTAGCTACCCAAGCCTAGCCCAGCTCCTTTTAAGCTGTTACAGCTTGCTGTAGCGTGTCTGTGCTTAGTCTTACTCTTCTGCTACTTCCTTACTCTGCTTGCTGTACTTGCTCACTGTGTCAGTGTTGTCTGTAGTGTTTGACTGTTTCACTGTTGTATTTGAGTGTCTGTGTTATGTATAGACGTAGCAAAGCAATTAAAGCATTGCGCTTTAATGGAAGGTAGCAAGAGGCAAACTAGGCCAGTAATGCTATTTGACGTGCGTCCAAAGCACGTTGTCAC
>Ga0255182_1001643_pt1 | contig 11207 bp, 6 predicted proteins | sample Atl_UVDOM_RepA_8_FD_188420 | JGI IMG/M metagenome (GOLD analysis project Ga0255182, IMG submission 188420) | Freshwater microbial communities from Altamaha River, Georgia, United States - Atl_UVDOM_RepA_8d | ecosystem: Environmental > Aquatic > Freshwater > River | place: USA: Georgia | collected... | reverse complement strand
GTCGCCGTCAAGGTGCTGCGGCCCGGCTTGCTGTCGCGGGCGTTGTATCGTCGGTTCGCGCAGGAGACGACGATTTTAGGCAGCCTCCGCCATCCGGCCATTGCACAGATCCACACGGCTGGAACGTTCACGCTGCTCGATGCAGCCATACCCTTCTTCGTCATGGAACATGTGCCTCATGCCCGCCCGATCACCGAGCACGTGCGCCTGCAGGGCCTCGATTGCAATGCCCGGCTCGACCTGTTCGAAGTCGTGATCGCCGCCATCGCCCATGGTCATTCGCTGGGCGTGATCCATCGCGACCTGAAGCCCGGAAACATCCTTGTCGCCGCGGACGGGCGGCCGAAAGTGATCGACTTTGGAGTAGCTCGCGGCGCTGGCCGCGAGGACGATTCGACACTCACGCTTCAAGGCGAGCTGCTGGGGTCGCTCCAAGCGATGAGCCCGGAGCAGTTGCTCGCCTGCCCGAGCACGGTCGATGCTCGCACCGACGTCTACTCCCTCGGCGTGGTGCTCTATGAGGTGCTGACGGACACGCCGCCCTATGACGTTCGCGGGAAATCCGTGATAGAAGCGGCGCGGATCATCCAGGAGCACAGGCCGCCGCCGCTGCACGAGCGCGCTCCCTGGACAAGCCGTCGCGTCAGCCGCGTCGTGGAGCGATGTCTTGCCAAGGATGCGGCCGACCGATTCGCGAATGCGGGCGAACTGCTGGCCGCCCTACAGCAGGCGAGGATGTCTCAATCCCCGCAGGCAATCCGCCGCTACGGACTGCCGGTCGCCGCGGCAGCCGCCATGCTGGCCCTGCTCGGCATGTCTGCAATGACGCCGCGGGCGGGTTCTTCGCTCGCCCGCGGGCAACCCGTCGGAACACCGCTGCACCCGGAATGCCGGGCGGAGTTTCACTACAGGATGATCGACGACGCCGACCGTCAACTCGTGACTGCCATTGGCGTGCGGAAGTACCGGGAATGGCAGACGCCGCCGAAGACCTATTGGGGGCCGGAGCGAAACAGCCAGCCGGGCGAGTTGGTCTACCGTTTTGAGTTCCCTGGCCGCACGCGTGCGATCCGCCTGCTCGCGGAGGCCTCCTGCTGGGATTTCTCCAAGACACCCGGGGGCTCGGGCCGCGGAGCCGCCGCCCTCGAGGTTTCCGGAGACGGTTCCACATGGCTCGAGATGAGACGCGGGCTGGCACCTCCACGCTGGGGTGTCAGTTGGAACGTCGACGAACCGATTCCAGCCGCGGCCTGCGGCACAGATGCATTGTGGGTGCGAGTTCGGCTGCTGGCGACGGATGCGCCGAACGTCGCCTACACCACGGCGCAGTTCGGTCGCTGCATCGAGTCGGGCACGACGCCCGTCTTTGGCGTCTTTGCATCGCTGGCGGAAGAGCCGCCGGTCGATTGACCGAGTCCTACGGGCCAGGTCTGGCGTTCATGCGTGAACAGTTCGTCGGCTCCGGGACACGGCCAGCGCCGTGCGGCACGACGATCTCACGGCATCTCGCCCTGCTCCTCGACCGCCCAGAGGTTGCGCTGCGAGGCGACGAAGAGCGTCTTGTTGGCGGCGGTCGGGATCGACCAGACCGGCGTGCCCAGCTTGATCTCGGCGAGCACCTTCCGCTCCTTGCCCGCCGCCAGGACGACGAGCGACTTGCGGGTGCCGATCCAGACCTTCCCATCGGCCACGAACGTGCTCGACCAGATCTCCTCGCGGGTGTCGTGCACCCAGTGCAACTGCCCCGTCGCCGCGTCGAGGCAGTGGATCTTGCCCGCGTACTCGGCCGCGTAGACCAGGCCGTCGGCCACGGCCACCGTCGAGAGCGCCCGGCCGATGCCGGTGTACTGCCAGACGCGACCGCTCTTCGTGACGTCGCCCGTTCCGTCCGTGGCGATGCAGGAGAGAGCGCCGCGGCCGGGACCGTGCACCGGGTCCTGCCCGATCGCCACGAAGACACGGTTGCCGACGACGACCGGCGAGCCGATCACCTCGCTCGGGCTCACGAGCATGCCGTCGGCGTCGAGCGTCCGCGGCCCGCCGCGAAGCAGCGCCCAGTAGTCGATCTTCACGCCGCCCCGCTCGCGGTAGCCCGGGGGATTGCAGTCGAAGGCCCATAGCTCCCGCAGCGTCGCGGGCTGGTCGCCGGGCGCCGCCTTCCGCGCGAGCGGCTCGAAGGCATGGCAGAGGCCGTCGCCGCCGCCGAACACCACCTGCCGGCGGCCCTTCACGTCGACGAGCGTCGGCGACGACCACTGCCCGTGGAAGACGTTCGCGCTGATCCGCCCGTCGTCCCGCGCGAGGAGCCGGCCGGTCCGCTTGTCGAGCACGATGAGCGACGCCGCCGTCGGCAGCACCACCTTGCCGTCGTAGACGCCGTTGGCCGTGCAGACGTAGAGATGGTCGTCGAGCACCAGGATCGAGCAGTTGGCCGCGTCGTGCGGGAAGACCGGCAGGTCGCGGATCATGTCGAACCGCCAGAGGATGTCGGCGTCGCGCGGGGACGGCTCCACGGCCGCGGCACCCTCGGGCACCGAGAAGTTCGCCTCGTCGATGAACGGGCCGTCGTTGCCGTCGTCCATGCCGGAGGCATCGAGGCAGACCACCTCGCAGCGGTTGGTGACGACATAGACACGGTCGCCGTCGACGGTGGCCGTCGAGCAGATGCCGAGGTTCATCTCGTCGAAGTCCTCGCTCACCTTCGAGCGATCGATCTCGAGCCTCGGCACCACCAGCCGCCAGACGAGGGCGCCGCTCCGCTCGTCGAGGCACATGAGCACGCCGCCACGGGTCGGCCGGAACCGCTCGTCGTCGAGATCTTCGTCGTTGGTGCCGATGTAGACCCGACCACCCGCCACCACGGGGCAGGAGTAGTTCTCGCTGCCGAGCCGCACGAGCCAGCGGACGTTCTTCGTCGTCTCGGGATCGAAGCCGAGACGGTCCCGCTTCTTGCGGCCCGGATGAAACTTCGCCGGCAAATCCGCCTCGGCCGAGACGAGGTTGCGGTATTGCCCGCCGCCCCACTGCGGCCAATCGGCCGCGCGGGCGGCCGGGGCCACGAAGCCGGAGGCGATGGCGATCGAGACGGCCGTCAGGGCCGACAGGCTGCGAGCGGGCATGGAACATTCCCCGGGGAAGTCGAGTATTGTGAATCGGGTTTTCCCCTCGGTCCAGCCATCCGCACGCCCCCTCGCATGACGCCCGATTCCTCCCCGCCGCCCACGCTTCCCGCCGGGCGGGTGGACGTGGCGATCGTGGGGGCCGGGGCAGCCGGGCTCTTCGCCGCGACGTGGGCCGGGCGGACGGCGGGGCGGCAGGCGACGATCCTCGCCCTCGACGGCGCCCGCAAACTCGGCGCGAAAATCCTCGTGGCCGGCGGCGGCCGGTGCAACGTGACGCACTGGCGGGTGACCGAGGCCGACTTCGCCGGCGGCACGCCGCCGGCGATCCGCAAGGTGCTCCGCCGCTTCGGCGTGGAGGAGACGGTCCGGTTCTTCGCGGAGCAGGGCGTGAGCCTCAAGCGCGAGGACACCGGCAAGCTGTTTCCGGTCACCGACCGGGCGCGGACGGTGCTCGACGCGCTCGTGCAGGCGGCCACGACCGCCGGCGCCGCGCTCGTGCACCCCGCACGGGTCGACACGATCGCCCGCCACGACGGCGGCTTCCGGCTCACGACGGTGGCGGGGCCGCTTCTGGCCAGCCGCGTGATCCTCTGCACGGGCGGCCGCGCGCTGCCCAAGTCGGGTTCCGACGGCGGCGGGCACGCGCTCGCGGCGAGCCTGGGCCACACGCTCACCGACCCGGTGGTGCCGGCGCTCGTGCCGCTGCTCCTGCCGGCCGGCCACTGGATCACGGCGCTCTCTGGGCTCACGCTCCCGGCGGAGCTCGTGCTCGCCGCGGCCACGGGGCGGCGGCTCTTCGCCTGCACGGGCAGCACGCTCTGCACCCACTTCGGCCTCTCCGGACCGGCCGTGCTCGACATCAGCCGGCACTGGCTCGTCGCCCGGCACCATCAGGCCACGGAAGCGGCCCCGCGGCTGGCGATCAACTGGCTGCCCGGCCGGACCGCGGACGACGTCGACCGGCTCCTCCAAGAAGCCCACGGCCGTGGCGCGCTTCTGACGCTCCGCGAGCATCTTCCCGACCGGCTCGCGCGACAGCTCTGCGAGACCGCCGCGGCCCCGACCACAGGCGACCTGCCCCGCGACGCCCGCCGCCGCCTCGCACAGCTTGCCACCTCCACGCCGCTCGAAGTGACGGGCGATCGCGGCTTCACCTTCGCGGAGGCGACGGCCGGCGGGGTGCCGCTCACGGAGGTCCGTCTCGAGACGATGGAAAGCCGCATCTGCCCGGGGCTCTTCCTCGCGGGCGAAGTGCTCGACGTCGACGGCCGCATCGGCGGCTTCAACTTCCAGTGGGCCTGGGCGAGCGGCTTCGTCGCCGGCACTGCCGCCGGCGCTACGCAACCGGCAGCCGGGCCATCGGCTGGGGCGCACGCGACCTGACGACCTCGCGCCGCGGCGGCGGCAGGCGGGGAACCGACTGGTCGAGCAGCCGGCCGGCGGCCGCGACGACGTCGGCCACGGAGATGCCCTCCATGGCGCCCTGTGGATCACTCGAGCGGACGATGGCGCTCGTCGCCTGCCACGGGTGCCACTGCCGCGGGTCGGTCGGGCCGAAGAGCACCGCCACGGGCACGCCATGCGAGGCCGCGATGTGCGGCAGGCCGCTGTCGACGCCGATACAAAGATCCATGCGGTCCACGAACGCGCCCACCTGCCTGAGCCGCACGGCCGCCGAATAATCGTGCATGTGCGCGGCGAACCCCGGCGGCACGAGGCTCTTGATCTCGCCGTGCATGACGACGTCATCGGGGCCGCCGCACAGAAAGACCTCGCAGCCGCGGCTCTTCACCAGCCACTCGACCACGGCCGCCCAGCGTTCCACCGGCCAGTGCTTCGACGGATTCGTCGACCGCACCGCGAGGAAGACCCGTGGCCGCCCGTCGGCTAGACCGGCCAACAGCGAGTCGATCGGTGGGCGATCGGCCTCGCAGACCCAGTTCTCGTTGTGGCCGTCATCGACGGCGATGCCTTCGCAGCGGAGCAGGTCGAGATACGCCTCCGCCTGGTGGCGGCCCGCCACGGCGGGCACGGCCCGGGAAAAGAGCCAGCCCCGCCCCTCCGAGGCATGGCCGATCCGCCAGGGAATGCCGGCCAGCCAGACCAAGATCGCGCTCGAAAACGACCGCTTGAAGAGGTAGGCCCGCGTGTAGCCGCGCGACCTGAGCCACCGCGCCTGCGTGGGGATGGCCGCCAGGGTCGAGGGCATCAGCCGCCGCGACCGCGGCGGCCGCGGCCAGGCGATCAGTTCGTCCTTGTAGGGGCAGTGGGCGAGCACCGCGGCGGCCGCCGGCTCGATCAGGACGTCGATCACGGCCTCCGGGAACCGCCGCCGCAGGTTGCGGAAGAACGGGATCCCGAGCACCGTGTCGCCGAGAAAGCCGTTGCCGACCACCAGAATCCGCTCGGGCCGCATCGGCTCGGGTGTGGAGGTCATGGTCGGCATGGAGCGGCTGCGTCGGGAGCGTCCGAGACGGCGGCTAGCGGGCGAAGCCGACGAAGAAGCTGAAGAGCTGCTTGCTGTCGTCGGGGGCGTAGACCACCGGGAAGGCGAAGTCGAGGGCGATGGGCGCCGGCCCCATGGCCGGCAGCGTGATCCGGAGGCCGAAGCCGGGCGCCACGCGCATGTTGTTGATCGAGACGTTCGACTCGACCGTGCCGAAGTCGGTGAACACGACGCCGCGGAGGCCGTCGTTGGCGGTGATCGGGAACATGTATTCGATCGTGTTGAGCCATTCGAACGGACCACCGATGATGGCGCCGTTCTGCCGGGGGCTCGCCCCGCGGAACACGAAACCGCGGAGGGTGTTGTAGCCGCCCGCGAAGAAGTTGTCGTAGGCGGGCGTGTCGGGGCCCGACATGCCGAGCACCGAGCCGATCGAGAGAACGTGCCGGCCGGAACCGTCGGGCCGTTCGTTGAGCAGGAAATACTGCCGGCCCTCGAGGATGCCGCGCGGGTAGACGAAGGTGCCGATCACCTGCTCGAACTCGAAGCTCGCCAGGTGACCCTGCGTCGGCAGGAACGGGCTGTCGCGGGTGTCGTGGATGATGCCGCCGCTGAAGCCGTAGACCGAGTTGGTGCCGAGCATGTTCTGGATGGCCGGCGCGAACACCCGCGGGTTGTAGACGTCGACGCTCTCACCGCGGAATCCCGTGTTCACCGACAGGTCGGGCGCGAAGGCGAACTGGTAGCCCAGGCCGACGCGGCCGCCGACGCGGCTTTCCGCCCAGTCGTAGAAGTAGCGGGTGTAGTAGGAGGCGCTCGTCGACAGGCCGATGCGGGTGTCGAAGAGATACGGCTCCTGAAACGTCGCGGTGTACCGCTGCAGCTGCGTGCCCGGGGCGGCCTCCAGCCGGAACCGCTGGCCGGCGCCGCGGAAGGCCGTGCCGTTGCGGATGTCGTCCCAGCTCCGCGGCAGGCGGGTGATGTCGAAGTTCTGCTCGTCGACGACGATGTTGCCCACGAGGCCGGCGTTGGAGTTGACGCCCGCACCGATCATGAGCCGGCCCGTCTGCGTCTCTTCGGCGTCGACGTCGACGATGACGTAGGGCTCCTGTCCCGGAAAGACCTGCAGCGGCTCGGCGCCGAAGTTGGGCACCATGCCGGGCTGCGCCATCCCCGGAGGCATCATCCCGGGGGGAGCCATGCCGGGCTGCATCATGCCGGGCTGAAAGGGCGCCGGCTGCATGCCCGGCGGCGGCAGCGCCGCCGCCTGACCGGCGAACGGCTGTGGCTGCGCGGCCGGGGCGAACCCCTGCTGCGGGACTCCGGGCTGCGCGACGCCGGGCTGCATCATGGTCGTTTGCGGCGTGCCCGGCTGCATCCCCGGCGGGGCCGCCGGAAAGCCGGCCGGCTGCTGCGCGACGAACGCGGGCTGCGGCGGCGCCACCGTCCGGCCGTAGTCGACCGCCTCCGGCCCGGTCGGAGCCAGGGGAGCGCCACCCCACGCGGCCACGGCCGGCGCCGCCGCAGGCTGCGGGCTCTGCCCCCGCCAGACAGGCTGTCCGGCGACGGATTGCTGCTGCCGAGGCTGCTGGGGCGACGCCTGCTGCGGTGCCTGGGGCTCTTCCCACTCCCCTTCGAGCATCAGGTCGAGCACCGCGTCGGCCTCCTCGCCCGGATCGGGGCTCTGGCCGCGGAAGCCCGGCCGATTCGGGTCGCGTGCGATCTGCGTGCCGTCCCCCTCGGGCTTGCTGAAGACGATGCGCGGCCCCTCCCCCTTGGCGGCGTCGGCCAGGAAGAGGCTGCTTGATTTCAACCGCCGCTCGTCGTCGCGAAGCTTGCGGATGTCGAGGATGTCGCCCGGTCGCAGCGAGAGCCGATTGAGCACGGTGCTGTGACGCGTGTGCGGATGCTCGCCGCGGATGCGGACGTTGATCTTGCCCACCCGGTAGCGCTGGCCTTCCTCGATGTTGTAGACGAGGTCGAGCTGCCCCGGCTCCTCGAGAAACCGTGGATCGGCGCGGATGTCGGCGAAGACGAAGCCGCGGCCGCCGTAGATGTCGCGGATCAGGCCGAGGTCGGTGTCCATCTTCGACTGATTGAAGGGCTGGCCACTGGTCAGTTTGAGGTCCCGCTCGAGAAACTCGCTCTTGAACTTCGTGTTGCCGACGAACGAGACGTTGCGGACGCTGTACCGCGGGCCCTCGTTGATCACGAAGGTGAGCATCGTCCATTCCCGCTTGCCACCCTCGACCACCTCCACCTCGCGGCCCACCTTCGCCTGGAAGAAGCCGAGGCTGCGGTAATAGGCGGTGAGCGCCTCGACGTCGGCGTCGATCTTCTCGCGATCGAGGTCGCCACCGAGGAGCCAGAGCACGCCGGGCTTCGACTTGATCTGCGTGAGCAGACGGGCGTCGGTGGCGATCGTGTTGCCGACGAAGCTCGTCCAGAGCGACTTGCGGCTCCGCCCCTCGTCGATGAGGAACACCGCCCCCTTGTCGCCCGGCTTGCTGCCCTCGATCGTGGTCACCTTCGCCGCGTCGTAGCCCTTCTCGTGGTAGTAGGACTCGATCCGCCGGCGGGCCTCCTCGACCACGTACGCGTCCATCGAATCGCCCACCTCGATCTCGGACTTCTTCCGGATGGTGCGGGTGGGAATCCGCTGATTGCCGACGTACTTCACGTACCGCAGCATCGGCCGCTCCACCACCTGGAAGATCACGACCACGCCCTCCTTGACGCGGACGTATTTCGGATGGACGTCGACGAACTTCCGGCAGCGGTGCAGCGTGCGGACGTCCTCCTCGACGGCCCGCGGGTCGAAGATCTGCCCGGCCCGCGTCACGAGCTTCGGCAGCTTCGAGACGTCGGTGGCGTGGTTGCCCTCGATCCGCACCTCCACGATCCGATTGGCCTCGTCGACGGCGGCGGTCGGCGGCGTCCCACCCGGCACGGGCAGTGGCTGGACGGATGCAGGCGGCTGTGCCGTCACGGGCGGCTGCGCGTGCAGGAGCGACGGGCGACAGGCGACGAGCATGACGAAAGCGGCGGCCGCCACGCGGAGGAGCCCCGCGCAGGTCAAGCCCACCGGGCCCACGCCACCGGGACGGGGCCCGGGGCGACGGAGCAGGTGCGCGGAAGTGGGGCTCGTGCGCGGGTGCATCAAAGCTGCCGAAAGGAAGGGTGGCCGCGGGGCGGAGAGGAATACCGCAGCCCACGGACCCGTCACAAGGCGAAAAGTGTCCGTCCCCGGCCGCGCCATGGCGGACCGGCGGACCGACGGCGGCCGGGCGGTCGACCCTGTGGCCCGCCCGTTCCGCCCAGGCTCCGATGCTTGACTGCCCCGGGTAGCCTTCTGTAGTTTTCCGTGTCCCCCGCCCTTTTCCCCCGCCTTCTCATCCCGCGCGGCCCGCCGGGTGCACCGGCGGTGCCTGCCGTCGGCCCCGCCCATGGCACCCACGGTCATCGATCTGCGCCGGACCGACGACGCCCGTGACGTCGTGCACCGGGCCGTTCAGGCGCTCGCCGAAGGCCGCAGCGTCGCCTTTCCGACCGAAACCGACTATGTGATCGCGGCCAGCGCCCGAAATGCCGCCGCCGTCGCGAACCTGCTGGCCATGGCGCCCCGGCCCGCCGCAGAACCACGTCTCTCACTGGCGCTCAAGAGCGCCGAAGAGGCACTCGACTGGGCGCCGCGACTGAGCCCGCTCGGGCAACGGCTCGCCCGCCGCTGCTGGCCGGGGCCGGTCGCCATGCTCGTCGCCGACGACGATCCCGACAGTCTCGTCCAGCGGCTGCCCGGCGTCGTCCGGGAGGGCATCCTGGGCGGTGGCCGTCTCCGCCTGCGGGTGCCCGGCCATGCCATGCTGGCCGATTGCATGCGGATGCTGGCCGGGCCGGTCGCCCTTGCCGAGCCACCCGGTCCGGCGGCCACCCCGGCCGTCACGGCGGCCGATGTCCTCGACCGGGCGGCGGCCGTGGGCGGATCGCTCGGACTCGTGCTCGACGACGGCCGTTCGCGCTACGCCCAGCCCGCCTCGACGGTCGAGGTCGATGCGGCCGGATTCCGCGTCGTCCATCCCGGTATCGTGTCGGAGGAGACGCTCCGCCGGCTCTCCAGCCTCATGGTGCTCTTCGTCTGCACCGGCAACACCTGCCGCAGCCCGATGGCGGAAGTGCTCTTTCGCGACCTGCTTGCGAAGAAGTTCGGCTGCCGCCCCGACGACGTCGAACGTCACGGCGTGGTGGTCGCCAGCGCCGGCCTCGCCGCCTGGGCCGGCGGCAAGGCGAGCACGGGAGCGCTCGAGGCGATGCGGGAGCAGGGCCTCGACCTGTCGGGGCACGCGAGCCAGCCGCTCACGGAAAACCTGGCCCGCCAGGCCGACGTCATCTGGACGATGACTGCCTCCCACAGGGCGGGCATTCTCGCCCAGTTTCCCGAGGTGGGCGGCCGGGTGGCGATGCTTTCGCCCGACCGCCAGGACGTGCTCGACCCGATCGGCGGGACGCTCGCGACCTACCGGAAATGCGCCGAGCAAATCCAGGCGCATTTGGCCCGCCGACTCGATACACTCGATGCTCGGCTGGACGGCGGGTCGTGAGCCCGGACCGGCTCCGCGGCCGCGACAGGGACAGACGCGTCAGGAGCATTTCATGCGGATTGCGATCGGCAGCGACCATCGGGGCGTGGCGGCGAAGTTGCGGCTCATCGGGCTGCTCGAGCGCATGGGCCACACGGTGATCGACTGCGGCTGCCATGGCGAGGAGGCCGTCGACTACCCCGACATCGCCGCCGACGTCGCCCGGCACGTCAGCCAGGGCTCGGTGGACCGCGGCATCCTCCTCTGCTGCACCGGCGTGGGCATGGCGATCGCCGCCAACAAGCTGCCGGGCGTGCGGGCTGCCACCTGCCACGACGAGGTGACCGCCGAAATGAGCCGCCGGCACAACGACCTGAACGTCCTCTGCCTCTCGGCCGAAATGATCGGCCCGGAGGTTCAGGACAAGCTGATCCGCACCTGGCTCGAAACGCCGTTCGAGGGCGGCCGGCATGCCCGCCGCGTCCAGAAGATCGCGTCGCTCGAGTGCGGCGGCGAGCATCCGGCCGGCTGAGCCGGGTTGCCGCCGGTGAGGGGCCGCCTTGCCCCGTCGCCGGACGCTCGTTCAGGCCCTCCAGGCCTTCCTCGCTCGGATGCTGACTTCGCTGCGCCATCCGGGCTGCGTCGTCATCATACGCCGGCTCCCGGGGCAAGGCGGCCCCTCACCTCTCGGATGGCCAGCAGGAAGCATCTGACCAGGGGGGAGCGCTAGCTGTCCGTGGACAAAGTCATCCATGACCTTTGTCCACTCCGTCGACCGGTGGAAACGCCGAGGGTTTCCACGGTCGACGAACGTCGCGTCCTGCTCCGGCAGACGTGTTCCACAGTCTGCTAGGCCCGGAGGGCCGGGTGAGCACCAGCCGGCGGAGGCCGGCCAAGAAACGCGAGCAGGATGCGAGGCGTTTCGTGAAGCAGCGCAGCACCAGCCGGCGGAGGCCGGCCAAGGCAAGGTCGGCAGGATGCCGAGCCTTGCCGTGTAGCTGGCGCAAGGGCGGAAAGGTGGTCATGTCGTAGCGGTCGTGCCGCCTCGCCCCTCCAAAAACA
>Ga0255182_1001642_pt1 | contig 11215 bp, 8 predicted proteins | sample Atl_UVDOM_RepA_8_FD_188420 | JGI IMG/M metagenome (GOLD analysis project Ga0255182, IMG submission 188420) | Freshwater microbial communities from Altamaha River, Georgia, United States - Atl_UVDOM_RepA_8d | ecosystem: Environmental > Aquatic > Freshwater > River | place: USA: Georgia | collected... | reverse complement strand
TGACCTGCCCCCCGAGAACTGATCCATCCGCTATGAGAGTCCCGACCGGCCCCGGCTGGGCCCTGGAGACTCTCGATGAAACGGACACGACACACCCCTGAGCAGGTCATCAACAAGCTCCGCGAGGCCGACGCCATGCTCTCGTCGGGCCGCTCGATGGCGCAGGTGCTGCAGCACCTCGGCGTGAGCGAGCAGACCTTCCACCGCTGGCGCAACCAGTACGGCGGCATGAAGTCGGAGGAGGCGAAGCGGCTGAAGGAACTCGAGGTCGAGAACGCGCGGCTCAAGCGGCTCGTCGCCGAGAAGGAGCTCGACATCTCGATCCTGAAGGAGGCGAACGAGTACCTGGGAAAACCGCAAGCCCCTCGCGGCGGAGGACGGTCGTGAGCCACGTGCAGGGGCGGGTCGGGTGCTCGGAGCGTCGGGCCTGCGCGGTGCTCGGCCAGCACAGGTCGACGCAGCGCTACGAGCGGCGCGTGGCGGCCGACGAGTCGGCGCTCGTCGGGCGCATCGAGGAGATCGTGCGCAGCCATCCGCGGTACGGCTACCGCATGGTGTGCGGCCGCCTTCGGCTCGAAGGGTGGCCCGTGAACCACAAGCGCGTACACCGGCTCTGCCGTCGCGACGGGCTGCGCGTGCCGCGGAAAAACCGCAGGAAACGGCGCCTCGGCGTGTCCGCGAACGGGATCGAGCGGAGGAAGGCGATGCATCGGAACGACGTGTGGTGCTGGGACTTCGTGGAGGACAGCGACTTCCTCGGGAGGCCGCTGCGCTTCCTGACCCTGGTGGACGAGTACACGCGCGAGTGCCTGCTGCTCGAGGTGGAGCGGTCGATGACGGGCGAGCGGATCCGCGACCTGATCGCCGAGGTGTTCAAGGTGCGCGGCGCGCCGAGGCACCTGAGGAGCGACAACGGCTCGGAGTTCATCGCGACGAAGCTGAAGGAGTTTCTCGACACGGCGAAGGTGGAGACGCTGTACATCGAGCCGGGCTCGCCGTGGCAGAACGGCTACGGCGAGAGCTTCAACGGAAGGCTGCGCGACGAGCTGCTGAACTCGGAGATCTTCGCCGACCTGCGCGAGGCGAAGTCGCTCGCGGCCTACTGGCGGCACGAGTACAACCACGAACGACCGCACAGCTCGCTCGGCTACACTCCGCCGGCGGTCTACGCGGCGCGGCTTGCCGCCGCTCCGCTCGGGGCTCCGCCCCTCCGCTCCGCGGCGGCAAGCGAGGAACCTGTGCTTTCGATGGAATCAACCCGACTCTCATAGTGCTGGACCAGAGATCGGGGGCAGGTCAAAGCCGCCCGGCCCCGGATTGAATCAGGCTACCCACGGGTCACCCCGGATCAAACCCCCCTGCCCCAGATCATCCGTACGGATCTGCTCGGAAGTACGCTGAAATCAGCTGCACATTCGGAACACGCCAACCGTCTTTGGAGTGCATTAGAGCGATGCTCGGTTGTGGGAACGCGCTCCCATAGCGGAATGTCGGGGTTTCGATTCCCGCTGCCCGCCTTGAGTCGAGACACCGAGGCCCCCGCATACGGCATTCACGAATCCCGCAGCCTCGCTCTGGAGAGGCGCTTCCGCCGAATGATCCATCTTGGTCGCGCCCACTCGCCCGAGTCCGACGAGCGGTACTGCCGCCGCTGCTCACATCGGCCGCTGCAGCCGACCTTGACCGCCTCAGTTCAGGGAGTCGGCGGTCGGTGGAATGGCGATTGCTGTTCTTCCTTCTCGCGCTGACGCGCAGCGCGCACCCCTGCCCTTGCGGCTGCCCCGACCCCGACGGTTGATCGCTCGGCAGGCGCGTGACGTGCGGCGGCAACAGCCTCGTCACTGACCTTGAAGAGGGCCTTGCCGCCCTTCACCGCAGCCTTGCCGAACAAGGCCCCCGCAATCACCAATGCTCCGATGCCGCCGAGGGCAGCCTTGCGGCCGATCGTGGTGGACTTGTGGGACCCGCCCGGATCTGTTCCCGGATCATTCATGCACCAAAGCGTACCGGGCGTGGCGCCACGAGCCAACCGGCGGGGTGAAGCGCAATCGCGATCTCCGGGGGCGTTCGGATCAGTCGGAGGTACGCCGCCGAACTTCTTGCCCGCTACTGAGTGGAGGCGGGGTTGTTTCGGTAGCACGGACGGGGTACTTGGTGTGGCTGGCGGGCGCGCTCTCGTTCGCGCCCCGGCGCAAGATTCGCCAAGCACCTCGCCAGGCGGGCCCGCCGCTCGTTGATAGGTTCGAGAAGGCGCTCGATACGAGCGTCGTACGAGCCAAGGGTCTCGGCCTATGGCGGGCTTGCCTGACGCAGGGAGCCGAACTAGTCAGCGACGCCGGCGTCGGATTCGTTCCGGATTCCGCCGATTAGCGCCGGCGCCACCACCAATCAATCTTGCCGGTACCGCATTTCGCGAGAGGGCAGGCGTAAACGTCAGGGATTCCTGGCGACCCGAAAGCCAAGGGTATTGCGTGAGTGCTGCGGCAGCTCGGGAAATCGCGAAGATGAGCGAACCCCAAAAGTGCTATTCGCGAAGTCGACAAAGGAACCGCCGCGCGCCACGCGGGTCCACCCAGTTGCTGGACCGCCGGGGTTGAACTGGGGCGCAGCTTCATAACTGCCGTGCCAGTCATTGACCCACTCCCACACGTTGCCCAGCATGTCATGAAAGCCAAAGGCGTTTGCTGCCTTCAAGCCGACCTCGCGCGTGCCGCACTCCTCGCCGCCCTGACAAGCGTTGTGATAGAACCAAGCGAGCTCGGACGGGCTGTCATCATCTGTGTAGAACGGCGTCTGCGTCCCGGCTCGGCAGGCGTATTCCCACTCCGCCTCGGTTGGCAGGCGCATGCCCGCGGCGCTCATGTAGCCATGGATGGCGTTCCAGCTCACCTGCTCCACGGGGCGATTGGCGGAGTCTGGGTGGCCTTGGAAGTGCGATGGGTTCGTGCCCATGGTTGCCACCCACTGCGCCTGCGTCACCTCGTAGCGACCTAAGTACCACGCGTTTGTCAGGTTCACTTGGTGGACGGGTCGTTCTGAGGAATCACACCCAGACTCGTCTGGCCAGCCGCTGCACCCCATCTCGAACGTCCCCGGCGGCACGAGGAGCATCTCAATCCCCGTCCCCGTGTCGCGCACGCGCCACGGAAGCCCCGTCGCCTGGATTCCATCGCGAAACTGCGCGTCCGTGACCACGGCAGGGTCCGGCTGCCACTGGATGACGGTCGCCCACGTCGGGGCGGCACCGCAGGGCCCCCAGTTTGAGAGCAGCGTTCCGAGGTCAGCGCCGTTGACGATGCCGTCGCCGTTGATGTCGGCGCGGGTGCCCTGGCCTGCCGCCGGCCCCCAGTCGGAAAGGAGCGCACCGAGGTCTGACCCGTCCACCGCGCCGTCGTTGTTCAGGTCCGACGGCACGCACGGTGCCTGGCAGGCGTCGGGGACGCCGTCGGCATTGACGTCCGAGAGCGAGCCGTCGAGGATCTGGCCGTAGTCGACGATGCCGTCGGAGTTGCAGTCGGCGGACCACTCCCACATCGATTGGTTCACGTGTCCGGGGGAGTAGATGTCGACCCAGACTCCGCTCAATGTCGCGGTGCGCTCGGTCGGGTACAAGCAGTTTGGCTCGCCCGGCGCCCATGCCTGGTACGACCACGGCTCATCGGTCACCCAGGTCCACGTGCAGTCCGTGCAATTCGGCGACGCTGGAGTGCTGCAGACAAGGGTGCCGCCCAGCCAAACCCAGCCGGAAGGATGGCTCGTCTCCACCAGCTGGTCCACGAATGCAGACTCCGCCGCATCGCTGACCGTGGCGAGGTGGCCGCCGGCAGCGCTCGCAAGCCGTTGCGCATCGGGCCACTCCCGGCTCACGGCGTCGAACCGGTACCAATGCCCATTCCCCCCATCGCTGACCTTCCACTGCACCGCCTGCTGCGCCTGCGCCGCAGATGCCGCGAAGAGGGTGACCGCCGCCGCCTGGATCAGCGTCTTCATGTGGGTGCTACAGAACATGTTCACGGGCACGCGCCCCAGCTCGCCAGCAGCGCACCGAGATCGGCACCGTTGACGATGCCGTCGGCATTGAGATCGGCCAGCGCGCCGGGTACCGATGGGCCCCACTGCGACAGCAGCACGCCGAGGTCCGCGCCATCGACGGTGCCGGACGGCGCCACGTCGGCAATGCACTCGCAGTCGTCCGGGATGCCGTTGCGGTTCATGTCCGGCGCGCCGCCTGCGATCGCGCACACGTCGCCCCACCCGTCGCCATCGCAATCGGCTTGGCTGGGGTTGGGCACGGTCGGGCAGTTGTCGGACTCGTCCGGCACTCCATCGCCGTCCTGGTCGAACGGGTCGACGCTGCTGGGAACCACAAAGTACTGGTCCCCGGGAATGGTGGCGAAATTGATGCGCAACGCACCCGAGGAACCGCCGACGTAGCCGCCGAACCCGTCGCCGCCGAGGTTGCCCGAGCCGACCGGGAGCGACCCGAGGACCTGGTTGGACATGTAGTCGTGGCCGCCGCCGTTGACGAACGCGCACACCTTGATGGGGCTCGTGCCGTCCCAGTCGATCAGCGCCAGCGGGATCTTGACCTCCAGGCCCGTGCGGACCCCGTCGCCCGAACCGGGCTCGTCCGGATCGCCGGACACACCGCCCACGTTCGAGTTGTTCAGCGCGGCCTCCAGACCGTACTGGTTCGTCTCAAGCAGGTTGCAGCCGAGCGCGGCGCTCCACGGTCCGCCGCCGACGTAGCCGCCCGCACCGCCGCCTGCGGTGAGCAGCTGGCCGAAGTTGACGTACATGATCGGCGGCGCCGGGGGGTTGGCAAGGGGGTCGCCACCGCCCACGGTGAAGAACATGACGGCGTCTGCCGTAAATCCTGGATCGAAGCGCAGGCCGGGGACAGGATTGCCATTGACATCAACGCCCGCGCCCATGCGATTCAGGTTGTTGAAGTCGATGTCCGGGTTGTCGCCGCGGAGTTCGTTCTGCCCCGCTCCGGCGCGGCTGTCGATGAAGATGTCGAGCTTGTTGAAGTTCGTCTCGAGGTTCCCTGCAATGGTCAGGTAAAGGAAACCGCCCTTCGCGTCGAGGATGCCGAAGGCGCCATCGAGTTCGCTGCCGTTGCAGACGCCGTTGATGCCGCCAGACGAGGCGTTTCCGAATCCGGTATGGACCTGCTGAACGGCACGGGCTTGGCCATACTGTGGTTCCGCACGGCCATCAATGACCTGCGCCTGCGTGAGCGAGGTGATCGACGAGGCGAAGAGGACGAGCGCAGCGGAATCAATGACCCGGTTCATGCCCCAAAGGTAGTGCCCCGTGCACGGCGCCACAACACAAATCCGTCACTCGCACGGTCCCAGTACCCCAGCAGGACGCCGAGGCCGGCTTCGCTCACTTGGCCGTCGGGGGGCGAAACCTCCGAAGTCGACAAGCGCCGCAGCTTTCGATGCAGAGATTCCGGTCGCGTCAGGGATCCTTCGCCACTCGAAATCCAACGGCGCCGTAGTTGAGGGCAGGAGCCCCTTCGTCGCGATTGGACGAGCGCAGGTTGCTGGTTCCGTCACTGAATGAGCCACCCCGGATCACGCGCGCTGGCGCATGGTTCGGCCCCGCAGGATCCGATTGGTCGGTGGCCGGATAGGGCGCGAACCAGTCGTTCACCCACTCCCAAACGTTGCCGAGCATGTCATGGAACCCCAGCGCGTTGGCGGCCTTGTCGCCTACTGGTCGGGTCTGTTTGCTGGAATTCGGTGAGTACCAGGCGAGCGCTCGCATCGTGCCGTCATCTGCTGAGCCGTTGTAGAAAGGGTGACTACTCCCGGCGCGGCAAGCGAACTCCCACTCGGCTTCCGTGGGAAGACGCATGCCGGTGGCCAGAAGAAACTCGTGGACGGAGTGCCAGCTCACGGAGTCAACGGGCCGGTCGTCAACTCGGTCAATCGGGACATGGGCACTGGCCATCCGAAACAGCGACGGGTTCGAGCCCATGGCCGCCACCCACTGCGCCTGCGTGACTTCGTATCGTCCAAGGTAGAACTCGCGGGTCAGTGTCACAGGGTGCACCGGTTGTTCCCAAGAAAAGCACTCATACTCGTCCGACCCCATGGTGCATCCCATCTGGAACGTCCCTGGTGGCACCAAGAGCAGCTCGATCCCGGTTCCGTTGTCGCGCACGCGCCACGGCATGCCGGTCTCGGCGATTCGGCTGCGCAATTCGATATCGGGGACGACCAACGGATCAGGTTTCCAGTCAATGACCGTTGCCCAGCTTGGCGGCACTTTGCACGGTCCCCAGGTGGCGAGCAGTGCACCAAGGTCTGCGCCGTTCACAACTCCATCCATGTTGAGGTCAGACGGGACGGCGCGATCCAGTGCCGGACCCCAATCGGCAAGGAGCGCCCCCAGGTCGGCGCCGTCCACGGTGCCGTCATCGTTGAGATCTGCAGGAGTGCACGGTGCCTGGCAGGAGTCCGGGACGCCGTCGCCGTTGACGTCCGAGAGCGAGCCGTCGAGGATCTGGCCGTAGTCGACGATGCCGTCGCCATTGCAGTCGGCAGACCACTCGATGATCGCTTGGTTTGGCGCTGCGCCGTAGTAGTTGTTCCAGCGCATCGGGTAGGGACCGCTGAACTCAAGCCGCGTCTCATCGCAGTAGTTTGGCTCAGGCGGAGCCCACGGCGCATGCGTCCAGGGCTCACCGGTTACCCACTTCCACGCCGAGGCGTTGCAGCCCTGATTCTCCTCCGTAAATCCCCCAAGCCAAGCTCGACCCGGGAATTGCCCATGAACGAACGCATTCTCGGGCGCATCCGTTAGCGTGACGAGGTGAGCCCCGATCGATGCCGCGTACGCCGCATGTCCCGACCACGTGCGCGACTCGGCAACACGCACGTACCAATGCCCATTCCCCCCATCCTCCACGCGCCACTGCACGGCCTGCTGCGCTTGCGCCGCCGATGCTGCGAACATGGCCACCACCGCCGCTTGGATCAACGTCTTCATGGTTGGACATCCCCTGGGAACCCCACGGACCCGGTGCCGACAAGGGTACTGGCCTTCCACGGTGGCTCAAAGCGCTCGCCTGGAAACAGCCGCCTCGCCACGCGGTCGCCCATCCAACGCAGCGACGCGTGTGAGCCAAACGGGGTATCGGCGGGACTCGCTCGGGTCGGCGGCGCTCGACTCCCCTACTTCCGCCTGCGTTGGTACGGCGGCAGTCCGGTGCCCTCACCGCGCAGCTGCTTCTTCATGGCGGTCGTGAGGAGCGGCCTCCACCGGTCCTTTGGGTCGAACGACAACCACTCGAATCGGGGGAAATCGGTCACGGTGCCGTTTAAGTCCACCAGGCGGCCATCCTGGATGCCCACCAATTCCCACACCCAGAAGTTGTGGGGCTTGCCGTCGATGCAGCGCTCGCATCCGCCGTACATCCGCAGCAGGAACTCGAGCCGCCCATTCCCGTCCACATCAAGCGGATACACCCCGTACGTGGCGGGGAGCTCAAGGAGGCTCGCGCGCGGCGCTCGGCTCGGTCCGCCTGGACACATCCGAATGATCCAATCCCAGCCGGCACCGGCCGCCAAGCCGCACCCCATCGATGAGCTGTGGAGAAGCGCATCCAGGTGACCGTCCCCATCGACGTCGGCCTCTTGCACAGACATCCAGTGTGCGCTGCCCTGCATGTCGAACCGCATCCCGGTGGCCACGACGTCGCCGGCGCCCGTGCGCGTCAGGATGTGGATCATGGATCGATCGGGCGAGGCATCATCCCCGGCGATCAGCAACACCCTGCCGGATCGCGGAAGGCGCCAGATCGCGTAGGTGGCGTCAGGTTGAGGCCGCGGTTCCGGACCGGCAAGAGCGGGCGCCAGCTGGGTGATCATCGACTGCACCTGGGGTTCCAGGTCCGCCAGATTGACCGCTAGGGCGTCAGATATGGTCCCGTCCTTGGGGCGCGCGAACTCCGGGAACGGAAGATCCGAGCCGGCGTCCGGCGTGACTGGTGCTGGGGATCCGGAGCCCGGCCCCTGGACCGTGAGTGCGCAGATCAGCGAGATGACGGTGGCGGACATGTTCCCTCCTTGGAGTTGCCTCAGGCGCGCATCCTGCGAGCCCCGTTCAAGATCGACATGACCGGGGTCCGGGCTTTACTTTGAACCGTCCGCTCTGGTGCACGCACCCCGGCTCGTCAGCAGCGCGACGCGGTTGATGCGGGCGCACACCGTGATGGCGTCGGCGCCGCCCCGGTCGAGCTGTTGTAGTCAAGCCATTGGGCCTTTCTCTTTTCTGGAGTGTTAATAGACTCCTTTGGCTCGTAGAACGGACTTTCCCCTGCTCGTACTTTGTCCCTTGCCATTAGTTTAGCGTAAGTCATTATTTTTGGATCTGGATCCATGTATTGATCCTTTGCATCCGAGATGAGTAAAAGCTCGTCATCCGTCAATCCTGGAACGATGTACGGGACTTCCATGTAGTTTCCGTCGATGTTGGCTATGAAAGCCTCGTCTCCAATGTCTCGGCCTGCTCGCGTCTTAATTATGCCTAGCCATCCGGTATTGGTTGGCGTTCTTGAATACACGGATTTGTACTCTTCGCTCTCCCAATCAACATCGTAAACCGTGTTAGGAACATCATGGTCGTACTCATCATCAATCGATGTCCGTGGGATCCTGATGTTCAGCCCGGTGCGGACGCCTTCGCCCAAGGCGTCCTTGGCCGGATCCCACGACATCCCAGCCACGTGCCGGTTGTTCATCACACCTTCCCATGGCGCGCTGCCGTCAATGACCTGCGCCCGGAAGAGCGTGGTCGGCGACGAGGCGCAGAGGACGAGCGCGGCGGATTGAATGCCCCGGTTCATGTCCGGAACATAGTGCCTCTTGCACGGCAACGCACTACAAATCCGTCACTCGCACGGTCCCCAGTACCCCAGCAGGATGCCGAGATCCGTGCCGTCCACGGTTCCGCTGCCGTCGATGTCGGCGGTCGAGTCCGTGCCGGAATCCCCCCACTGCCCGAGCAGAACGCCGAGGTCGGCTCCGCTCACCTGGCCGTCGGGAGCAACATCGGCATCCGCACAGGTGACGACGATTTCAAGCGTGACGTTGTCGATCAGGCAGCCGTCGCCCTCCCAGCACCCGCCATGCGGATTCGGCGTGCTCGGGGATGGCGATTCGGACGCGAGTCGGACGGTGGTCGACGGGCCGGCAGCCGTGAACACCATGGCGTAGCGGCGCCATCCGGCGACCTCGGTGTCCAGCGATCCAACGAGGAGCATCTCGCCCGGGCCGGCAGTGACCCGAAGCACGTCTGAACGGTCAAGCGCCGCGTCCAGGGCTACCCAATAGGTGCGTCCCGGCACGGTGCTCACCACCTGCTCGATCCACCCGTTGTTGTTGCATCCGCAGCAGACGGAGCCTTGCAGCGAAATCATCGCGGCTCCGCCGGTGTCACCCAACGGGACGGGCGGCTTCCATGGCCCGAACCCATCGGACGGGCACGTGGGATCGTGGGCCAGCCGATCCACCCAATAGGAGCCGATGGTCTGCCATCCCGGGACGGTAGGCAGGCAAGAGGAGTGGCACACGGTGCCGCATCCCACAGGCACCGCCTCGAAGTCGCCGCCGACGATGAGGTTGCCTCCTGCCGAAGCGCCGGCGTGGCCCGGGACAGCCGTGAGGCATGCGATGCAAGCAACGACGATGGAAGCACGGTAGACGTTCATCGGAAGATGTCCTGTGGGCATTGCGATGCGAGTGAGCCCGGAGCGCCCCGGGGGAGCACCGCTTCTTTGGGCGACGATACCGGAGGCGGGGCGTTGGCTGAAACTTGAGGTTCCGGCCCAGTGCGTTCGGCGCTCAGCGGCACGGTCCCCACCCGGCGAGGAGAAGTCCGAGATCGGCGCCATCGATCACGCCGGTCCCGTTGAAGTCACCGATACAAGACCCGCCGCCGGGGCATGGGCCCCAGGAGGCAAGGAACACGCCGAGGTCGGCTCCGTCGATGATGCGGTCGCCCGTGAGATCGAGGGGGCACGCTTCGGTGCCGCAATCGGTCGAGCCCGAGCAGTCGGCCGCCGCGGTGACGCAGAAGCTGTCCCACGCCACGTCGCAGCAGAAGGGATCGGCGCTGCACACTTCCTCGCAGCAGCACTCGTCGGCACAGCCGCCGTTGGCGTGCGGGGCGTTGCAGTCGCCGGCGCCCTCGTCACCGCAGACGTACGTCGGGATCACCGCATTCTCGGCGCCCGGGGTGTCGAGCCCCGCGGCCGGTGCGGCACCGCCCTGCGACCAGGTGCCATCGGCGTTGCGGATGCAGTGGAACGGCGAGCCGTAGTTGGTGACGATCACCGTCTCCTCCGTGGGGCTCGAGAGAAGTTTGATGTTGTCAAGTCGGTTATGACCGGTGCTGGCGGTCGCCCCCGTCATGGTGAGGCGGATGCGAACGTCCGCTGCGTCGTCGAGCAGGGTGCCGAAGTCGACGCCGCGGAGCGAGAAGCTCGTGGCGTAGGTGATCGGGTCACCGAGGTTGGTGAACGTGGTTCCATCGGTCGAGTACGACACCTGCGTCGAGTTGAAACCGGTGCTCGTGCGCTGCGCTGCCCAGGTCACTTCGAGGCCGCTCAGCCCGGCCATCGAGAGCCGGAACTCCACGTGGCTGCCGTTGTTGCCGCCGCCCGACGCGGTGGCGCCGGTGCCGCCCTGGATGGCCAGGCAGCCGCCGGATGCCACGCCGGCGAGCGCATTCGTGGTGGTCCCGCCGAAGGACTGGAGCCACTGGTAGATGGTGTCGCCGGCGGAGCTGGTGATCGTGTCCTGCAGCAGTCCGCCGCCGATGTCCACGACGGCCGTGGCGGCCTGGTCGCCAGACTCCGCCGACAGCGGGAAGCGACCGGCCAAGTAGCCGTTTCCGCCGCCGGGAAGGGCGTTGTCGTTGAAGCCCCAGAACGCGAGCAGGCCGCCGGTGGTCGTGGTCTGTGAGCTGCGCGTGATGAACGGTCCGCAGACGTTGGCGCTGTACCACCACACGTTCGAGGCGTCCGGGGCGCTGCCCGGGCTCTGCTTCACCACCATGCTGTCGACGATGGCCGCCCACGGCGTGACGTCCAGCGTGCCGTCATCGTCGGTGTCCAGGTCCTGGCCGTCGGCCGTCGGCACCACGCCGTTCGTGGTGTTGGTGCCCGAGAAGCCGCTGACCAGCAGCACGGTGGAGT
>Ga0255182_1001638_pt1 | contig 11232 bp, 9 predicted proteins | sample Atl_UVDOM_RepA_8_FD_188420 | JGI IMG/M metagenome (GOLD analysis project Ga0255182, IMG submission 188420) | Freshwater microbial communities from Altamaha River, Georgia, United States - Atl_UVDOM_RepA_8d | ecosystem: Environmental > Aquatic > Freshwater > River | place: USA: Georgia | collected... | reverse complement strand
CGAAATTAAAGTCAATAATCTGGCCAAATACATTTTTGTCGCTCTGGCTCTGGGCGTAGTTATTCTTCATCTGATCGCCTACGCCTGATTCCTGGCAATAAGACGCGCGTTCTGCTTTTCCTTCTTCGTGATCTTACGCTTCTGGCGAGGATCAAATGCATCACGAAGTCCATCGCCGATGAAGTTGATGCTAAGCGCAATACTGACGATGAAGAAACCTGGATACCAGAACAAGAATGGTCGCGTTGTGAACGCGTCTTGATATTGGTTGATTAATAGACCTAAGGAGACATCGGGCGGAACAACTCCGAAGCCAAGATACGAAAGGGCAGTCTCAAGCAAGATCGCACCTGAGAGAAGTAAGGTCACGGAGACGATAATCACGCCAACAGCGTTGGGCAGAATATGTTTGAAGATGATTCTTCGAGTTGATGCACCAGCAACGCGCGCTGCATCGACGAATTCACGCTCACGCAACGTCAAGAATTCACCACGGACGAGACGCGATAAACCCGTCCAGGCAAAAAGACCGAGATAAACCGCAAGAACAATGGCGCCGAGGTTTCCAAACTTGGAACCAATAACTGAACCGACAATAACAGCAGGAATTGTGATGATGAAATCTGTAAAGCGCATCAAGACGTTATCGACAACGCCGCGGTAGTACCCCGCGATCGCACCGACAACAGTTCCGATGATCGCTGCAAAAAACCCAATGACGAACATAACTTGAATCGAACGTTGGGTGCCCTTCATTACCAGCGAGAAATAATCGCGACCAATGTCATCTTGGCCAAATGGATGATCACCCAGGCCGATTCCAGGTCCACCAAGGAACTTAGGAACTACCGAGATGGTCGGACAGCCGATTGTGTCATTAGGGCAATCGCCGTATCGAAGTTCAGGGAGATCTTCTGGAGTCCACTTCCACCAACCTTTGGTCTTGATAGGACCAAATGTGGAATCCACTGCTGAGAAGACGAAGATGATGATGAAGGTTAAGAAGATAAGTGATGCGACCGCAGCTCTATGCTTAAAAAAGCGGCGGCGGATAATCTGAGATTGCGTGAGGCCTTCAACCTCTTTATTCGCAATCGCGTTTTCGCCAGATTCAATAGTTAACTCTTCGACAACGTCGCTCTTCTTTTTTCCTAGTTTCACTTTCCGCTCCCCACACGAATTCTTGGGTCAAGTGCTGAATAGAGAAGATCCGCGATGAGGTTCGCAACGACAGCCAAAGTTGCGGTGATGAAGAAAACACCCATGAGGAGATTCAAATCCTGGCTCGAGATAGCTCTATTGAAAAGAGTTCCCATTCCATACCAGCCGAAAACTCGCTCAGTAATAATTGCGCCACCGACGATGCCAGCAAAGTCAACGACCATGATTGTGGTGAGTGGAATCAAAGTGTTGCGGAACGCGTGGCGCATAATGACAGTTCGCTCATTCAAACCTTTGGCGCGCGCAGTTCGGATGTAATCCTGGTTCAAAACTTCTAAGAGAGTTCCGCGTGAGTATCGGATGTACCCGGCGAATGAAATTAACGTGAGAGCGATGGTTGGCAAGAACAAGTGAACCAAAATATCAAGCGTCGAAATCCAGAATTCATTGGGGGTGAGAAGCTCTTTCGCCTGACCGAGAGTTGGGATTGGTCTAAAGCTGACTGCGCCTTCTTCCATGTATGGCTTCCAGGTCTGCATGAATTTATCAACCACGATCAAATGAGCAGAGAGCAATCCGGTAATGATCGTTGTTCTGATAACGGGACCGCGATCGATGCGGGCAAATGCCAGCGCTACGACTACGCAGACCACGATCGTGATGAGGGCATAACGCAGAAGTTGAGGGATTGACGAGGATGAATTAAGAGAATTCTGCACGACAAAATATGAGATTACGGTGAGCGGAGCCATGGTCAATGAGGAATAAAGCGCAGCTCTATTGCCAAATCCAGTGCTGAGGTAAGTAATACCAAATGCAATTCCAATAGCGAGTAAGCCGATGAGGACTGGACCAAGCGCCGGATCAGTCAACCAATTTGCTTCATCAACAAATGTGAGGAAAGCAAAGGTTGCGACGAAAACGATGCCGAAGACTTTCCAGAAACTTCCGCGCCGAGAACCGAGCAATGATGCCCAGAATATGGATCCAACTAAACCAATACCTATTTTCCACGAGGTGGTGATTTGCGGGTCTGCCAAGAAAGTATTGAACTGGATCGCAAGGTATTGCTTGAGAAGAACAGCCACCCAGAAGATTGGGAGTGAGAAGAGCAAGAATGCAAAGAAGGTCATCGAATAATCGAAGCGTGAGTATTGGCGAAGTGCTGTGACAATTCCGAGCGCAATACCGACGATGATTGCGAAGATTGTTGCAAAAATAACCAAGCGGATAGTGATAGGCATCGCGGTCGCGATCTCGCCAGAGACAGGGAGTCGGAGTCGAGTTAGACCAAGATCCAGATTGCCCGTGAAGATTCCTAGGACGCCGCGCAACCAGATGAAGTAGCGAAGTGGGGGCGGAACATCGAGCCTAAGGAAGGTTTCTAATTCCTTGATTTGTGCCTGAATTTCTGGATCATCGCTGAAGCGAAGATCGCCCACAGGGTCTCCAGCAATCGCAGCCAAGTTATAGAGGATGAAGCTAGAGCCGAAAAGAATGAGGAAAAGGATGCCAATGCGGCGCGCAATAAAAGCTAGCACGGCCTTCCCCTTCCCAATTTAGAGTTCCCGAATGTTACTGAAATTTTCAAAAAATAAAGCCTGTGGGCCTCAAGGAAATGGGTGACATTCCCCTAAGGCCCAACAAGCCTTCAAAGTTGGGCGCGAAGCCCTACTTCTTTAGTACTTCCAATCCCAGAAGTTCCATTCCTTCACAGGAGACAACGAGCTGGCCTTAACGCCCTTAAGGTCATTGTCATATGAAGTTACGGATGGATGCTGGTATAGCGGAAGTGTGTAGGCCTTTCCAAAGATTTCACGTTCGATTTTGATGAACGCAGTTGAAAGGACTGAGTCTGACATTGGACGACCGAAAACATCATCCAAGATCGCGTCGAGTGCTGCGCCAGAGTTAGCTCCGCTGTAATTGTTGGAGCCATCTGAACGCCAGTTAGCGCGGATTGAACCTTGCGCTGTGCTGGTTGCAGCCCATGCAAAGAATGTTGCGTCGTACTTGGAATCACGAAGCTTTGGTGACCAATCAACTTGCGTATCAAGGTTTACATCAAAGCCGCACTTTGCCAAGTTTGCCTTGAGCAAGAGCGCTTGTGCCGCACGACGTGCATTGTTTCCAGGAACCAAGAAGTTAACCTTCAATGGCTTCTGCATTGCATCTTTGTGATACTTCTTCACGAGCGATAGTGCGCGTGCATTCAGTGACGCCTGTGATCCAACATAGTAAGCAGATCCATTAGCAGCAATAACTTTTGCATACTTAGCATCTTCATGTGATGGAACGGTGACTGAGCGAAGTGGTGGAATTTCTGCGTTGATTGGTTGAATCAACTTCTCCACGATTTCTTGGCGAGGAACGCAGAGCAAGAATGCACGACGAAGGTCGGTAGCTTTCTGGCCGTTTCCTGCGAAGAGACCTGTGTAAGGAGTTCCGCCAGAGAAGTAAGCGCCTGAGCGGAGATCGACGTGCTCATATGCTCCACCGAGACCACCAACAGTGGTTACACCGTTGAGCTTCTTGAGAGCAGCAACGCCGTCAGCAGTCTGTTGTCCTGAATAGAGTGAAACTTCACCGTTTCCAAGAGCCTGAACTACTGGGTTTCCGTCAGCTACGTACTTCTGGATGATGTTCTTGATATCGCCAGAGACCTTTGGTCCTGAGTTATAAAGAGGGTTTGCCTTCAAGGTTACTGATTGACCCTTGATAGCGCTCACAACGTTAAAGCCACCGTTTCCAACCCAAAGAAGTGGGTTTGTGGTTGCAGCGTTTACATCTGGGCTGTTGTATGAAGTTGACCAGATATCACCAATCTTCTTTAGAAGTGTGGTGTCCTTATCCTGATAGGCCGTGTACCAACGATCACGTGCAGCTTCGTTTTGCGCAACAGTCTGGAGTGAAGTCTTACCTTCAGCAATCAAGGTGTATGCGTGAACTGGACGTGGTCCGATAACTGTGAGCCACCAGTCTGGGAACTTCTGCTTATAGCGGAAAGTCACTGACATCTTGTCAGCGCTCAATACTGGATCGCCAGTCTGGTAGAGCGAGTATGTGCTGGAAGAGAGACCTGCAGCGTTGAACGCCATCTTGTCGCCCTTGTCCCAATCGCCAAGTCCTGCTGCCTTTGCATATGCACGGCTGTAGATCATGTGAGATGAGAGGAGATCAACTCCATTGATTGGAGTTCCATCTGACCAAACGCGGCCTGGGGCTACCGTGTATTGAACGCGGAAGTCATTTGCCTTGTTTGAGGTAACTTTGTAAGAACCAAATGTTGTGTTCTGTACCCAAGTTCTTGAAGCGTCGTAGTAACCAAAGCCCATACCGGTCAAGTAACCGATGGTGGAGTTTGTTACCAAGTTAAAACCGACTACTGCTGAGTTGAAGCCAGATAGTGGATTCGGTTCATGGAGAATCACTGTTCCATTTTTCGCCGCATTTACCGGCGGGACAGTTGAGACAGCTAGCAGGATCGATAGCGATCCAACGATGGCTGCTCGTAACTTCTTGTTTTTCAACTTAACCTCCTGAAAGGTATCGAGGGAGGAATTGGAGCGGTGAAAAGTCGACCGTTTCACTGCCTTACTTCCTTTTGAGCGTGGCGCGATTATTCCCCCCTTGCGTTATTTCTACAACATCGATGTTGCGAAAATAGATAACGAAAAAGTTGCCAAATTCTCGGGAAGTGAGCACGGTCGCGCCTTGCCTCGGAGCGAGATTCCATGACCTAGGCTCGTGAAATAGATAGGTCTGATGGGGGTTTTCATGGCACAAGGTCTGAAAAGGGGGTCCTTTCTAGCTCCAATTCTGGCCCTGGCGAGCCTTGTACTGTCGCCGTTGCCCGCATATCCCAATCAAAACAGCAGCCTTAACGCCCAGCCCACGTCACAACTGAAAGTAGGCGGCACCCTTTTTCTTCCCATCGCTCACGAGCCAAGTCAATTCAATCCGTGGCATCGTGATGGAAACGATGCGGATATCAACCGCATGATGAGCGCGTCCTTACCGATGCTCTTCAATTCCGATAGCCAAGGGAAATTGACTGCAAACAAGAATTACATTTCATCCTTTACTCAAACACGAAGCTCGCCACAAACCCTTCGTATTGTCTTGAATCCGAAAGCGACGTGGAGTGATGGAAAAAAGATCGCGTTAGCTGACTTTGTGGGAATGCTACGTGCGCTGGGCGGAAAGAATCCCAACTTTGAGATTCTCTCCAGTGATGGTTACTCCAGTATCAAAACAATTACCGCCGGAAAGAGCGCAAACGAAATCATCATCACAATGTCAAAACCATATGCAGATTGGCAAGAATTGTTTTCGCCGTTGCTTCCAGCCTCTCTCACCAAAGATCCAGCTTCCTTTAATGGCACGTGGCGCGCAAAGCCTCTTGTAAGCGCAGGCGCTTTTATTTTCGATTCAATAAATCGCGAGCAGGGTTCAATCTCCTGGGTTAGGAACACGAAGTGGTGGGGCACTAAACCCATTCTCGATAATGTGACATTCCGTATTTTGCCTTCTGAAAACCAATTAGCGGCGTTGATTAATGATGAGATTAGTTATCTTGATGTCACGGACAATGCATCAGTTATTCGGCAGGTACGCACTAATCCAAAATTTACGATTCATGCGGTGGCAAGTTCAGAGAAATGGGAGCAGATTTCCCTTAATTCGAAGAATCCCATCTTGAGCGACACCTCTGTTCGACAATCTCTACTTCTGGCCTTAAACAGAGATGCTCTTACTCAAGTTAACACCGGGCTTTTTGTGTCGTCTCCGACAACCAAGAACAATCGCATTTTTGCAGCGGGGCAAGCCTGTTATAAAGATACTTCAGGTAGTTGGAGTCGTCAGAATATTGCTCGCGCAGACCAACTCCTGGATCAAGCGGGCTGGATTCCTGCAACCAACGTGCAAGAAAAAGACGCTTCCGGAAAGAGCAAGATCCTAGGGATGCGCTACTACGGCGGCCCACCAAAGAATGGAATTCAGCCCAATCAACAACTTTCTCTGCGATTCCTGTATCCCTCTGGCAATTACATTCGCGAAAACATAGCGCTGCTTACCCAAGCCATGCTCCGCGCCAAGCCAATCGGAATTGATATCCAACTGGTTGAAGTCCCAACCGAAGAATTTTTCGTCAAGTACGTTAACCCAACAACTCTGGGATTTGATCTCGCCTCTTTTGCGTGGAGCAGCTCAACTCTTCCCATAACTGGTGCTATGAACTTGTATGCAAAGACTTCTACGCAAAATTTTGCCAAAGATTCAATTTCGACAAAACTCGATTCGCTCATTAAGAAAACACGGGCCGAAATCAACCCCACTCAACGTTGTTCACTCGCGAATCAAGTTGATAATGAATTATGGGAGAACGCCTTCAATATTCCGCTCTATGACTGGCCGGCCGCATCCGTTACCGTCAAAAACCTCGCAAACTTCGGTTCTTTTGGTTTTGCCTCAATTGATTGGACCAAAATCGGATTTATGAAGTAGCGCGGGCTCGCTCGATTTTTTCAGTGGTCAACTTTGGCGATGCAAAAATCAACAAAATGGTTCCTAGGATTGCAGAAAGAAAATATGGCGAACGTAGCGCTAATTCACGAGTGGCAAGATTTTCCATCACGCTGACTAGCACTCCACCAGCAAACGCCCCGATCGGAATGCTCCCCCAACCAAAAAATCGGTAGACGCTATTCACCCGCCCGAGTAATTCGGAAGGGATGATGCTTTGGCGTAGGGAGACTGTTATGACATTCCAGAGAACGGCGAAAATCGTTGAAATTGCGGTTAAAACCCAGAGAACTTGCCAGTGGGATGTAAAGCCGATGATCACGCTCGTTATCGGCATGACAGCAAGAGTTACAGCAAGTGATTTCCCGCTTCCGAGGAGTTTGGAGATTCTCGGTGCAACAACTCCACCAATAACGCCTCCGACCGCTCCAGCGGTTCCCAATATCGCGAAGACAAAAACTGAGGTCTGCAAGATTTCTTGAGCAAAAAGAATGAATACAGCGGTCATCATGGCGCCCAGAGCATTCATCAACCCCAAGATGATTGCCATAGGACGAAGAAGCTCATGTCTCCATAGCCAGCTAAACCCCTCTCGAATCTCGACTCCAAACTGAATCTTTCCTTGGGAGACGGGAACGACTTTCATTGATGGGATCAAGGTAAGGATGAGCCCAGCAGAGATGAAGAAAGTAGCAGCGTCAAAATAAAAAGGCAGGAAGATTGCTACACCGAGAATAAAGCTTCCGAGCGGCGGCCCAAAAAAACTATTTGTGAGAAATTCAACGGACCACAATTTGCCGTTTGCGCTTTCCAGCTGCTCCTCTTTAACCACGGACGGCAAAAGAGTTTGTGCTGAGTTGTCTCGCAAGACTTCGGCACAACCGAATAGAAGAGCCGTCACGATTAGTACGAAGTACAACAACCAATTGGTTTGTGAACTGGCGCTTGTTACTACCTCATCAAGATTTGATAGTGAATTAGCTTCAATAGTCACCATAACGCCAACAAAAAGAGCGAGCAGTCCTCGGAACGAATCCATTGCAACGATGATTTTCCGCCGGTCGAATCGATCAGTGATGACTCCGGCTGGCAATGTGAAAACTAACCATGGGAGTCGAGAGGCAACAGCAACAAGTGCGATGAGAAATGGTGACCGAGTTACTGCCGAAGCGAGCCATGGATAGGCGATAGCAGAGACTCCGTCACCTAAGTTTGAGATTGCATGAGCGCTCCAGAGGCGCCAGTAGCTCTTTCCCAAAGGCGAGCCTTTTTCGCTCGTTTTCCGCTTTCTGAGCACCGTTAAACCCTAACGTAATTGCCTCAGCAATCATTACCTAGTTCAATTGAGTTCTATGTCTTTTTCTTTCTCCGTGCAATCACAGATTCCAGATCGCCAAGGGCGTTCTGGTGAGATTGTCACGCCTCACGGAGTAATCAAGACTCCAGCTTTTATTCCGGTTGGTACTAAAGCCACGGTTAAGTCAGTCCTTCCTGATTCGGTAGAAGGAGTCAACGCACAAGCAGTCCTAGCTAATGCGTACCACCTTTATTTGCAACCAGGACCCGACATTCTTGATGAATCAGGCGGTCTCTCCACTTTCATGAACTGGAAGGGTCCAACCTTCACTGATAGCGGTGGTTTCCAAGTGATGTCCCTCGGCGTGGGATTTAAAAAGGTAATTGATATGGGCGGCGACTCATTGAATTCCGATGATGTCATTGCTGAAAAGAGAGAACGACTTGCTCACGTTGACGATGATGGTGTGACTTTCAAATCTCATCTTGATGGATCCATGCATCGATTCACTCCAGAAATTTCTATGCAAGTTCAGCACAAAATTGGCGCTGACATCATGTTTGCTTTTGACGAACTCACAACCCTGCACAACACTCGCAAATATCAGGAACGCTCACTCGAACGAACACGGTTGTGGGCGCTTCGTTGTCTAGATGAACATAAACGATTGACTGATGAACGGTCCACAAAGCCATATCAAGCACTCTTCGGCGTACTTCAAGGCGCACAGTTTGAGGATTTGCGACGAAAAGCTGCGAAAGATCTTGGCACGATGGAATCTTCGGGAATCGAATTTGATGGTTTTGGGCTAGGTGGGGCACTGGATAAATCAATGCTCGGAACCATTGTTAGCTGGATGACGGAAGAATTGCCCGCTCACAAACCGCGTCACCTTCTGGGAATCGGTGAACCCGCAGACCTCTTTGCGGGCGTTGAAAATGGTGCAGATACCTTTGATTGCGTCGCCCCAACCCGCGAGGCTCGCACCAGCGCTGTGTACGCACCGAACGGACGGTTTAATGTCTCCAACGGCTCTTATCGCCGCGATTACTCACCCATCGATGAGAATTGCACCTGTTATACATGCGTCAACTACAGCCGGGCATACCTCAACCATCTCTTCCGCGCTAAAGAAATTCTCGGTTCAACTCTTGCAACGATTCACAATCTTCATTTCATCGTGTCTCTTGTTGACCAGATGCGCACAGCAATCAATAACGGAGAATTCCAAGCCTTTAAAATCGAGTTCCTTAGCCGTTACCAAGCCCGGTCAATAACTCCTTCATCGTAGCAATCTCAGCGCGTTGCGCTTCGATGATCGCCTTTGCAAGAGCTGCAACCTCGGCATTCTTGGAATCAATCACCATTTCCGCCATATCAATCGCGCCTTCATGATGCTTGATCATTCCCTCGAGAAATAGCCGATCAAACTCACTTCCACTTGCAGCAGCCAGTGCAGACATCTCTTCATCAGAGAGCATGCCATCCATCATGTGCCCCATGTGTGCCATGCTCGATACTCCCCAGGATTTCATCTGCTCTATTTCGGGAGCTTGTGCATCTTTGATTTCTTGAGCTAACGCCAATACTTCGGGATTGGTTGAATTCTTCAATGCAAAATCAGACATCTCGATTGCTTGTTCGTGATGTGGAATCATCATCTCGGCGAACATGATGTCTTGCGTTGAATATCCTGAGCTGGACTGGCTAGAACAGCCAACTAGAAATAGGCCAAGAACTATGAGCAGAAAGCGTTTCATACTCATAGGATAGTGGTAAAACTAGAATTCGGCGCGACTTGGGTTAACTTGCCGAATGATGATGGAAGACACAAGTGTCGTGAGAATCACGTAAGTCAGTGTTAACGCTTGTAATTTCACGGCAAACGCAGAAGTAGCAGCAAGTCCAGCAATGACGATAGAAAACTCACCACGAGGAATCAAGAGCGCGGCAGCCCGCCATTTAGCGTGCTCTTCGGTCAGATCCTTTACTGCCCACCACGCAGTAAAAAATTTGGATGCGATCCCAAGTGCGGTCAGAAGTAGAGCTGGGAGGAGAGCGCCTGGAATATCAGCTGGATTGGTAGAAAGTCCGAAGAAGAGAAAGAAAATCGCAGCGAAGATATCTCGAAGAGGAGCTAATCTCACTCGCGCAACAATTGCAACGTCTCCCGTTAATAACAGGCCAACCAAGAATGCCGCTACAGCTCCAGAGAATCCGAAATATGTTGCCACGCCAGAAGCAACCAATGCTGAACCAAATACAGTTAAAAGCAAGGTCGCAGAATCACCCATAATCAGCGGTGCATGTGGGATGTGAAAACCGCGTGCTCCAATTAAAAGCGCCAAGCCAGTAATTACGAGCGCAATCGAAATTGAGATTAGACCCGAGAGCACTCCAAGTGACGCAAGAATTGCGCTCAAGACTGGAAGATATGGCGCAAGTACTAAGTCTTCAATCACTAGGACACTGACCGCACGTTTCGTTGATTCATTCCCTTCAAGTCGCGAATCCTTGATAAATTGAGAGGCGATTCCAGACGACGAGACGTAGGTTATTCCTCCCAGCGCAAGCGCGCCGGGCGCACCCCAGCCAAGTAGAAATCCAATTGCAAAACCTGGAAGGAAATTCAAAAGAATATCGATAAAACCGAGTGAGCGTCGTGCTTTAACAGAGTCAAACAATTCTTGTGCGGAATATTCCAAGCCAAGGAGAAGTAGAAGAAGTATCGCTCCCCATTGGGCTCCGAGATCCAAAAATTCGTCGCTTAACTCCAGCGCGAAGATTCCTCCTTCTCCAAAAAATAGGCCGGCAAGCAGAAAGATTGGCACAACAGAGAGTCTTATGCGTGTGGCAATTAGCGCTGCGATACCCAGACCAATGAGAACCGAACCCAATTCTCCGAGGACTAAGCCATCCTCTTTTGATAAAGATGCAGCGAGTTCAAACATATTCTTACTGCGCTGCAGCGACAGCTTGTTCTAGATGAGTGCGAACATGCCTCGACATATTGCTCACGTACTCAATCAAGGAGATTGGTTCGCCATTAGCCTTTATGCCCATTTTTTGTAATTGAGAATCGGTCATGCCATCGAGCAAGTCAAGGTTGTTCTTCCGTAAAACCTTAAATGTCTCGACAGAAACTCGCGCATCTCGATTCTTCTTTAATTCTGCAAAAGCATCTTCATCCCACGACGAGAATTGGTAATTCTCGCTGGTAAGAATCATGCGAATTCGGAGTGAGAGCG
>Ga0255182_1001637_pt1 | contig 11241 bp, 8 predicted proteins | sample Atl_UVDOM_RepA_8_FD_188420 | JGI IMG/M metagenome (GOLD analysis project Ga0255182, IMG submission 188420) | Freshwater microbial communities from Altamaha River, Georgia, United States - Atl_UVDOM_RepA_8d | ecosystem: Environmental > Aquatic > Freshwater > River | place: USA: Georgia | collected... | reverse complement strand
CCGAGGCTGCCCGGGATGATGCCGCGCGCGTTGAACGTGGACTCTTCGGTGACCGACACGAACATGTCCGAGTGCCCCTCGGAATGCGCCAGCAGGTAGGCCCGGTGCGGGGTGCCGAGCTCGAGGTCGTAGCGGTCGAGCTCGAGGCCCGCCGCGCCGCCACCGACCAGGCCGAAGTTGCCGATGGGCTCGTCGCGTCCCACCCCCTTCATCAGCCAGCGGCATTCCGGCAGCTCGCTGTCCGGCGCACGCCGGTAGTACGAGGAATACGTGAGGCCGAAGGACGTGAAGGTCACGCCGAGCAGCTTGCTCATCGCGCGCCCGCGCACGCGCCACAGCCCACCGTGCTTGCCGTCGAAGGCGTTGCAGTATTCGCCGGGCGCGATCGTCCAGGCGCGGGTGCCGTTGTCGCCCTTGCGGACCTCGACGATGTTCGGGTTGTCCGGATGCGGCTGGCAGATCCAGTAGAAGCCGTTCGCCGCGAGGTACATGAAGCGGCCGCCCTGCTGCTGGTAGTCGTGGTAGGCCTGCATCTGCTGTTCCGACATGTACTCCGGATGGTGACCGGTCAGCACGATCGGGTACTGCTTGAGCAGCGCCACGCCTTCCCGCTGCACATCCTCGTCGACGAGGATGTCGACGTCGTAACCCATCTCGTAGAGCCAGTCGACGAGGTGCAGGTCCGCGTTGAACTGCCACAGCGAGGGCGACAGCACGTGGATGTACTTCGGCCGCATGTTGAGGATCGGGCGCAGGCGGGAAGACACGTTCACGCCCCAGCCGTCACGGTAGCTCGTGTAGGTGCCGAGGCCGTAGCCGCGCTCCTTGTTGAGCAGGAGGTCGCCCGGCTGCAGCAGCGGCACCTGGCCCGTCAGCAGCTGCGCGATCACCGAGTTCACGCTCAGGTTGTCGTTGGCGTAGGCCAGGTAGCTGTGCATCGCCATCACGAGCGCGATTTTCGCGGTCGGCCCGCCGGCCGGCGGCCGCACGAAGAAGGGGATGTAGTCCTCGCACTCCGCGTCGGTCGAGCCGTTGACGCGCAGGCGCGCGGCGTACACGCCGCTCTTCATCGAAGCCGGCACCTTCAGCGTGAACGAAGGCGTCCAGCGCGCGTCGTCGACGGACTCGTCGTGGAAATGGATCGCGCCGTATTCCTGCGGCGCGTGCCGGAAGCTCATGAAGTCCGACGACCAGTTGAAGCCCGTCACGCCGCGCACCGGCATGTTGATGCCGATGGCGTGCAGGCCGTGGGGTCCGGTGTCGACGATATGCGTCGACGCGGCGTTGTCCGCGATATTCGCACTGAAGTCCCAGGCGCCGACGATCGCCGCGCGGAGCTCGCCCGGCAGTTGCTGCACGCCCGGCGCGGCGAGCAGCAGCTCCACCTGGGCCGCGCTCAAGGCGCGGTTGGCGAGGCGCGGCCGTTCGATCTTGCCGTTGAACTTGTGGGTGTGGACCGGGATCTCGACCGGCGCCGCGAGCTGCTTGAAGTGCGCGCCGACGACGTAGCGGCCGGACTGCGCCTGTTGCGAGCTCGCCGCGATCAGCAGCGGCGCATCGGTCGCGCGCGGCGCGCCCAGCGTCGAACGATAGCGGGCGCTGCCCGCCGTGTCCTCGACCGGATGCAGCATGCTCAAGCCGTGGCCGCCGTTCGTGATCGTCACGTGCGGCGCCTGCCAGATGCGCACCTCGCCGCTGGCGGCGTCGTAGCTCGCGCCGACCTGGTACCACACCTTGCGGAACAGGGGCTTCTTCGTCGAGTAGTCCACGGACTTGCCGCGGCCGCGGCCGATGCGGAGCGTCAGTTCACCCCGGTCGTTGATGAAGAGCCCGTAACCCGTGCCGGTCTTCGCGTCCCACTTCGAGATGATGGCCTGCGTGCCGACCGGCACGTTCTCGCAGTCCACGACCGGCGTCGTCGGGTAGACGTAGGCGCACAGCGTGAAGCTCTGCACGTCCATGCGCGGATCGTTCGGCACCAGAAGGTAGCTGCCGGCATACACCGGCTGGTGGCGACCGCGATAGCGTCCGTTGACCGGCGTGCGGACCACCTTTTCCTTGAAGCCGGGCCCCTCGGGGTTCGTGTCGCCGTGGATCAGGCGCACGATGTCGACCTGGTAGGACTCGTTGTACTCGCTGTGGACGAGGAAGCTGATCTCGTCGCCGGGCCGCACCGAGCAGCGGTCCGTGTAACCGGTGATGCGCAGCATCATCTGTTGATTCGTCATGTCGTCGCGCCCTCAGTACTCGATGCCGTATTGCTTCATCAGCGCGTTGAGGCGCTTCAGGAAGATTGCGTGCTCCGCGTCCTCGCGGCTGCGGTAGCGTTCCTTCGTGATCCGGATTTCGCCGCCGCGCCGCCCGGGAAGGATGCCGATCGCATACTCCTCCCAGGGCCGCGTCTCGACGATCGTGTGCTTGCCCGCCTGCGGCACCACGCGCAGGCGGTCGATCAGGCGCTTGAGGTCCGGGCTGTGGTTCGGCGGCACGCTGCCCGGCTGCGACGCGGCGCCACGCGGATGCGCACGATGCTCGTCGATGAGGCGGGCCCGCCGCTCCGGGTCACGCAGCGACGGCAGGATGTAGGTGCGGATGTCGTAATCATCTACGGCGGTATAGCCGTAGTCGCGGGCCAGCGCGGTGCTGGGTCCGGCCTTGGAACGTGTCGCCATGGGCTACCTCATTTGAATGAAGGATCGCTTGCGTGTCGCCTTGCGGCGCCAACGCATTCTGCATAGGTCATGCGGGGTGCGCCAGATGACTCGTGGAGGCCGGCGGCGCTTCCGCGCGTGCCGGAACGACCACCGTGCCTGACTGATGACTTCTTCGATTCGGGCCGAATGAGCGAGCGCACGAATCGGATGCACGCGCCGCGCCTCGTTCGGAGCGAGTTTTACGAACCGCCGCCGGCCCCGCGCGCGGGTGGGTGACGGTGTCGGATGCATCCGTGGCGACCGTGCGCGCACAGGACGTGCGCGCTCGAGCGATACACGGACGTACTCGAGCGAGTCGCCGCGGATGTGTCCGGCACCGTCGCCGATGGTGGCACGCGCTGCATGACCGTTCCCCAGGCTGGACCATTCAGATACTGCGCGCCGGCGGCCCCTCGCCGCGCGCACGACGCAGCCGTTCCGCCGCCCGCCGCGCCGCATCGGGTGTCTCGAACGCGAGATCCTCGAACAGCACCACCGGCCGCGCGCGGTCGGCGCTCAGTTGCCCGACGCACCATCGCTTGCCGGCCTCGGTACACATGACGACGTAAGCGCCCGGAATCGGACCGAAGCGCCGGTTGTTCAGCGTGAACAGGCATTCGGCCAACTGGTTCAGCCGGTCGCGGTCGAGTCCGCCCAGCAACGCGGTCTCGAGGCCATTCGCCTCGCCCTCCAGCGCCGGCATCACGTGCTTGCCGACCGGCGGGGTGAGCGGGCGGGCCGGCGCCACGGCCGGGTCTCGTCGCCGCCTCACGGCAGCGGCCCCTTCTTGAGGAAGCCGTTCAGCACGTTCTTCATCAGGCGCGACACGTTGTTCGCGTAGCCGTTGTGGGACAGTGCGCCACACCATGCGAGAGAGCCGGGCGCGAACACCGCGCCATCACCGGGTGTCTTGTAGTAGATCATGTCGGCGCGAATCATCGGGTTCTCGTCGCCGCCGCCGTAATAGCCACGCACCGTGAAGTGGATCTCCTCGTTGACCTGCATCATAAGGTCCGTATGGCCTTCTGAGCGCGCCAGCAGGTAGGCGTTGTGCGGCGTGCCGAACTCGAGGTCGTAGCGGTCGATTTCGAGACCGGCGGCGCCGCCGCCGACGAGCCCGAAGTCGCCGATGATCTCGTCCTTGCCGATGCCCTCGAACATCCAGCTGCATTCCGGCCGCAGGCTGTCGGCCTCGCGCCTGTAGTAGGTCGACACGTCGAAACCGTAGCCGGTGAAAGTCAGTCCGCAGACCTTGCTCGGGATGCGGCCGCGGGCGCGCCACATGCCGCCGAACTTGCCGTCGAACGCGTTGTTGTATTCGCCCGGGTTCGCGGTCCACGCGCGCGTGCCCGCCTCGCCCTTGCGCACCTCGATGATGTTGCCGTTGTCAGGGTGGTATTGGCTGCACCAGTAGAAGCCGTTCGCGCCCAGGTACATCCAGCGCCCGCCACCGGCCTGGTAGGCCTCGTAGGCGTTCAGCATGCGCTCCGACGAATACTCCGGGTGGCTGCCGGTCAGCACGACGCGGTAGCGGGACAGCAGGTCCACGCCCTCGCGATCGAGGTCCTCGTCGGTGTGGACGTCGAAGTCGTAGCCCATCTGCTCGAGCCAGTCGGTCAGGTGGAGATCCGCGTTGAACTGCCACAGCGAGGGCGACAGCCAGTGGCGGTACTTCGGCCGCATGTTGAGGATCGGCCGCAGCCGCGTGCTGTAGCACACGCCGCTGCCGTCGGAATGGCAGGAGTACGTGGACAGGCCGTACTCGCGGTGTTCATTCAGGTAGAGGTCGGAGGCGTTCATGATCGGCACGCGCCCGGCGAGCAACTGCGCCACCACCGAATTCGTCGCGAGGTTGTCGTTCGAATAGGCCATGTAGCTGTTGGTCGGCGCGATGAAGGCGATCTTCGCGGTCGCCTTGCCACGCGGCGGCCGCACGAAGAACGGAATGTAGTCCTCCGTTTCGGGCGAGCTCTTGCCGCCGATGCGCAGGCGGGCGGCGTAGACGCCGCTCTTCAGGTTCGCCGGGACCGTGTATTCGAAATCCACTTCCCAGCGCGCGTCGTCGATGTCGTCGTCGTGGAAATGGATCGCGCCGTATTCCTCGGGCGCGTGGTGATAGACGATGTCGTCACCGGACCAGTTGTAGCCGGTCATGCCGCGCACCGGCAGGTTGATCGCGAAGCCGTCGAGCCGGGCCGGCGAAACGTCCACGACCTGGCAGCTCGCGATGTGGGTCGTGATGTTCGCGTGGAAATCCCAGGCCCCGACGACCTTGGCGCGCAGCGCCGCCGTACAGCCGCCGTAACCGCGCGCGAGGGCATCGATCTCGGCCTTGCCGAGCGCGTGGCGCGACACGCGGGGGCGGTCGATCTTGCCGTTGTAGCACCAGGTCTGCTCCGGCAATGACACCGGGCTCGCGGCCTCCCTGTAGTGCCCGCCCTGGACGTGGCGGCCGGACACGGGCACCGCGGTCGCCGCGGCGAACAGCAGCGGCGCGGTGTTCACGGCGGGCCCGTGCGCACTCTTCGCCTTCACCGTCGCGCTGGTCTCGCTCGCCGGGTGCAGCAGCGACATGCCGAGGCCACCGTTGGTCGAGGAGACCACCGGCTCCTGGTAGAGCACGACCTCGCCGGTCGCGGCGTCGTAGCTCGCGGCCACCAGGTACCAGACCTTGCGCAGCAGCGGCTTGCCGCTCGTGACGGTCGTCAGCTTGCCGCGCCCGCCGCCTATCATCACCGCCAGGCAACCGGCCTCGTCGATGAACAGGCCGTAACCCGACTTCTTCGCGACGTCCCACTTGGTGACGATGCCCTGCATGCCCTTGTCGTGGCAGTAGCCGTGGGGACCCGGTCCGGGGGTCGTCGGGAAAATGAAGGCCTGCAAGGTGAAGCTCTGGCAGTCGAGGCGACCGTCGCCGGGAATCACGACGTAGGACCCGCCGTGGATTTTCTGCGGTCGTCCCTTCATGCGCTTGTTGCAGGGCGCTGCCAGCTCCGCTTCCTTGAAGCCGGGCCCCTCGGGGTTCGTATCGCCGTGAATCAGGCGCACGAGTTGCACGTCGTAGCGCTCACTCCTCTCGGAATTCACGTGGAATCGCAGCGTGTCGCCAGGACACACCGAATACCTGTCGCTGTAGCCAGTGATGCGAAGCATATGGTCCTCCGTCCTGCAGTTTCCGGCGCGGGCTTGCGCGCGACCCAAAAAAAACCGCGCTTCAGCGCGGCTTGTGTCCGTAGTGTGCGAGCAGGTCCTGGACCCGCCTGACGAAGATCGCGTGCTCGCAGGCGTCTTCGGATGGATAGCGTCCATCGAGCATTTTCACCGGCTTGCCACGCACCCCGGCCGCAACGCCGATGCGGTAGTCGGCATGTGCCTCGACGCAGATGCGGACGTACTTGCCGGCCATCGGCGCGCGACGCAGCTTGTCGATCACGCGTTGCAGGTCCGGGCTGTGCTGGATGCCGGCCTTGCCGGCCCTGCCGGGCTGGCCGATGGGATTGTCGCGATGCTCGGCGATCAGGCGCTCACGCGTCGCCGGGTCGGTGAGCAGGGGGAGGATGTGGGTGCGGGTGATGAAATCGTCCGTCGACGCGTAGGCCTGGTTGGTCTGCACGCCCGTCGGCTTCTTTGCCATGTCGTTCCCTCCAGGATGAAGCAATCACTTGCATTGGATGTATAGCACGCCTATTAATACCGTGAAACATTATTTACCCATGTGAAACTCATGACTGCGACGTTTCCTGCCGCGCCGCGGCACTGGTCGGCGACCGATACCGCTGAAATCGAGGCCCTGCTCGCGCGCGAGCGCATCGAATTCGTGCACGTCGGCCTGTTCGACACGGAAGGGGTGTTCAGGGAGAAGCGCCTGCCCGCGGCCCTCGCGCTGCGCTACATCAAGGACGGCTGGTCGTTCATCGATGCACTGCCCTTCTGGGGTCCGAACGATGCGGTGCGCGCCGACCGCCCCTATCGCAGTGAAGCCTGCACGCTCGACGTCGAAAGCATCCGGCCTTATCCCTTCGAAGCGAACGCCGCCCTGATCGTCGCGGATTACAGCGGAGAGAGCGCCGCGCTCTCGCCGCGGCGACTGCTCGCCGCGCAGCTCGAGCGCGCGCGCGGGCTCGGCTTCGATGCACTGGGTGCATCCGAATTCGAATTCATCATCCTCGACGAGACACCGGCCTCGGCGACCGCCAAGGCCTACCAGGGGCTGCACACCCACGCGCAGGAGAACCGCTGCTGGTCGGGCCTCTACCCGGCGAGCGGGGCGGGCTTCCTGCGCGACTATGACGCGATGCTGCGTAGCGGCGACGTGCCCCTGCACCACATGTGTGCGGAACTGGGTCCCGGCTGTCTCGAGGCCGCGCTGCCGGTGCGTCCGCTCGCGGCGGCGGCGGATGACGCCGCGCTGTTCAAGCTGTACACGAAAGCCTTCTGCATCGAACGCGGCCTCATGGCCTCGTTCATGGCCCAGCTGTCCGATGCTCATCCCGGGCTGGGCGGCCATCCGATCATTTCCCTGCGCGATCGCGCGAGCGGCGCGGCGAGCTTCCACGCGGCGGCGGACCCCCGGGGAATTTCGGCGACCTGCCGGCACTTCATCGCCGGCGTGCTGCACGCGCTGCCCGAGCTGATGCCCATGTTCGCCGGCACGGTCAACGCTTACCGGCGCTACGTGCCCGGCAACTGGGCGCCTCGCACCGCGACCTGGGGCATCGGCAACTACACCTGCGCGCTGCGCATCGTGAACGGCGCGCCGGACGACTGCCGGGTCGAGTTCCGCCTGCCGGGAGCGGACACCAACGCACATCTCGCATTCGCGATGCTGCTCGGCGCGGGGCTCGACGGCATCGAGCGCAGGCTCAGTCCGCCGCCTGAAACACTCGACATCGGTCGCGAGCTGGTGCACGCGGACATCGGCCCCCTGCCGCGCACCCTGCTCGAGGCGGCCGAGCGCATGCACGGCAGCGCACGGGCGCGCGCCCTCTTCGGCGACCGCTTCGTCGATCACTACACGCAGAGCTGCATCCAGGAAGACCACCTGGTGCGGCGCCACGTCTCGGCCTTCGAGCGGGCACGCTACCTGCATCACGTCTGACCCATCAACCACTGGCTGAAGAACCCGCGGAGGCACCGGAGATGACTGCACTCGAAGCGTATGTGAAGGACACGACGCGCATGGACGGCGTGAAGAAGGTTCGCGCCCTGATCAACTCGCTGGGCATCGAATACATCTACTACCAGTTCGTCTCCGTCACGGGTCGCATCGTCGGCAAGGGTGCCCCGGCCGATCACTGGGAGCGGCTGGCGACGAAGGGTTTCCAGCTCGTCTATGGCTCCACGGCGAATCTCTTCATCAGCCGCAAGGGGCGCTATCTCGGCTACGGGCCCGAAGCCAGCGAGCTGGTCGGCATCGCGGATCCGGAGACCTTCGTGCAGCTGCCGTGGGAGCCGCGCGTCGCGCGCGTGTTCTGCACGCTGTTCCGCAACCGCGAAGAGCCGGTCGATCCGGGCGGTTTCCTGACTTCCGACTGCCGCGGCAACCTGAAGCGCATGCACGCGGACTTCGAGAAGAAGCACGGCCTGCGCCTGCGCCTCGGCACGGAACCGGAGATGATGTGGCTGAAAAAGGGCCCGGACGGCAAACCCGACGGCGGCGTCACCAGGCCCTACTGCTACCACATCGACCAGTTCGAGGAACTGCGGCCGATTACGCTCAAGGTCAACGAGTACTGCCGCAAGATGGGTCTCGACATGATCCAGGGCGACCACGAGGATGCGCCCGGGCAGCTCGAGCTGAACTGGACCTTCGACGACGTGCTGCGCACCTCGGACCGCCTGACCACCTACCGCCAGATCTGCGCCCAGGTCGCGCGCGAGTTCAACGTCATCGCCTGCTTCATGACCAAGCCCTTCATGCGCGTGTCGGCCAACGGCTGCCACCACAACTTCTCGCTGTGGAAGGGCGGCAAGGACGTCGTCAACAGCTTCGCCGGCCTGTCCAAGCTCGGCATGCCGGAGGTCTACAGCTACGTCAGCGGCGGGCAGAACAAGTTCGACCCGGAGGGCGACGATCCACGCATGCCGGGCCAGATCGGCGTGTGGGCGGCGGGCGGCATCGTCAAGCACCTGCCGGCGCTGACGGCCCTCGGCGCCTCGACGGTCAATTCCTATCGGCGCCTGCTCGACCAGGGCTACTGGGCGCCGGTCTACAACAACTGGGGTTACCAGAACCGCACCTGCGCGCTGCGGGTGTCGGCGCCGGGCCGCTTCGAGTACCGGGCCGTCGATTCGATGGTCAATCCCTACCTGCTGAACTCGGCGCTGCTGACCGTGATGGACGAGGGCATCACGAAGAAGCTGGACCCGGGCCCGCTGGAACAGCGCAACATCTACGAGCTGGAACTCGCCGGCAAGAAGGTCACCAAGCTGCCGACGAACCTCGGCATGGCGCTCGACGCGATGGAGGCCGACCCGCTCGTGCGCAGCGCGCTGCCGGGCGAGATGTGGGACGTGTTCATCGACTACAAGCGCGACGAGTGGGACAAGTTCCTCGCCACCGTCACCGGCTGGGACCACGACACCTACATGGATTACCTGCCCTAGGGCACAGGAGGCTCGCGTGAAAGACTTCGAGATCAGCGACAGCCAGGTGATGGACTTCGAACGCGACGGCTTCATCATCGTCGACCAGATCATCAGCGACGAGGAGGTGGCGCTGCTGCGCGAGCGCTACGATCGGCTGTTCAAGGGCGAGTTCGAGACCGGGCTCGTCCCGGACGAGGTCAACTGGCTGGAAGGCCGGGACCCGCCCGAGCGCACGCGGCAGATCTGCAACGGCTGGAAGTCCGATCGCCACGTCGCAAGCGTGATCCTGCAGGAATCGATCGGCCGGGCCTGCGCAAAGCTCGGTCGCTGGCCGGGCACGCGGCTCAGCCAGGACAACATCCTGTGGAAGCCCCCCGGCGGCAAGCCGCTCGGCTTCCACCAGGACTCGTCCTACGAGCTGTGGACGACGCTGCCGGACTGGGTCAGCTGCTGGATCGCGCTCGACGACACCAGCGCCGAGGGGGGCACCGTCGAATACGTGCGCGGGTCGAATCATTGGGGCCGTTCGGGCATGATCGAACAGTTTCATGGACCCGATAACCCGGTGAAGGATCTGGAAAAGGCGGCGGCCGCGGCGGGCGTCGAGTCGTTCGAGCGCGTGCCGGTGGTCGTGAAGGCCGGCGGCGGCGCGTTCCATGGCGGCTGGACCTGGCACGGCTCGGACATCAACCGGCGCGACGTGCCGCGGCGCTCGATCGTCGCCCACTGCATGTCGAGCGAAACGCGCTTCCATCCGAATTACGTCGGCTACATCTACAGTCGCTACAAGCGCTTCGGTGACGACACGATGGACGAATCCTTCTTCCCGGTGACCTGGCGCCAGGACGGCTACAGGTCGCCGTTCATCGAACCCTTTTCGGCAAGACGCATCACATGGGGCGAAGCGATACCCGCCTGACACCACGCCTGGGCCTGCTGGCCTGCGACAGCATCTGGGAACCCCTGCGCTCGGCGCATGGCGACTATGCCGAGATGTATTCGGCGATGCTCCGCGCGGCCGGCGCCGACTTCGAACTCGTCAACTATGCGACCCACGCCGGCGTGCTGCCGGCGCACGCGGGAGAATGCGACGCCTGGATAATCTCCGGCTCGCGCGCGGCGGTCTACGAGGACCGCCCGTGGATTTCCGCGCTGCAGGACTTCGCACGCGCCGCGCTGGACGCCGGCGTGCCGCAGGTCGGGGTCTGTTTCGGGCACCAGTTGCTGGCCCACGCGCTGGGCGGTCGCACCGAGCGCGCGCCCGACGGCTGGGGCATCGGCAACATCGAACTCGAGCTGCTGGCGGCGCCGGTGCCGGAGGCCGGCTTTCCGGCCCGGATCCGGCTCTTCATGGCGCACCAGGACCAGGTCGTCGCGCTGCCACCGGGCGCCGAACTCGTGGCCGAAGCGGCGCACTGCGCGCGGGCGATGTTCCGCATCGGCGATCGCGTGCTCGGCATGCAGCCGCACCCGGAGTTCACCGCCGGCTTCATGCGGGCGATGACCGAAGAGGATTCCTTCAAGCTGTCGCCCTCCCAGCGCAAGCAGGCGCTCGACAGCTACGGCGAGCCGGTCGACAACCCGCTCGTCGGCCGCTGGATTGCGGACTTCCTCGGCCTGCACCGGCGCGCTTGAGGCGCCTCCCGCGCAGGGTTCTGTCTCTCAGCCACACTTGTGCTCACGCCCTGGACGCACTGCGTCAGCCCACCGGGCATGCGGCAAGTGCGTCGCCGCGCATCACGGACGAGTTTCGCCTCTCCCGCCCCGGGAGCCGCCGGCCGCGCAGCGGACGGGTGAGGGTCGCGTCCGACTGGCGCAGCGCCGGCGCAGGCCACCCTCACCCGATGGTATGGACTCCTCCCCCTTCTTAAACGGCATCAACGTGCCAAGCTGGGAAGGTGTCAAACAATCCAGCCACGAAGGAGGAGGAGTCCATGAACAACCTTAGCGTAATCGCCGT
>Ga0255182_1001634_pt1 | contig 11250 bp, 13 predicted proteins | sample Atl_UVDOM_RepA_8_FD_188420 | JGI IMG/M metagenome (GOLD analysis project Ga0255182, IMG submission 188420) | Freshwater microbial communities from Altamaha River, Georgia, United States - Atl_UVDOM_RepA_8d | ecosystem: Environmental > Aquatic > Freshwater > River | place: USA: Georgia... | reverse complement strand
ATGAGCGGCGCGGCCTGCGCGCTGCGCTCGCGGGTGCGCGCCTCTATCTCGCGCCAGCGCGCGATCATCTGCAGCATGTGTTCGCGGTTGGTGTTCATCACACGTCATCCTGCAGCACGCGCGGTGTGGTCGCGAGATGAAAGCCGTTGAAGGCGGTCGTCTGGCCGCCCGTGCCGACCTGCGGCCAGATGCGCTTGGCGTTGGGCGCGGCGCCGTCCACGCGCAGGCAGGCGCCCGAGACAAACGCAGCGGCCTCGGACAGCAGGAACACGATGGCCGCCGAGACTTCGCTTTCGGTGCCCATGCGTTGCACCGGCACCATGCTGCCCATGCTGCGGATTTGCGCTTTCATCTCGGGCGGGTACTGGTCCATGCCGCTGGATGCGATCCAGCCCGGGGCCACCGCATTCACGCGCACCGGTCCCCATTCGAGCGCGGCGGTTTCGGTGAAGTTGAGCATGCCGGCCCGCGCGGCGCCCGAGTGGCCCATGCCGGGCATGCCCATCCAGATGTCGGCAATGATGTTGACGATGGCGCCGCCGTGCTGCGCCATCCACTGGGTGTAGCACTCGCGCGCCATCAAAAAGCCGCCGGTCAGGTTGTTGCGCACCACCGCGTCCCAGCCGCGCGCGCTGGTCTGCGCCAGCGGCGCCGGGAACTGCCCGCCCGCGTTGTTGACCAGTCCGTCGATGCGCCCGTGCTCGACCAGCACCGCGGCCACGGTGGCGCGCACGGTGTCTTCTTCGCGGATGTCGCAGACATGGGTGCTGGCCACGCCGCCGACATCCAAGATCTCGCGCTGCACCGCCTGCAGCTTGTCGAGCTTGCGCCCGACCAGGGCCACGTGCGCGCCCAGGCTGACAAGTTCGTGCGCCGTGCAGCGCCCGATGCCCGAGCCGCCGCCGGTCACGATCACCACCTGGCCCGCGAACAGGCCGGGGCGGAACACACTGCTGTAGGGCATGCCGTCTCCTGCGTGCCGTTGCGGGACGGTCCTGCCCCTTCAACCAAGCACTTGCTTGGTTGCAATATAGGCAGGGGGTTTCAGGCTGTCAATCTGGGAAGTCCCGTGGTTGCCGGGACGGTGCGCGCGCCGTTCAGGGATTGACCGTGCCGGCCGGACTGATTCGGAGCAAGGTGATGCGACGGTAGCCCAGACGGATCACCCCTTCGCGCTCCAGCCGTTTGAGCTCCTGCTGCACACGTGGGCGTGAGGCATTGAGTGACTGGGCGATGTCCTGCTGGGTCAAGGGCAGCTCGATATGCCCCAGCCTGTCCGGACGGCCATTGAACTGGGCGAGCCTTTGCAGCCGTTTGTAGACGCGCGAACGCAACGAAGGCAGCAGGTCGGCCTCCATCACGTCGAACATTTCCGTGACCCGGGTGGCCAGGCTCTTGATGACGCTCAGGGCCAGATCAGGCTCCTGCCGGAGCATGCGCAGCAGGGCCTGGCGAGGAATGTCGAGGGTATGGCCCGGCTCCTCGCACACGATATCGGTCGGAAAAGGCGTGCCGGCGAGCGCCGATGGCACGCCGAACAATTCACCCTCGGTGATCAGGCGCATGAAATGGGACTGGCCATCCAGGCTGGTGAGCAGCACCTTGTACTGCCCGCTAAGGCAGACGCTGACATGCTCCATCCGCTGGCCGTAGGAGGCCAGCAGGTCGCCTGAGCGCCAACGGCGGCGGATCCCCACGGAGGTCAGTGTGCGGATCATTTCGGGGTCCAGAATGGACTGGCTGATCAACGGACCCGCCTCTGAACGAACCGCCGGCATATCGGGAAAACCATAGGGTGGTGTCATCCCTTAAATTGTTGCCTGCGAAACATTTGCTGTCCAGTCTCCATCGGAATATTCAGGTTCGGGCACGTTCCCGTTCACGAGGAGACAACCATGATCAAGCGAGTTTTCAGGCATTGGGCAGTGGCCGTGGCGGCCGTGAGCGCTGTGGCCGCAGCGCAGGCGCAGCCGGTGGTGCGCTTCCAGGACTATCCCGGCACCGGCAACCTGCTGGTGCGTGTGGCCAGCGAACAGGGCTTTTGCCAGCAGGCGGGTATCCGCTGCGAGCTGCGCACGATTCCCGCCGCACCGCTGGGCATGCAGACCATGCTCGCGGGCGATATCGAGGTATTCTTCGGTCCGACCGAAGTGGCGGCAGCCTCGGTCGCCCGCAAGGCGCCGATCAAGATCATTGGCGCGGGCTACACCGACCCGATTTTCTTCATTGCCGCCGGGGCGAAGACCGAACTGCCGACCGAAAACGAAGGCTACCCCGGGGTGGTCAAGTCCTTCAAGGGCAAAAAGATCGGCGTGACCCAGCGTGGCTCGGGTGCCGAATTCCAGGTGGTGGACATGCTGGCCGACGCCGGCCTGAGCGCCAACGATGTGACCTTTGTGGCGGTCGGCGCACCCGACACGGCGTTCCCCGCCCTCACCCGCGGCCAGGTCGATCTGATCATGACCTTCTCGCCGACCGACGGCATGTGCGAGGTGCTCAAGGCCTGTCGCGTGGTGGTGGACCCGCGCAAGGGCCAGGGCCCCAGGAGCCTGCTGGCCACGCGTGGTGGGGGCGGCACCATGGCGGTCAAGGCGGACTGGGCTGCGGCCAATCCGCAAACCGTTGCGGCCATTCGCAAGGCGCTCGAAATGTCCGAGGCCTTTGTCGCCAACCCGGCCAACTTCGGCAAGACCCTGGAGATCCTGCGCAAGACCTTTGCCCTGCAGCTGCCCAACGCCGACCAGATCGCCGAAGTGGCGCTGCGCAATGCCCTGGGCAACTTCAAGGCCCGGGGTACGGTGCCCGCCATCCAGGCCGTGGCCGATGCCATGACCGAGAACAAGCTGCTGCCCGGCAAGGTGGACATGGCGCCGGCCGTACTGCCCTGACACAACGAACGGTCACACCAGGGTTCAGGGAGCATTCATGATCGAAGCCCGGCAAATCGATCTGAGTTTTGATGGCGTCCACCTCGTCCTGCAGGGGGTGGACCTGCACGTCAGGACCGGAGAGTTTGTGGCGCTGGCCGGCCCCAGCGGTTGTGGCAAGACCACCTTGCTCAACCTCTGTGCCGGGCTGGTGCCCCTGCCTGTCGGGCAGCAGCTGCAGGTGGCCGGGCAGCCTCCCGCACTGGGCAGCCACAGCGTGGCCTACATGCTGGCGCGCGACAGCCTCTTTCCCTGGCTCAGCGCCCTCGACAACGCCGCCTTCGGCCTCAAGGTCCGCGGCATGGCCGTGCAGGAAGCGCGTGAACGGGCCGCTGCCATGCTCAAGCGCGTAGGGCTGGGCGGCTTTGAACACAAGCTGCCCAAGGCCCTCTCCCACGGCATGCGCCAGCGGGTGGCGCTGGCCCGTACCTTTGCCATGCCATCGCCTTTGCTGCTGATGGACGAGCCCTTTGGTGCACTGGACGCCCAGACCAAGCTGCAGCTGCAGGACCTGCTGCTGCAGCTGTGCCAGGAAGGCGAGCGAACGGTGCTGTTCGTCACGCACGACCTGTCTGAAGCCGTGGCCCTGGCCGACCGGGTCGTGGTGATGTCCTCGCGACCGGGCCGCATCGTCGCCGATGTGGCGGTGCCGCTGCCGCGTCCGCGCTCGATCCGTGCGCTGCAGACCAGCGAGGACTTCCACCACACCTACACGCAGGTCTGGAAACACCTTGAAGAAGGGTGGGTACACCATGAAGGCTGAGACACTTCGCACCCTGCTGCAGCACGCCGTGTTTGTGGGTGTGGTGCTGGGCCTGTGGGAGTGGGGCGCACGCACAGGCGCCATCGACCCCAGCTTCATGGGCAGCCCGCTGGGCATCATCGGGTTCACCGTCGAAAACCTCGGCAACGCCCGGCTCTGGGGCGATCTGGGCTACACCCTGCTGGCCGTTTTTTCATCGTTTTTCATCGGCTCGGCCGCAGCGGTTGCCACCGGACTGGCTTTTGTGACCTGGCCCCGGCTAGAAGCCTTCTGCGAGCCCTACATCGCCGCCATGAATGTGCTGCCCCGCATCGCGCTGGTGCCGCTGTTCATCCTCTGGTTCGGCCTGGGCGTTGGCTCCAAGATCGCCCTGGGCGTGTCGTTGACCTTTTTCATCGTGCTGTCCACCACGGTGGCCGGCATTCGCGGCGTCAGCCAGGACCACGTCACGCTCACGCGCACCCTGGGCGCCAGCAGCCGGCAGATGTTCTTCTGGGTGACCTTGCCCGGTGCCGTGCCGGTGCTGTTCTCCGGCCTGCGCCTGGGCCTGATCTATGCGCTGCTGGGCGTGGTCGGCGCCGAGGTGATCGCCTCCGAACGCGGCCTGGGACAGCAGCTGGCCTACCTGGGCTCCACTTTCAACGTCAATGGCGTGTGGTCGCTGCTGTTCGATCTGGCCCTCATCGGCGTGCTGATCATGAAGCTCATGAACTGGATCGAACGCCGCCTGCTGCACTGGCAATAAACCAGTCCAACCCTCAACAACATTCAGGAGAACCCCATGAACTACCGTCATATCCAGGTCGACCCCTTGACGCCCACCATCGGCGGCATGATCAGCGGCGTGGACCTCAACCGCGTGCGCTCCGAAGATGTCTACGAGGAAATCAAGCAGGCCCTGTGGCAGTACGGCGTGGTGTTCTTCCGCAAGCAGGCGCTCACCCCCGAGGCCTATTTGCGCCTGGGTGCCAACTTCGGCGAGATGGAAAAGCACGAGTTTTTCCCGCACATCGAAGGCCATCCGCAGATCCAGCTGATCTCGCACCAGGGCAACGAGGCGCCCGAGACCGACCGCTGGCACACCGACGTGACCTTCCGCAAGAAGCCCAACATGGTGTCCATCCTGCGCATCACCGACCTGCCGCCGGCCGGTGGCGACACCATGTGGATGCACGCGGGTGCCGCCTTTGATGCGCTCAACCCCGGCCTGCAGCAGATGCTGCTGGGCCTGCAGGCCGACCACGACCTGCCCTGGCATTTCCGCCGCGCCAACATCCACGAGAAGCTGGCCAAGGTCAACTCGGCCAAGAGCGGCATGGTGATCACGGCCAATGCGCAGGAATGCAAGATGATCGAGACCACGCCCACGGTCACGCATCCGGCGGTCATCACCCACCCCTACACCGGCCGCAAGATCCTGTTCGTCAACTCGATCTGGACCAAGCGCCTGGTCGGCATGCACATGGACCTGTCGGATGCCGTGCTCAACATGCTCTACGAGTGGGTCAAGAAGCCCGAGTTCATGGTGCGCTTCCGCTGGGAAAAGGATTCAGTGGCCATGTGGGACAACTGCGCCACGCAGCACTACGCCGTGTTTGACTACGCGCCGCACTACCGCGCCGGCCAGCGCATGACCTGCGGCAGCTTCGTGCCCACGCTCGACCCGGTCGCCGCCGCCGCTTCGGTGGGCGCCGCCGCCCCGGCCCCAGCAGCCTCGGCTTCGGCTTCGCCGGCCCTGCGCAAGCTGCTCGACCCGCAGCGTCTGCAAGCCGCCAGCGCCCGCGAGCAGCAGGCGGTCGAGGCCATCTTCAGCGCCCTCGAAAACGTGGACCTGGGTGCCGTGGCCGCTTCGGCCCAGCGCCGCTGATGCCGGAGTGATGTGCCGATGAGTGCCCAACGTCCGATCGAACTGGCCGACCACGACCTGGCCGCGCAGCAGGAAGTGCGTGTGCTGCTGGACCAGGCGCGCCAGGCGGCCACCGCCCTGGCGCAGTGGAGCCCCGAAGAGGGCAAGCGCGTGGCCAAGGCCGTCGGTGCGGCATTACTGCCGCGCGCCGCCTTCTACGCCGAATGGGCGGTGCGCGAGAGCCGCATCGGCAAGGTGGCCGACAAGATCGCCAAGAACGAAATCGCCTGCACCCTCACCCCCAGCGCCTGGGACAACGTGGCGCTGGGTGGCGTGCGCCGCAACGACGCGCTGCGCATCGTCGAGATCGGCCGCCCGGCCGGTGTGGTGGTGGGCCTGTCCAACTCCACCTCGCCGGTGGCGACCATCATTTTCAAGGCCATCCTGTGCCTGATGACGCGCAACGCGCTGATCATCTCGCCGCACCCGGCGGCGCTGCAGTGCTGCACGGCCGTGGTGCAAGAGATCCAGACCGCCATCGAGAAAGCCGGCGGCCCGGCGAACGTGGTGCAGATCCTCACGCGCCCGACGATCGAGGCCACCAACGCCATGATGCGCGACAGTCGCACCGACGTGATCCTGGCCACCGGTGGCACGCCCATGGTGCGCGCCGCCTACGGCTCGGGCAACCCGGCCATTGGCGTGGGTTCGGGCAACACGCCCATTTATGTCGATGAGAGCGCCGACCTGGCCGATGCCGCGCAGAAGATCGTGGTGGCCAAGAACTTCGACCACGGCAGCCCCTGCTCGGCGCCCTCGGTGCTGATGCTGCACAAGGCTGTGGTGGCCGACATGGCCATGGCGCTCACGCGTGCCGGCGCGCATGTCTGCACCGCGGAAGAGGCCGCGAAGATCCAGGCCTATGCCTGGCCCGGTGGCAAGTTCAACGGCAAGGTGGTGGGCCGCCCGGCGCATGAGATCGCCAGCGCCGCCGGCGTGAGCGTGCCCACCGATTGCGAAGCCCTGGTGTGCCCCCTGCCGCACCCTGAAGCCGGCCACCCGCTGCTGCGCGAAAAGCTCTCGCCCATCCTGGCCTGCACCGTGGTCAGCGGGGTCGACCAGGCCATTGATGTGGCGCGGCTGATGCTGCAGCACAGCGGCGCCGGCCACACCTCGGGCATCTACACGGCCGATGCCGAGCAGGCGGTCTACTGGGGTGCCGCGCTGGACTACTACCGCGTGGTGGTGAACGGCAGCGTGGTGCACGACACCACCGGCGCCAACACCGGCCTGCCCTACACCTTCACGATCGGCACCGGCTATGCCGGCAAGAGCTCGGTGGACTGCAATGTCGGCCCCGAGCTGCTGGTCAACTGGAAGCGCGTGGCCTTTCCGCTGCCCGGCGGCTGGGCCGGCGCCATGGCCTCGGGCGCAGCGCATGCGCCCGCAAGCCCGATGCCGGGCGCTGTCACCCCTGATGTCGAAGCGATGGTGCTGCGCATCGTCGAGGAAGAACTGGCCCACCTTCGTTGAATGAAGAGCTGAAAGAACCCCCATGTCCACCCTGCGCAGTTACATTTTTCTCGACCGCCTGCAGCCCCAGCTGATGTGCCTGCTCGGCTCGAACGCCCGCGGCTTTCTGCCGCGTCACAACGATGCCGCCATCGTGGTCGAAGTGGCCCCCGGCATGGACATCGAATGGCTGACCGACGTGGCCCTCAAGCACGACGATGTGCGGCCGGGCAACCTGGTGGTCGAGCGCCAGTTCGGCTACCTGGAGTTCCATTCTTCCTCGGCCTCTTCGGTCAAGTCGGCCGGCGCGGCCCTGCTCGAAGCCATGGGCGCCACCGAGAAGAACGTGCTCAAGCCCGAGATCCTGGCGTCCAAGGTCATCGACCGGGTCGACGATTACCACGCCTTCCTGATCAACCGCAGCAAGTCCGGCAGCATGCTGCTGCCCGGCGAGTCGCTCTACATCATGGAAATGACCACCTCGTCGTATGCGCTGCTGGTGGCCAACGATGCCGAGAAATCCGCCAATGTGCGGCTGATCGACTGCCGCTTCATGGGCCCGGCCGGGCGTCTGTACCTCTCGGGCAATGCGTCCGACGTGCGGGCTGCAGCCGCCGTGGCCGAAGCCGTGATCCGCGACGCCGGAGGAGCCGCATGAACACCGAGGCACTGCGCCAGCGCATCCGCGAGCAGGTGCGTCACGCGCTCTCGCGTGCGGCCACGGTCACACCCGCGGCCCCTGCTGCCCCCGCGGCCAGCGCTGCCCCAGCGGCCTCTGCACCACAGGGCGCGGTGGTGGTCCCGCTGCGTGTGGGCAGTGCGCAGGACAACGCCGTGCTGGCCCAGCTCTTCCAGCGCCTGGCCGCCAACCCGGCCCTGCTGCAGATGGCCGACGCCGGCCTGCTGCGCTTTGAGCTGCGGGTGGACGCTTCGGCTTTGCGCGCAACAGGCGGCACGGGCGGCGCCAGCACCTCGGCCATGGCCGCCACCACCGCCATCGACCCGGCCACCTGCTGCGCATCGTGCAAGGCCGGCAAGGCCTGCGAATGCGACGGCCCGGACTGCAAGCTGCCCCACGCCCATGACCATGGCCCTGCAACTGCCGAGCTGTCCGGCGTGATCGGCGAGCGCCAGGTCAAGGCCATCACCGCCGGCGTGAACACCGTGCGTCTGAAACCCGGAGCGGTCCTCACCCCTCTGGGCAAGGACGCCCTGCGCAAACGCGGCATCACCCTCGACAAAGGAAAAGCCCCATGAAAACCGGAACCGTGATCGGCCGCATCGTGGCCAGCAAACGCCTGCCCGAACTGCCTGCAGGCGCCCTGCTCGAAGTGCAGCTCGACTACCCCAAGGACGTGGTGGTCTGCTACGACCCGCTGGGCTGCGGCATCGGCGAGCGCGTGATGATCACCATCGGCGCCCCGGCGGCCTGGTGGTTTGCACCGGCGCAGCAACGGGTAGTGGCCGATGCACTGGTGATTGCCTCACTGGACAACTACGACACGCCAACGCCGATGCGTTGACGCTTTCTTTTCCTTTCACTTCCCTCAACCCTTTTCTTTTTACCAACCCCAAGGAGACTCACATGTCACAAGCCATCGGAATGATCGAAACCAAAGGTTATGTCTGCGCCTTCGCCGCAGCGGATGCCATGGTCAAGGCCGCCAACGTCAACATCGTCGGCAAGAAGGAAGTCGGTGGCGGCCTGGTCGCCATCATCGTCTCGGGCGATGTAGGCGCCGTCAAGGCCGCCACCGAAGCCGGTGCCGAAGCCGCGGGCGCCATCGGTGAAGTGGTGTCCTGCCACGTGATCCCGCGTCCGCACGCCGACGTGCAGAAAGCCTTTGACGGCAAGTAAACCCTGAACGGAAGTCAACATGGCCACACAGAAAAAGACCGCCAAGGCGGCGGCCGAGTTGCGTGTCTACCTGACGCTGACGGACCTGCAGCGCCAGTTCGCCTCCTGGATGAGTTCTCCGGTCGGTGCGCGTGGCTATGTTCCGTTGCAGGGCACGAATTCGCTGCTCATCGAGATCGCGCCGGGTCTGTCGATCCAGCGCGTGATCGACCTGGCCCTCAAGGCCGAACCCAGCCTGGAACCGGGCATCCTGGCCGTCGAACGCCAGTTCGGCATCCTGGAGCTGCACAGCCATGACCGCGCCGCCCTTGAACGCGGTGGTCAGGCCATCCTCGACTGGCTCGGCGCCAAGCCCGAGGACCAGCTGCGCCCGCAGCTGCTCTACAGCGACATCCTGGAAAACGTGACCGACCAGCACGCCGTGCTGATCAACCGCACACGCCAGGCCAGCATGCTGCTGCCCGGCCAGAACATGCTGCTGATGGAAGTGGCGCCCGCGCTGTTTGGCGCCCACATGGCCAACGAGGCCGAGAAGGTCGCCCCCGATGTGACCCTGGTCGAGTGCAGCATGATCGGCGCCAGCGGCCGCATGTACCTCTCGGGCAGCGTCGAGTCGCTCGAAAAGGCCAAGGCGCACATCGAGAAAAGCCTGGCCGCCAACGGCGGACGCAGCTGAAGCGCTTGCCGGTCTGGTGCGCCGCGTGCTGCGCGCGCGGTGACATCCCGCGCTGTCACGCAGGGGAAAAGCACACGCCTGCCTGCGCCCTAGCATGTCGATCATGAACACGCCGCAAGTCCACCCCGAAGGCCAGATCGACACCACCGTGCGGGGCGAGGTGCTGCAGATCTGCATCCACCGCCCGGCCAAGCGCAACGGCTTCACGCCCAAGATGTTCCGCGAGCTGGGCGAGGCCTATACGCGCCTCGACGACGACCCGGCCTTGCGGGTGGGCGTGCTGTGCGCGGCAGGCGACCATTTCACCGCCGGACTGGACCTGCCCAGCATGGCGCCCCTGATGCAGCGCGGCGAAAAGGCCGTGCCCCTGGGGCTGGTGGACCCGCTCGACCTGGGCATGGCGGGCTATCGCCGGCGCACCAAGCCGATGGTGGTGGCTGTCAAGGGCATTACCTACACGCTGGGCATCGAGCTGATGCTGGCCGCCGACATCGTCGTGGCCGCCGACGACTGCCGTTTTTCACAACTGGAGGTGCAGCGCGGCATCATGGCCACCGGCGGCGCCACGCTGCGCATGGCCGAGCGGGCCGGCGCCGGCAATGCCTTGCTGCACCTGCTGACGGCCGACATCTTTGACAGCGCCGAGGCCCTGCGGCTGAACTTTGTGCAGAAGGTGGTGCCGGCCGGACAGGAATTGGCCGAGGCCCTGCGCATCGCGCAAACCATTGCGGCGCAGGCGCCACTGGCGGTGGTGGCCACACGCCAGAACGTGCGCCTGGCCATCGAGCACGGCCCCCAGCGGGCCACACAGGACTTTCTGTCGGTCCAGCAAAGGCTCTCGCGCAGCGAAGATGCCGCCGAGGGCTTGCGGGCCTTTGTCGACAAGCGTCCGGCACGCTTCACGGGTCGGTAAACCTCCCGGCACGTCCGGCGCGCTTGCGCACCACCGGGCTGCGCTAACCTCCAGCCTTTGCAAGGCTTCGCATCCACCGGCTGCGAAGCCCAGGCTCAAGGGGTGCGAGATGGGATTGAACACGAGATGTCTGCGGCAAATGCTTGCGGTTGGGCTCGCGCGCAGGTTCACGGTCGGGCTGGCGCTCGGCCTGGGCCTGGGCCTGGACCTGTCGCCCGCCATGGCAGGCCCCGCAGCGACTGAATCACCTGCAGCCCTGTACCCGAAGGCGAACCCACAGCCGGTCCCGAACACAGGCGCCAGCGCGCAGCAGAACGCCGATGCGAAGGTGCAGGGCGTGGTGGTGGTGCTGGCCGGTGGCGGCGCCAAGGGCTTTGCCCATCTGGCCCTGTTGCGGCGGCTCGAACGCGAGCGGGTGCCGATCGCCCGCATCGTCGGCACCAGCATGGGCGCGGTGATCGGCGGGCTCTACGCCAGTGGTCTGAGCCCCGACCGCATCGAGCAGGTGATCGCCAGCCTCGACCCGGCGCGGGTGGCGCTCGACCAGCTCGACCGCCTGGAGCTGCCCCTGCGGACACGCGCCGAGCAGCGCCGTTACCCGATCGGGCTGGAGTTCGGCCTCAAGGACGGCACGGTGGGTTTTGCGCGCGGCATGAGCGACGGCCAGCGATTTCTGACCCTGCTGCAGGAACTCACGGCCCATGTGCCGCCCGATGTGCATTTCGACCAGCTGCGTATCCCGTTTCGCGCAGTGG
>Ga0255182_1001632_pt1 | contig 11257 bp, 13 predicted proteins | sample Atl_UVDOM_RepA_8_FD_188420 | JGI IMG/M metagenome (GOLD analysis project Ga0255182, IMG submission 188420) | Freshwater microbial communities from Altamaha River, Georgia, United States - Atl_UVDOM_RepA_8d | ecosystem: Environmental > Aquatic > Freshwater > River | place: USA: Georgia... | reverse complement strand
CAGCAGCCGGTGCAGCGGCAGGTGTTCGCTGGCGGCATCGGCAAAGGGCAGGCAGCGCGCGCCCCAGCGGGTCCACGCAGCCGGCGAAAGTCGGGACTGTCGGTTCATGAATCAGGCAGCTGCATCGAGAGGGCAAAAAGCGTGGACCGGATGCTCCCCGCAACCGGTCCGCGCTTCACGCCACACCTTACTTCTTCGGTGGCGCCGCCGCATCGGCAGCGGGAGCCGCCACGCTGGTCTTGGCGGCACCGTTGAGGTAGTCCTTGACCCAGGTGGTGTTGGTGGTCAGCGCCACGTGCACGCTGAACGAGGAAATCGCCACGGCGGCGATGAAGATGGGGATGCCCACCGAGGGCTTGACCACGCACCACATTTTTCCGTAGATCATGCTGCTCTCCCTTACTTGAGCCAGGGTGAATAGATGTAGGCCAGCAGATGGGCGAAGGCGGCGATCATGCCGAAAATCTGCGTGCCCGTGATGAGATTGCGGTGAATCTCCTGTGATTCGGCCTCGGTCAATCCGGTGGGCCAGACCTTGTCCTTGTCAGACATGGCGTTCTCCTTGCAAGAAGACGTGCTCGGCCCGCACGAGGGCATTCCGGGCCGACCGGCCCAAAATTGCGAAGCTGCCAGGGCGGGTCATGTCAGGCCCGCCTTGGCATGCGAAAGGGCAGCATGGCCTGCACCACCGGCCGCACCAGACGGGGCACGGACAGGGTTTCGTGAAAGGCCTGCACACGTTGGGTGCCCAGCGGCAGCGACAGCAGCGCCCGCTGGTAGAAAGGGGTGTCTTCGAGCTGGCACTGCACCTGCACCGGCTGCGCGCTGCGCATGCGCCGGCTGATGCCCCAACCGGTGCGCGGCAGGGGCTGGGGTGGCGGCGTGGGCAGGGTCTCGACCTGGCCCTGACGGTCAAAGCGCAGCGAGAGCAGGTGCTCGGGCCGCGCCGGCTGACCGGGCCACTGCAGGTCGTAATGCACCAGGGTGCTGCCGTCGGGCGCCAGCGCCCGCGACCAGTCCCAGCGCTCGAAGGCGGCGTCGACCGGTTCATCGCCCTCGTTGCTGTCGAGGTAGGCATGGCCCTGCCAGCGCAAGTCCGGTGCATCGAGCTCGACCTCGATGCGTGCCGAGGGCGCGATCGGCCCCCAGCGGTGGCGCCCCGAGGGCTCGATGGCGGTGCTGAAGGTCTGCAGCTGCTGCGGCCACAGCCGCACGCGACCGCGCACCTGGCGCGGCAGCGGCATGGCCCGCTCGTCGATGTCGATCTGCAGGCACTGCCCGTCCCAGTGCAGGCGGCTCGGGCCGATGACGAAGTCCCGCGCGCTGCGGCTGCAGTGACGCCGGCCGCGCTCGGTCATGCACCAGCGGCCCGCGCCGGGGCTGTAGAGCGCCACATTGAGCGCGCAATGGTCTTCGGGGTCGGCGCGGCCCTGCCGGCGCGCCCAGGCGTAATAGGGCGAGAACACGCTGCCGACAAAGGCGATCAGCGTGAGGCCGTGGCGCTGGTCATCGCTCATCGCGTCGACATACCACCAGAGATAGCCACCGGGGGGGACCGCCTGGTCGAAGCGGGGCTCGCCAGCATGGCCGCGGCCGCCAGCTGACCCGAGAGCGCTGCCATCGGCACACCCGGCCCCGGGTGCACGCTGCCCCCGGCCAGGAACAGGCCCTCGATCGGGGTCTGTGCCCCCGGTCGCGAGAAGATGCTGGTCCAACCATGGGTGGCCTGGCCATAGAGCGCCCCGCCCGAGGCCGGAAAGCGCTGGTGAAAGGCCTGCGGCGACTGCCGGTGCATGCCCGGGCTGGCCAGGGGCACCCGCAAACCCAGGCGGTGCAATGAACTGAAAGTGGTGGCTTGGCATGTGTCCAGATCCTCTTCGCTCCAGCCCGGCTGGTCGCCGCAGGCCGGGGCATTGACCAGCACCAGGGCCCGCTCGGGCGCGCCCTCGGGCACCGTGCCCGGACGGTCCTGCGCGCAGACATAGACGGTCGGCCGCTGGGGCAGGCGCAGGTGCACAAAGATGTCGTCGAACTCCTGCCGGTAGTCGGGACAGAAAAACACGTTGTGGCGCTCCAGCGGCACGCCGGCCAGTGGCGCATGCAGGGCCCAGGTGACGGCCGAGAGCGAGCGCTCGGGCGCCTGCGCCGGCACCGCCGTGCGCACCGCCGGGCCCAGCAGGCCCTGGCGCAGGGCATCGACCTCGCCGTTGAAGAGCACCAGATCGGCCGGCAGGACCTCGCCCGTGGCCAGCTCGACCGCGCGCACGCGGCCTTGCTGCACCGCGATGCGCTGGGCGCTGCAGCCCATGCGCAGCTGCGCGCCGCGTGCCGTGGCCAGGCGCGCCAGCAGCGCGGGCAAGCCGCCCATGCCGCCCTCGACACTCCAGACCCCGTCCATCTCGACCTGGGCCACCAGCATCAGGGTGGCCGGCGCCTGCCAGGGCGAGGAGCCGCAGTAGGTGGCATAGCGCGCAAACAGCTGCTGCAGGCGCGGATCGCGGAACTCGCGCTGCATCTGCTGCCAGAGGGTGCGCATCGGCCCGATGGAGGCCAGCACCGCCAGCCCGGTCGGGCCCAGCCGGGCCATGAGCTCGACCATGCCCGGACGCTGGGCGCGCATGACCGGGCCTTCGAGCGTGTCGTGCACCTGCCGGGCGTGGGCGCAAAAGCGCCGAAAGCGCGCCGCCTCGTCGCCACCGGCCCAGTCGGCCACAGCCGCTTCGCTGCGCTCGGCATCGGCATACAGGTCAAGCTGGCTGCCGTCGTGCCAGAAATGGCGTGCCAGCACCTGCAGGGGCTGCAGGCGCAAATGGTCGTCAAGCCGCTCGCCCACGCTGCGCAGCAGTTCCTCGAACACCCAGCGCATGGTGAAGACGGTCGGGCCGCTGTCGATCCAGGCCTCGCCCACCTGCCGGGCATGTACCTTGCCGCCAGGCTGCGCAGCACTGTCGAGCACGGTCACGCGGTGCCCCTGGTGGGCCAGGCGCAGCGCGGCCGACAGGCCGGCCATGCCGGCGCCGATGATGACGGTGCGTGGCCCTTCAGCCATGGGCCACCTCGCGCCAGCCCAGGCTGTTGCCAAAGTCGCGGCCCTGCCACTGCCCTGCCATGCGCAGCACCCGCATGCGCACGAACAGCGACTCGGAAAAGAATTTCTGCCGCCAGGCCGCCGTACTGGCGAGCTGGTGGGCACCCTCGCGGGCATAGGCACTCATGGCCGCCTCGTCACGCCAGAGGCTGAAGGTGCACTGTCGCACCAGCGGCGCCTCGCCCAGGCCCATGGCCAGCTGGCAGCCCTCGGCTGCATCGAGCGAAGCCTGCGCCGCCGGCGCATGGCGCCAGAAGGCCGTGGCCTTGGCCGGGTGGATGCTGGCACGGGTGAGCACGGCCAGGGGCATGGGGCTTGCAGTGTCGGTCATGGCCTCAGGCGTGACCTCGCCCGAGCCCCCGCCCTGCCCTTGCGCGGCCAGGCGCTGCTGCCAGGCCTCGCCCAGGCTGGCACTGCGGGCATCGCTCAGGCCCCAGGGCTGCTGGTCCCATTCGCCGCGGGCGGCGTGGACCGTCATCAGGCCGGCCCAGCATTCGCGGGCACGTTCACGGTAGGCCTGCACCGCCTCGCTGTGCAAAAAGTCCAGGGCCGTATCGGCGCTGTCAAAGCGGCAGACCAGCCCCTGGTGGGTGGCACTCGGGCGCAGCGTGAAGCCGCCACCGTGGCCACTGCCCATGACCTTGGCGCCCAGCAGGCCCGGCACGCCCTTGTAGGCCGCAGGCCCTGCCACCAGGCGCATCCAGCCCCAGCCCCGGTGGGGCTTGAGAAAGTCCACCAGCAGGGCCACGACCACACAGGCAATCGGCTCGGAATGGGCCAGCAGGGTGTCCATGACGCGCGCGATGCCTGAGGGGTGGAGACCGGTGGACGCCAGGCGTCACTTGCCGGTGCTGGCGCCGCCAGCCACACGGGCCAGCGGGACTGTCGAGAGCTTGTTGAGCAACTCGGGGAACTCGCTGGCCATCTTGGCACCGTTGAGCGGCTTGTAGGCGCCCTGGTGACAGGTGGCGCAGTTGAGCTTGGCCACATCGCCGAGCACGCCCTTGCGGTGCGCCGGGAAGGCATCGACCAGCGTTTCCATGTAGGTCAGGTTCACGTCACGCGCCATGCGGATGCCGTACCAGGCCTTCAGCCGCTTGTCGGGGCCGCCTTCCCATTTGCTGAACGACTGGGTGTTGTGGCAGAAGGTGCAGTTGACGCCCAGCGAAGTCGACATGTGGGTCATAAGGCCGTAGGTCCATTCAGCCTGCTTGATCGACTGGCGGTTGCCACTGGGCAGGGCGGTGGTGCCGCCGACCCGGATCTCTTCCTTGCCGAGCAGAAAGGGCGTGAACGGGTCGTTGGGCAGCGAGGACAGGTTGACCACTTCGGAGGGGTCGTTCTGCCCGGCCTTGTCGCCCATGAAGTTCGAGCCGTAGGGCTGCGGGTTGGTCTTGAACCAGATGTTGGCCGGCACCGGGTTGCCGCGGTGGCAGGTAAAGCAGGTCACACCGGTGGTGCCCACGTGCTGCTGCCAGTCGGCATTGATGTGCTGGGTCATCTCGACCATCTGGCGCGCCACCACCTTGGTGTACTTGCTGTCGTCGGCCAGATTGCCCAGGTTGTGGCAATAGGCACAGCCCTGTTCGGGCGCCACCCAGGTGGCCATGGAGGCCATCAGGCGGTTGAACTGGCCCACGCTCAGGTCGCCGAGCACCTTGACGTTCTGGTAGACCTGCGAGGCCTTGGGGCCTTCGCTGCCTACTTGCGGAATGACCGCCGGCGCCTCGTGCAGGGCGGCATTGGCTTCGAGCGTGCGCGGGTTGTAGACCTGCACCATGCCGGTGCCGCGGTAGCCGGTCTGCACCGACTCCATCGGCGGGCGTTCGCAGCCGGCCAGGCCGGCCAGCAGGGCCAGGCCCGCGATCAGGGAAAAGCGGATCTTCATGGCTTGCCTCCAGCACTGAGGGCCGGGTCAACCACGGCCGGGAACACATCGGGATAAGGGGGTGCCACGCCGTGCTTGACAGCCCAGAGGTACCAGTTGTCGACCACGGTGCCGGTCAGCAGGATGCCGATGCCGCCCGTGAGCGGACACAGCACCGCGAACCACCAGGCCCAGCGGTGAATCGATTCCATGGTGGCGTTGAAGCCCATGGTCCAGCGCCAGAACAGCGCGGCACGCTCGGACGCGGTGCCGCGGTCGACGATCTGCTCGATCTCGCGCTCGCCACCAAAGCGGGTCACCGCCAGGATGGTGGCGCCGTGCATCGCAAACAGCAGGGCCGAGCCGTACAGGAAGGCGATCGAGAGCGCGTGGAAGGGGTTGTAGAACAGGTTGCCATAGCGCAGCGAGAAGGCCGCGGTCCAGTCCAGGTGGCTGAAGATGCCATAGGGCACCGCTTCGCCCCAGGAGCCCATGAGGATGGGGCGGAACAGACCCAGCACCAGGTAGAGCCAGATGGCAGCGGCAAAGGCCCAGGCCACATGCGTGCCCATGCCCAGCTCGCGCGCACGGCGGTAGGTGCGGGCCCACCACAAAAACAGCGACGCGGTCAGGAACAGGCCGACGATCAGCCACCAGCCGCCCTGGTTAAGTGGCGGCAGGCTCAGGCCGTAGGCCGGTGGCGGCGGCTCCAGTGAGAGCCAGAAGAGCTGGCGCACGAACTGGATCGGGTCGTAGCCGACCGAGGCCAGCATGTTCATGCCGATCAGGGTGAAGGCGATCAGGCCGCAAATGAGCGAGGCCAGGCCGAGGCCGCCCAGGTAGATCGGCCCCAACTGGGCGTTGCCGATCTTGCCCAGCCAGTAATTGGTGACGGGCTCGAAACTGCGCGGGCTGTTGCCGTGGCCGAGTTCCACGCCGTGGTGGATCGGCCCGGTGGCTTGCACCGTGGTGAAAAGGTTCTGGTATTGCGCCATGGTGTTGTCCCCTTTATTTCAGCGGCCACTGCGACCAGATGGGCAGGTTGAGCCACCAGCCCCACCATTCGGGCCAGCCACGGCTCCAGAACGGGCCGCTGAGCACGATGCACAGGGCGCTGAAGAGCACGGCGGCCAGCGCCAGGAACAGGCCCAGGCGGTGAATGCCCAGCGTACCGATCGAGTAGCCCACCACGTCACGGAAGAAGGTGTCTTCGTGCTCGGGCGTGCGCACCGTCTCGCCCGGCGCCGGGTTGGTCGAGGACAGGATCAGCGCGCCGTGCAATGACAGCGCAAAGGTGCTGGCAAAGAAGAAGCTCACCCCGAGCATGTGCGCGGGGTTGTAGTGAAAGTGCAGGTACTGGTAGCCCACGTTCGAGACCCAGTCCAGGTGGCTGAAGATGCCGTACGGGAAACCGTGGCCCCAGGCGCCCATGAGCACCGGCCGCACGACCACCAGGGTCACGTACGCGAGGATGGCCACTGCAAAGGCTACCGGCACGTGGTAGCCCATGCCCAGTTTTCGGCAGATCTCGACCTCGCGCATCGCCCAGGAGCCAAACGCCCCGATCGCGCACACGGTGATCAGCTGCCAGAGCCCGCCTTCGCGAAGGGGCGCCAGGGCCAGGCCGTACGACAGATCGGGCGGTGCAATGCTGATCTGCCAAATGTTCCAGGTCGGACCGATGGCAGCACCCCAGAGGATGAGCGCGGTGCCCAGAAACGAGAAGAAGATGGTGGTGACGCCGAAGAAGCCGACATAAAACGGCCCGACCCAGAAGTCGAACAGGTCGCCCCCGAGCAAAGTGCCTCCGCGCACCCGGTATTTTTTTTCAAAACTCAGCATGGCCATGGCGGTCTCCTGCGTTCATGAGGAAAAGCGGATGCCCTGGGGCCCTGGGCCGATCCAGGGCATCCGCACAAAAGCCCTGAAGATCAGGACTTGGCTGCAGGCACGGCCGCCGGCATCGGCGAGTTCTGTGCTGCGGTGGCTGTGGCCTTTTTGGGACCGTCGAGCCAGTTGAACTTGTTGGTGCTCAGCAGGATGAGGTGGATCATCGCGGCCAGGCCGAACAGGAAAATGCCCTGCACAACCATGGCCCTGAGGGGGTCGTATAAACGCCAGATTCGCCACATGGTGTTGCTCCTAAATGATGTGGGACATGAAGGTGTAGACCGCCGCTTTCACACCGGCCACCATGCCCGGGGCATGCTCGGCACCTGGCAGGAATTCACGCCAGTGCAGACCGACCAGTTTGGCCATCAGCACCATGGTGAACAGCAGGCCAAACGCCAGCAGGAAAATGCTCCAGAACGCCCAGGAGCCGTTCGCAAGCGAGCGTTCCTGGTGCAGGGGTGAGGTGTGTTGCATGGCAGTCACTCCGTCATAAGGTTGAAAAGACCAGACTCAAAGCCAGGGGCGCCACGCCCAGACCAGGATGTGTGCGAGCACGGCAACTGCCGTAAAACCCACAAAACCCTGTGCCCAGTAGTGGTGGAACTCCTGGGCTTCTTCGTCGGTCAGCCCGGAAATGGATGTCCGATTCGACATGCTTGGCTCCTTTCCATGAGGCCTTGCGGCCTCGGTGCGCTCAGCCCGCGCAACAGGGCAGCCGCGGCACAACGCCACGACATGGGGGGCCGGTGAATGCCAGAGGCACCCATCGGTGTAGAAGGTTCAAATACCGCGTTCATGCGCCCACTCCCAGACCCAGGGTCTGGCTGGCGGCTTCGACATGCGCACGCAGCACGGTGTCGCCGCCAGTGATGCGGGCAATCTGCTCGGCCTGGTCACGCAGGCGCTTGGCCGCCGAGATCTGCACCAGCACCGGCTGCTGCGCAATGCACTGGCGCAGCAGGGCCTGGGCCTCGTCGTGCCAGCGGGCATCGGGCTGCACATGGCCGCGCGCCTGGGTCGGCTCGACCTGGTCCATGTCGGTGGCCAGCGGCAGGATGTGGAACAGCGCATCGAACAGCGCGTTGCACACTTCCTGCACCAGGTAGGTGGCGCCGCTGTAGCCCATGAAGGGCGTGCCGGTGTGGCGGCGGATGATGGCGCCCGGGAACGAAGCCGGGATGAAAGCCGCGCGCATCGGGCCCTGGCTGGCGTTTTCGCTCAGGTACATGCGCTCGTTGAAGGAGCCGAACAGGATCAGCGGCGTCTGCGTGCGCACCAGTTCGCGCACACGGGCGTTGTCGGTCTTGGTGCCAGGGGTGCGCGAGACCGCAAAGCGACACGGCAGGCCCATTTCGGTTTCCAGGAACTGCTTGAGGCCCCGCGTGTAGGTGTCGCCAGCCACCACCGCGAAGCTGGCGGTGGCGAAGAAGTCCTGCGTGACCGAACGCCACAGGTCCCACAGGGGCTTGAGCGTGGTGTGGCGCTCGCGCTCGATGAAGGGCTCCGGGTCCAGGCCTAGCAACTGCCCCAGCTTGCGCAAAAAGCGGGTGGTCGAATGCAGGCCAATCGGCGCCTGCAAATAGGGGCGCTCCAGCGCCTCGCACAGCATGCGGCCGTATTCGCGGTAGAGGCAGATGTTCACATCGGCCTCGGCCAGGCGCGGCACATCGCTCAGGTGACTGCCCAGCGGGAATTCGAGGTTGACCTCGGCGCCAATGCCTTCGACCAGGCGACGGATCTCGGCGATGTCGCTGGCGCTGTTGAAGACGCCGTAGGCCGGGCCGATCAGGTTCACGCGCGGCTTTTCACCGGCCGGGCGCTGCTCGGGCGGCACCCGGGCCGGAATCTCGCGCACGCCGTATTCGTTCCACAGCCAGAACAGCGCGCGGTCGGCGCACTGCCACTGGTCTTCGTCGATGGTGCGCGGCAGAAAGCGCATCAGGCCGGTGCCTTCGGGCGTGACGCCGCCGCCGATCATCTCGGCGATCGAGCCGGTCACCACCACCGAAGGCAGGTCCGGGTCGAGCGCGGCGTGGGCGCGCTTCATGGCGCCTTCGGTGCCTTCGCGGCCGAGTTGTTCTTCGGCCAGGCCGGTCACGACGATCGGCAATTCGTGCGGCGGCAGCGCGTCGGTGTAATGCAGTACCGAGGTCACCGGCAGGTTCTCGCAGCCCACCGGGCCGTCGATCACCACCTGCAGGCCCTTGATGGCCGTGAACACATACACCGCGCCCCAGTAGCCGCCGGCGCGGTCGTGGTCGAGCACCAGCGGCGAGCGCCTGGCGGTTGTGGCTTGCGTGTTGGCGTCGGTGGCGCTCATGAGCCCATCTCCTCGGCCTTGCGGCGGCGGGCCTGCTTCTCGCGCAAGCGGCGCACCTCGGCCTTGAACTCGGGGTGCGGCTGCGGCACGCCGGACCAGACCCCCGCCTGATCGCCCTGCCCCGCCTCGCCAAAGAAGGCCTTCATCTCGTCAAAGCGCGCCTGGTTGGCCATGGCCGCCTGCACCACCTGCACCAGCGAGCCGGCACCGGCCACGCCCATCAGGGGCCGTGCCGAAATCAGGTTGGTGAAGTACAGCGCAGGGATGCACAGCTCCTTGGCCTTTTGCACCACCGGCGTGGTGCCAATGGCCAGCTGGGGCTTGTATTCGTGGACGGCGGCCAGGTCCTGTTCGAGCGTGGCGCGCATCTGCACCTGCACGCCATGGGCCTGGAGCCATTCGCGGTCGTGCGCGTTCCAGGGTGTGGCCGGACAGGCCGAGCCCACATAGCGCAGGTCGGCGCCGCATTCGACCAGCAGGCGGCCGACCAGCAATTCGGACCCTTCGTAGCCGCTCAAGGTGATACGGCCTTGCACCGGCTTTTGCATCAGGAGGCCACGCATGGCGGCCAGGGCCGGGTTTCGGGCCGCGTCGATTTCGGACTGCGCCAGACCGGCGGCCATGCCCACCGACTGCAGCCAGTCCTGCGTGCCTTCGAGCCCGACCGGGGCCGAGCCCACCACCGGGCGGCCGGCAGCCTGGAACTCGCGCACGCTGGCGGTGTAGAACGGGTGAATGGCGGCGGCCACGCTGCAGTCGAGCGCGGCATAGAGCTCGCGCCATTCGCGTGTGGGCACCACCGGGCCGGCGGCCAGACCCATGGGTGCGAGCATCTGGCCGATGATGACCGGATCGGCCGGGAACATTTCGCCGAGCAGCGCCACCGTGGGCAGGGCCGAACGGCCGCCGCGCGGCGCGGCCACCGGGCCGCTTTGCACCTCTTCGCGGGCGTAGCGCAGCATGGCGCCGGCCAGCACGTCCTTGGCTTCGGCATGGGTGGGCACGCCAAAACCGGGCACGTCGATGCCGATGATGCGCACGCCATTGATCTCCTTGGGCAGCAGCTGCAGCGGCACGCCACTGGCGGTCGGCACACACAGGTTGATGATCACCACCGTGTCCAACTTGGACGGATCGGCCTGTTCGTAGACCGCATCGCGGATGTCCTCGAACAGCTGACCGGTGACCAGGGTCTCGGAATTGAAGGGCACATAGCCCACGCTGCGGCGTGCGCCGTAGAAATGCGAGGTGAAAGTCAGGCCATAGACGCAGCAGGCCGAGCCCGAGAGGATGGTGGCGGTGCGGCGCATGCGCAGGCCCACACGCAGCGAACCAAAGGCCGGGCACATGCTTTGCGGCTGGGCATGCGGGCCTTCGGCCACCGGGTAGTCCTGGGCGTACTGTTCGAGCATCTCGGACTTGCCGGCAGCGCGTGCGGCGGCCTGCAGCGCGTCGGCGCCGGCATGGCAACCCAGACCCTCGGCCGACGGCGCGGCCTCGGTGACGGGTGTGATGGGCGTGATCGGGATAGTGCGCTGCATGGCCACGGGCTTCACTGCGGGTCGTAGACCACTTCGAGACTGGGGCGGGCCACGTCGTCGCGGCCCATCATGTCGCGCACGGTGGCCGGTTCGAGCACCACGTTACGGCCGACGGTGTCGGCGCTGAACAGGCCGAGCAATTCGTCCTGCGTCTGCGGCTTGGGGCGCACCGGCGGCGCATCGGCCACCTGCTGCGCCAGGCCCGCGAACAGCGGCCCCCATTCGCCATCGGGACGGCCGATGATTTCATAGCTGGCGCTCTTGCGGCGGATGTCCTCGTGGGCCGGGATCGCGGCCAGCACCGGGATGCCGGCGTTGGCGGCAAAGGCCTGCGCCTCGCCGGTGCCGTCGTCCTTGTTGATGACCATGCCGGCCACGCCGACGTTGCCTCCGAGCTTGCGGAAGTACTCGACCGCGCTGCAGACATTGTTGGCCACGTACAGCGACTGCAGGTCGTTGCTGCCGACCACGATCACCTTCTGACACATGTCGCGCGCGATCGGCAGGCCGAAGCCACCGCAGACCACATCGCCCAGGAAGTCGAGCAG
>Ga0255182_1001627_pt1 | contig 11285 bp, 7 predicted proteins | sample Atl_UVDOM_RepA_8_FD_188420 | JGI IMG/M metagenome (GOLD analysis project Ga0255182, IMG submission 188420) | Freshwater microbial communities from Altamaha River, Georgia, United States - Atl_UVDOM_RepA_8d | ecosystem: Environmental > Aquatic > Freshwater > River | place: USA: Georgia | collected... | reverse complement strand
AAACGTAAACAAAAATATAGAAAATATATCTATGAGAGCAGTAGCAGTAGCAGTGATGATATATAAATATTATATTATAATTATGTGATTGTAATATAATTTATAATATAATATAATATAATATAATTTATAATAAATTTTGATATTTGCGCATTTTGGTTATTCATTCTTTTGATATTTAATCCTCCAATTTTAACGCATCATCTATTTTTAAGCTATCTAAGTATTGTTTCTTTAGATTGTAATTTAAATAAAACATTTGCTGGGAAGGGTGTAACTGATTTATATATTCACAAACAAATTTAAAATGAATATGTTTTTTTTCACTTCTAAGGTAATTAATATAGTGTTCATGTAACTTGAACATATTGCTTCTAAATTCATAAGGAAATTGATTAAGAGGCGCTTCTTTTTTTATATAACAGTTTACATAATTAGTATACAAAGCAAGAGTATAATCATGTAACTGTTTTCTATAGTCATAAAATTGTTTTTTATATTCAGGATAATATTTTAAAAATTCTTTCAACTTACCACTTTTTCTAAGTGATAAATATTCATATTGTAATTTTGGTTGGTTTCCTCTTAATTTGCGAACATATTCATAAGTAGGATTACGTATCTTTGTTCTAGTTCCATTATTTGAATGTATCATAAATCCTACCATATCATAAGGATTGTTCATATTCATTCCATTTTCTTCTAGTTCTTTATATCCTGAAAAAGTATGTTTTTTCGGTAACTCAACCTTTATATTTTTATCTTTAAAAATTTCATCATATACCATTTCTTTATTCAAATCATATACTTTGAAAGTATCATTGTCTATTCTATATACTTTTACCAAATAAAGTTTTTTTTCATATAAAGGAATTACAATACGATTCTTTGGATGCTGCATTACAAACGAATAAAAATAATCTTTATTTAAATGATTGAAATCTAAATTAATATGATTACAAACTTCCAAAAACAAATTTCTAAATGTTACTAATTTATCTTCCGTTTTGAAGAATATAATTTTTCCGCCAATAGTCCCTTTTGTCGAAATTTCCCATTCATTATCTATGTTATTCCAAAATAAATTAATCATAGTCCCTTCTACATAATCTTCTACATTAATACACGATTCATCTTCGTTTTGTGATTTAAACATATCATAATCTAATGATTTAGGCGGAGAAAATGATATAATTTTATTATTTTTATCTACAATTACAGAACGAAATAATCCAATTGTATTTACAATATCATTTGTTAAATAGTTTTTATCATACTGGATAATTTTATAAATATCATCATTATAATTCCACAATTTCTCTTTTAATTTTAGTGAATTAAGATAGTTTACTAATGTTTCATCTTCACTTAAATGGTTATTATATAGGGGCTTCATATCAACCCCATTAATATATTCTAAATTATATTCAATGCTCATTATTTATTTATAAATAAATATCTTTATATTAATTTGAAAAATTATTTGGTTAAAAATAAAAAACTATAAAAATATATACTATAATTATAGATAATGTCAACTATATCAAAAAATAATGATTCATTATATATTCAATTAGGTGATATTATTCAAATTACTGCTCCATCTGATATTAATATTCATAATAAAATATTTTTAGTTACATTTTTGAGTTCATCCAATATTAAACTAGTTTCAGATGATGGTACTCTTGAATATATTTTAAGATTAAATGATGACGCAACAATTGGCAATGAATCGATTACCAGTATAAGTATTTTAAGTAGAGATGAAAATATAGGATATGCTAGACAAAATGGTTTGTTACCTGATACTTGGATAGATATATTCTTTACTGGTGATTTACCAATTACAATAACTGGTATCATTACAAATATTGAAGAAGATATGATAGAAATCAAAACATATCCGGATAATGATGTGATTTATTTGGATTTTGCCTATAAAGGTTTACCAGAAGACATACCAATTGAAAAAATCGTGATTAGAGTTCCTCCGAGTGAATTTATACAAAAAGAGGTAGAACAATACGAACAAAAAGAAGAAAAGGAAGAAAAAGAAATAAGTGAAGCGGAAGCGGAATCAGAATTAGAAGAAGGTGAGATTATACCTACCCCTGAAAAAGTAAATAGAACTGCTCCAGTCAGATTAAAAACACAAATTAAAGAATTATTTGTAGAAGCTGATAAAATATTGGTTGGTGAACAACTCGAAGAAATTGTACAAGTTGTAGATGTTCCTGAATATGAACAACGATATAATATTGATAAACAAACAAGTGATTTGATGGATGAATTATTATCATCTATTCCAAATGCTCAAAGAAATAATTCTGTAATAAATAACATTCATAAATTAATTGAACGATTTAAACAATTAAGGTCTGAATATTCAAAATTTGATAAATATGGAAATGCGGATATACCAGAATTAAAGGGAGCAAATTATAAACCACTTGTTGAATCACTTGTAAACATGAATAAAAAACTATATTGGCTTCTTCCAGTAAGTAAAATGAAGAAAAAAATATATGATATAGATAACATTGAAGAGGATATAGAATCATACAAAGATGTTGTACCCTTAACAATGGCTGACCAACGTATACAAGAATACGAAGCATTTAAAATGTATAAAAATAATTCTATACCTGATGGAGAAAATAAGTATAATTATATTATTAATGAAATCAATAATTTGTTTACGCCTTATGAAAATCCAGACAGTTCTGAATATCGTATAAGTTCAAAAGATGTAGAGGATAATATAACAGCAATTATAGATAACTTAGATGATTTAAAATCATCTGTCATTAAAAGAGATGATATAATTCGTAGAAAATTTGTCATTCAAACTTACAATTTAGGTTTATCTAGATTAGAAACAATTGAAACGCAAAGAAAAAAATCATATTTAAAACGAGTAAAAATAACTCCTAATGACCGCATAACCATTAAATCTTTTATTTCTCTCCCTGAACCCGCTTTAAGGTACTCTCATATTAATCTTCCTAACACAAATATTTTGGATAAATCGTCATTAAATATAAACAATTTATGTTATTGGAAGCTTCTTAATGAAAATACTCCAATAAATCAACTCATAGTAGATAATTTGTCTAACGAATTAGTATTTGATGAAAAGAATTATTTGAATAATATTAAAGAATATTTATTGAATGAAACAGTCGAAGATAAAGATAAATATAATAAGTTTTTGAATACAATTATTCCTAAAACAAGAGTGTTGTTTGATTTAATCAAAAAATATATTAATGGTAAATTATCTCTCTACTCTATTGTTAAATTTTTAGAACCATTTTTAATTTATCAAAAAGATTTATCCTTTAAACAATATGAAACAATTATCGAGTTTGTTGAACAAAAAATGAGAGAATTTAAAAAAAAATATGTAGAAAATGCCAAACAATTTAGACTTCTATATCAGCAATTCAAAAACAAAACATCTCCTAAACCACGTATCTTAGAAACATTAACATATGATATTGATAGAGACATATTTGATTTTTATGTTTCAACATTTGATTATCCAATGACATCAAGTGAACTTTTGAATAGAATGAATGATATTGATAATGGTGTATTTTTTTATCTTAACTTAGCAAATATCACACATGAATTATATTTACCTAAACACCTCAAAAATCTTGAAAATGAAGATGAGCGTTTAGATGAAAACTATAAATTATTACAAAAAAATGATACATGTATAAATTACGTTTTATCAAAAACTTATAAAACAATGGACCAATTAGAAAAAGATAATAATGTTGATGTTTATTTTGATAATGAGCATAACAACGATAAATTATACATCAGCTTTATGAATCAATATAAAAAACAACAAAAAAATATGGAACATCAAGAATTCAAACAATTTTTAATCGATGAATTAATGGATAAATATGGAAAATCAATTGATGAATCTGAATATATAGCAGAATCAAACTTATTAGGTAAGCGATTAGTAAAAGATGGAAATTATGCTGCTTTAGTTGTAGAAGATGAAAAACCAGAATTCAACTTGAAAACGTATAGTACTCAATATTTTAAAAGAGTTTCTAATGTATGGCAAAAAGATGAATCTGTAAATTCAAAATCATTTTTTAATAATCAAAAAGATTTCTGTAATATACAAGATAAATGTTTTTATAAAGATACCACATGTATGGATAATAAACGCGCAGAAATAAACGTTAAATTAAATACGTTAACTGAAATATCAAAAGAACACAATCAATTTCCTGATATTGAACAAAAAACGCGTATAAATGATATTAAAACAGATTTGTCATATCATGACTTTATTAAAGATTTATTATTGAATTATAAAAATAATTCTCTCTATAAATATAACAGTATAAATGTATCTATTGGAGAAACTGCTGAACAATATGATGTTATTGAATCTCCTTATTCAAAATTAAGAAATCTTATATTAGGTCAAACCGATTTTGTAAAAAAACAAGACGATATCATTCGATTTGTAAATGAATATACACGTGAACCGACAGAAGAAGAAGATAAATATTGGTATTATTGTATAAAGACAAATACAAAATTATTACCTACTTTTTTTATGAGACTAGCAAGTGTATTTATAAAAGGAGAAAATTATAGTGATGAATATGAAAAAATATGTGCTGAACAAGGGACAATCAGTGATGATGGTAATGCTTGGGTCGATAAACATAGTGGTTATGTAATTGGTAGAATTGACTTTGATACAGAAGAAGGATATGACGAACAAGGATTCAAAATTAATACACGCGATTTATTACAAGTTGATATTTCTGAAAAAATAATGGGAAATATAGATGAAACCAAAAAAGGACATGAATATGAAAATCCAATTGCTAGATTAATATCAAATGTTGTTTATGCCATGACTAGTTTTATGGGAATTGACCTTTCAAATCAAAGGGATTTTATAGTTAAAAATACATTAATCTCTCTTCAAAATGAAGATATTGTTCCATCCAAATCAACTTATGAAAAATTATTAAAAGATGCTTTATCAAAAGGAAAAAAATTACCTTCGTATGAAAGTGTTTACGATTCTTCGCTTTTATATTTAACTTTATCATTTATACTTATTGGAATACTTACTTCCATTCCGTCTATAAAATCTAAAAAAACATTTCCTAATTGTATTAAATCTTTTACTGGATATCCACTCAGTGGAATAGAAGATAAATCAGCATTAATATATATTTCTTGTATAGCATATAAAATCAAAAGTTCCATTAAACCATGGAATTCAATTCTCAAAGCAAATCAAGCAAATATATCATCTAAATTAGAAACCATCTTAGATAGATATGTTATTCCAAATAAAGAGGTTCAAACTAAGTTAAATGAAAAACGCGAATATTTATTAAAACATCAGCAAGATGAAATGATTCCAATTGAACATGATATTATTAATTGGATTAATTTTTTGCCTCCATTAAGAGAACTTCGATTACAAACACCTCAGCCAATATCTTCTGAATTTAAAACATCGTTTGTAGATAATTTGAAAAAAGGTAGTTCTAAACAACATGAACAAATTGATGTTATAAAATCTAAAATCATTCATTTATCTCTTTCAATACAACGATTAATTCAAAATGTAGTCTCTAAAGAAACACCCATTCTTAAAACTGCTTCTATGGAACCTTATTTGGAAAATGCTTGCTGTAACGGAGAAGGATTAGATACTCATAAATATTTTGTTACAAGAGAACCTGATATTCGTTCTTATAATAATATGGTTATTGAATTCAAAAATATAATAGACGATGTTCAACGAATGAGCGAAGCTTCTATTTTATATGACCCATATAATACAAAACGAGTTATATTAGAGCTACCATCTGAGTTTTCAGAAGATACAATTTATAGAGCATTTATAATTTATTGTAGATTTAATAGCATATTACCAATAAATGAAAATATGCGAGGTATATGCTTAGAAAAACCAGAAAGTATTAGCATTGATGATAGTATTGATGAAATTGTACGCAAATTGAAACGAGATGGAAGAAATTATAATACAGAATCACTTGATATGCTTATGAAAATTATCAATAAAAAAAATACTGTAAAGTTGCATCTAGAAAATATTGAATTTACTCCTATATTTTATCTTAGAAATATAACAGAAAATAAAGAAAATACATTCCAAGAACTGCTTTATAATGTATTAGATACGTATGATGTTGCTCTTTTAGAAGATAATAAAGAAATTAGAACCTTTAAAAATTATTTGGGGAGAGAAAATGAAAGTATGTTACAACAGATTAAATCATTTATGAAGTCACATTCAAAATTAAATAGAAGTGATTATAACGATTTTATAGATACAATTACTAATATTACTGATTTTAATTTAATAGAAAATAATGTCTTCAATAATCCTGAAAATACAACAACTTATGTATATACTGATTTTATTAAAAATATTATTAGAAATTTGGTTGATGTATATCCATATATAATATTAAATAAAGTAGACTATGACGATATCGATATACCAAGACATTGGAAAGTATCTCAAAAACATATGTTAGATATACAAAATTTTATTAAAAAGTATTATTCACCATTGAAGATGTTTTACAATAATAAAATCATTGAACGTATCTTAAATATAATTAGCTATAAAACAAAATACATATACAATATGGCTTTTCATACACCATTTTTATCTCCTATCATGAGAGATAATAAGGAAATTTATTCTATATTTGATAAAAGAATGAATATGTTAATATTTAATTATTATTTATTAAAAGTATTAATAACTTATATTGAATCCACATATGATAAAGATTTACTTGTTGTTGAAAAATTAAAAGATAAAGAATTTGAACAAATTATGACAGAAGTAGAAATACAAGAAAGTAATACTGGTGATATAACAGAAATTGAAATTTTAAGAGGAGAGAAAAAGGAATTAGCAGAAACAATTTCGGAATTACTAATTGCGTTTATTACAATTATTAAAGATGAAAAAAAGAGTATTAATTATAATTATGAAAAATTAATGGAACAAGTATTAAGAACAAAAGAAAAAGAAAAAGATGATATTACAAGTGATTTGAAACGTTTAACAGATGATGATAGAGAAGTTGAAAATTTCTTTAAAAATGCCAAATTAGAAAAATGGGGTGTTGGATTACAAAAAGGATTTACAAAATATGCCGAAGGAACATATGACCAAGAGAGAGAAAATATGGAAAAAAGATTATTACTTGATATTCAATTAGGAAAAAATATGCAGGTACATGAAATGAACGCAGAAATATATGCGAATGAATTATTAGAAAACATGAATAACGAAGAAATATACAATAGAGAAGCAAATGATTTAAGTGATTTACCAGATGATGATGATTTTGGAGATAGAGAAGACCGTGAAGATGTAGATGGTTATTTATATATGATGGATGATGCTAGATACGGATATGAAGATTAGTTTGTATTTGATTTTTGCTTATATTTTTAACCAATTTTCCTAAATTATTTATCTTTATTCATAAAGTCGCGAATTATAAAATACTTATCAAATAATAGATAAATATTTTATTCTACTTCCTCTATAGTTGAACTATTAGTTATGTTTAAAATATTGATGTTATTCATATTGGGATTATTGTGAATCTCATTAAAATAATATTTTTTTTTATTTAAATAATTAAATAATTTAAGATTTGTACTTGCTATGTTTTTTATATTTGATGTATTGATGTTTGCGACATTTTCTAATTTTGTATGTTTTATTTTATAAAATGATAGTGAATTATAATTATATATTTTTTTTATTAAAAATGAACTTATTAATTCACTTATTACAAGCTTTTTTTTTTTAAGTGTGAAGAATGATATTGAGAATGATGAGATGAATGTTCTTCACGGTCTTTATTATCATAGTAATCTCGATTATCTCTATGGTCTCGGTGGTCGCGATGGTCACGATGGTCTCGTACTTCTTTACTATCTTTTCTCTCATCTTTTTTATCTCGTTTTACATTATCCGCCATAGCATTTTTAATTTCAAATATAATATCTCTCTTTGTTTCATTTTTATGTTTGTCGTCTTTTGATTCAAATGGTTTTTGATTATCCGTATTTTTTAAATTTTTATCATCTACAAATTGAATATGTTTTGATTGAATATTTAATTTTGTTCTAATATTATTAATCATAACATCAATTTCAGATTGTGTTAATTTATCATAATGATACGTTTGAGACAAATTAGATAATCCATTAATCGCATTTGATAATGATGTATTTAATCTAAGTAAATTTTGTCTAGATTCATCATCTTTTTGTTTAGACAAATTATCACTATATTCAAATGCTTTAGCTAATATACTTGCTGTAAATCTTATACTGTCTGTTCTATTTTGACTATTAAACCATCTTGTTAAAAATTGAAAATAACTTGTATCTATATTAACATATTTATCACTTCTTATTAATTTATTTCCAACCTCAATTCTAGCGATTAAAGTTAAGTTTATAAATATATCTTCAAGAGTAAAATCCTTTATAGTACAATCATTTATTTCAACATTCATATGATTCGTTTTACTAGCGGTATCAAGATATTTATTATCTTTACATTCATTGGTATGTTCATTGGTATGTTCATTTGTATGATTATTTTTATGCTCATTTGTATGTTCATTTTTATCTTCTAGATTATTCTTAGTCTTAAATTCTTCTTGATGCGTTTTTTTTTCGTCATTATTTATACTACAAGTACTTATAGTACGATTAAGTATTTGTGGATTTATATCTTGAATCTCCATAATTCAAATATAATATATTATATATTATTAACAACTATATTTAAATTATTTATTTATTTAATTACTTATTATATAATGGATACTAATATATTGAAAATTATAACAGTCATGTCATTTTTAATTTTGACAATTGATGGTATTGTATTATCCTTATTAAGTAAATTATGGAAAAAAACAATTGAAAATGTACAACATAAAACATTTATTCCTAAGATTCGCTACGCGATTGGTTCATATGTTTTAATTATTTTTGGACAATACTATTTTGTATACAAACAAATAAGAAGAAATCATTGGATATATGATTCTATATTTAATGGATTCCTTTTTGGATTTGTTTTATACGGAGTATTTGACTTTACAAATTTAGCTATATTCTCTGATTATTCTTTAACTACAGCAGTCATTGATATGATGTGGGGAGGTATTTTATTATCATTTACAAGTTTCATAGGATACTACATTTTAGAAATATCTAAATTATCAAAAATATAAATAAATAATTCTTATAAAATTATAATAATTATTATATATAGTTAATGATGATTTCACGATTTTATATTAGAAATCATGTAAATTCGATTGCGATTACAATTTATTTATTTTTATTTGGATTATTAATATTTATAAAACCACACTTTTTATATAATAGTGATGGTAGTTTAAGACAATTTGGTGTAGGTAAATCTAAAAAAACGATAATACCAGTTTGGCTTTTGGCAATTATATTATCGATTTTATCATACTTTTTCGTTTTATATTATTTAGCTTCTCCAAAAATATATTAATTTCAATAATTAACGTAATCTTTTACTTCATGTATTATTGAATTATACTTTATATTTATTTGTTTTTTAATATCAGCTCGTTTATCATTTGTATAATATACGTTTCTAGCCAATTCAATAAATTCTTCATCAAACATTTTCTCTTTTTCTTTAATCCTTATTTTATCTTCTATATTCCATAATATTGTATTTACTTCTTTTAAATGGAAAAACAACTTATCAGTTTCAAATGAATATTGATTCATTAATTCTCTCAATTTGTCTGCTTCAATTGATACAAATTTTAATTTATTAGAATCTTTAATTTTTTCAAGCTTAATCAATAATATAGAATATTTATCCCATAATTCTCCAATTGATATAGGAACTGATATTAAGGCTGTCATCTATATATATTATAATATCTAAATATTTGTTTATTTGTCCATTTGAATTATATATTTATTTATAATAAATGGACGCTGTTTTAGTAAGTCATAATGGCATTGGTGATAGTTTATATATGATAGGAGCATTACATTATTTATCTTATTTTTACAAAAAAATATATTTCATATGTAAAAGTAAATATTATGATAATGTAAAATTATTTTTTATAAATACAAATATTCAATGTATTTCTTTTAATTTGAATTATGTAAATTATTCATTTAATGATGAATTATTAGAGATTATAAAAATTATAAATAAATTCAAAAAACGAAATACAGACGTCTTTATATGCGGTATGTTTAATAAATATATTAAAAGTAGGATTAATAATGTATATTTTTTAAATAAAATTCATAACACTAGAAAAAAATATAATATAGATTATGATACACTAACAAGTAATAATTATTCATTTATTGAAAAATTTTATAAAGATATTTATCTTAATTTGAATATATTTTATGATTATTTCAAATTACCACAAACACAAGAATCCATTGAATTGTATAATACAGTTAAAGATTATTATATTATATTTATACAATTAAAATCATCATGTGGGAAATCATTAAATATTACACGCATTTTGAATAAATATTTATTTGATAAAAATACAATTATATTATGTAATGATGTAAATTTATATAATAATATAAGTGATAAAAATAATAATATAGAAGATAATATCCCTCATAAACGAGCAATAGCAGAACAATTTGTATTTAATAAAATTATTTATTATTATGATACAATTATAAATTCTGATGAAATATACATAATAGATTCATGTTTTATTGGTATTGTATTACCTCTTTTAAAGCTTAAAAAATTAAAAACGAATAAAGTAAGAATTATATTGAGAGATATTTCTCATAAAATATTATTATAATTTAAAAAGTATTCAAATATATATTCATAAATGGATAAGAATATATATTCAAATTCAAATTTAAATTATACAAAAACAATTGTAATTACTGGAGGAGCTGGATTCTTAGGCCGACATTTATGTTCCACATTATTGAAAAATAATCATAAAGTTATATGTATCGATAATTTAATTACGGGAAATTTAAAAAATATAGAAGATTTTAAATCAAATGAACTTTTTTCATTTATAAATCACGATATATCGAGAGAACTTCCAATTGAAATAAATAACGACGACACTCATATAGATGAAATATACAATTTAGCTTCCTTAGCATCACCTGAAAAATATAAAACATACCCTATTGAAACA
>Ga0255182_1001626_pt1 | contig 11286 bp, 8 predicted proteins | sample Atl_UVDOM_RepA_8_FD_188420 | JGI IMG/M metagenome (GOLD analysis project Ga0255182, IMG submission 188420) | Freshwater microbial communities from Altamaha River, Georgia, United States - Atl_UVDOM_RepA_8d | ecosystem: Environmental > Aquatic > Freshwater > River | place: USA: Georgia | collected... | reverse complement strand
CGAACTGTGCGAGCGCTGCACCGTGCTGCGGGGCGGCCGGGTCACTGGCGAGGTCGACCCGCGCCAGGAGTCCAACGCCAGCCTGTCGCGCCTGATGATCGGCAGTGAGCCGCCCCACCTGCACCGCAGCCACCCCACCCTGGGCGAGGTGGCGTTGCAGGTGCGGCATTTCGACCTGCCGCGCAACGACCCTTACGGTGTCGACCTGCAGGATCTGAATTTCGAGGTGCGCTGTGGCGAAATCGTCGGCATTGCCGGCGTGTCGGGCAACGGGCAGCAGGCCTTGATGGCCGCCCTGAGCGGCGAGGACCCGCGCGCCGCCGCCGGCCACATCACCCTGTTCGGCGAAGACGTCGGAACGCTGACACCGAAACGACGTCGGCGCCTGGGCCTGCACAGCGTGCCCGAGGAGCGCCTGGGGCGCGGCGCCGTGCCCACCTTGTCCCTGGCCGACAACACGCTGCTGACGCGCCACGAGGCCGTGGGCCCGGGCGGCTGGCTGCGCATGCACGGCGTGCGGGCCATGGCGCAGGAGCTGATCGAGCGCTACAAGGTCAAGTCGGGTGGGCCCGCGTCGCTGGCGCGCAGCCTGTCGGGGGGCAACCTCCAGAAGTTCATCGTCGGTCGCGAGATCGATGCCAAACCCAAGGTGCTGCTGATTTCTCAGCCCACCTGGGGTGTCGATGTCGGTGCTGCGGCCCAGATCCGCGGCGAGTTGTTGAAGCTGAGGGACGCGGGCTGTGCCGTGCTCATGGTCAGCGAGGAGTTGCACGAGTTGTTCGAGATTTCCGACCGCCTGCTGGTCATGTCCCAGGGGCGTCTGTCGCCCAGTGTCGATTCCGCCGAGGCCACGGTCGAGCAGGTGGGTGAATGGATGAGCGGCCTGTGGACGTCGTCGGAGGTGTCGCATGTTCCGGCTTGAAACGCGTCCGGCCCCGTCGCGGGTGCTGACCCTGCTGTCGCCGGTCATCGCCCTGGCCATCACCGTGGTGATCGGGGTGGCGCTGTTCGTGCTGCTGGGCAAGGACCCGGTGGCCGGCCTGCAGATGTTCTTTGTCGAGCCGCTCAAGAGCAGCTATGCCCTGTCTGAACTCAGCCTCAAGGCCACACCGCTGGTGCTGATTGCACTCGGCCTGGCGGTGTGCTTTCGCGCCAACCTCTGGAACATCGGGGCCGAGGGCCAGTTCATCTTGGGAGCGGTCTTCGCCGGCGGCGTGGCCATGCAGGCCACCCCCGAGACCGGGCGCTGGATCCTCTGGGCCGTGCTCGGGGCCGGCATGCTGGGGGGCATGGTCTGGGCCGCAGTGGTGGCGCTGTTGCGCGACCGGTTCAATGCCAGCGAGATCCTGGTCAGCCTGATGCTGGTCTATGTGGCCGAGATGCTGTTGAGCTACCTGGTTTACGGGCCCTGGAAGGACCCCAATGGCTACAACTTTCCGCAGACGATCACCTTCCTGGAGGCCACGCGGGTGCCCAGGCTGGTCGAGGGCCTGCGCATGAACATTGGCATGGTGCTGGCCCTGGTGGCTGTGGCCGGCTTCACGGTGTTCCTGTTCCGCACCTACGCGGGCTTTCAGTTGCAGGTGGGAGGCCTGGCCCCGGCAGCGGCGCGCTACGCCGGCTTCTCGTCACGTCGGGCCTTGTGGACCGGGCTCCTGCTGTCGGGCGGCATGGCGGGGCTGGCCGGTGCGCTCGACGTGGCGGGGCCCCAAGGGCAGCTCACGCCGTACGTGCCGCTGGGCTACGGCTTTGCCGCCATCATCGTGGCCTTTGTCGGGCGCTTGCACCCGGTGGGCATCGTGCTGGCGGCCGTGCTCATGAGCATGTTCTACATCGGTGGCGAAATGGCCCAGTCCCGCCTGGGGCTGCCCAAATCCATCACCGGGGTGTTCCAGGGGCTGCTGCTGTTTGCCCTGCTGGCCTGCGACACCTTCATCCATCAACGTCTTCGCTGGGTGCGTGCGCCATGAGCGGTCTGACCCCTGAATCCCTGGCCCTGCTGGTGGCGGCCACCCTCAACGCCGGCACGGTGCTGGCGCTGGCCTCTCTGGGCCTGCTGATCAACGAGCGTGCAGGCGTGCTCAACCTCGGTGCCGAGGGCATGATGCTGGTGGCGGCCGTGGCCGGTTTCGCCACGGGTGTGCACACGGGCAGCGACACGCTGGCCTTTGCAGCCGGTGCTGCGGCGGGGGCGGCCATGGCGCTGGTGTTCGGCGTGCTGGTCATCTGGCTCAACACCAACCAGTACGCCTCCGGCCTGGCGCTCAGCCTGTTCGGCGCGGGCCTGAGCGCGTTCGCTGGCATCCGATACACCCAGGAAAAACTGCCCGAGCGCCCCAACTTCGAGATCCCCGTGCTGGCCGATCTGCCCTGGATCGGTCCGGCCCTGTTCAAGCAGCATCCCCTGGTCTATGGCGCCATGGCGCTGGCCCTGGGGCTGACCTGGTTCCTGTTGCGGACGCGCCCCGGCCTCGTGCTGCGCGCCGTGGGCGAATCGCCCGAATCGGCGCACGCGCTGGGCTATGCCGTGCGCCCCATCCGGCTGGCGGCGGTGGTGACCGGCGGGGCCCTGTGCGGCGTGGCGGGGGCCTACATCTCGGTGGTCTACACGCCCTTGTGGGTCGAGGGCATGGTGGCCGGCAAGGGGTGGATCGCCCTGGCGCTGACCACCTTCGCGACCTGGCGCCCGGCACGCGTCCTGCTTGGAGCCTATCTGTTTGGCGGCGTGACGATGCTGCAGTTCCAGCTGCAAGGGCAGGGGGTGCAGATCGCCAGCCAGTGGCTGACCATGATGCCCTACCTGGCCACCATCGTCGTGCTGGTGCTGATCTCGCGCAACCCGACGTGGATCCGCATCAACATGCCGGCGTCGCTGGGCAAACCCTTCCATCCCGGTGCCTGACGCGGCATGATCGCCGCAGCAGTCGGGCACGTTGATCGATTCAAGCTGTTCTCAACCCTGGAGATGACATGAGCTCACCTTTGTCCAAACGCGCTTTGTTGAAGTACGCCGGCTGGGCCGGCCTGGCCGCCACCGTGGCCCTGGCTGGTTGCGGCAAGAAGGACGAAGCCGCCCCCGAGGGCGCTTCGGCGGCATCCGAGCCGGCCTCGGCCGCAGCGGCCGCACCGGCCGAGCCGCTCAAGATCGCCTTTGCCTATGTGGGCCCGGTGGGTGACGCCGGCTGGACCTACGCGCACAACGAAGGCCGTCTGGCCGTCGAAAAGGAATTCGGCGACAAGGTCAAGACCACCTTCGTCGAGAACGTGCCCGAAGGCCCCGAGGCCGAGCGCGTGATCCGTGACCTGGTCGGCCAGGGCAACAAGCTGGTGTTCGGCACCACCTTCGGCTACATGGAGCCCATGCTCAAGGTGGCGGCCGATCACAAGGACGTCAAGTTCGAGCATGGCACGGGCTACAAGACGGCCGAGAACATGCGCACCTACGACTCGCGCACCTATGAGGGCGCGTACATGGCGGGTGTGATCGCCGGCTCGATGACCAAGAGCAACACCCTGGGCGTCGTGGGCTCCATCCCCATCCCCGAGGTGATCCGCAACATCAACTCGTTCACGCTGGGCGCCCAGAGCGTCAACCCCAAGATCAAGACCAAGGTCGTGTGGGTGAACAAGTGGTTCGATCCGCCCAAGGAAACCGAAGGCGCGCAGAGCCTGCTGAACCAGGGCGCCGACGTGCTGTTCCAGAACACCGATTCGTCGGCCGTGCTGCAGACCGCCGAGAAGGCCGGCAAGTACGCCTTCGGCTGGGATTCGGACATGAGCAAGTTCGGCCCGAAGGCCCACCTGGCCTCGGCCATCATCAACTGGGGGCCGTACTACATCAAGGCCACCAAGGATGCCCTGGAAGGCACGTGGACGACCGGCGGGGTCTGGTGGGGCGTCAAGGAAGGCGCGATCGACCTGGTGTCGGTGTCCGACGCCGTTCCGGCGGACGTGAAGGCCAAGGTCGACACGATCAAGTCCGGTCTGAAGGACGGCAGCTTCGTGATCTGGAAGGGGCCGATCGTCGACCAGGCTGGCAAGGAAGTGCTGGCCAAGGACGCGGTGGCCGATGACAAGTTCCTCGGCGGCATCAACTTCTACGTCAAGGGCGTGGAAGGCTCCATCCCGTCCGGCAAGTGACGAAGCGCAAACCCGGCCCACGGCCGGGTTTGCTAGAGTCAACAGACACTCCACCGGCGCGCGTGTCGCGCCTCAATGCCCATGCCCATCCGTTTCGACGCCATCGCGCCCCAGCGCCTGCCCGAACTGCTCAAGGCCATGCCCAAGGCCGAGCTGCACATGCACATCGAAGGTTCGCTCGAGCCCGAACTGATCTTCGAGCTGGCCCAGCGCAACGGCGTCACCCTGAGCTATCCCAGCGTCGAGGCCCTGCGGGCGGCCTATGCCTTCACCGACCTGCAGAGTTTTCTCGACATCTATTACGCTGGCGCGTCGGTGCTGCTGACCGAAGACGACTTCCACGACATGGCCTGGGCCTACCTCAGGCGCTGCCAGGCCGAAAACGTGCTGCGCACCGAGATGTTCTTCGACCCGCAGACGCACACCGACCGCGGTGTGCCTTTTGGGGTCGTCATCCGCGGGCTGAGCCGCGCCTGTGAGCGCGCCCGCACCGAGCTCGGCGTGAGCGCTGCGCTGATCATGTGCTTCCTGCGCCACCTGTCCGAAGACTCGGCGCTCGAGACCCTCGAGCAGGCCCAGCCGTGGCGCGACCATTTCATCGGGGTCGGCCTCGATTCCAGCGAGCGTGGTCACCCGCCCGAGAAGTTCGCCCGCGTGTTCGCGCGGTGTCGCGAACTCGGCCTGCGCCTGGTGGCCCACGCGGGTGAAGAGGGCCCGCCGGCCTACATCGTCAGTGCACTCGACGTGCTGCACGTGGAGCGCATCACCACGGTGTGCGCTGCGTCGAAGACCCGGCCCTGGTCGAGCGTCTGGCCCGCCAAGGCACGGCCTTGACCGTGTGCCCGCTGTCCAACGTCAAGCTGTGCGTGTTCAAGACCCTGGCCGACCACAACCTGGGCGCCTTGCTCAAGGCCGGCTTGAAAGTCACCCTCAATTCCGACGACCCGGCCTACTTCGGGGGCTACCTCAACCAGAACTACCTGGAAACCTTCGCCGCGTTGGGGCTGGGGGCGGCCGAGGCCTATACCGTGGCACGCAACAGCTTCGAGGCGGCGTTTGCCTCCGAGGCCGACAAGGCCGGCTGGATCGCCCGCCTCGACCAGACCTTCGATCAGTTCGCCAGCGCCTGAGCCAGCAGCGCCGCCGCGTCGCCGAAGGCGTAGGCGTCCATGGCCAGGCAGCCGAATTCGACGTCGGCGTGCAGGCGCACGGCCTGGGTCGATGGCAACGCGGCCCCCACGGCAAAGTGGAAGGGGCGCCAGTGTTCGTCCGTGGGGTGCATGGCCCGCGCGTGCGGCGCCAGCGTGGCCCACTGCAACAAGCCCGCATGGTCGTGCCCTGCCACCGTCTCGTGCACCCAGGCCCGAAAAGCCGCACAGTCGGCGGTTTCCGGCGCATCCACCGCCGGCATGCCCCCGGCGCCGAACACCCGGCCCAGGTTGTGGGTGAGGCTGCCAGAACCCACGATGAGCACACCGTCGTCGCACAAAGGGGCGAGCGCCTCGCCCATGGCCGTCAACTCGGCGGGCGGGGCCAGTGCCGGCAGCATCACAGGCACCACCGGCACCTCGGCCCGCGGCCACAGGTGCATCAGGGGCGTCCAGATGCCATGGTCCAGGCCGCCGGCATCGACGGCGGGCACGTTGAAGCCCGACTCGGCCAGGCGGCGTGCCACGTCGTGGGCCAGATCGGGGTCGCCTGCGGCCGGGTACTCGATCTCGTACAGCGCGGGCGGGAACCCCCCGAAGTCGTGCACCGTGGCGTGGCGCAGGGCGCCGAGCACCAGTGGGTTGCGCGACATGCTGTGCGGGCTCATCACGACGACCGCGCGAGGGCGACCGAAACGTTCATCGATGACCGGCCCCAGGCGGCGCAGGAAGCGTTGGGTCGGGCTGTCCTCGATGGCGATCATCGGTGAGCCGTGCGACAGGAACAGGGTGGGCAGTCGGAGGTGCGGCATGGTTTTTCAGGGCCGGTGCTGAACCCAGGTGTGCCTTGTGGGCATACTCGGGTGATTGGCGGTCTGCCCATTGTGCCGCCGGCCCGAACAAGAGGTGTCCTGCATGTCGTCGTGGGTGTGGCGTTTTCTCTGGCGTGATCTGCGTTCCGGCGCCTTGCGCTGGTTGTGGCTGGCGGTGGCGCTGGCGGTGGCGGCACTGTCATCGGTGGGGCTCTTTGCCGATCGCATCGAGCGGGGGCTGCAGCGGGACGCTGCGCAGCTGCTCGGGGCCGATGTCGTGGTGCTGGGCGATCAGCCCGTTCCCGACGAGCTGGCCGCGCAAGCGCGTCAGGCCGGTTTGCGCGCCACGGGCACGGCCGTCTTTCCGTCCATGGCGCGCGCCCCGGACGAACAGGGCGGCGAAACCCGCATGGTGGCCGTCAAGGCGGTGGGCGAAGGCTACCCCTTGCGCGGGCGGCTCACCCTGGCCGACCCGGCTGCGGACGGACGTCTCGTCGGGCAACGCCCGGGCCCGGCCGGCGGCCCCGCGCCGGGCACGGTGTGGGTCGATCCGGGGGTGCTGCAGGCGCTGAGGCTGTCGGTGGGCGATGCGCTGTGGCTGGGCGAGCGCAGCTTTCGCATCGCGGCCACCATCGCCGCCGAGCCCGACCGTGGGGCCGGCTTCGTGAGTTTTTCGCCGCGCGTGATGATGCGCACCGACGAGCTGCCGTCGACCGGTCTGATCCAGCCGGCCAGCCGGGTGACCTGGCGCCTGCTGGTGGCCGGCGGCTTGCGGGTGGGCGACGCCGGGGCGCCCGAGCAGGCCCGGGCGGCGATGAGCGCTGCCGAAGAAACCCGGGTGCGGGCATTCACGCAATCGGCCCGCAAGGCCGCCGAACAGCTGCGCGGCGTGCGGGTCGAAACCCTGGACGATGGGCGGCCCGAGATGCGCTCGACCATCGACCGAGCCGGCTTGTTCCTGCGGCTCGTGGCCCTGCTGGCCGCCCTGATGGCGGCGGTGGTGGTGGCCATGGTGGCGCGCGATTTCGCCCAGCGTCGACTGGACGATTGCGCCTTGCTGCGTGTGCTGGGGGTGTCGCAAGCGGCCATGGTGCGCGCCTACGTGCTCGAACTGACCGTGGTGGCGCTGCTCGCATCTGCGCTGGGGCTGGCCGCCGGCGCGGCCTTCCACCAGGTGTTCGTCTGGCTGCTGGCCGATCTGGTCAAGGTGAACCTGCCGCCGCCAGGCTGGTGGCCCGTGGCGCTCGCGTTCGGGGTCGGCCTCACGTTGACCCTGGGCTTCGGTCTGCCCCCGCTGTTGCAGCTGGCGCGCGTGCCGGCGCTGCGCGTGCTGCGTCGCGACCTGGGCGCACCGCGGGCGGCATCGATGCTCGTGCTGGGCGGCGGCGTGATCGCCATGGTGGCGCTGCTGGCCCTGGTGGTGCGCGACCTGCGCATGGCGGCCATCGCGCTGGGGGGCATGGCCGCGACCGTGCTGGTGCTGGCGGCGCTCAGCGCCGGTGTGCTGGTCGTGCTGCGGCGCTGGCTCGACGGGCCGGGCGGCCGCCTGGCGCCTGTCGTGTGGCGGCAGGCCGGCCGCGCCCTGGTGGCCCAGCCGGCAGCGACGGTGACCCAGGTCAGTGCTTTGTGCCTGGGACTGCTGGCCGTGTTCCTGCTGATCCTGATCCGCACCGACCTGATCGCCAGCTGGCGCAGTGCCACGCCGCCTGACGCACCGAACCGCTTCGTCATCAACATCCAGCCCGATCAGGTGGCCGACTTCCAGTCCACCCTGCGGCAGGCCGGCATCGGCCAGTTCGACTGGTACCCCATGGCGCGTGCCCGCCTGATCGAGGTCAACGGCAAGGGGGTCAAGCCTGAGGACTACGAGGAAGACCGGGCGCAGCGGCTGGTCGATCGGGAATTCAACCTGTCCCATGCCGCCCAGGCGCCGTCGCACAACGAGGTGGTGGCGGGGCGCTATCCGGCCACGCCGCAGCCGCTGGGCGAGTGGAGCGTCGAAGAAGGGCTGGCCAAGACCCTCGGCCTGTCCATGGGCGACCGCCTCACCTTCGAGATGGCGGGCGAACGGGTCGAAGGCCGCATCACCAGCCTGCGCAAGCTGGACTGGGCCTCGATGCACGTGAACTTCTTCGTGATGGCGCCCGTGGCCGAAGCCCCCTTGTGGCCGGTCACCTACATCTCGGCCTTCCAGGTGCCGCCCGATGGCCGGCTCGATCGCGAGCTGGTCGCGCGCTTTCCCAACATCACGTTGGTGGATGTGAGCCAGTCGTTGGCCCAGGTGCAGAAGGTGCTGGACCAGGTGATCTCGGCCGTCGAGTTCCTGTTCGTCTTCACGCTGGTGGCGGGCGTGCTGGTGCTGCTGGCGGGCCTGTGGTCGTCCCGCGAGCGCCGGGCGGCCGAATGGGGCGTGATGCGGGCCCTGGGCGCCAGCCGCGAGCACCTGCAGCGGGTGCAGACGCTGGAACTGCTGGGCGTGGGCCTGGTGGCCGGCGGTCTGGCCGCCCTGGCCGCCCTGGCCGTGGGCGGGGCCCTGGCCAGCCGGGTGTTCGAGTTCCCCTGGCAGCCGCCCTGGTGGGGACCGTTGGCGGGAGGCGCCGTCGGGGCCGTGCTGGTGCTGCTGGCCGGTTGGTGGAGTTTGCGAGGTCTGCTGGCGCGGCCGGTTCTGACGACCTTGCGGCGAATCGACTGAGCAGCGCGTGCGCCACCCCCGCGACACGGTCAGCGTGTCGCCGGCTGGGTCAGCTGGAAGCTGTTGACGATATTGGCCAGGTAGCTGGCCTGCTCCTTGAGGCTTTCGGCCGCGGCGGCTGACTGCTCGACCAGGGCGGCGTTCTGCTGGGTCATCTGATCGAGCTGGGTCACGGCCTGGTTGACCTGGCCGATGTCCTGACTCTGTTCGGTGGTGGCGGCCGTGATTTCGCCGATGATGTCGGTCACCCGCTGCACGCTCGAGACGATGTCCTTCATCGCCGTGCCGGCTTCGCCGACGAGCTGCGCACCGGATTCCACCTTCTCGGTCGAGGCGCTGATCAGGGTCTTGATCTCGCGTGCGGCCTGGGCGCTGCGTTGCGCCAGCGAGCGCACCTCGGCGGCCACCACGGCGAAGCCACGGCCTTGCTCACCCGCCCGGGCGGCTTCGACAGCGGCATTGAGCGCCAGGATGTTGGTCTGGAACGCGATGCCATCGATCACACCGATGATTTCATTGATGCGGTGGCTGGCCGAGTTGATCTCGCTCATGTTTTCGATCACCTGCTCCACGATACTGCCGCCGCGGTTGGCGGCATCCGCGGCCCCGGTGGCCATCTGGTTGGCCTGACGGGCCGCATCCGCACTCTGCTGCACGGTGCTGGTCAGCTGCGCCATGGACGAAGTGGTCTCCTGCAGGCTCGACGCCGTGCTTTCGGTGCGCGTGCTCAGGTCGAGGCTGCCGGTGGCGATTTCTTCCGACGCCCGCGTGATCGTGTGCACGGCATCCTGTACGTTCTGCATGGCCCCGCTCAGCTCGGTGAACGCGGTCTTGAGCTGACGGGCCACCGGCGACGTGGTCTCGATGTCGGCCATGGCCAGGTTGACGTTACCGTCGCGCATGGCGGCGCTGGCAATCAGTCGGAGCTCTTCCCCCTGCCGCGCGGCCTGTTGCATGGCGATGGCGATCGGCACTTCGACGGCCGTCTGCATGATGACGTAGCCGACATGGATCATCACCGTTGGGAAGTCAGGCCGGGACAGGCAGTAGACCGGCAGGCCGGCCAGTTGCAGCCGGTCGAAGGCAACATGGAGAACGACGATCAGGCCGGCGGCCAGCACGATGGGGCGCCAGTCTCGGTACACGAGCAGGAACGCCAGGGTGACGAACACACCGAAGTGATACTCGACCATGCCCAGCGACAGCTGGATGTGCAGGGCCACCAGACTCATGGCCACCGCGGCAAACACGCAGCGGGCCAGCAGCGTGCCCGGCGCTACCGCGTTGGCCCCCATGGCCACAAGCGCCAGCGGCAAGCCAATAGCCAGTGCCGTGCCGGTGCGGCCGTATTCCATTCCGATGGCCAGCGCGATGAGCCCGTACACCCCGATGACGATCAGCAGGGCATGGTCGGCCGTCAGGCCGAAGAACTGGTTGCCCTGGGCCGGGCGTGCGGTGCCGTTCATGGGATGTCATCCCCCGGATTGAATGGATGTGTGTCGGAGCGCCGGCGCGCGGCGCACCGACTCAGCGGTCGCCCAGCGCGTTGATCAGCCCCATGTCGGCGCTGCTCATCAACGACTCGATGTCCATGAGGATCAGCAGCCGGTCGCTGATGTTGGCGATCCCGGTGATGTAAGACGTGTCGATCACTGACGCGCTCATTTCGGGTGCCGGCTGGATGGCCTGTTCGGCCAGCTGCATCACGTCACTCACCGAGTCGACCACTGCACCCACCACGCGGCCCTTGACATTGAGCACGATGACCACGGTGAAGCTGTTGATCTCGGCTTCGCCCATGGCGTTGAGGCAGTTGAACTTGACGCGCAGATCGACGATTGGAACGATCACGCCCCGGAGATTGACGACGCCTTTGATGTAGCTGGGGGCGTTGGCGATCTTGGTTGGTTGCTCGTAAGAGCGGATTTCCTGCACCTTCAGGATGTCGATGCCGTATTCCTCGCTGCCCAGGCGGAAGGTCAGGAATTCGCGGGTATTGGTGTTGACCTTGGTGGTTTGCTTGGCACCCAGCCCCTTGCCACCCAGACCGGGCAGGGCGCCGGTGCTTGGCCTGGCGCCGGCGGAAAGACCAGTGGCTGCGGGCGTGTCATGAACGGTGTCCATCGCTGTCCTCGTGCAGTGTCGTCGGTAGGGAGCGCCACGGGGTGGCGCCAGGTCGACGTGAGACCTGAGGGGACTATCGGCGCGTGGTCGGCAAACTGAAGGCTCGATGAGCGATCCAAAAGCGCGATGGTTCGTTCGTCCACGCCTGTCATTTCACAGCGTAAAAAACCGCAACCATGTCCGATGAAGCAAAACGCCCCTGCAGGGCAGGGGCGTTTGTGAGGGGCGCAGAGCCAGCCGGGTCAGACGTTGAACAGGAAGTTCATCACGTCGCCATCCTTGACGATGTAATCCTTGCCTTCGGCGCGCATCTTGCCAGCATCCTTCGCGCCTTGTTCGCCCTTGAAGGCGATGTAGTCGTCGTAGCCGA
>Ga0255182_1001625_pt1 | contig 11291 bp, 6 predicted proteins | sample Atl_UVDOM_RepA_8_FD_188420 | JGI IMG/M metagenome (GOLD analysis project Ga0255182, IMG submission 188420) | Freshwater microbial communities from Altamaha River, Georgia, United States - Atl_UVDOM_RepA_8d | ecosystem: Environmental > Aquatic > Freshwater > River | place: USA: Georgia | collected... | reverse complement strand
GTTGAAGAACCATCATAAACGAGCGCCACATGAATCCATTTTTCCCTGGGAACTTCTTTTACTGAAATTTTTGTGATGGCATTGGATGGCGCAGTATGTGCCATATTAATTTCAAATTTGCCATCTTTAATGTAAAGGTGAAACCCCCTGAAATTGTATAATCTTTCCCCTTCACTCTTATGAAAAATAACGCCTTCCCTGAAGGTTGAAGGTACCCAGATGTCCATACCAATAGTAAAAGGATCTGATTTTCTGAATACCCCAATACTACCCAGATCGAGATATTCATCTCCATCCAGCAGGATGGAACGGCCTGTTTTGCCTTTCTGGAAAGTAGGTTTTGCCCCATCCATACCTGCTTCCCTCTTCATCATTCCCTTTTCCTTTCTGTTTATTTCGTTTTGTAAGTCCGCACGATCAAAAGAAAAAATTGCCTTCAATCCATGTTGAGGTATCTTTTGTTTGTTTAATTTTTTACAGTCCGCTGAAGACAACCAATTCTCGAAAGAAGCTTTATTTGAATTTTTTAATTTTTCAATTTGCTGCTCTTGCCCATAAATTTTATGTTTAATATAATCAATCATTTTCTCCTGCTCCGCAGTTGGTAAAAGCAAGGTAGGCGTTGGAGTGGCACTATTCCATGAAATCTGACCTGCTTCCTTTACGTTATTAAAAAAAGAAAACAACTGATAATAATTTTCCTGAGAAACAGGATCATATTTATGGTCATGACACCGGGCACATCCTGTGGAAAGACCTAAAAATGCTTCTCCGAAAGTGTTGGTTCTATCTGCAACATATTCCATCTGAAATTCCTCCTCAATGATACCTCCTTCCATATTTTGAGGATGATTTCTATTAAATGCTGTAGCAATAATCATTTCCTTACCGGGATTAGGAAATAAATCACCGGCAAGTTGCCATTTGGTGAATTCGTTGAAAGGCATATTCCTGTTGAAGGCGGAAATAACCCAATCCCTGTATGGCGACATATCTCTGATGCGATCCACCGTATAGCCATGAGAATCGGCGAACCGGGCAATATCTAACCAGTGAACCGCCATTTTTTCTCCATAATGAGGGGAGGCGAGTAATTTATCTACTTGTTTTTCATAGGCACTGGAAGAATTATCCTTAATAAAATCATCCAGATCATCCAAAGTAGGCGGAAGACCCGTTAAATCAAGAGATAATCTTCTCAATAATAATTCCTTTTCTGCACTTACTGCAGGCGCCAGCTGCTCCTCCTGCAGTCGTTTATGTATAAATAAATCGATTTCATTTTTTACCAGATTTTTCCATTTTGACTTAGGTAGATCGGGTAAAACAGGTCTAACCAGTGCCCAGTGGGGCTTATACTTTGCCCCATTTTGAATCCAGCGTATTAATACAGCCTTTTCTTTATTGCTTAAAGAAAGATGAGAAGCTGGTTCAGGCATCTGAAAGTTAGGATCATTGGAAATAATCCTGTGAAATACCTCGCTTTTCCGAAGATTTCCTGGCTTAATTGCTACTTTTTCAGGTGATTCGGGAAGGGAACCATAGGCATTTTCCGCAATATCCAGACGAAGACCCGCTTTTTGTTTACGCTTATCAGGTCCGTGACAGGCAAAACACTTGTCCGATAAAATGGGTTTCACATGAAAATTATAGTCTGGCTCTATGGTAAGTTTACTTATTTCCGATGCAACTTCTGCTGGAATTTCGGGCGTACACGATGAAATCCAGAAAGAAAATAAAATGATACCGCAGATATAAGATGTATAGCCGAACATAAAGAAGTTGAAATTTCGAACAACTCCTTAAATATAAAATAAATGATTGGAATCCTAAGAAAATTAAAATTCTTTCTCGCCGTATTCTGTCTTCAGCACTTTATTTTTCCTTCCAAGATCATTCAGTCTGATACCGGCACTAAGCAATACAAGCCGATCGTATTTTATATAATCTGTTGTGCTGTAAAAATTAGAAGCCTGCGTAACTATCGTTTGAATATTGGAGTTAAACACATTTTGAATTTGTAACCCAATATTCACTTTGTTACTTCTAAAACTATATTTTAAGCCCAAATTAGACAAGAAATAATCAGAATCGGCCCCTTGTGGCGTAACGGATCTGCCGATATAAGTAGCATCCCATTGAAAACGAAGACTTTTAGTAAGATCCAGTGTGGTATTTCCATTAGCATTAAAGTTCAGACTTTGCTGGATAGTTTCTATGCCATTTGGATTTCCCCTGACATAAAATTGAAAAATATTTCCTGAGGCATATAGTTTCCACCAGGAGGTCAGTTTAACATTCAGAGAAGTTTCCAGACCCGAACTAATGGCCGTACCTGCATTGGTATAAGTTCTCCACAGAATTGTTCTTGAATATATATCATTAACCCTGAATACTTTATCTTTTGTATAATTAAAATAGGCCATGGCTGTAAGTTCAACATTTGACCAGGTCTTAGAAAAAGCAATTTCAAAAACCTCAGCCAGTTCAGGTTTTAAATCAGGATCACCAAGTTCGATGGTTTCGGCATGTCTGTGATTTTTAAAAGGAGACATCAACTTTGTAGTAGGTCTGTCAATGCGCCTGTTATAGGCAATTCTTAAAGATTGGGCATTATTAAAAAGTCTCAGGAATTGAACAGACGGAAAAAAGTTCAATTTCTCATATACAAAAGGCTGCTTACCAAGCTGATGTGTTAATAATCTATCCATATATTCCGCCCTCAGTCCAACATTATAGTTCCATTTGGATAAAACGCCATTAAGGTTTGCAAAGCCGGCAAAAATTTGTTGCCTTAAATCCATCTTATCATTGAATTCAGGATCTAATTGCCAGGTCTTATTAGCCACGTTTAGATTTTCAAAAATAAATGCTCCGGCATGATGAACAGATCTGAACTGGTAACCTAATTCTAATTTTTTTTGATCACCTAAAGGTTTTTGATAATCTATTTGCCAGCGAAATGCTGTTAACGGGCTCGTTTCCTCGGAGCGTTCATGTAATGAAATCTGTTTATTATCTTCATTTTCATCTATATTATTTAACGGGCCCCCTAATACGGAATATTCATAAACGCCTGTCAGCGTTATTTTACCTTTATTGGCAAAATTTCTGGTATAGTCAGCATTTACTGTTTGAAAACTTCCTTTTCTTACAAAAAGATTCTGATTAAAAAACCGGCGGAATGGAGAGCCGAACGAATCATGGAAAAGATTAACCTTACTCCCTGTTTCCAAAAATTCCTCATAGTGCAAATTGGCTGTCCTATCCGTTTGCTTTTCCCCCATATACCAGTTAACATTCAAGATATCCTGTTTGGTTGGCGTATAAGTCAAACCTGACCTGATACCAAATTGATGATCCTTATAATCCCTAATGCCCTCAGAAGGAAGGAATGTGAGAGAATCTTTTAGTATTGTTCTTATTTCCCCAATTCTAAATCCCTCAATATCAAAGCGTCTGTAATCGGCGCCAAAGAAAAAGTTAGCCTTAGAACCAGTATAATTAGCTAAAAAGTCAGATCCATAACGCAAGGGTTCCCTTCCGCCCGACATGCCATTGGCAACTAAACTCCAGCCAATAAGCTGATTCTTTTTTGTAATGATATTTACTATGCCAGCCTTACCATCTGCATCATATTTAGCAGAAGGCGAAGTTATTAATTCTATTTTCTCAATAATATTAGCAGGTAATTGAGCCAGCGCCTCCGAAGCAGTTCTTTGAGTAGGTTTTCCATCTATTAGTACCAGAAAGCTGGCACTTCCCCTTAATAATATCTCACCCTCCACATTTACGGTTACGGAGGGAAGCCTGGAAATTAAATCCAATCCCGTTCCATTGGCTGTATTTTGAAATTGTTTGGTGTCAAAAACTTGTTTATCAATTTGAATAGTCTGGGTTTTTCGCTCGCCATTAACGGTAATTTCCTCCAGAGTATTGACCGAGGCAGTAAGATAAATAGCAGGAAGATTCCCTGTTTTCTCTCCTGGTTTGAAGTCAAGTGACTCATAACCCATGAATTGAAAGCGAAAAATGTTAATATTTCCTCGTTCAGATTTTATTTGAAATTTACCATTCTCATCTGTCACCGTTCCAGCCAGGATAGAAGAGTCTTTACCCAAAACCGATACCGAGGCAAACTCTATGGGTTTTTTAGTCTCACTGTCAAAAACAACTCCTTGATATTGAATTGATTGACCATGAAGCCAAGGTAATATTACGAATGATCCCAAAAGGAAAACAAGTGATTTTAACATTTATACATTCATTTAACTTTTCAAATATACATTAAAATTAGTATGATTATTCAATAGTTAACCAGGTATAGCTTTCCGCTGGAATGGTAACCGCCAGATCGGCTTCATAATTCCGATTTAACTTTAAATTCATTGGTTTTCCTTCTTTTTCCCTAAATACAGCCGTTTCTGTTAACCCTGTATAATAAAGAGGCACCGAAATAGTTCTGGTGATGTCCTTTTTGGTAGGATTGTACAACATGAGCATGCCTTTGTATTTACCCGATGGATCGGCATGTAACAAGCCATCCCAATCCCTGCCATCGGCTCTTCGCAGATGAATCATATCAGCATTCAAGATATCCCGGTATTTCTTATACCAGGCGACCGTTCTTGCTACAAGTTGCCTGGTTTCTTCCGTATCATATAACCGGGGTCCCCGATAACAGGCTTGCACACCAGCACCATAATACTGCATCATCAGATTTTCATAATCTTTTAAATGCTCACTTAAAGGTTCAAGAATAGCTTCCGGTCCACCCCCTTGATATTTTGTTAAAGGAACAAATCCCCAGCTCATTGAGCCCATTTTTTCCAGGGTGCCGTCGTGAATATTTTGCCTGTTTAAGACTCTTTGTTGCTCCCGGGAAAGAGAAAAATTAACCTCTCTGTAACCTATGGCAATCTTATGTGTACCGTCTAAAAAATACCAATCCGGCGCATTGATATAAACCCCCTTTTCGTTCAACCACCGATAAAGTTCCTTTTGAATTTCCATCTGTCTCCATTGAGAATCTTCAAGTCCCTCATGACCGGGATGAGAAGTTGAAGCACATACATCACCCGGATAAGGACCATCATTTTCCCAAATATCGAACCCAGTTTTTTCAAAAAAATACTTGATTTTATCCCTGAAATCCAGTCCCCAGGTACTTCCAAAACAAGGCGCATTCCCGAAAAGGGCACCGCCAGGTTTTCCTGTTTTAGGATCGATAACATCATGTTCATCGCTAATCCGACGACTGCTGAACAGGGCATAACCGCCAAGTAAAATTCCCTTGCTATGCGCATAATCTGCTAATTTCTTCCAACGCGTAATGTTGATCTCCGACGTATCCTCCATTTTCAGATGACTACCAAAACTTAAAATGACAGCTTCATAGCCTGTCTGGACACACTGATCGATACAACGCACCACCTCCTCATCATTTTTACTTACCAGATGCATGAATATAGGATTCTGAGTAGTCCAGGGTGCTATGGTTCGATACATTTTCTTCAGCATCAATCCCCTCCTTTGTCTGTCATAACTGTCCATCAAGAGTTCATTCGTTTTAACAGAAGTAAAACTTTCGCCTTTTTTCAGCGTAATACCCGGTGCTTTTTCCGGATAAATTTCAAGCAAACAGGGCGTTTGAAAATTGTAATTTACCTGAGAGGTATAAACGCTATCTGTTTTCCAGTGGGTAGTCTGATCGCTTATATCATAGCGCATGGCATTATTGAAAGCATAATTGGTTTCAACATAGATGCCATGCTGTTTCTTCATTTCTTCCGGAGAACCAATGACAGCACTTTCCTCTTCCACCAAACCCAGTACCTCGTTAACTACCCGATGTAATTTTACCTCTCCGGATGTCTCATTTTGAATAGTCAGCCATTTGGTAATTAAAGGCATACCATCGTATAAGGCATAATGTACATCCACTTTTAAGCCTTTCAATTCCGGAACGGGTGATTCAAAGGTAAGCACCAGTTCTTTCCCTGTGGCTGGCAGAAATTTTCCTGTCCAGGTTTTTGATTTCCATTGAATGCCAGGTTTGATATCTGTGACCTGATACCTGATAAAAATAAAATCATTTTCCCCTTTTGTCAGGGAAGGAAGCCATTCCGGTAAAAAGTAACCATTTTCCTTTTGGCCAGCGAGGCCCCCAACCTGATATTCGGTATGGTTAAGTATAAGGCGGGCTTCCGGCTTTACAGCCCTTATCAGTTGTTGCTGATTTGTCAGATTCACAAAATCAAAGCAGCCAATATTTTTTCCCAGATAAAAAGATCTTCTCAATAATCCATTTTGGATAACCAGCGTATTATTCTCTTCTTTGACCGTTGTTTTTTGTGGAATGGCGTGTATGAGCCAATCTGACTTGAATGACTGGGCATTTAATCCGCAGAAGAATAAGCAAAGCAGAATCCAAAGGTGTTTCATATTTTTTTGATAATAAAAATAAAAAAGGGAATGATAAAATTTTCATTCCCCATCCATTAAATATCGTTTATAAATATATTGTATTTAACTCTTTTTAGTACCTGCAAAAATAAGGGCACCGCCCGCTATGGCAATATCTTTCAAAAGACTGGCCGTTGAAGCCTGGTCACCGGCCATAGCTCCTTTCAGGTGAATAACCAGAACAAATATCAGTAACAAAACGGCTAATAAAACGGCCGCCAGCTTTGCCATTTTATCCAATAAAATAGCGCCTGCAGCAGCTATCAAAGCTAAACCCGTAATATATACCCAAAGAACACCACCTGGAATAGCAGCTGGAACCATACCAGCCATAGCAGGACCACTAATGAAATGAAAAAGTCCGAAAATAGCCATAGGAATAGCTAACAAGTACTTTCCTGATTTGATAAAAGCATCCATTTTAATAAAGTTTAATGATTAAAAAATAAGTGACCTTTGAAATTAACAAAATTTATGGGTAAATACATGCTTTTTACCTTATTTACTTGTTTGTTTTCAGAAATCCCCTTATCCCTTTTGAAATACTTTTATATAATCCACAACAAACCAACGAGGGAAAACGGTTCTTGCGTCGGGTGCGCCAGGAAAATTACCACCTATGGCCAGATTGATGATAAAAAAGAATGATTGATTAAACGGATAAGGTTGACCGTTCAGATCCGCAGGGGTCAATTGATGATAAGGCACATTATTTACCAGCCATTGAATCTTATTTTCCTCCCATATAATGGAAAACACATTAAAGGAAGTGTTAAAATCATATTCTCCAGTTGAAAAAGAAGCCCCGGTTCTGAACCGGTGTTGTGCTACGGTTGCACCAAAATGAGCGGTACCCACCACCCTGTTGATTTTATCACCACTCGCTTCCATGATATCAATCTCACCGCAGGCAGGCCAGGAAACCTGGGAAATATTATCACCCAGCATCCAGAGGGCCGGCCAGTAGCCTTTACCCTCAGGAACAGCGGCTCGAATGTCAATACGTCCATATTTGAACGATTTTTTCCTTTGCGTTGTCAACCTTGCGGAGGTATAATTTTTACCACCTACCGTTTCCTTTTTTCCCTCAATGATTAAATATCCGTCTGAAAGCTGGGCATTTTTTTCCTGATAAAATTGTAACTCATTATTTCCCCAATTACAATTTCCCGGACAACCATCGCCCAGTTCGTAGTTCCAAACGGCGCTATTCAGATTAGTTCCCTGAAAACTCTCCTCCCAAACTTTGGTAAAGCCAGTATAGCTATCGGGTGAGATATAACCTGTCTTGGGAATATTTATCTTGTCAATCAAACTAAAATCGTCGTTAACCAGAGTAATTGTCAATCGAGTAGGTTCACTTAAGGTAGCATTTAAAGCTTGAATGAGTACAATGTCTATTTTCTCGTCAGTCTCCTTAACGGCATCGCCAAATATTTTAATCGGAATGAACACAGTAAGTTCTCCTGGTTTAATGAATACTTTTCCCTCTGTAATTTCTTCATAATCAGTCCCTGGTGTAGCTGTTAACCCATTAACCTGATATTTAACCATCACTTGGGTTCTGTTTTCCCCTTTTAGTTGAATACCTAACTGTATAGTGGTGTCTTTATTACCCTCTGGAATAGAGAGTGCTTGTGTAATGAAAGAAACCTGTGGCGCATTATAATCTGGCAACTCAGCGATATCCCCCTCCTTAAAACACCCTTGAAGCAAAAGTAAAAAGGGTAAAAACTTAAAAATGTATATAACGTTTTTCATTTAGTCCTTTTTTTGATACACTCTCACATAATCGATAGAAAATTGAGCGGGGAAAGCTGTTGCATCAACCCCCATTTTACCTCCGAGGTTACCCCCTACAGCAAGGTTCAGAATAATATGAAAGGGTTGGTCAAAAGGCCATTGTTTACTATTTGCCAACGCCTCTTTATAGAAAGTAAAATAAATTTTCCCATCAAATAAAAAATCCATTTTTTCAGGCGTCCAGTCTATGGCATATAAATGATAGTCTTCGTGTGGTTTTATTTTACCAACGCCTCCTCCCTTTTGCGTACCAATCATGTGATTGAAAGCTTCCGTATGAACGGTGCCGAAAATAGAATCCTGAGCAAACCCTACGTGTTCCAACAAATCAATTTCTCCACTTCCCGGCCATTCTCCGTAATTGTTTTTCTCTGGCAAGAGCCAGATAGCAGCCCAGGTACCTAAGCCAACGGGTGTTTTTGCTCTCATTTCAAAATAGCCATATTTCCAGGAAGCCCTATTTCGGGTAAGCATCCTGGCAGAAGTATATTCCTTCCCTCCCATTTTTTCTGGTCGGGCCTCAATGGTTAATTTTCCATCTTTTACAGAGGCATTGTCGATATCTGCCTCGGTGTAATATTGCCACTCGTTATTTCCCCAACCACAGATTCGGGGACAACCATCACCCACATCATAAGTCCATTTACTGGCATCCGGTAATCCCTCAGTTGAAAATTCATCTGACCAGACAAGTTTGTACTTTTTGGGCGGTTTTGATATTGAAAACAACAAAAAAGTGCACAGAATTGAATAAAAAGTTAAGTATTTCAAAATTAAAACGTTTATCTAGCTTCAAAATATAATTCAAACCAACCACCTCCTTTTAAAAACGGAGTTCTTACAATCATCTCTTTTTCTGTTAATCTCACGATGTCATAGATATTTGAAGCATCCCAAACCCCCAGGAAGGCACCCTCCGGAAGTTCAATGCGGGGAAAACCTGCAGGACCAGCCGGAATAAGCTGCCATTGTGGTTTTCCTGGCAAAGAAAAAGGAACTGGCTTATATCCATTCCATGGATCAACGGTTAATCCATTATTATCGTAAATAAATTTGTTTTCTGTCCAAGCAAAACAGAATTGATCATCGTATTGCTCATTCTGGAGACCATTAACCGGAGAAGTGTACCATTCTGCAGAACCTGGGGTTGGACCAACGGCGACTGCCCCTGCTTTTTTACTGAAAGTCCAGCATTTTCGACTGGTTGGGTCACAACCACCTGCTAAAAGGGTTGCCAAACCAGTACAAGGAGTAACGGCATCTTTAGGTATAACCACCGAAAAACTTTGCTGCCCAGTGCCAGAGCCACCTTTAAATGAACCTGACCATAATATGTTATATCTGCCTGCTTTAGGAAAATAAAAAGTATCTAACCCCTTTTTTGTCTTATCGGGACTGGCACCTACTGCCGACCATAATCTGTCAAAAACCAAATCACTTTTCTCACTAACCACAATCCGATTAGAATCTGTTTTTAACTGAACGACTGAAAGGGTAGGTAAATCTGGTGATTTTCCCAATTGAATATCAGGTTCCTGATAAGATTCACATCCTAAAAACAGAATCCCGATGAGTATAAAAAAGGGTAATCCCCTGGATAACATATAAAAAAATGGTTTCATAATCTTTAGCTTTTATGTAGATTAATAGCCCTGATTTTGGGTAACAGCACCACTACTTGCCTGAATTTGAGATTGAGGAATAGGAAACACCTTATGAATATTTTCTTTATATCCTAAAGGACCCAGAAAACTTACCGCTCTACCGGTTCTCACCAAATCAAAAAACCGATGTCCTTCCAATGCGAGTTCCAGTCTTCTTTCATTATAAATAGCCTCTAACAATGTATTTCCTGAAGAAGTTATTTCCGGCAATTTAACTCTTGCTCTAACCTGATTCAATGCATTTCTGGCACTCGTCTGATCGCCTGACTGAAAGGATGCTTCAGCAAAAAGAAGCAGTACATCAGCGTATCTGATTACCCGGTCATTTGTTCCTCCGTTAGGATTTGGGTCTCCGAAAGTAGCTTGCTCACTCCTGTTATTAAAGTACTTTTTACTATAATAATCATGAGGATAACCACCTGTAGCCTCTTTGGTAAAAATGCCCCGATCACCCATTGGCTCTCCTACTCTAAAAACCGTAGCTTTTAAACGCGGATCTTCTGTGCCAGTGGTTAGAAAAGCATCAATCAGACTTTTGGTAGGGATATTAAATCCATATCCATCGAATTGACCTCGGGCGCGTACAAAAACATTAGTAAAAGTTCCTTCATTGTTATTGTTGTTTCCCCAATTTCCTCCTGATTCCGTCATATATTGAATCTCAAACACTGATTCCACACCATTTTCACCTGCTTTTGTAAAAATACGATTGAAATCGGGCTCTAATTTGTACTCTCCGGACGAAATTAATGCTTCCCCCACCTTTTTAGCTTCCGCCCACTTTTTACGCCAAATCAACGATTTTAAAAGTAAGCCCTGAGCGGCCCCTCTTGTAATTCTCCCCAAATCAGCTTGTGTATATTGGCTTCGAAGGGGAAGATTTGAAACAGCAATGGTCAAATCACTTTCAATTAAATTCCAGATACTTTCAGCGGAAGAACGGGGCATCTTATATTCTGAGGGAGACAAAAGTCGATCCACCTTAGGGACGTCGCCGAAAATAGTAACCAGATTATAAAAAAACCAGGCTCTGAGAAAATAGGCTTCGCCCAATATCCTTTTCTTTAATTTTTCGTCCATGGCAATGGCGGGAACTTTCTCCAGCACAATATTTGCCCTGTTAATTCCCTCGTAATCAGCAGCCCATTCGGCCGCCAGATAGCCAGTATTGACAGGACCTTGAAATTGTTCAAGAGCAGCCAAAAGAGGCTGATCATTGTCACCTGAGCCTCCTTTCACCGCGTCGTCAGACATAATATCGCCCCAAAACCATCGAAAATGCCCTTCTGGCGACATTTCAAATTGTAAGGCTGCATACGCAGCATGAATAGCGGAAACTGCGTCAGCTTCTGTTTGATA
>Ga0255182_1001624_pt1 | contig 11298 bp, 7 predicted proteins | sample Atl_UVDOM_RepA_8_FD_188420 | JGI IMG/M metagenome (GOLD analysis project Ga0255182, IMG submission 188420) | Freshwater microbial communities from Altamaha River, Georgia, United States - Atl_UVDOM_RepA_8d | ecosystem: Environmental > Aquatic > Freshwater > River | place: USA: Georgia | collected... | reverse complement strand
CGACGAGCCCGAACGCGACGCCCAGGCCCAGGCCTCGCTGGAAGCGGCCGCGCGCAGCGTGGGCTTTCGCGAGGTGGACTTCCAGTTCGAGCCCATTGCGGCGGCCTTTGACCACTAGCAGCATCTCGACCACGAAGAGTTGGTGCTGGTGGCCGACATCGGGGGCGGTACATCGGACTTCTCGGTGGTGCGCGTGGGCCCGCACCGGCGCGACCGCCTCGACCGTCGCGACGACATCCTGGCCAACCATGGTGTTCACGTGGCCGGCACCGACTTCGACCGGCAGGTGTCCTTGCGTCACGTGATGCCCGCGCTGGGCCATGGCGCCTTCGGGCCCGAGGTGCCCGGCCAGGCCCCCAAGCCCGTGCCCAGCCGCGTGTACTTCGATCTGAGCACCTGGCACCTCATCAACACCGTCTATGCCCCCCAGCGCATGGCCGAACTGCAGGCCATGGGCGACTTCTACGGCGACCCCCTGCATCACCCGCGTCTGATGAAGGCCGTGCGCGAGCGCCTTGGCCATGCCTTGATGGGCCTGGCCGAGTCGGCCAAGATCGGCGTGGCCGAGCAGGGGCAGCACCGCATCGAGCTGTCTCGCATCGCAGCCGACCTGATCGCCGACGTGGACGCCGCGGCGCTGGCCGACGGCCTGCAGGCCGAACTCGATCGCATCGTGGGCTGCGCGCACGAAACCCTGCGCCAGGCGGGTGTGCGGGCCGACCAGCTCGGTGCGCTGTACTTCACCGGGGGCTCGACCGGCCTGGGCCTGCTGACCGACCGGCTGCAGGCGGCCTTCCCTCAGGCCCGTGCGGTGCGAGGTGATCGCCTGGCCTCGGTCGCGGTCGGGTTGGGGCTTCATGCGGCCCGGCGCTACGGCACGCACCGCTGAGCCCACCCCGGTAAGACTGCACACGCAGGTCGCGAGGTTTTCCCGGGGCCCCCACAAGGGGCGCTCGAGTGCGACATTTGGCCGCGTTTGGCGGCCTTGCAGCCCTTGAAGGTTGCAAAGGCCCTGCCGACAATAAAGCCACCATGACCGATGTCCTGCTCATCGATGACTCGCTGACGGTGACCCTGTCACTGCAGTCCGCCTTGAACCTGTCGGGCTTCGCGGTGGAGGTGGCTCATTCCGGGCAGGAGGGCATCGACCTGATCTCGCAGGGCCTGAAACCGTCCATCATCATCACCGACATCAACATGCCGGGCATGGACGGTCTCGAGGTGATCGGACAGGTCCGTCAACGTCTGAGGTTCACGCCGGTGCTGGTGCTCAGTGCTGACACCTCCAACGAAAGCCGGCAGCGCGCGCGTGAACTCGGTGCCAGCGGCTGGCTGGCCAAACCCATTTCCACGAAAGACCTCGTGCGGGTCATCCGTCAGCTGGTGCCCCATCTGGCCAAGGCATGACCCCCCTGCACAATCGCGCCGAGTTCGTTGCGCTGTCACGGACCTTGCGGGCCCACTTCAGCGTTTCCGTCACCGACCCCGAGGGTCGCATCATCGACGTCAACGAGGCCTTCTGTGAACTCAGTGGCTATGCCCGCGACGAGCTGATCGGGCAGACCCATCGGCTCATCCAGTCCGGGCATCACCCGCCGGCCTTCTTTGCCGAGATGTGGTCCACCATCGCCGCGGGCCAGTCGTGGCAGGGCGAGGTGTGCAACCGCACCAAGGACAATCGCCTGTATTGGGTGGACTGCATCATCACGCCGATTGCCAACGAACAAGGGGTGATCGAACGCCACGTGTCGCTGCGCCGGGACATCACGGCGCGCAAGCAGCAGGAAGACGCCCTGGAGCGCAGCCGCGCACTGCTCAGCCGCGTGGGCGAGTTGGCCCACGTGGGCGGCTGGGAGCTGGACCTGCCCTCGGGCACCATCAGCTGGGGCGACGAGACCTGTCGCATCCACGGGCAGCCGCCGGGTTATTGCCCGAGTGTCGAAGACGCCATCGCGTACTACACCCCTGAAGGCCAGGCCGTGGTGCGCGCGGCGATCGGCGACACCATCCGCCGTCAGTCGCTGCTCGATGTCGAGGTGAGCCTGGTCCGCGCCGATGGCCGGACCATCTGGGTGCACATCGTGGGCAGCCCGGAGCTGGAAGACGGGCGCGTGGTGCGCATCGTCGGGGGCCTGCAGGACGTGACCGAGCGCGTCGAGCAGCGCCGCGCCATCGAAGCCGTCAACGAACGGGTGGCGCTGGCCACCGACAGTGGCGGCATCGGCATCTGGGACTACGACGCTGCGTCGAGCGACATGGGCTGGGACGCGTGGATGTTCCGTCTCTACGGACTGCCTGCGCAGAGCGGTCGCACCGTCGTGCCTTATGACGACTGGCGGTCCTTCGTCCACCCCGACGATCTGCCGGCCACCGAACGGGCCATTCAAGCCGTTTTCAAGGGGCACGAGGCGGCGCTCGACATCGAGTTCCGCATCCGTCGCCATGATGGCGAGCTGCGCTACATCCATTCGGCCGCCCGCGTGGCGCGTGACGCGCACGGCCGCACCGTGCGCATGATCGGGGTCAACTGGGATGTCACCGACCTGCGTCAGCTCAGCGCGCAACTGGCCGACAAGCACGAGCTGCTGCAGGTGACCCTGCAATCCATCGGCGACGCCGTGATCACCACCGATGCGCAATGCCGGGTGACCTGGCTGAACCCGGTGGCCGAGCGCATGACCGGGTGGCACACGGCCGAGGCGCTGGGTCGCCCGCTGGGCCAGGTGTTCCACTTCATCCACGAAGACACGCGGGTCACGGCCGACAGCCCCGTCGAAGAATGCCTGCGCAAGGGCAGCGTGACCGGCCTGGCCAAGCACACCGTGCTGATCTCGCGTGACGGCACCGAGTACGGGGTGGAGGACTCGGCCGCGCCCATCCGCAACACGCGCGGCGAACTCATGGGCGCCGTGCTCGTGTTCCACGACGTGACCGAGCAGCGCCGCCTCAGCGGCGAGATGAACTACCGTGCCACCCACGATGCCCTGACCGGCCTGGTCAACCGGGGTGAGTTCGAGACGCGCCTGCGCCGCGCCCTGCAGCGGGCCCACGAAGACGCCAGCGAGCATGCGCTCATGTACATCGACCTCGACCAGTTCAAGCTGGTCAACGACGCCTGCGGCCACTCGGCGGGTGACCTGCTGCTCAAGCAGGTGAGCAAGCTGCTCAAGGACACCGTGCGCTCGCGCGACACCCTGGCGCGCCTGGGCGGCGACGAGTTCGCCGTCATCCTGGAGAACTGCACCACGTCGCAGGCCCAGCGTGTGGCGCAGAAGATCTGCGACCGCATGGATGAGTTCCGCTTCATGCACGACGGGCGGCGCTTCCGCATCGGCGCGAGCATCGGCCTGGTGCCTGTGGACCGTCGTTGGGGCACGATGGCACTGATCATGCAGGCCGCCGACACCGCCTGCTATGCGGCCAAGGAAGGCGGGCGCAACCGCGTGCACGCCTGGTTCGACACCGATGCCGCCTTGCGCGCCCGCCAGGGCGAGATGCAGTGGGCCACGCGGCTGGAGCAGGCGCTCGACGACGACCGGTTCGTGCTGTTCGCGCAACGCATCGAACCGATCCAGGGGCAGTCACCAGGCTGTTATGCCGAGGTGCTGCTGCGCCTGCGCGATGACAACGGCGGGCTGGTGGCACCCGGTCTCTTTCTGCCGGCGGCCGAACGCTTCAACCTGGCCACGCGCATCGACCGCTGGGTGCTGGTACAGGCCTTCGAGCGCCTGCGCAGCGTGTCGGTGCTGCAGGGCATCGACACGCTGTGCATCAATGTGTCGGGACAGTCCATCGGCGACCGGGCCTTTCACCGCCATGCCATCGACATCCTGCGGGCGGCCGGCTCCGAGGTGTGCAGCAAGGTCTGCCTGGAGATCACCGAGACCGCGGCGGTCACCAACCTGGCCGATGCGTCCCTGTTCATCGAGCAGGCGCGCAAACTGGGCGTGCGCATTGCGCTCGACGACTTCGGCGCCGGCGCGTCGTCCTTTGGCTACCTGCGCAGCCTGCCGGTGGACATCCTCAAGATCGACGGCCAGTTCATCAAGGACCTGACCACCAACCCCTTGCATGACGCTGCCGTGCGCTGCTTCGTGGATGTGGCTCGCGTGGTGGGCGTACGCACGGTGGCCGAGTTCGTTGACAGCACCGAAGTGCTCGAACGCATCCGCCTGATGGGCGTGGACCGTGCGCAGGGCTTCCTGCTGCACCGGCCCGAGCCCATCGAGAACGTGCTGGGGCTCAGCCTGGTCCGGCGCTGATCACAGCCGGATCAGCCGCTCGAGTGCGCGCTCCAGTGTGCCGGCCGACTTGGCAAAACAGAAGCGGATCACGCCATGATCGTCGCCCCCGGGGTAGAAGGCCGACACCGGGATGGCCGCCACCCCGTGCTCGCGGGTGAGCCGCTCGACGAAGGTGCGGTCGCCCTCGTCGCTGATGGCGCCGTAGCGCACGCACTGGAAGTAGGTGCCCTTGCAGGGCAGCAGCTCGAAGCGCGAGCCGGCCAGGGCCTGTCGGAAGATGTCTCGCTTGCCCTGGTAGAGCGCCTGCAGCCCGTCGTACGACCCCGGCTTGCGCATGAAGGCGGCCAGGGCCACCTGCGAGGGCGTGTGCACCGTGAAGACCACGAACTGGTGGGCTTTGCGGAACTCGGCCATCAGCTCGCGCGGCGCCAGGCAGTAGGCCACCTTCCAGCCGGTGATGTGATACGTCTTGCCGAAGCTCGACACCACGATGCTGCGTTCGACCAGTGCGGGGTGGCGCATGACGCTTTCGTGGCGCTGGCCGTCGAACACCATGTGTTCGTAGACCTCGTCGCTCAGGATGAGGATGTCGGTGCCCTGCACGATGGCGGCCAGCTCGGCCAGGTCATCGGCCGTCCACACGGTGCCCGTCGGGTTGTGCGGGCTGTTGATGATGATCATGCGCGTGCGCGGCGTCACCAGGGCCCGCACGGCCGCCCAGTCGGGGCGGTAGGCCGGGGCGGCCAGGTCGGCGTAGACCACGGTGCCGCCCTGCAGCTCGATGGCCGGTGCATAGCTGTCGTACACCGGGGTGAACACGATGACTTCGTCACCCGGGTGCACGAAAGCGGCCACGGCCGTGAACAGCGCCTGGGTGGCGCCCGCCGTCACCGTGATCTCGTCGGCCACGTCGTAACGGGCACCGTAGAGGGCCTGCACCTTGTCGGCGATGGCCTCGCGCAGCACGGGCAGGCCGGTCATGGGCGCGTACTGGTTGTGACCCCCGCGCAGGGCCTGGGTCATCAGGTCGAGCAGTTCGGCCGGCGCGTCGAAGTCCGGAAAGCCCTGCGACAGGTTGATGGCCCCGTGCTGCTGCGCCAGAGCCGACATCACCGAAAAGATGGTGGTGCCCACCTGCGGCAAGCGGGAGGTGATGGAGATGGACGTGCTGGGCATGGACCCAAGCATAGCGGCGACCTCAGGCGCGGCGTGACGGTGCGTAACAAGGCCCCGCGTGGGCCCGCTGGCCAGTGGGCCTCAGCCGTCCAGGGCCGCGATCTCTCGCAGGGCCTGCACGTACACCTCGACGGGCTGCCCGCCCGGGATCACGTGTTCCTGGTTCACCACCACCGCGGGCACGGCCTGGATGCCGGCCTCGGCATAGAAAGCCTCCAGCAGGCGCACCTCGTCGACGTAGCGGTCGCTGGCCAGCAGGTCGCGGGCCTCGCTCTCGTTCAGGCCGGCGGCACCCACGCAGTCCAGCAACACCTCGGTCGTGTCCATGGCCCGGCCGTCGCGGTGGCAGGCTCGCAGCAGGGCCCGCTTGAGCGCCAGCTGCTGGTCGCCGTGGGCCACGCCGGCCCAGTGCAGCAGGCGGTGGGCGTTGAAGGTGTTGTAGATGCGGCCCCGTGGACCCGTGCCGAACTCGAAGCCGACGTCGGCACCACGCTGGCGCAGGGTGTCACGCACCTGGGTCAGCTGGGCGGCGGTGGAGCCGTACTTGCGCATGAGGTGCTCGGCAAGGTCTTCGCCACCGGGCGGCATGTCGGGGTTGAGCTCAAAGGGCTGGCAGCGCAGGGTGAACTGCAGCTCGCCGTCCAGTTCGGCCATGGCGCGTTGCAGGGCCGACAACCCGATGGCGCACCAGGGGCAGGACACATCGGACACGAACTCGAGATGGAGGGTGGGGGCGCTCATGTCGACATTGTGGCCCGGGGATTGGCCCATGCCTCGGCCAGTTGCACCAGCGCGGTGCCGCAGTCGCCACCCACCTTGGCCGACAACAGGGCATCAGCCCGTGTCACGCCGTCGTTGAGGGCAATGACCGGCTTGCCTTGCCGGTGCGCATGCTCGGCAAAGCGATAGCCCGAGTAGACCATCAGCGACGAGCCCACCACCAGCAGGCCCACGGCCTCGTCGACGGCCTGAAGGGCGCGGGCCACCCGATCCCTCGGGACGTTGTCGCCAAAGAACACGACATCGGGTTTGAGCGGGCCTTCGCCACACGCCGGGCAGTCGGGCACCCGGAAGTCCTCGCTGGCCGTGTCTTCCAGATGGACGTCGCCATCTGGAGCGCTGCGGGCCAGGCGCAGGCGGTCCGGGTCGAAGCCGGGGTTCAGGGCCTGCAGCCAGCCTTGCACGGCAGCGCGCGGGTGTCCCGTGCCGCAGTGCAGGCAGCGCACGGCGGCCAGGCTGCCGTGCAGCTCGATCACGGCCTGGCTGCCGGCGCGCTGGTGCAGGCCGTCGACGTTCTGGGTGATCAGCGTGTGCACGCGGCCGGCTTGCTCCAGGGCGGACAGTGCAGCGTGGCCGGCACTGGGCTGTGCCTGGCCGAAGCGGGGCCAGCCCGCGAAACTGCGAGCCCAGTAGCGGCGCCGCACCGCCGGGTCCTTCAGAAAGGCCTGGTGCTGCACGGGGGGTGGGTGCTGCCACTGTCCCTGTGCATCGCGGTAGGCCGGGATGCCGCTGGCCGTGCTCAGGCCTGCACCGGTGAGCACGGCCACCGGGCCGCGCTCGAGCAGCTGGCGCGCCAGGGTCATGGGAGACAAGGAACCTTTCATGGCCATAGCCTGAGCCGCTTGCGAAAACCCTGTGGCTTTCGCGGGCAATGTCCACTATCATGTGGCGAGACTTGACAAAGATCACCGATCAGGGACCGAACAGGCCCGCGCGCCGGCAGGAGGGTGCGCCGCACTCGAACCACCTCTCAGGGGCTGCATGGACCACTCTCCCGCCGACACCGATCCTGCCGCGTGGCCCGATCCGGGCGCGCCCTGGGTGGTGGCCGTTGGCGCCTCCGCCGGCGGGCTCGAGCCCTTGCAGGCCTTCTTCGGCGCCTTGAAGGCACCCACGGGGGCCGCCTTTGTGGTACTGCAGCACCTGTCGCCCGATCACCGCTCGCTGATGCCCGATCTGCTGGCGCCGCATTGCGCGCTGCCCGTGGTCGAAGCGGTCGACGGGCAGGCCCTGGAGGCCGATCGGGTCTACATGATGCCGCCAGGGGTGTGGATGACCCTGGCCGAGCAGCGCCTGGTGTTCGAGGCGCGTCCGGCGCGGGGGCTGTCCTTGCCCATCGACCGCTTCTTCACGTCGCTCAGCCAGGTGTGCCCGCAGGTCAGCGTGGGGGTGGTGCTGTCGGGGTCGGGGGCCGACGGGGCTCTCGGCGGGCAGGCGCTGCAGCGGGCGGGGGGCTTCGTGATGGCGCAGCAACCCGACACGGCCCAGTTCGACAGCATGCCGCGGGCGCTCATGGAAGGGGTGCGGGTCGACGCGTGCGCCCCACCGGCCGATCTCGCAGCACGGGTGCTGGCCCTGACCCAGGGCCGTGCTGGCCGGGTGGCGCGCGAGGGGCTGGTCGAAGCGCCGTCGGCTCGCACGGCCCTGCAACGCATCTTTGCCGCGCTGCTGGAGCACTGCGGGCTGGACTTCGGCCAGTACAAGCTGCCCACCGTGATGCGCCGCATCGAGCGCCGCATGCAGGAGTTGGGCGAGGCCACGCTGGACGCGTACGCAGACATCGTCGATCGCTCGGTGGACGAGTGCGATGCCTTGCGCTCCGAACTGCTCATCCCGGTGACCCAGCTGTTCCGCGACCCCGAGGCCTTTGAAGCCACCGGTCGCGAGATCGAGTCCCTGGTGCGGGCGCTGCCGGAGGGCCAGCCCCTGCGCATCTGGAGCGCCGGCTGCGCCACCGGCGAAGAGCCCTATTCCCTGGCCATCCTGGCCCTGGAGGCCTGCGAGCGCGCTGGCCGCTGGCCCCCGATCAAGGTGTTCGGTACCGATGTCGATCAGTCGGTGCTCGATCTGGCCGCCACCGGCACCTACCCGCTGACGGCTGGCGTGGGGCTGGCGCCCGACCGCGTGGCGCGGCACTTCACGGTGGTCGACGAGTGCATGGTGGTGCGACCCGAGCTGCGTCGCCTGGTGCTGTTCGCCCGGCACAACCTGCTCGACGACCCGCCGTTCACGCGCATCGACTTGGTGGTCTGTCGCAACACCCTGATCTACCTGCAGGCCCCGGCGCAGGAGCGCGTCATGCGGCGTCTGCAGTACGCCCTGAACCCGCAGGGCTGCCTGTTCCTGGGCAGCAGCGAGTCGCTCGGGGCCCTGCAGGGGGATTTCCAGATCGTCGATGCGGCCCACAAGCTCTACCGGCTGGTGCGGCCGGTGGTGGTGCCTTTTGCCTCGGGAGGGTACGTCAGCCGAGCGGTGTCCATCGACCGCCAGCAGCGGCTGGAACGCACGGATGCGCAAGACAAGGCCCGCCGGCTGGTCGAGGCGGCACAGCGGCGCATCCTGCAGCTGTACGCGCCGCTGTGCCTGCTCATGACCGCACAACGCCAGCTGATCCACGCCTGGGGCCCCACACAGCGCTACCTTCGCCTGTCGGAAGGCACGCCCCGACTCGATGCCATCAACCTCCTGCCGGCGCGACTGAGCACGCTGGTGGGGCGCGCCTGCCATGTGGCGCTCGACGAGGGGCGCGAGGTGGTCGAGCCTCCGGTGACCGTGGACCTGCATGGCGAGCCGTTGCTGGTGCGCGTGCGCGCCGTGCCGGTTCAGGACGCGCGACAGCCGGACATGGCCGTGCTGGTCACCATCGACGAGGTGCCCGTCACCGGCGAGCCCGTGTCGCTGCGAGGGGGCCAGGCCAGTCCGGAGAGCGTCAACGAGCTCGATCGTCTGGGCTCGCTCGAACGCGAGCTGGCCGACACCCGCTTGTCCCTGCAGGGCACGATCGAGGATCTGGAGGCTGCCAACGAGGAGCTGCAAGCCACCAACGAAGAACTGATGTCGTCCAACGAGGAGCTGCAGAGCACCAACGAAGAGCTGCAGTCCGTCAATGAAGAGCTCCACACGGTCAACGCCGAATACAACGCCAAGCTTGAAGCGGTGACCAGCCTGAACGCCGACCTGGACGGCATGTCGCAGTCCACCGGCATTGCCACCCTGTTCGTCGACCGCGCGCTCAACCTGCTGCGTTTCACGCCCGAGGCGGCCCTGATGTTCCGCTTCCGCCCTGGCGACATCGGGCGCTCGGTGGCCGACTTCAACAACCCCCTGGACCATCCGGACTTCATTCACGACCTGCAGGCGGTGCTGGCCGGCGGGCCCTGCATCGAGCGCGAGGTGCCCAGCCGTCTGGGGGGCACCTACATCGTGCGCATCCTGGGCTACGGCGAGGCCCTGGCCCTGCCTCGCCGGGCGGTGGTCAGCCTCATCGATGTCTCTCGCCTGCACGATGCCCAGCGTCTGCAATCGGTCCTCGATGCCGTGCCGGCCCACGTGGCCGTGCTCGATGTCAACGGCACCATCGTGCAGGTCAACCAGCCCTGGCTGGCGTTTGCTCGCGACAATGGGGGGCAGGCTCGGCACATCGGTATCGGCACCAACTACCTGGCGGTGCTGGCCCGCTCCACCGCCCCGGGCGCATTGGAGGTGCTGCGGGGCCTGCAGCAGGTGCTGATGGGGCGAGAGGCGCGCTACAACGTGGTCTACCCCTGCCACAGCCCCGACGAGGATCGCTGGTTCGCCATGTGCGCCACCCGCTGTGACCTGCCCGGTGGGGGGGCCGTGGTCACGCATGTGGACATCACCCCCTGGCATGCCCGTCTGAGCCAGCCGCCGGAGCGATCCGATGGCTGAGCTGCGACAGCCCCCCCTGGCATCCGTGGCGCGCGGATCGGCCCTGCGCACCCACCTGCTCAGCCTGGCGCTGTCGGCCATCCGGCAAGGCGACATGGCCGAGGCCGAACGGGTGGTCAACAGCTCGGTCGACATCGACCTGACACTGGCCGACGTGTTTGCCCATTACCAGGTCGAACTCGAGACCCAGAACCTCGAGCTGCGACAGGCCCAGGTGCAGACGGAAGCGGCCCTGGCCTGGTCCAGTCAGCTGTTCCGGAGCTTGCCCGTGGCCGCGGTGCTGATCAACCACCACGGGGTGATCGTCGATGCGAACGCGCAGGCGCAGGCCGATCTCGGGCTGGGTCGGGGCCCCGGCACGCCGCCCTGGCCCATGCGACGGCTGATGGCCGACAGCGAGACCGAGTACCGCTGGTCCACCCTGCTGACCCAGGTCAGCGAGGGACGCGGGGGGCAGATGGACGACGTCAGCATCCGCACCGCGCGGGGCGACACCCTGTGCATCGATCTGCGCATCATGCAGATGCCGCCGCGCGATGGCGACCCACTGCACATCCAGTACCTGTGCATCCTCAACGACCGTACCCAACAGGTCGAGGCCCAACGGGCCCGTGAGGCGGCGCGGTCGGCCGAGATGCAGCGCGATCTGGCGCAGGCAGCCAGCGAAACCAAGACGCGCCTGATGGCACGGGTGAGCCACGAGTTCCGCACGCCGCTCAATGCCGTCATCGGGTTTTCCGACCTGTTGATGTCGGGTGAACGCCACCTGAAGTCGCCGGACGCCCGACGCTTCGTGCAGCACATCCACCACGCAGGCACGAACCTGCTGGCCCTGGTGGACGAGGTGCTGCAGATCAACAAGACGATGACCGTGCGGTCGACGGCCTACTTCACCCAGGTCGATCTGGGTGAGGCGGCTCGGGCCATCGTCGAGATGATGGCGCCTGTGGCCGAGCGCGCGTCGGTGAGCCTGGAGGTGGATGTGACCGGCGGCTCGCCCCCGCTGGTCCTGGGCCACGATCGGCGCGTGCGCGAAGTGGTCATCAACCTGGTGAGCAACGCTATCAAGTACAACGTGCCGCACGGCTGGGTGCGCGTGACGGCCGGCGTGTCCCCAGGCTGGGCCTGGGTCTGCGTGACCGACAGCGGGGTGGGGCTCGACGAGAACCAGCGGGCCCACCTGTTCGAG
>Ga0255182_1001619_pt1 | contig 11344 bp, 7 predicted proteins | sample Atl_UVDOM_RepA_8_FD_188420 | JGI IMG/M metagenome (GOLD analysis project Ga0255182, IMG submission 188420) | Freshwater microbial communities from Altamaha River, Georgia, United States - Atl_UVDOM_RepA_8d | ecosystem: Environmental > Aquatic > Freshwater > River | place: USA: Georgia | collected... | reverse complement strand
AGGTGTTGTTACGGCCAGCTGGCATGGCGAAGCTAAAGGGGGTGTATTATTTAGCCTGGTAGTTCGTGCTAAATCTAACACAACATTGAGCGAAGTATTAAACTTAAACAGCCGTTACACGGCTGCTGAAGCCTACAAAGGTGGAGAAGTTGTTAACGTTGGTTTAAACTTCAATGCAAGCAAAGCTTCTGCTAACTATGAGTTATACCAGAATACGCCTAACCCATTCGCGGGTGAGACTATTATTGGTTTTAACTTACCGACGGCTGGTGCTGCTTCCTTAACTATCCAGGATGTAACGGGTCGTACATTGAAAGTGATCAACGGACAATATGCGAAAGGTTACAACCAGGTTAGCTTGAAGTCGAAAGAACTGGCAACCAAGGGCATCGTTACCTACACCTTAACCGCATCAGATTATACGATGACAAGAAAAATGATTGTTGTAGAGTAATTTTATTTTATACCTATTTGAATCGGGGATTGTTCAGTTTTTGAATAATCCCTTTTTCTATATATTGTTTTTATATACTATAATATTAGATTACTATATATTATATTTGAGATAAATAGGATAGAAAATGATTGCGTTCCTTTTTTTTAAAAGTTCAAATGCTAAACCATTTTTTGGCGTTGGGGTCATTTGTTTATCCCTATTTGCTACCTTTTTGAATATTGGGATTGCAGAAGCACAAGATACTATACTTTACAATATCATTAATTTTAAGAATCCAATCAGGTCTCTTGCCAAGGATGCCAAAGGGCTTATTTATGTTCAAACCTCGGAAGGGGTTTTTGTGCTTTCAAAAGAAAAAATTGAAAAATCTGCTTTTCCTGTCTCGAATTTTGACCGAATCATCGTTCATAAAGGTGAACTGACCTCCAGGAAAGCTTTGGAGAAACAAAATATTAAACATCGGTCTTTAAATCAGAATTGTGACTGGCAGCATCTGCTTCCAAGTTCAGGTTCTGTGAATTTTTGCCAGGTTGAAAATGATCCCTCCGGACTGATATGGGTTAGTAATGGCTCAAAATTCTTGTATTGCTTTAAAATTAATAATCTTTTTAAAAGATCTATACCCAATATTTCCATCAGGGGAATTGAATTTTATAAAGACAGATTATTTGTTTTAACCTATTCAGGTCTATTTGTGAATGGTACAAAATGGTTAGATAAAAGTAGTTTTGGAAGTTCCAATATACTTTTAGATGGGCATCACCTTTTGTTTGCTTCTACCACTCAGATATTTAATCTGGATCTTAGTACTGAAAAGTTTAATCTGGAGCTGTTAAAAATAAATACGGAAATGATTGGTGAAATATCCAGCCTCTTAAATGCTGAAGGTATTTTATACATTGGAGGATTCCATGGATTATATGCTAAAAACGGGAATGGGGAATTAGTAAAGGAAAGCATCAAAAATGAGGTACATCACCTGATAATGCTTCATGATAAACTATATGTTTGTACTGCAAAGGGTATTTACCATCTCGAAAAAGGTAAATTCATTATTCATAAAGCCTTTCCCTCTCAACTTGTTTATAACGATATTGAAGAGAGATATGGGAGATTTTATGCAGCCAGTTCTGCTGGCGTCTGGGTTTTTGATGGAGAATCTTCAAAAGCATACAACCTTTTTAAAAATACACCCTATGAAAATCAGGAGTGTTTTGCCATTGAATGGGATGATTTTAATCAATTATGGGTGAGTACTGCCAAGGGATTGATTAAATTTAATCTTAATGATAATAATATGGATATTTATCTGTCAGATATTGAATTTAATAAAAGATCTTCCTTTAAAAGGGAATCAAATTTTTATTTCGGTTCAACGGAGGGTTTGTTTACCTTTGATGCGAAAGATTTTTCATCTGAAGAGTTATCATTTCAACCAAAAGAAGAAAAGAAAGATTCTTTTGATAAAGGGTTTATTTTCCTTTTAATGCTGAGTTTACTTTCTGCCATGCTGTCTGTTTACTTTTATTTAAAGACAAAAAGAAGAATAAAATATTCATTAACTGATCAGATAAAGGAAAATAGTGAAGCCACTGGTCAACCTCTTTATACTATGGAATCCATTGAAGCTTATATATTGAAGCATATAAAAACCATAACTGCGGAAAGTCTGAGGGAAGATTCAGGTTTGTCTAAAAATCTTTTTTATAAATCCTTTAGTCAACATTATGATATTACACCTAAACAGCTGATAGAGACCATCAGAAGAGATCATTTGAGGAGAAAAAAGAATTCTTAAAGTGTTTTATTATATGTTACGCTTTTGGGTTAATTTTACCTAAAAGGGTGTTGTAATATGGCTAATGTTAATATTGAGGAAAGCTGGAAAGTAGTGTTGGCAGAGGAATTTGATAAACCTTACTTTGAGGAATTAGTCTCCTTTATTAAGGATGAAAAGTCAAAAGGTAAAGTAATTTATCCTCCGGGAAATAAAATATTCGAAGCTTTTCGCTTAACGCCTTTCCAACAGGTAAAAGTGGTAATTTTGGGTCAGGATCCTTACCATAATCCTAATGAAGCTATGGGTTTAAGTTTTTCAGTCCCGCAAGGGGTCAGAGTACCACCTTCGCTTCAAAATATTTTCAAAGAATTAGCTGCCGATTTGAATCTACCCGTTCCTGATCATGGCGATTTAACAAAATGGGCGGAACAGGGCGTATTATTACTCAATGCCTGTCTGACGGTGGAACATGGAATTGCAGCGTCTCACCAGGCTATTGGCTGGCAATCATTTACCGATGCTGTAATCCGGAAATTATCCCTTCAGAAAAATGCCCTCGTATTTATGCTTTGGGGAAATTATGCTAAAAGAAAACGGGAACTCATTGACCCAATGAAGCATTTAATTCTGGAAGCAGCTCATCCTTCGCCTTTAGCAAGAGGTGCATTCAATGGAAACAGGCATTTTTCTCAGGCAAATACATTTTTGGTTTTAAATGATCTTTCACCTATAGATTTTAACTTGATTTAGTATGGAAACGTATGGCTTTGTGCTTCTTTTTGCCATTCCTTTTTTTCTGATTCTTATTTTGACAGAATATTTCTATCAATGGAAAATGGGGGAAAAGTTTTCACCCTCTATGGATAGTATTTCCAGTCTTAGTTCAGGATTAACGAATGCTATTAAAGATATTTTGGGACTAAGTGTGTCCATCATAAGCTATGGATATATGGTCCGGCACCTTTCCCTGTTTCATATCGAATCATCTATTTTTTCCTTTATAATCACTTTTTTGGTATTGGATTTTCAGGGTTACTGGACACATCGTTTTCAACATCGCATTAATATTCTCTGGAATAATCATATCATTCATCATAGTAGTGAGGAATTTAATCTGGCTTGCGCACTACGACAAAGCATTTCTTCCTTTGTCAATTTATTTACTTTTTTCCTGTTGCCATGTGCCTTATTGGGTGTTGAAACGAAAGTTATTGCGACGGTAGCTCCGCTGCATTTATTTGCCCAATTCTGGTACCATACCCGATACATCAAAAAAATGGGCTGGTTGGAAAATATCATCGTAACGCCTGCTCATCACCGGGTTCATCACGCCATTAATCCCGTTTATATGGATAAAAACTTTAGTCAGATTTTTATTTTCTGGGATAAATGGTTTGGTACTTTTCAGGAGGAGTTAGCAAGTGAACCTCCTGTTTATGGTGTTTCAAGACCAGTGAGAACCTGGAACCCCATTAAAATCAATTTTCAACATCTGTTGTTGCTGGTTAATGATGCTTTCAGAACTAAAAATATCGCGGATAAATTAACCATCTGGTTCAGACCAACTGGATGGAGACCTGCAGATGTGACTGAAAAATATCCTTTGGAAAAAATAGTGGATGTCAATGATTATAAAAAATTTAATCCTCCGGCAGATACCAGATTAATTACCTGGTCCTGGATTCAATTTGTCTTTATCCTGCTGAACACCATGTTCTTTTTTGGAAACTTAGCAAAAATAGGTTCACCCTTTATATTTTTTTATGGTTTCTATGCCTTTATTTCTATTTATGCCTACACGGAATTAATGGATAGGAACAGGAAGGCTATATATTGGGAATCCATACGGCTGGTTTTTGTTTTGTTGTTTTTACAGCAAACGAATAGTTGGTTCGGACTGGATAGGCTAATCTCCAAGGGAACAGTTATCATTATTTCATTTAGCCTTATTTCCTGGTTAGGTTGTTTATATTTTAACCTTAGAACGCCTCCTCACTTGTATCAGGAGAGTAAAAAATTGAGTTCATTACGATTCAATTGATGTGTACCGGTTCCACTTAATATATCTTCAGCCAGCTGACTTTTCTTTTCTTGTAAATGCAATATTTTTTCCTCAATACTCTCCCGGGTTATGAATTTCAATGCCATTACCGATTTTTCCTGTCCGATACGATGTGCACGGGCAATGGCCTGTTGCTCCGTTGAAGGGTTCCACCAGGGATCCAAGATAAAGACATAATCTGCTGCGGTCAGATTTAGTCCGGTTCCTCCGGCTTTTATTGAAATAAAAAAGGCCTGAACGTTTGTATGATCTTCAAAAAGCGCTATTTGTTTCTTTCTTTCTTCAGTAGTTAAAGCGCCTGTTAACCAGGCATAGGGTGTATTCGTTTGTTCAAAATAATCTTTGAAAATACTTAAATGTTTAACAAAGGAACTAAAGAAGAGCACTTTGTGACCACTCTTTTTCACTTCTTCCCATTTTGCACATATATCCTGAAATTTGCCACTTTCCTTAGTATAATCTTCCAGAACTAACACGGGATGATTAACTAATTGCCTTAATTTTGTTAGCGTCTGAAGCAGTTCCATTCTAAAGCGGGCATCATTTTCATTGAAATTTTCAAGCAGATAATTTCTTGCTGCCGACTTTTCCTTTTCGTATAATTTTTTTTGTTCGGGGGACATTTCACTATAGAAAATCTGGGTGGTCAGCGGCGGCAGATCTTTTGCTACTTCCTCTTTAGTTCGTCGAAGTAAAAATGGACTAACCATGCTTCTAAGTCTTGCTTTTTTTTCCTCATCCCCCATACGTTCTATGGGTAAAATGAATTCTTTTTTGAAAAAATTAAAGTTTCCAAGTAAATCCGGATTGATAAATTGCATTTGTGACCATAAGTCTGATAAGGAATTTTCAATAGGTGTTCCACTCAAAGAAATCTTATGATTGGCCTCCAGGTCATTTATATTAATAAAGGCAGCACTATCCTTATTTTTAATTTGCTGGCTTTCGTCAAGGATTATATATTCATAGGTCATTTGGGATAACAGGGAAGTATCTCTGATAACCGTTTGGTAAGTTGTTAAAATGACGTCATATCGTTTAATTAACCGGATATCCTTATGACGTTTATTGCCGGTATGTTTGTAAACAAACAGATTCGGTGCAAACCGCGAAAGTTCTTTTTCCCAATTGAAAACCAGACTGGCTGGTAAAATGATTAAAGCATGTAAGGATTGAAGAAAACCGGCATCTTTTGCTGCAAATATATCCAGTTGCCTGCCCATGTTATTTTTTTCATATTCCTTTCCCTCCTCTATTTTTCTTTCTTTGGCATACAATAAAACAGCAATAGTTTGTAGTGTTTTCCCCAAACCCATGTCGTCCGCCAGACAAGCACCCAGATTATTATGGTATAATTCTACCAGCCATTTAAAACCGGTAAACTGGTAAGGTCTGAGTTCTGCTTTTAAAAATCGGGGTAGTTGGATGTCTATTTCCTTTTTCAAGGATGTTTTTGGTAAAGAAATATTTGCCTCCTGTAATAAGGTAAATTGATTTTTATTTAAACGCAGAGACTGTTCTTCTGTCCTGGCAAACTGGGTAATATCCCTGAATTTATTCATCCACTCTAATGGAATGACAAAAAGGGTACCGTCAGAAAGTGGAAATAGCCTTTCATTTTTTCTGATATAAGGGGCGAGCAGCCTGAAGGAAAAGGTCAGATTACCCAATGTCACTACACCGTCAATATCAAACCAGTCAGCTGTTTGCCGGGTGTCAAGTGTTAATGCAGGGATATCCAGACGGATGGCCATTCCTGAATCTGCGACTTCACCAATGATAAAACCTTGTTTTTCAAGTAGTTCCTTATGCTCACTGATCCATTTTAACATAGCAAAGCTGTCCTCAGCATCCATATCTTTAGCGATAAATACACCACTTCCTTCGATTACTTGTAAACCAGCTTGTTGTAATAATTCCAAATAGGCTTTTTCTGCTGATAAATTTCTGGTTACCTGAGTAATTGTTACTTCTTCGCCTTGAAAAGAGAGTCCTGCTTTTTTATCCCTGGTATCAAACCAGCTAAATTCTGCCTGTTCATAAATCATTTTTACCTGTAGTACCTTACCATCTCCAAACAAATGATCTGCCAGATCTAACCGGCATCCTGTTAACCTGCCCGATTGAATAACTGCAAATCCTGTGGCTTCAAAGTCAAGTTGGGCCGCTATCTTAATGATGAACTTTTGAAAATAAGATTTAACGGAATTTTTAGGTATTCGGATTTCATTTTTTTGCAAAAAGGGTTTAACCATATTCCCGTTGATTTGGGAAACCCTGTATAGAACATAATCAACCAGTAACCAGCCTGGAGTATTTGAAATAGGAATTACTTCTTTTTCCTTTATGTTCCATAAATGGCCATTATCTGATAATTTTAACCGGTAACTTACCCCCATTTCATCCCGATGAAAGGATAGATGAGGTTGTAAAGAGGTAGATGCTAGGGTTACAAGAAAATCTTTCACCAATATTCTTCGGTCAATAGACCAGGTCAAAAAGAAGTTATGTTTAACCAGTAGGGACAGGAATTCATCCATTCTGCGTTGAACATATTGAAATATCCTGATTTGAATATCATCTTCAGCCATTAAGGCTTCGAGTGATTTGACTTTCTTTTTTGGCGTTGAATATTTTTTTTCAATGGTGTCAGGTAATAAGTCATGAATAAGTTGAAAGAGTCTCCGCTGTGCATCACTTATTTCAAATTTGAAACTGACTACTGTTTCCGGGGTAGCTTTTTGTTTAATATGAGCCAGATTTCCCTGTTTATCTCTACTGACTACATAAGCATTTGGCAAATAAAGACCCGGCTGAACCTCTGAAATATTGTAAACGATGTCAACATTTCCTTCCTTTTCCCTCAAATCATTAAACATGTATCTCTAACTTAAATAAATTTGCAATTTTTTGTGCCATGACCCGGGAATGCCTCGAAAAAGATTCATTAGATAAACCCGCAAGATGAGGATTTAACACCACATTTTCTGCATTTTTTAAATATTGAAAGGCAGCTGGCAAGGAGCCAATATCCAGTGAATTAAAAGATTGTTCCTCATATTCAAGTACATCAAGTGCAGCCCCTTTTACTTTTCCCTCTTTTAAGTGACGTACCAATCCGTCTGTTTCCAATACGCCGCCACGGGCCGTATTTATGATAAACAAATCTTTTTTAAACCGTTTTAAATAATCATAATCAATCAAAAAGGTATTGGCCTTATTTAAAGGAATATGAATAGTTAAAATTTCCGTCTCAGTTAAAAACAAATTTTCCTCTACCTGCCTTACATAACCGGGCAATCCAGATATTTTCAACAAATCATAACATAAAATATCTGCCTCAAATCCTGATAAGCGCTGAGCCACGGCCCTACCCATATTTCCAAATCCCAGTATACCTACCTTTTTCCCTTTTAATTCTACAGCCTTATTCGTATTTCTATCCCAAATATGTCGGCGTATTTCTCTGTCAGCTTTCCCTAATTTATTCAATAGCATCAAGATAAGGCCAAGTGTATGTTCGGCTACAGTATCTTTGCTGCCTTCAGGCGTAGTAAATAAACGAATTCCATTTTTAATGACTTCCCTGGCATCGATGTGTTCCGTGCCTACACCCAGTCGGCCAACAAATAATAATTGACTGGCAGCCTCAAAAAAAAGAGGATCAAGGGTCCATCTACTTCTTAAAATGACACCCTGATAACCGGCAAGAGAGGATTTCAGATCATTGAAATCAGATGCTGTATCTATAGTTACCGTAAAACCATTTTCGACTAAAAAATGAGGTAAAAATGGATCAGGTTGATCTAAAATCAATACTTTTCCGGGCTTGTAAATCATTATTCAGGACCTGTTTAAACGTGAAATGATATGAACCACTTTATCTATTTCTTCAGAAGTATTAAGATGGGAAAAGGAAAAGCGAACAGGAATATATGGATTTTCGGGATGTATGGCTCTGAGTACATGAGATCCGGTATCTGTTCCAGAAGAGCAGGCGCTTCCCCCGCTGATACTTATTCCTTCAATATCGAGGTTAAATAGAAGCATGGTTGTTTTTGGGTTAGGAGGAAATCCAAGATTCAATATCTTTGGGTGGCCTTTATCAACAGCAGGACCATTTAACTGAAGATCAGGTATTAAGTTGGATAAACCTTCATATAATTGGATTTTGAGCATCTTCAGGTGGTTCATCCGGTCTGTTTTTTCAGCCATAGCCAGATCCAGCGCCAGAGACATCCCTGAAATTCCTGAAAGATTTTCAGTTCCACCCCTCATATTTCGCTCCTGGGCACCGCCATAGAGAAAAGGGGGTATCATGGATTCATTGTTTATGATGGCAAATCCAATCCCTTTTGGGCCATTGAATTTATGCGCTGAACCCGTAATAAAATCTATGGGTAATGACTGTAAATCAATATCATAAAAACCTATGGATTGAACGGTATCGCTATGAAAGTAGGCATTATATGCCTTGCAAATAGCACCTGCTTTTTCCCAGTTTAAAAGGGTACCAGTCTCATTATTACTATGCATTAGCGAAACGAGCACTTTTTCATTTTTCAGGAAGGTTAGATGTTCCTCAAGTGAAACCAGACAGGGATTTCCCTCCAGGTCAACAGGTAAATAAATGATATTTATTTTTCCGGCATTTTCCAGGGCTTCCAGGGTATGTAATACGGCATGATGTTCTGTAGGGGCTGTAATAATTGTTTTAACGCCTAAACCGGAAACAGCGCCATGAAGCATCATATTGTTCGATTCAGTAGCTCCGGATGTAAAAATTATTTCACCAATAGAACAATTGAAATGACTGGCCATTGCTTTTCTTGCTTTTTCAATTAAAGCCCTGGCTTTTCTTCCTTCTGAATGAATGGAGGAAGGATTTCCATAATATTGAAGCAAGGTCTCATGCATCCTTTCTATGACTTGTGGATGCAGGGGTGTAGTTGCAGCATGATCCAGATAAATTCTTTGTTCCATTAAAACGAGCTTTCTAAACAATGGATAATTGGATCTTCCTTCATATTTGGAAGGAAATCCTTATGTACAAATTCATTTGTTTTTGGATGATACAGGTAATCTTTTGACCATTCTTTTTTATTAATTGCCATTGACTCAATCGCATCAAGGATATAATGTATTTCTTCATCTGTCTGGGTGGGATGAATACTCATCCGAATCCAGCCGGGTTTTTCTGTTAAATCTCCCTGATTGATTTTATTGGTTATATTTTTTGAATAGGTTGTTTCCACGTGAAGTAAATAGTGACCATAGGTTCCGGCACAGGAACAGCCGCCTCTTGTTTGGATTCCGAACCGATCATTCAGTAAACGAACGCCCAGGTTATAATGCAGGTTTTCAATATAAAAGGATATGACACCTAAGCGATGTTTGTGCTGACCAGCCAGGATATGTAAATCTTTTATTTTCTCCAATCGGGGTAAAATAATGGCTAATAGTTCTTCTTCACGTGCCAGTATTTTTTCTACCCCCATTTTTTCTTTTAGAAGGATTGCCAGGGCAGCTCTTATAGTTTGTAAAAATGGAGGTGTTCCACCATCTTCCCTGGCTTCTATTTCATCGATAAATTTATGTTCACCCCATGGATTTGTCCAGTTTACTGTTCCTCCTCCCGGATCATCGGGTATCTCATTTTTATATAGGGTGGGATGAAAAACTAAAATACCGGAAGATCCCGGACCTCCCAAAAATTTATGCGGCGAGAAATAAATAGCATCCAGTTGCTGGTTTTTATTTTCCGGATGCATATTTATGTTGATATAAGGTGCAGAACAGGCAAAATCTACAAAAATGAGGCCACCATAATCATGCATGATTTCTGCCAGTTCATAATAAGGGGTATTTATACCGGTTACATTAGAACAAGAGGTGACTGCGGCCATTTTTAATGGTCTGTTTTTATAAGTTTCCAATAAAGAGCGAAGATTTTCAGGAGATACCAAACCTTCCTCATCGGGGGGAATAACAATCACTTCGGCAATCGTTTCCAGCCAGCTTGTCTGATTGGAATGATGTTCCATGTGGGTTACAAAAACGACAGGCCTGTTTTCTCCCGCTTCTCTGATAACCCGGTCCTTATAATTCTCATGAATCTTTAAGCCTAATATTCGCTGGAATTTATTAACCACACCAGTCATTCCGGAATGAGAAGCAATAAGTATATCACTTTCGTGAGCACCAACATGTTTTTTAATGATACGCCGCGCCTTTTTATAGGCAACCGTCATAGCATTTCCTGTATAAGTAGTTTCCGTATGGGTATTACCAATATAAGGGGCTATATCCTGAAATAATCTTTTTTCCAGCGGCTCGTACATGCGACCACTGGCGGTCCAGTCGGCATAAACAATTTTTTTTTCACCAAAAGGCCCTTTAAAATGATGATTATTTCCCAGAATTTGTAATCTGAACGGTTCAAAATAATCTTGCAAACTCATTTTGATAATTGATTTAAGAAGTCTGCCTTAATCTTTTCAGCCATCGTTTTTGCATTTTCAATAGTGTCTGCCTCTGCATAAATCCTAAGGATGGGTTCGGTATTACTGGAACGCAAATGGACCCAGGCCTGCTCCATATCTATTTTTAATCCGTCTATTCTTGAAATAGTAGCATCTGTGTAAAGTAACGCCAGCTGGTCAAGTTGAAAGGATAAGTCAATGCCCTCAGGAATAAGCATTTTATCTTTTATAATATGATAAACCGGATACTTTTTCTTTATTTCCGAAACTGGCATATTTCTGGTGGCCATAAGAGAAAGGAAAAGGGCAATTCCTATAAAGGCGTCCCTGCCGTAGTGTAAATCGGGCACAATGACACCCCCATTTCCTTCTCCACCGATGATAGCATTTGTATTTTTCATAGCCTGAACAACATTCACTTCTCCAACGGCACTGGCCATGTATTGACCACCAGATGCCAGGGTAATATCTCTCAAGGCTCTGGTGGATGAAAGATTAGATACCGTATTTCCGTTTTTAATTGACAATACATAATCAGCAACGGCCACCAAAGTATATTCCTC
>Ga0255182_1001617_pt1 | contig 11351 bp, 15 predicted proteins | sample Atl_UVDOM_RepA_8_FD_188420 | JGI IMG/M metagenome (GOLD analysis project Ga0255182, IMG submission 188420) | Freshwater microbial communities from Altamaha River, Georgia, United States - Atl_UVDOM_RepA_8d | ecosystem: Environmental > Aquatic > Freshwater > River | place: USA: Georgia... | reverse complement strand
CGAATCTCCTCCGGTTGTAGGCCACCATCAAACTCAAGAACCTGCTGGAGCGCTGCCGGTTCGGCGAACTCTCGAAGTGCGGCCTCAAACGCCTGCGTGAATGGGACCAGATCGCTAGCGGCAAGTCTCAGGCCGGCGGCCATGGCATGCCCCCCGAAGGTCTTCAGAAGGGCGGGATGTCGGGTATCGATACGCTCTAAGACATCGCGGATGTGAATACCGGGGATGGAGCGGCAGGAACCTTTAATCAGTGACGAATCCGGATCGTTCGCGAAAATAACGGTTGGCCGATAAAAGGCCTCTTTCAGGCGTCCAGCAATTAGGCCGACGATGCCCTGATGCCACTCAGCATCATGGAGCACGATGCCGATCGCTTGACTGTCGGCCCCGGACGGGTTGGTCTTGGATTGCGCTGCGAGTTTTTGCTGTGCCCGTTGCATTGCCGTTTCACGGGCCTCGGATTCAATTTCTTGTCGTTCGCGATTTAAGCTGTCGAGCTGCGCTGCAAGCGCTCGCGCATGTTCAGCGTCATCCTCAATTAGGCAGCGAATGCCAATGGCCATGTCAGCCAGACGTCCTGCCGCGTTGACGCGTGGGCCAATTGCGAAGCCCAGATCGCGGACCGTTGCCTCTCGAACGGAACGGTTTGCGATCTCAAATAATGCGGTGAGACCTGCAACGGACCCGGCCCGCCGCAGTCGGCTCAGGCCTTGGGCGACCAGTCTGCGGTTATTCGCATCGAGCCGAACCAGATCCGCGACTGTGCCGAGTGCCACAATGGGCAACAGATCATCGAGTCGAGGAATTTTTTCGGCAGGCCAACCGCGTTTATCCCGCAGGTGGCCGCGTAGCGCCATCAGCACATAGAACATCACACCGACACCCGCCAGGTGTTTACTTGGGAATGGACATCCCGACTGATTCGGGTTCACGATCAGCGCCTCGGGCAGCTGCGGCCCGGGCAGATGGTGGTCGGTCACTAAAACCTTCATGCCGAGCGCTTTTGCCCGCGATACGCCGGCCAGGCTGGAGATGCCGTTATCGACCGTGATAATCCAATCAGGAATGTTGTCGTGGTACAGGGCTGCCGCGTGATCTACCAGCGCTGGGGTGAGTCCGTAGCCAAAGATAAATCGATCGGGCACAAGAAAATCCACGTTGGCACCGAAGCGGCGCAGACCACGGATTGCCACTGCGCAGGCCGTTGCCCCATCGGCGTCAAAGTCCGCAACCACCAGAAGCCGACTGCCAGCCTCGATGGCGTCTGCAAGTGCGCCTGCTGCCTGCTCCAGGTTGAGCATATTGGTGGGGGGCAGGAGTCCATTTAGGTCGTTAACAATGTCCTCGGGTGTTTTGATATCGCGTCGGGCGTAAACCCGCGCCAGGACCGGATGAATTCCTGCCCGCGTAAGCGATGCCTGAACGTTTTCGTTCGGCCGTCGCTCGCGGGTTGCGGGGGGCTTCGGGCTGGCGTGCTCAATAGACGGTTGCATGCTGGCTAGTATGGCAAACTCAGCGCATGCTGCCTTATGAAATCATGATTGGCCTGCGGTACACCCGTGCTGGACGCGCTGCCCGGTCTCAGCGGCGTTCCAGTGGCGGCATTGTGGGTCTGCGAAGAAACCGTTTCATCTCCTTTATATCGGGCCTTGCGACCGCGGGAATCGCCCTGGGAGTAGCTGCCTTGATCGTGGTGCTCTCTGTCATGAATGGGTTTCAAAAAGAGGTTCGAGACCGAATGCTCAGTGTGCTCTCGCATGCTGAAGTCATCATCCCTGGGGGGGCGCTCAGCATGGTCGGGGCGGTGCAGGCCCGGGTCGGTCAGCATGATGCGGTACAGGCCTCTGCGCCTTTCGTGATGGCGCAGTCCATGATCTCTCGCGATGGCCAGATGCGAGGAATCCTGGTGCGTGGTATCGATCCCCGTCAGGAGCCTTTGGTGAGCGGTGGTGTAGCCCGACTGCTGTCCGGCAAACTGGAGACACTGGCGCCGACGACGTTTCAGATTGTCTTGGGCCGTGATCTGGCATCCCAGCTGGGGGCGTCCATTGGAGATCAGGTTGTCCTGATTGCGGCCGATGGTGTTGTCGGTCCTGCCGGTGTGACACCGCGGCTGCGTCAGTTCACGGTGGGTGGAATATTTGCCTCCGGCCATCATGAATACGACAGCAACCTCGCCCTAATTCATGCCGCAGATGCAACTGTATTTTTTAGGGATCAGGCAACAGTTGGTGTGAGACTCAGGCTGGATGATATGGAACGGGCACCGGTCGTGGCACGCGAGCTTGCAACCGTGTTGTCCTCTGAGCCGGGGCTGCGACATGTCATCGTGCGTGACTGGTCATATGAGAACCGCAATTGGTTTGCCGCAGTCCAGGTCGAGAAGCGAATGATGTTCATCATTCTTACGCTGATCATTGCGGTAGCGGCGTTTAATCTGGTGTCGATGCTGGTCATGACCGTGACCGATAAACGTGGCGACATCGCGATTTTGCGAACGCTTGGTGCCCAGCGGGGCAGCATCATGGCTATTTTTGTAGTTCAGGGTGCCTGGCTCGGCCTGCTTGGTGTTGGGTTCGGTGTCGTGGCTGGGGTATTGATCGCCAGCAATATCGACCTGGTCATGGCCTGGATCGAGACGCTGTTTGGATTTCAGGTTCTTCCGAAAGGCATCTACTTCATCGATCGACTGCCGTCGGATCTGCGCGCATCTGATGTTACGCAGATCGGCCTCATGGCCATTGTGCTGTCGTTTCTGGCCACGCTCTACCCGAGCTGGCGTGCATCTCGGCTTGAACCGGCAGAGGCCTTACGTTATGAATAGCGCTGCCGCCGTATCCATGAACCCATCCGATCAAATACCCTTGTTGGAGGCGAAAGATCTGCGCATGGTCTTTGGAGATGGCGCCGGAGAGGTCGTGGCACTTGGCGGTGTTGGCCTGACGCTGCACCGTGGGGAGACAGTTGCGGTGGTGGGTGCATCTGGTGCGGGCAAGAGCACGTTATTGCATATTCTGGGCGGCCTTGAGGCGCCTACCTCGGGCGAGGTTCTTCTGCAGGGGCGATCGCTTTATGCCATGCCTGATCGAGAGCGGACCATCCAGAGAAATTCGGATCTTGGATTTGTGTATCAGGCTCACCATCTGCTGCCCGAATTCACTGCGGAAGAAAATGTCGCGATGCCGTTGTTGATTCGTCGGCAGTCGCCGTCGGCCGCGCGGGTGCAGGCTATTGAGATGTTGTCTCGGGTAGGGCTGGAGGCGCGATGCAGCCATACACCCGCCATGCTCTCGGGCGGGGAGCGTCAGCGGGTGGCAATCGCGCGGGCGTTGGTGACCCAGCCGGCCTGTGTTCTTGCCGATGAGCCCACCGGTAATCTCGATCGAGCGACCGCTGCAAAAGTGTTTGAAGTACTTATCGATCGTGTGCGAAGCCAACAGTGTGGCCTGATCGTAGTCACACATGACCCCGAGCTTGCGCAGCGCTGCGATCGGATTATCGCGCTCTGATCTTGCGGCGTTTACGGCGCTGAACGACTTCCCAACGTACCCACAGATTCCAGCCGAATCTCGTGAGCAGATAGCCCAGGATGGCGAGCGTAAGGGCGAGCGCGAATACACCCACCACAAGTGGCCAGCCCATCCCAAGGGCCCAATCGGCAAGTCCGACAAAGGAACTGACCGGAGCGGTCAGATCGAACTCGGGTGGGGCTGGAAATGCCTGCCCGGCCTGGCCGTCGTGTGTCGCTGCAGGCATGAGGCGATTTAAGAGAAAGATACCGATCTGTAGCGCCAGGACATACAAGGGTATAAACGTGATCGGATTGGTATAAAAGGTCATCAATACCGCGACGGGCAGGTTCCAGTGAAAAAGAAACGAAAAAAGTGCGGCGCCAAACATCTGAAATGGTGCTGGGAACAGCCCGCAAAAGAGACCCGCAGCGACACCGCCAGCGACGCTGCGTCGATGCAGCGTCCATACGGCGGGGTGGAGCACCCATGGACCCAGGGCTCGGAGCACTCGGCTCTGTTCGAGCTTTGATTGGTCCGGCAGAATGCGGTGAAGGAACTTTCTCGCCATAGCGGCCTATTCTAGCCATGCTTATCGATAGTCATTGTCATCTTGATTATCTGGATGTACCCGCAAACCCTGGCGGCATTACGGGTGCGATCTCTCGCGCACGGAGTGTGGGGGTTCGTGCCGTCATTGTTCCAACGGTCGCGCCAGAGAACTTCGATCGCGTGGTGGCGCTTGCAGAGCGCATTCCCGAGGTGTTTTTCGCGCTCGGGATCCACCCGATCTATGTCCAAGAGATGAGCGACAGCAGTCTCGACGATCTTCAGAATGCCCTGAGGCGATTAAAGGACCATCCCAAACTCGTCGCAGTAGGGGAGATTGGCCTTGATCATTACGTGTCAGATCGAGATCGGGAAAAAATGCAGATGTTTTATCTTGCCCAGTGCAAAATGGCCCGGGATTTTTCGTTGCCTGTGGTACTTCATGTTCGTAAAGCGCAGGACCAGGTGCTCAAGGGATTACGGCGGTATGGCATTCGATCGGGAATTGCCCACGCCTTTAATGGCAGCTTTGTACAGGCTCAGGCCTATATTGCGCAGGGGCTCGCCCTTGGTTTTGGCGGTGCAATGACCTTTACCCGTGCCGCCCAGATTCGAAGGCTTGCGGCCACGTTACCACTTTCTGCAATTGTGCTGGAGACAGACTCCCCCGATATCGCACCGGCGTGGCGTGCGCGCGGTGCCATCAATGAGCCGGGCGAAATGCGCGCTATTGCGCAATGCCTTGCTGAACTCCGAGACGACTCCTTGGAGACAATTATTCGGGCGACCGGAGAGAATTCTCTTCGCGCTCTGCCTAGGCTCAACACGCACGTTTAGTTTCCTTTGTTGTCGATCGCGCTTGGCGCGTTGTTGGGTGTCTGCTGGGTACAGACGCAGCGGATACTGCCGGATGCGTCAGTCTCCATTTGGATCGGCGTAGCGGCCGGCGTTGCAGCCTGGCTCTTCGGGTGGCTGCATCGGCAAAGCTCCTGCCCAGGGCGCTCCCACCTGATTCGTCATGGCACAGGATTTCTGCAGCATTGCGCGTGGGTAGGCTGTGCGGGGGGAGTCTCTGCAGCATGGTGTATCTCGGTGGCGCAGATGGGGCTGGATGCGCGGCTGCCCGAGTCGTTTGACCGGCAGTCGATGGTGCTTGAGGTCGTCATACGGGATCTGCCCACCCTGCAGGAGCGGGGATGGCGATTCGAGGCAGAGGTACGTCAGGCCCATTGGGCCGGCAATGCCCGTCAGGCAGTATCAGAGTTTCCCCGCCGAGGCCTGATGTTTTGGCCGGCCAACCAAACCCGATCGTTACCGGAACGGCTTAGGCCCGGCGAGCGGTGGGAATTGATGGCAAAGGTCCGCCAGCCGTTCGGAACCTTAAACCCGGAATCATTTGATGCGGAAGCCTGGATGCTGGAGCAAGGCTTTCAATTCGTTGGCAGTGTGCAGTCGGGGAAATCCGCGCAGACGCCGCGCCTACTGGGAATCGAATCGGGTTTTGGAATTCGCCTTGATCAACTGCGAGACGCCATTCGCTATCGAATCAAGCAGGCGGTTGGGGATTCGTCTGCGGCGGGTGTATTAAGTGCCTTGGTTGTCGGTGATCAGCGGGCGATTTCGTTACAGGACTGGACAATCTTTCGCCGAACAGGCGTCTCGCATCTGATGAGCATTAAATGTCAATTTAACCTACGATTCTCCAAAAACTTGTTTTCCAGTCGTAGGCAGTGGGGGGGTGGGTTGAGCGACGATGTTCCTACCAATGTGGAACCACCAACCTACATTAAAGACTGTTTTGCCTAATACCGCAGACTCTCCAAAGCCATATCGACGGGTTGACTGGCTGGAAAGCTTGATTTCTACTCTTTAGAAATAACTAGCAGAGTCTCCCATGCCGAAAAACCTTATTCTTGCGATGGCCGTTTTTGTTCTTCTAGTCTCGCCCGTTTCGCAAGCACAGATGATTCCCATGCCAAAAGAAGGTCATGTGTCTATGTGGAATGCCATGCAAGGCATGGATCGCTTGACCGTTTCCGAGATTACTCGAGATGGAAAATTCTCTGCTTGCGAGATGGTTTTTCAATATTCGATTAGAGACACCAGAAGCCTGGGCGGTGAGCCTCTTCTGGTGCATGGCTCCGTTTCATATTGGTCTTTTCCCAAAAAGCTGCCAGTTCTGTCGATAAAAATCCAGCCAACACGTTTTATGACTGACAGCCGATCTAAGGAAGTAAAGCAAGTCTTTGTCACTCCAGCCTCCGCTTCCTTTAAGCTGGGGCAGTATGAGATCAAGGATTTTGAAGGAACAAGGTTTGAGTGCGAGGGTAAGGGATCATGTATCGGATATGGTGAAACGAAGAGTGATATGAGACTTGCTAATCTAGTTTCACAGGTTATTCCATTTGATGGGACTTTAAGGTTTTCCTTAGTTAAGGACGGCATGGATCTGTCGGCTCGCCTTTCTGATTTCAAGCTAGCTAACGGCTCTACCGAGGCAGTATTGATGGAGTTTTCAAAGTGCATTCCGAAGGTTCTTCAGGCGACAATAGAGGGTCTGAAATGAAATCAGCAATTTTTCTTCTAATGTTCTGCACAAGTAGTTACGCATACTCGCAATCACTTCAGTGCGAACTAATGCGGCGTGAAATACTGCAATTGCATCAAACGCTCACGACAGATAAATGTGAGCTTCAGTATAGGAACTGTCTGCAACGCAGTTACGGTGACTCCTTGGCAAGTTATCAATGTGAAATCCTGAAATCAGGATGTTCGATGCAGGGCAACCTAGCCCTTGCGTTTGGGGAACAGCAGCGGCTTCAGCAAGCCCTTAGTCAACAAATTCAGCAGTACCAGGCTCTTTGTGAGAGAGGGAGATAGGAGTATGACTATTGAGGCAACTTAATGAGCGTTGCTCGGAGGTATTAAGTTACTTTTTTGCAATCCTCAATCCAATAGGAGCCAGGGAGCAGCTCATTGTTTTTATAAACTGTTAGATAAATTCTCTCGGAAACTTCATCGAATCGCAATCCATCTTCAGAATCGTTACTTCTTCTGTAGAAGCGAACGTTTCCCTTTTGACTAACCAATTGAAAGAGATGCTCACCCCAGAAGGCTTTTGATTTGTAGAAAGAAAAACTTGCTCCGCCTGAGCAGACGAAGTTTCGGGGTGTCTCTGAGGAACAGCCAGCTAATCCGAGAGAAAAAGTAAAAATTATTAGAAAATAAGTTCGTCTCAACATTATATTTTTATGAAAGATAGTTTTTCTCTGGGGACTTCTTTAATTGTTCTTTTGAAGATTAATCGTATCGGCGAAGTTAAAGTTGTTTCCAGCCAAAGACTAAGACACCGACTATTCCGCCAAGTATAAAAATTGCTAACAGAATCCAGAGAAGATTTATCGCAGTTAAACCAAGAACTAAAAGACCATCAATAAGAGAGTTTTTTAACGATGAACTGTTTGTTGTCTCTGACGCATCGGTGGGTTTCGTCTTTAAAATGACCCAAGGAATGGCGACCAATGAAGCAATCCAAGGAATTAACAAAGATTCCCATATTTGACTCAACACAAATCCCAAAACAAAAATGAACCACCAACACCATTTGAGAAGTTCACGGTTAGCTTCGCCTAATTTCATATTTTATTAAAAAAATTCCCAAAAAGTTTTCCAAGTTTATAGGATGCTTTCTCCGTAGGAGATGAATTTTTTGTCTCGCTTGAGGTTTCATCTGCAAAACTAAACTTACCTTCGTATTTTTGATTTTCTCGTCGTTTCTCTTGCTCAAACTGTTTTTGCCGATGAGTTTCTTTTTCGTTCAACATTCCAAAAACAAGCTCTTCTAATTTCGTTGTTGTGTGTAACTCAATAATTTCTTCAAAACAAAAGTCATCCCAGCACCAATAACCTTCGCTCCCGCTAAATGAGAAATTGACAATCAACTTATCGTCAATGAACAAGAAAACCCATCCATATTTTCTTGAAGTGTGAGATTCGATGAAGTAACACCCGTACTGAAAGTTGATACCTTTGAAATTAGCGCAGGTAAAAACAAGATTTTTTTGTTCCTCTTCAACTGTCACAGTTTTGGATATTTCTGAAACATTAGTAAGACCGAGGGCAAGTGTTGCCTCGTATGCGCTTTTCTTTTCTGACCAGTAAGGTGAATTATTCAAATGAAAATACAGACCCGCTAATAAGCCATCAAGATTTTTTTGTTGTAAATATCTGCAGGCTTTTTCACGCATTTCAAGGTTATCAGGCTCGTGATTCATCTGTTTCTCCAACGATGCTGTGTGTAGTGTGAATCCCAAAATGAATTGATGTGACTTATCTCATCGTAAATTTCATCATCAGTTTTCTTAAGCATTTCGGTCAGATATTCGTCAGTAATACAGAACTCAGGAAGTTCTGACTGGTGAAGTAGGGTAATAAGTTCTTCTCGTGTCACAAACTGCCTCGATTGACTATACGCTGGAAATCTTGGATGATTAACTCTACCGCCTATCGGGATAGTTCTCAATGAAATCCATCCTGTTGACCACTTTTCTTCTTCTGTCGGCGCCGGCGTTTGCCCAGTCGGATCCTCCTGTGAAGATGTCCTCGACAGGCATCTGCCACGCCCAGGGCAGTACCTATTACAACCAAACCAAGAAATTCACTGTCTATAAGACGATGGATGAGTGCTTGAAGGCAGGAGGAAGGATACCTAAGAGATGAAATTAATTTCCGCTCTGCTTCTTGCGGCTGGAATTTACTATTTCTTTTTTTTCGACGAGTCCGGTTGTGATAAGTACGCATCCAAGTACTCATGTAACTATGTTGTTGAGAAAGCAAAATACGATGTTTACTACTGGCATAACGTTTATAGGGGAGACCCTGCTGACGAGCGACGTATCGCCAGTGTTACAGGTCTAAGAGCATGCCGGGACCTTGCGGTTGACTACTCGCTACGAATCAAGGAGAGATGGAGCGAACGATCTTATGTCTGCATGTTAGTAAAAGACGGCAGAAATATGGAGAAACATCGCTTAATTTTTTAGTGCGGCTTGTGGGAAGCGTTGAGGCTGAGCTGCACTAACAGCATTCGGTAATAAAATGAAATGAATCAATGTTTAGCGATGGTGGGGTGAAGCGATGAAATTTGCAGCATTGTTTTTTATATCACCGTTGTTTCTTTCTGCGGCAATAGCACAAAGTTTACAGTGCGAACTAATGCGAAATGAGATTCTTGCAGATCATGCTCGGTTAACCATCGATAAATGTGAGATCGAGTATGGTCAATGCATTGCTGTAGGCCGTATGCCTGCTGAATGTATAGGTCTACGGTCGAGTTGTAATATGGGACAGAGAGATATATTTGGAAACAAGCAGAGAGATATCCAAATTCTGAATCAACGCTTGGCGCAATACAAACATCTGTGTGAGAAGTAGGGTTTTATTGAGCGTTCTGATCACCGAACTGCAAATTAAAGATACCCAAAGTGTATGACCTACGACCAACTCTGTAAGTTCATCACCGAAGATATGCAGATGCAGCATATCTATCAACCCGTCATGCTCAAACAGATGTTGCTATCGGAATATGGAGCAGCAGATGCCGAGACCATCGCAAAGGCAATTCTAGACCATGACCCGACACAGATTGAGTATTACGCAGAAGTAGTCAAAAAAATGCCCGGTGTTGTTCTTACAAAGAACAGAAAGATAGCAACGAAGGTCGGAAAGTTCTATTCACTCAATGACTTTGAAAAACTCACCAGAGACGAAAGACAAACCCTGGTACTACTCTGTGAAGAGCGAATTGCAGAGTATGAAGAAAAGAGACAGGGTGCTCATTGGAAGCATAGACGCAAGACCCGAGAGGCAGTTTCTGGTTCAGTTCGGTATCAGGTCTTTAAAAGAGCAAAGTTTCGTTGTGAACTCTGCGGAATCATGGATACAGAGAAGGCACTAGAAGTTGACCATATCGTGCCGAAAAACCTCGGCGGCGAAGATGACATTGCGAACTATCAGGCACTTTGCTACACCTGTAATGCCCAGAAACGAGATACCGATTCAACCGACTTTCGTGGGTTAGATGTGTCTTATGAGGGCAGGCAAGATGGGTGTCTGTTCTGTGAGATTCAGACCAAGGATAGAGGCAGGATTGTTGAAGAAAACACTCTCGCATATGCCACAAGAGATGGATTTCCAGTCACACAGCACCACACACTCATCATTCCCAAACGACACACTCTGGATTTCTTCGGTCTCACGCAGGCAGAATTCAATGCCATCAATGCCCTGATTCACTCGCAGAAGAAAGTCATTGAGGGTTTAGATAAGACAGTAGAGGGGTTCAATATCGGTGCGAACTGTGGCGAAATAGCAGGGCAATCGGTCTGGCATTGTCACATCCACCTCATCCCAAGACGGAAAGGGGATGTAGAGCGACCGAAGGGCGGTGTGCGCCATGTGATACCGAACAAAGGGTATTACGAGGAGCGGAAATGATTATTAAGTTATTTTTGGGACTCTCACTAGTTGTAAACCTCTGGTTTGCTACTCAAATTATTCGACTAGAACGGTTTCACTACTCCACGATGACTGGGTCGTGTAGTGAGCAGGTTATTACAAAAGAAGGAAAACTGGTTCGGGTTTATGATGAATCGGAAATGTATAAATGCCTATCAACAAAACAACCAAGAACTTCAGACTTATGGAATCTGTTCTACGGCCTAAAACCACTATGAAGTTCTACGTCCTGATACTCCTTTTAGTGACAAGCGCCGCTCATGCGTTTACATACGATTGTAAAGTCAAAAAGAAACTTGGTGAGAACAATGTTGCGAGTGATGCTGAGCTTAAAAAATGGCAATTCTCTTTAAAAATTCATGATCTACCGAAACCTCGACTTGAAAGATGTTCGCTTGAAACAAGTAAGAATCGAGTCACATGCGACAGTTATGATGTAGACAGAGTAGTGGTAGATCAGAATATCAATGCAAAGAAGTTTTATCATTTTTCAAGTCAATTTGATGTTCAACTGTTTCGTGATCTCTCTTTTGTCGAAAATAACGGTAGAGGCGGAATAGCGTTTGGAAAATGTGAGGCAAAATTATGACGAACAAGCTAATTCGTGAACTGCATTGCCACCGGTTCTACCGAGGCAGTATTGATGGAGCTTTCAAAGTGCATTCCGAAGGTTCCTCAGGCAGAAGCATGAGGCACTAAAATGAAATCAGCAATCTTTTTTTAACGCTCTGCATAAGTAGTTACGCATACTCGCAATCACTCCAGTGCGAAATAATG